>Ga0172380_10001527_pt1 | contig 39522 bp, 43 predicted proteins | sample Leawe162metaG_FD_119747 | JGI IMG/M metagenome (GOLD analysis project Ga0172380, IMG submission 119747) | Leachate microbial communities from a municipal landfill in Southern Ontario, Canada - Leachate well 162 metaG | ecosystem: Engineered > Solid waste > Landfill > Unclassified | place...
TGGTGCAGGCGACGGGTCGCTCCGGCTGGTATTTCCGCGTAATAGAACCGGGCGAGATCAAGGCGGGCGATCATGCTTGCCTTGAAGAGCGTCCAGCACCTGACTGGCCGCTAACGCGGGTCAACGATCTATTCTACAGGGACAAGCTCAATCGCCCGGCCCTGGCCGTTTTCGCCGCCCTTCCGAGGCTACCGGAAAGGTGGCGCAATCTGGCCGAGCGCCGTCTGCGAAGCGGTGAGGTGGAAAACTGGGATAGCCGCCTGAATGGGCCGAAGGAAGCAATCTCCTGAACTCGAGGGACTGTTCCTCCGAGTTTCCGCGACCAAGATCGCGGGCATCCTCTATTCTTGCGCCATACGATCGCGTCGTGCATGCCGCGGTCAGAGCTTCGCCTCGATAAAGACGCATTACTGCTAGCGCACCAAGAGCCGAGGGCTGCCGCTCGCCCGTTCTTTCGGTTCTGTTCATCAATCGCGACCATGTCGTCTCGTCAAACGTGTTGACCAGAACAGGAATGATCCGCCGAGAGGCGCATCGGACTAGCGGTCACGGGTGAAGGAAGCTTACAGCGCGAGTGGCGCGAGTACCGTCGAAGCTGGTGACGTGCGGGACCACCGTTTCCGCGGAACTAGCCCTATTGGTAACCAATACCCATTACGTAGTCCTGAAGCAATTTTTCCTCATGTTCAACGTCCTCAAGGAGAGACTGAAGCACGTCTCGCGCATTGGCCACGCCTATCGGCGCCGCGCGGTCATCCACGATCGGGACGTTCTTCAGACCACGCTTCCTGATCGCAAACCATACATCACTCAACACGTCGTTCGGTCGGCAAGACACGATCTCTGTCGACATCACCTTTGAGGCAGGCATCGAGCAACTGCATCCCGTGCAATGGCTGATGCGGCTGACAATGTCTGTCTTTGTAATGACGCCGATCGCCTTTCCGCTTTCATCGCAGACGACAATGAGATTGTAACTAGGATTGCTCAGCAATTTTGCCGCGTCCATAAGCAATGCATCTTCGGCTACGGTGGCGAGCCGTTCCCGCGCCACTCCAAGTATGTTCTCTACTCTCAAGACACCCTCCTTTCCGAGAGCTTCCGCTTCTCCCTCAGGAAACTCACGATATGGCCGGATCCTTACCTATCCCCGGGCGAAGCGCATCAGCAGATCGACCTGGAGGAAAAGAAGGATGAATGCGGTGTTCAGGCTCCAGGCCACGGTGAGCCACCTGACCATGGTGGCCCAGAAGGGGCACGCGTTGTCCGCGCAGCGCCAGATGGCGACGAGAATGCCGGGCGTATAGAGTGCAAAGGCAAGGATAACGGCTTGCTGAACCCAGATTTGGTCCAGATACAGGGCAATCACGTGCAGCATCGCGAGTTCGGCGCTGACGAAAACACCATAGATCCAGAAGACGGCAGCCAGGGACATCTCTCCCCGCCAGGCTCTAAGCTCGGGAACGAGATGGCGTTCAATGAAGAGTTCGCTGGCGGGTCCCAATCTCGGCATCTCTCTTGCTCAAAACTCATCTCGCCGAACCAATGGTTCGGATGTTGTTCTTGACCCGGGCGACTTGATGACCATCGACCGGACCGGCGATCCGCCCCATCGGGCGTTTTCTTGTCACGCGCCCGGCTGCCATGGCCCGACCGGGAACGCCCGCTAGCGGCGCGCTGTTCCCGCCTCCGTCACGACCAGATCCATCGGGATGTCATGCTTTTGCGGGTGGATCGTCGAAAGCTTCGCCGTGCCGTAGCCAACACCGACGACCTTGGGCCTGGCCCGCATGGCGGCAAGCGTCCTGTCGAAGAAGCCACCGCCATAGCCGAGCCGGTAACACGCATCATCAAAACCGACGACCGGCGCGATCACCACTTCCGGAATGCAGAGCCGCCCTTCAGCCGGAACCGCAATCCCCCAGACCCCTCGTGTCAGTGGTTGCCCGGCCTGCCACGAATGGAACACCAGGGGCAGTCCTTTTTCCACCACGCCGGGCAAGGCGGTACGACCGCCCAGCCGGGCTATTTCCCGCATCAGCGGACGAAGGTCCGGCTCTCCTCGAAACGGCCAATAGGCGCTGACGACACGACCCTCCACATCTCCGATCTCGGCGAGGACATGGGCCGTGATCGCTTCTCCGGCCGCGATGCGAACCTCGACGGGAACGGCAAGACGCTCCGCGATCAGGCGCTGGCGCTCTCTCGCGCGCCAGCGCTCGATATCCGCCCAGGCCGCCATGTCCGGAGGATCGGCCAATCCGGCGTAAACAGGGTCGATCTCATGCAGAAGGCAGGCCGGTGAAGCGAAGGCGCGTGGAGCATCGTCGTCGATCATCAAGGCGCCCTCCGATCAGTCCTTTGCCGCCCGCAGGCCGGCCTCGAGGCCCGCGAGAAGGTCGTCGATGTGTTCCAGGCCGACCGAGAGCCGCAGGAGCCCGTCGCTGATGCCCGCGTTTGCCCGCGCCTCCGGCCCCATGTCGGCATGGGTCATGGTCGCAGGATGGGCGACCAGGCTCTCGACGCCGCCCAGGGATTCGGCCAGCGTAAAACCACGCACCGCGCCCACGAAGCGCCGCACTGCGGGGACGCCGCCGGCAAGTTCGAAGCTCATCATGGCGCCGAAGCCCTTCTGCTGGCGGCGGGAGAGCGCATGATCCGGGTGTTCGGCGAGCCCCGGATAATGGACATGGGCGACCGCCGGATGGCCTCGCAGCCGTTCCGCGACCGTCATGGCATTGCGCTCCTGACCCGCCATGCGCGCAAAGAGCGTCCGAAGGCCCCGCAGCGTCAGCCAGCAATCGAAGGGTGCCGCGATCGCGCCGGTCACATTGGCCCAATGCTTGAGCTTTTTCGCCTCCTCCGGGTCGGCGGCGATGACGGCACCTGCGATAACGTCGGAATGGCCGTTGAGGAATTTCGTCGTCGAATGCAGCACATAGTCGGCGCCGAGCGACAGCGGGCGCTGCAGGGCGGGAGACAGGAAGGTATTGTCGACCACCACCCGCGCGCCGGCACTCTTCGCGAGCCTCGACAGCGCCGCGATGTCGACGACCCGCAAGAGGGGATTGCTGGGTGTCTCGATGAGCACCAGTGCCGGGCGATCCCGGACTTGGCCCGCGAAGGCTTCCATGTCGGACTGCTTGCCCAGCGAGAGCCGGATCTGGCCGAGTTCGGCGCGAGCCTTGAGAAGACGCATGGTTCCGCCATAGCAATCATGCGGCGCGAGGACCAGGCTGCCGGCCGGGAGGCGACCGATGAGGAGATCGAGCGCTGCCATGCCGCTCGGCGTCATCACCGCACCGGCGCCGCCTTCCAGCCTGGCGATCGCCTCGGCGGCGAGATCCCGAGTGGGATTGCCGACCCGGCCATAGTCGTAGGCACGGGGCGCACCGAAACCGGCAAATTCATAGGTGCTGGAAAGGTAGAGAGGGGGGGCGATCGCGCCAAAGGCGGTATCGCTGGCAACGCCATATGCCGCCGCGACGGTTTCCGGGTGGAATTCGGCCGGCGTTCGCTCGGACATTTCTTGCTGCTCCTCATGTTGCAGTCGCAAAATGGCCGGATTGATTAATTGTGACAAATGAAATCTATTGCTGTTTATCCGCAATTTTTTTGCAGTTATTCTGTTGGACGGCAGCTGATGGACCACGCGATCGCTCGAACATTCCTCGAAGTGGTGAAAGCCGGCAGCTTCGTCGGCGCCGCGGAGGCACTCAACATTTCGCAGACAGCGGTGAGCGCGCGTATCCGCGTTCTGGAGCACGAACTGGAGCGCCCCGTATTCGTGCGCAACAAGGCCGGTGCCAGGCTGACGCCGGCCGGCGAGAAATTCCTCCCCTTTGCCTCCAGCCTGGTCCGGGTCTGGGAAACGGCTCGCAATGTCGTGGCGCTCCCGCCCGGCCGGTCCCAGCTGGTCAGCCTGGGCGCCGAGCTCAGCCTGTGGAGCCCGCTGCTCTCACGCTGGCTGCTCTGGATGCACCGGGAATGCCCGGAGATTGCGGTGCGCACCACGATCGACACCGGTGAGCACCTGCTGGCGCTGATGCAGGAAGGCGGGCTCGATGCCGCCGTCATCTACGGCGCCCAGCGACGGCCCGGACTAATCGCCGAACTGCTGTTCGAGGAGCGCCTGGTACTTGCCCGAACACCGGCGCGCACAGGCTCCACTGCGATGATCGGAATAGACTGGGGCGCCGATTTCGCCGCGAGCCTTCGCGCCACTTTTCCTGAAAACGCTAGCCCGGCCGTCTCGATCGGTTACGGCCCGCTGGCCCTCGACTACATCCTTGCAGTCGGCGGCGCCGGCTACTTCCGAGAGGGCTTTATCCGGCCCTACCTGGAGGATGGCCGGCTGCAAATCGTGCCCAACAGCCCAACCTTTGCCTATCCCGCCTATCTGGTCTTGTCCGAGAAGACGGATCCGGCCCTTGTTCTGCGCCTGCGGGAGGGCTTGCGTTCCGCTTCGGCAGGAGCGCGACCAAAGCCGTAAACGGCCGGGCCGACGGTCACATGATTGCCGCTTTCCAACTCGTCTTGCCTTGGCCGGGGGAAAGACGCAAACGGCCGCAGATGCTCCTGCGACTATGGACGAAAGAGCGATCGGCCGATGCGTCGCAACAGTCCGCCCATGCCAAGGAGCCATACAGCCAGCGCAACAAAAACCAGCACCCTCGGAACCGGGTCGAGGAACACGTAACCCATGGCGCGGCTGAACTGGTAGGTGCTCGTGCAGTACATGCCCATTGGAAACACCATTCCCCACACCGCAGGTTCGTAGGTGAACCGGTCCTTCATCCAGATATAGCGCCAGGCCATTAGTGCAAAGAGGAACGGGATCCACCAGCTCGCGACAGCCCAGAAGAAGAAGGTAAAGCCTTTCAGGAACGGCAAGAGAGGCGTGATCATCGGCCATGTTTCACCGCGAAGAACGAGAATGGAGCCGGCCAGCGCCGTGATCGCCACAGCCCCCATGTTGATCCAATAGGGCGGACTGAAGTCCTCGCGACTGAGCGATATGAAGGTGAGACGGTAGAAGATGAGCGGGATGATTGCGAGATAGAGCATGCAACCGATCAGGAACATGGTGAGGACCTGGAACTGAATGAGCTCCGCCGGTGCCCCTTCAACATCGATCACACCCCTCAGCACGACCACGGACTGGGTGGAAACCGCGGCGATCAGCCAGGCGCCGTTGATGCCGCGTGCAAGCGTCGGCTTGCCCTTTCGCACAGTGACGGCCGTAAAGAAGGTGTACATGACGACGAACCACAAAAGCAGTCCGAACCACCACAGCACGGTCGCGATCCCAGTCGCGCCGACGACAATCATGTTCTGCGTTCCCAGAACACACGTGCTGGCCACAATCGTGAAGAAACCGGGCGCTCTTTGATGGTCCGAAATGTCACGCAGCAGGAGGTCGCGAAACCGCAACGCTCGAACGAGCGTCAACGCCCACAGCACTGGATAAGCAATCCAGTTGACCGACACAAGCACGAGCGCAAGGCCGTGCATCCCTAAGAGATGGCAGGCGATGGAGACCACGCCAGTCGCCATGACCAATGCGAAATAGCCAGGAAATAGCGTGGCTGCCGCTTCAAGGATCGGGTGCTGCGGGACGCTTGCCGCGACGCTGTGGCGAGCCTCCTCCGTCCGGTGTCTATCCATGTCCATATTGCACCAGCAGGTCGATTTGTAAAAAGTGCAGAACAAATAAGGTATTGAGGCCCAAAGTATGGTCAGCCACCTGGCCATCGTCTCCCAGAACGCGGCGGCGAGCGACTCTTTCGGTCAACATACTCCCTCCCGCGACAATAATCCCGGCAAAATCTCGCGTTTGGGGGCTAACCTCCTTCGCAATGCCCCGGATGACCAGCACTTCGATGCCATTGCTTGTTTGCCTTGACTGGAGCGGGCGGCGCCTCTCCTCGAGTTGCTGGACAACAAATGGATCAGCAGGCGGGAGATCAAGGCGTCCGCCTGCCCTGTGTGCGACACCACTTGTCCAGCCGCACGATCAGGACACGCTCTGTCGTCCACCCCTCACTGTGCAATCGAGATTGGACAGCAGGCCGTCCTGCAGACCATAGATCCAGCCATGGATGGCGACCTCTTTTCCCGCTTTCCACGCCTCTTGTATCGTCGGCGTACGAGCAAAGCGCTCGACCTGCGCAGCGATAGACGCTTCACACAACCGGTCGAGGTCGCCGTCGCTCCAACATTCGCGACATTCAAAGCGACTGTCGGCAACGTCGCGAACTGGTTGCAGCCAATGGTCGATCAGGCCAAAGTGCTCACCGCTGACTGCCGCGCGAATGCCGCCACAGCCATAATGTCCGCAGATGATGATGTGCTTTACGCCAAGCTGGTTCATGGCATATTCGACGACCGACAGCATGTTGAGATCGGCCGGGTGGATGAGGTTGGCGACGTTGCGGTGCACGAACACTTCGCCCGGTTCCAGGCCGGCGATCACATTGGCCGGCACACGGCTGTCTGAACAGCCAATCCACAGATAGTCGGGTGCCTGCAGCTTCGAGAGGCGCTCAAAGTAGTCGGCCCTCTCGCCTTTGCGCTCGGCAGACCAGGCCTTGTTCCGGGTGAAAAGCTCTTCGATCATGATTTTCTCCACTTCCTGATGCCTGCAGGCCTCTCGATCAATAATTGCTTTTGTCAACTTGTTGAGCTGTCACAGCGCTGGAAACGGGCCATCGCCGAACTGCCCTCCTCGGGAATTTTGTCATCGGTAACGCCCTGCGACACTTTTGCACCTTCACGTTAGGCCGCCAGGGAGTCAAAGTGGTATTTAAGATACCTCTTTATTCTTAGCTTCCCCCAAGTTGCAGGGATCTCCCATGCGAATGACGCTTCACACCGACTATGCGCTGCGAATGCTGATCTATCTGGCGACACGACCGGAGGGTGTCTGCACGGTCAACGACGTCGCCGAGGCCTATCAGCTGCCCCGCAACCACCTTCTCAAGGTGGCCCAGACGCTGCGCGACCTCGGCTTTGTCGAAACGACCCGCGGCCGGGCGGGCGGTATTCGATTGGCGAAGTCACCAGAGGCGATCGGCGTGGGCGCACTGGTCCGCGCGACCGAGGAGGAGTTCTCACTCGCCGAATGCATGCAGGCTCAAGGCCGGCCCTGCGCCATTTCGCCGGCCTGCAATCTCAAGGGCATGCTGCACGAGGCGCTCACCGCCTTCCTGGCGGTCCTCGACAAATACACGCTCGCCGACCTCGTGAAGAACCGCGCCATCCTTGGCTCTTTTCTCGGGATCGGCGGCACCGTCAAACTGGAAGAAGGGACGCAACCATGGTGACAGGATTGACGCTGGCCGAGCGCCAGCTTGCGCTCGTCGTGCTGGGTATTCTGGCGCTCGCCGGCCTTGCGATGGCGGTCGCCGGCCGCGGCGATCCGCTGGCCGTCCATGGCTACATCGTACTTCTCTTCAGCCTGGGACTCGGCTTTTTTGTGCTGTCGTCCGTCTTTGCACCCGACCCCCCGGAAAGTCGCCATTCCGAATATTATGACGACCCCACGCGCGTCGGCATCGTCCTGGCGCTCGCATGGGCTGTCGTCGGCATGTTTGTCGGGGTCTGGGTGGCATCATTGCTGGCCTGGCCGGAACTGACCTTCGTGGACTCGGCCTGGGCAAGCTTCGGACGGCTCCGGCCGGTCCACACCAGTGGAGTGATCTTCGGCTTCGGCGGCAATGCGCTGATCGCTACGTCGTTCCATGTTCTCCAGCGCACCTGTCGCGCCCGGCTTCCGGATCAGTTCAGTCCCTGGTTCGTATTGATCGGCTACAACCTCTTCTGCCTCGTCGCCGCCACCGGCTATCTGATGGGTATGACGCAGTCCAAGGAATATGCCGAGCCGGAATGGTATGCCGACATCTGGCTGGTGATCGTGTGGGTGGTCTATTTCGTGACCTATATCCGCACGCTCCGGCGCCGCAAGGAGGCGCATATCTATGTCGCCAACTGGTACTATCTGGCGTTCATTCTCGTCGTTGCGGTACTGCACATCGTCAACAATCTCGCCGTACCCGTAACCCTCGGTCACGCCAAGAGCTACTCGCTGTTGGCCGGTGTGCAGGACGCAATGACGCAATGGTGGTACGGCCACAACGCCGTCGCCTTCTTCCTGACCGCTGGCTTCCTGGGCATGATGTATTACTACCTGCCGAAGCGCGCCGAGCGGCCGATCTTCTCCTATCGGCTTTCCATCATCAGCTTCTGGGGCATCACCTTCATGTACATGTGGGCCGGTGCGCATCACCTGCATTACACGGCGCTTCCGCATTGGGTGCAGACACTCGGCATGACGTTCTCCATCGTGCTGCTGGTTCCCTCCTGGGCATCCGCCGGCAATGCGCTCGCCACCCTGAACGGCGCCTGGCACCGGGTGCGGGACGACGCAACTCTGCGCTTCATGATGGTCGCCGCGGTCTTCTACGGCCTTTCCACCTTCGAGGGCTCTTTCATGGCGATCCGTGCCGTCAACTCGCTCTCCCACTACACCGACTGGACCGTGGGCCACGTTCATGCCGGAGCCCTTGGCTGGGTTGCCATGATCACCTTCGGCTCGTTCTACGCCCTGGTGCCGTGGATGTGGAAACAGGAGCGGATGTATTCGCCCAGGCTCGTCGAGCTGCACTTCTGGCTGGCGCTCGCCGGCACCGTTGTCTACGTCTTTGCCATGTGGAACTCCGGCGTCATCCAGGGTCTGATGTGGCGTACCTATAACGACAGCGGAACCCTCGCCTATTCGTTCATCGACAGCCTGGTCGCCATGCACCCCTATTACATCGCCCGCGCTTTCGGGGGGCTGCTCTTCCTGGCGGGTGCCATCGTCTGCTCCTTCAATGTCGCCATGACCATCCGCATGGCCCGCAATGCGCGCAAGGCCGAAGTCGGTAGCGATGTGCCTCTGGGCGGCAGGGCCGGCGCGGTTCAGGCAGGAGAGTGATCATGAAGGAATTCTTCCACCGCAAGATCGAACGCAATGCCATCGGCTTCGTGTTGGCGATCATCGGCGTGGCATCCATTGGCGGCTTCGTCGAAATCGCTCCGCTGTTCACCATCCATGAGACAGTCGAAGACGCACCCGACATGCGCCTTTATACGCCGCTGGAGCTTGCCGGTCGCAATCTTTACATCCGCGAGGGTTGCTACGCCTGCCATTCGCAGATGATCCGAACGCTTCGCGACGAAGTGGAGCGCTACGGCCCCTTCTCTCTTGCGGTGGAATCGAAATACGACCACCCGATGCTGTGGGGGTCCAAACGCACGGGACCGGACCTTGCTCGCCTCGGCGGTAAGTATTCCGACGCCTGGCACGTCGCCCATCTCGTCAATCCGCGTGACGTCGTGCCGGAATCGGTGATGCCACGCTATGGATGGCTGAACAAGAATGTGCTCCGGGTCGACGATCTCGGCGAACATCTGAGCGCTCAACGCGCCGTCGGCGTCCCCTATACGGAAGAGATGATCGAGAACGCGACCGCCGACGCCCGAGGCCAGGCCGCACCGGACAGCCCCGAGTCGTCCGGCGTCTCGGAGCGCTACGGCGAGGAAACCAATGTGCGCGCCTTCGACGGAAATCAACGTGCACTGACCGAGATGGACGCGCTGGTTGCCTATCTTCAGATCGTCGGTCAGCTGACACAGGCCGCTCGACAGGAAACCGCAGCGAAGGAGGACTGACGTGGAGATCGACCACAACAGTGTCGTCGCCTTTGCCAAGAGCTGGGGGCTTTTCTACCTAGTCGCAATGGCGCTCGGCGTCGTGATCTACGCGCTCTGGCCCGGCAACCGGAAGCGCTTCGACCGCGCAAAGACAAGCATTCTCGACAAAGACGATCGGCCGGGAGATTGAGCATGGCCCAGGAAAGACACGATCCCGCCACCGGGCGCAGCACTACGGGACACGAGTGGAACGGCATCGAGGAGCTTGAAACGCCGATCCCGCGGGTGGTGCTATTCTTCCTTGCCGCAACCACGCTGATTGCCATCAGCTACTGGATCCTCATGCCGGCCTGGCCCATAGGCGTGACCTACACCAAGGGCCTGCTGGGCCTCGACCAGCGCACTATCGTGACGAAACAGGTCGAAGACGCGGCAGCCGCCCGGGCTTCCTGGACCGACCGCATTGCCGAGGCGAGCCTTGAAGAGATCGCTGCCGATCCGGACCTGATGCAGCATGTGCGCGAGACGGGCCGCACGCTCTTCATCGACAATTGCGCAGCCTGTCACGGCACGCGAGGCACGGGTGGCCCCGGATTCCCGAACCTTGCAGCCAAGGCCTGGCTTTGGGGCGGAGAGCCTGAAACGATCCTCGAGACTATCCGCGTCGGCATCAACTCCACCCATGCGGAGACGCGTGTCTCGCAGATGATGGCCTTCGGCCGGGACGGGACACTCGAGCGAGAGCAGGTCCGCGCTGTTGCAGCTTACGTCCGCTCTCTTTCCGACCTGCCGATGAGCGCTGACCACAAAGCCCTGATCGAAACCGGCAAGGAGGTCTTTTCGGCCAACTGCGCCGCCTGCCACGGAGAGGACGCACGTGGCAGCACCGACATGGGCGCACCGAACCTGACCGACAAGACCTGGATCTACGGCGGCGATGCGCAGACCGTCTTCAATACCATCTATTCCGGAAGACAGGGCCTGATGCCAAGCTGGGAAAGGCGGCTCTCGCCGGTCGATATGAAACTGCTGGCACTTTATGTCGGCACGCTCGGAGAGGACGCCAAGTGAGTATGACGATGGAAAAGTCCGAGATGCGCAGAGGCATCCATTGGCGGGTCATGCCCTGGCTGCTTGCGGGCATGGCTGCGCTCACGGTTATCGGCGCGAATGTGCATCTCGTCCACGTCGCAACGGGGAGCCAGCCCGAATGCGTCAATCACCTGAAGGCGGAAGGTCGCGACGGCACCTATCGCGCCGCGGCACCGTCCTGCTGAGAGGAGCAAGGTCAAAATGAGAACGACCGAGAAATCCGTCGATACGAACATACCTCTGGCCGAACAGCGTCGACGTCACTTGCCCGCCGGCGCGGCCTTCGGCTGGCTTTCCGCCGGTTGGCGCGATCTCTGGCACAATCCGCTGCCGAGCCTGCTCTACGGGTTTGCGGTCTTCCTGCTCTCAGCTGCTATCACCTGGGGTCTCTTTCGCCTTCAGCTCGACTATATCCTGTTTCCGGCGCTTGCCGGCTTCATGGTGGTAGGTCCACTGGTCGCAATCGGGCTCTATCGCAAGAGCCGGGACATTGAAGAGGGTATTCGGCCGAGCCTCTCACGCATGATTCTGGTTAAGGCTGCATCCGGCGCCCAGGTCTGGTTTACGGGTGCGATCCTCTGCCTGCTGATGCTGGTCTGGATGCGGGCAGCCGTCATCATCTATGCGCTCTTCATGGGCTTGAGGCCGTTTCCCGGACTGGACCGCATCGTGGCCATGCTCTTCAGCACCACGGAAGGTCTAGGCATGATCATCGTCGGCACCGTCGTCGGCGGGCTTTTCGCCGCTTTCTCCTTCGCCGTCAGCACGTTCGCGATCCCGATGCTCCTTGCGGAAAAGACGGATGTCTTCACCGCTATGGGCACCAGCATCTCGCTCGCCTTCCGCAACCTGCCGGTCATGCTGGCCTGGGGCGCGATCGTGCTTGCGCTGACGGTCGTCGGCATCGCGACCGGGTTCCTCGGCCTCATCGTCATCTTCCCATTGCTCGGCCACGGCACCTGGCACAGCTACAGGACGATCCGATGACCGGCGGGCACCGGATCACCCCAGAGGTCGCAAGCGTGTCATGGATTTGGATCAGCGCCGTTGCGACCGCCTTCGTCGCCTGGCGTCCATAATGGCAAAGAAATGTCGACGATCAGTCCCGATCCTTCGGCTCGCCCTGCGAGCGCAAGGCTCCCGTGATCGCTTTCGACAATCGCCGCGACGATTGCCAATCCCAGGCCGCTTCCGGAGGTGCCGTTGCCGCCGGCCCGGACGAAGCGATGCAAGACCCGTGCGCGCAGCTCCGGTGGAATGCCGGGCCCCGAATCCTCGACGCGCAGGAGCAAATTCCCCCCGCTTCTTGCGAGGCGAACAGACACCCAGGCCCCCTCGGGAATGTAACGTAACGCATTGTCGACGAGGTTCCGCAACATCGCCGCGAGAAGATCGGCATTGCCGCCGACCCTTGCATCGAGGCCCGGCTCCACCTCCAGCCCCAGATCGATATTGCGCGCGACGGCCTGCGGCGCCATGAGTGCAATCGTCTCGCGTGCGAGCTCCGCCAGATCGACCGGCTGGGCCTCTTCTTCTATGGCGTCATGCTCGACCCTGGCCAGCGCCAGGAGTTGTTCGACGATGCGGGTGCCACGCTCGACGCCGACGAGGACATCCGAGATCGCCTGATTGCGTTCGGCCATATCCTTGGCGTGATTTGCCACCTGCGCATGCGCGCGTATCGCCGCTAGCGGCGTGCGCAGTTCATGCGCGGCGTCCGCGGCAAAGCGGCGGTCCCGTTCACGGGCAAGCGCGATCCGCTCGAAGAGGCTGTTGAGCGCGCCCACCAGCGGCAGAACCTCGGTCGGCGCAAATTGCGGACTGAGTGGCGAAAGATCTGCCGGCGACCGCTGCTTCACGCCCGCCGTCAGTCGCTCAAGAGGTCCAAGCCCCCATCTCACCAGACCCCAGATGAGAGCGGCGAGCAACGGTGCGGCAATCCATACAGGATGGAGCATATGGGCAGCGACGCGCGCGGCAAAACTCGTGCGCACCTCCTGTCGGACAGCCACCTCGACCCGGGTGCCGGCACCGTTCGACGCGCCATAGACGCGCCAGCCCTCGCCCCCGTCGATGACATCGCTATATCCGGCCCGCCATTCCTCAACTGAAGGGTTGAAATCGCCTGACCGTCCGGATACGGCGGCCGGGGTGAGGATGCGGTAGGAAAGACGCTGATCCGGCTGGCGTTCCCGCAGCAGGTCGGCAGGCAGCGCATCCCCCGGCAGTTGTCCCACGAGCCCGAGTATTATCTCGGCAGATTGCTGCAGGTGTTCGTCGGTCACCTCGTCAATCAGGCTTCTCGTATCGAAATAGGTAAAATAGGCTGTCACGAGCCAGGCCGTAACCATGCTTCCGCAGAGCGACAGGACGAGACGGCGGCGCAGCGAACCGGTCATGGCTGGGCCGGTACGATGTAACCCACGCCGCGCAGGGTTCGGATGACATCCGGAAAGAGCTTGCGGCGCAGGTTGTGCACATGCACTTCGACGGCATTGCTGTCGATTTCCTCACCCCAGCCATAGAGTTGTTCCTCCAACTGGCTTCGGCTCAGCACCCGTCCGGCATGCATCATCAAGCCCTGCAGCACGGCGAATTCACGGTTCGAAAGGGTAACAGGCGCTCCGTCCAGCGTTACGCTATGGGCGGCAGGATCAAGGGTGACACGACCACTGTGGAGGACCGGCACCGCTTCGCCCCTGGAACGACGCAGCAGTGCCCGCAGCCGAGCCTGCAATTCCACCAGATCGAAAGGCTTGATCATGTAATCGTCGCTTCCGGCGTCCAGACCTGATACGCGCTCGGCAATCGTGTCGCGTGCGGTCAGCACCAGAACCGGCGTCTTGTCTCCTGCGGCACGCCTGTGCTTCAAGAGGCTGATCCCGTCCATGCCGGGCAGGCCGAGGTCCAGCACGACGGCATCATAGGTCGTGGTGGCAAGCGCGGAATCGGCATCTTCGCCGTCACGCACCCAATCCACCGCAAAGCCCGACTGGCCCAGTCCCGCAACCAGGCCACGACCCAACAATGTGTCGTCCTCGACCAGCAGAAGTCTCATCGTACCCGCCCATCGGCAATCTTGGGAACGCAGGGAATACACGCCCGGCGAAGCCCGCCGGGCAGGTATCATATCAGTCTGGCATCTTCGGTGAGCAGGAACAATCCCGCGCAAACCGCCGGTCTACTCGAGCGGCTGCCAGTTGGCGTGTTCGAAATGGGTGCCGTAGGCGTTCAGCGCCTCGACGACCAACACTGCCCCGGCGCGCGGATCGGTCTCGCCCTCGAGCCCGGATACACCGTCGAGCACATGGCCGAGCACGATGTGGAATTGCTCGTCCACCTCCGGAGTGAGCTTGCAGTTCGCCACCATGAAATCGACCTGCGTCTGGATTTCCCCGGCAAGCACCTTGTAGTCCGACGAGGGCAGAGTGCCGTCGTGGATAGCGGAAAGCCGCGTGGCGAGCGCACCGCGGATGGCGTCCATGCCCTTCAGCATGTTTTCGTCGCCTTGCCACTTCGCCTGGCCATTGAGTGTCAGCTCGATCGCGGCACCCTGGTGCCCTTCATGGCCTGTCTTCTCTGCCCAGGAAACGCCGGTCGAAAGACCAAGACCGAGGACGAGAACAGGCAAAATCAGGCTTCTACGGATATACATCTTCGTCATTCCCTTTCAAGAAGAGAGGAATTTCTCTTCGCCAGGTGGGATTAGCCTCCCCAGCTTATGGCTCGCTTAAGTGCCGAAAGAAAATTGAACAGCAAGATTGACGATACGCCCTCGACGCAGGAGCGTAGACCACAATTGATGCCTCACCCGCTTTGGGCAATCCAATCACCAAACCGATCGTAACTGCCTGGCGATTCCCGCACAGGAGTCTCAGGCTTGTGAGCGTGGTTGCAGCTCTCCTTCGGTCGGTCCATAAGACGCGAAACGTGCCAACAGCGCCACTGCATACTCAATTTGAATTTTGGCAATCACGCAGTGTGGCTAATCGAAGGCGAGGGCTGGGTATACTGGTTCGCAGAAACAGTCCTATTCCGGCCTGCTTCTTTTGCTCTATATAGGGCATCATCGGCAAGCCGAATGCAGTTCGCTGGTGTGACCGTTCCAGGATCTCGGGTTTTCAGACCAATTGAGACGGTAACAAGAACGCGCTCGCCGGCATCCGTTTCGATCGACAAGGACTCAACAATTGTGCGGATGCGTTCCGCCATCGCCATTGCCCCCGCCCGACTCGTATCGGGTAGGATCGCTGCGAACTCTTCGCCTCCATAACGAGCGATCGTTTCACCGGGTCGCATAGCGTTGGCTACGGCACCCGCCACCAATTTCAAAACATGATCACCTGCCTGATGACCATAGGTATCGTTGACGGATTTGAAGAAATCGATATCGATTAACAGTAGCGAGACAGGCGTTTTGTCACGGTCTGCTGATAAGCACACTGCGGACAAACGTTCATCGAATGCCGCGCGGTTTAACACACCGGTCAATCCATCATATGTCGAACGCCAATCAAGTTCTTGATATAACTCCTGCAACTTCTTCGTGGAAGTGTTCAACACCTCGCCAAGCCGCCCCAGCTCGTCGTCCTTGTTGCGCAGAATGACCCTGTAAGAGAGGTCCTTTCGTCCGATATTATCGGCAGCAACGGTCAATCTTTCTATGGGTTCAAGTACCGAGCGGGACAAAACAATAATAATCGCAGTTAGCACCAAAAAGCCAAGCGTGGCGAAACTTAATATATAATAGAATGTTTTGCCCGCAATTGCCCTTCCAGCGTTTATACGCCGCTGTAGTTCAAAAATAGCCAGTTGGCGAAACTGAGCGACTAACGCGTTGACGTTTGCGATGTCAGTACGCGCCAAGGAATAGGCGTCAATCGCGTTCCGTGTGCCGGTATCTTGCCGGAACAGAGCGTCGAGGGAAGCTCGGGATTGGCGCCAAGCAGCAACTAGTTCGTCAGCCAGTCTGTCAGCGGACGGCGTAGCGGGATGGTCCTTTGCTTGTGCGTCGAAAAATATCCTGAAGTTGTCGGACACTTCGGCCATAGTCGGCTCGGGGTTTTCGACCACCCCCGTGTCAAGGCCGAGGGCGTATGTAGTCGCAATAGCTTCGATCTGATTAAGTAAATCCTGAGCGGCAAAGATGGGCGACATCCTCGCCGTAATCGCTGCTATGCTGCTTTCATAGGACTGGACCAGCGTGCGTCCTGAGACGATCGCGATGACACCCATCAGAACCAAGCCAGATATGGCGAAGGCAAATGAAAACCGAAACCGTGTCTTGATTGAGAAATGAAATGGCGAGCTTATCGCCGACCACACTTTCCCGAACGAAGAAGCTCCAAAAGAACCCGAAGCTAGGCGACACCAAGTCCTATAGATGGCAAATACAAAGCTAGGGATTCTCGTCAATTTGCTCTCGCCGGCTGTATTTTCAGCAGCCAAAGCTATAACGATGAGATCCTAAAATTCGCTTTGCATGATTGAACGGTTTCTAATGGATGAGCGCAGGGGATATGCAACCGGGAACGCCGGAGGCTCGCCGGATGGCTAGCCTGTCGCAGGCATCGGCGTTAGATTGGCTACCGCCCTACACACTGTCCGACGTGTTCTTGAGGCAATTTCGCCCTTAATGGCCCCACGTTGTCGGAACGAGCTGCTTTGGATTCAATTCGTGTCGTGTTGCCATTCGATCCTGCATAATTAACAGTTGCCAGCAGCGTTTCCTTCATATGCAGCCCCTTTCTGACACGGCTGAGGCCCCGCGCCTCCACGACCGCCGTGGCGAAGAGGAAACTTACGGGCCGGGCCGTAATTCCAAGTCTGCATTCTCAAGGTTCGATACCTCGACTGAGCACGTGAGTCCGCAGAGACTCCGCGCATTCTGGCCCAGAACGGCGTTTCGAAGCGGTTGGATCGGGCATTGTTGCAACAATCGGCGTTCGCGGGCCTCCGTCCCCTTGAAAAAAGGTGGCAACCAAATTAGATAGTAATTACTCACTATCTTTCGGAGTCTCATGATGATCTCGCGATCAGCCTATCTTTCAGCAGAGGAGCGACGGGAGGCCACGGTAGAAACCGTCCTCGATCTCGCTGCGGAACAGAATCCCACAGACATTACCACTGGGGCAATTGCAAAGCGTATGGGCGTGACGCAAGGGGCCCTGTTTCGGCACTTCCCTTCCAAAGACGCCATTCTCCAAGCCGTTATGGAGTGGGTTTCGGAGCGTTTACTTACACGCATAGATCGGGCGATTTCCACGAAAACCTCCCCGCTCGATGCCCTCGAAGCCGCATTCACAGCTCATATCGAATTCATATCGGAACATCCGGGCGTCCCTCGGATGCTGTTCGGAGAGTTGCAGCGCGCCGAACAGACAATGGCCAAACGAATGGCACAGACATTGATCCAGTGCTACGGCGAGCGCCTCGGCCGTCTCATTGCCGAGGGCAAAGAAAGCGGTGAGCTCACACCCTCTTTGGAAGAGAAAACTGCTGTCACGCTGTTTGTCGGCATGACCCAAGGCTTGGTCATGCAATCCCTCCTCGCCGGCGACGTGAAGCGCATCCGCACGAGTGCGCCGGCCGTTTTTGCGCTTTATCGGCGTTCCATCGAGGCGGCAAAATGATCCACAGTTCGCCCTCCGACCCATCACCGATGAAATCCCTCGAAGCCATGTTTATGGCTGATGTCGCCTATGTCGCGTGCCATCCTAACATTCCCCGCATCTTGCTCGGTACGCTGGTGACCAAGGAGAAGTCCGCGCTCAAGCTGATGCTCGAGGCCTTTGTTCGGCGATACGAGCGGCGTATCTCCTGTTTGATCGAAGAGGCGCAACAATGCGGCGAAGTCCGAGCCACGGTGGACAAGGAAGGTGCTGCCCGCCTGTTTATTGCAGCAATCCAGCACTTGGTCTTCAGGGCGCTGGTCGCGGATGAATTAAGCAAAATTCGCGAGGCAGCTCCTGCTGCTTTCACATCATATCGCCGATGCCTGGAGGCAATTCAATGAAACTTCCTTCTTTACAGCGCCGCAGCTTGATGCTGATCGCGATTGTGATTCCGATTGTCGCCCTGTTCGGCTACGTGGTCCTGCGATCGGGCCCACTGGCGCCAGTCACTGTGATGACGGCTAGCGTCGAAGCCCGGTCCATATCGCCCGCATTGTTTGGTATCGGCACTGTTGAAGCTCGCTTCTCCTACAAGATTGGCCCGACCATCGCCGGCCGCGTCGGCAAAGTATATGTCGATGTGGGCGACAGGGTGCGCGCTGGTCAGGTTCTGGCGGAACTAAACCCTGTAGATCTCGATGATCGCATTGCAGCCTTAGATGCGGCGACTCGCCACGCCGAAGAGTCAATTAAGGCAGCCAAAGCTGAGTTGGAGGATGCCTTGGTGCGCAAAGATTACGCCGATGCGCAGGCCAAACGCTATGACCAACTTTGGAAGAATCACACTGTCAGCGAAATGGCCGTGGAAACTAAACGACAAGACAGTGAGGTAGCGCTTGCCGCAGTCTCTGCCGCACAGTCAAATCTCGCAGCTGCACAACAGAACCTGCAACGCAATCGCGCCGATCGTGACGGCCTAATCAAGCAGCGGGAGGACTTAGTGCTGCACGCGCCGGTCGACGGGGTGATTGCTGCACGCAACGCGGAACCTGGGACAACCGTAGTCGCCGGTGAGGCGGTCATAGAGATGATCGACCCCAAAGAACTCTGGATCAATGCCCGGTTCGATCAGATAGCAGCAACTGGCCTGCGCACCGGGCTTTCCGCTCGCATCTCGCTCCGGTCGCATGGCGACGTGTCTGTTCCAGGACAAGTGTCGCGCGTGGAGGTCCTCGCAGATTCCGTGACTGAAGAGAACTTGGCGAAGGTGCGGTTCGACGCTCTGCCCGAGCCTATTCCTCCGATCGGAGAGCTAGCCGAAGTCACGATTGCACTGCCAGAGCTTTCTGCAACGCCCACGATCCCAAATGCCGCAATCCAGAGTGTTGCTGGAAAGACTGGGGTTTGGAAAGTCGAAGAGGGAAAAGCCCGCTTCACCGCCGTTGAATTAGGGGCTTCGGACTTGGACGGGATCGTCCAAGTTACAAAAGGCCTTCAGACTGGTGATCAAATCGTCGTTCATAGCGCATCCCGCCTGACAGGCACAAGCCGCATTCAGATCACGGACAATCCCGCGGAGCTTCTCAAATGATCAGCCTAGCAGGACGCGATATCCTTCATTCCTGGGGCAAATTTGTCTTCACCGGCATCGGGCTCGGACTGTTGATCGGCGTCACCTTCACCATGGCCGGCGTCTATCGGGGCATGGTCGATGACGGCAAGGTGCTCCTCGACAACAGCGGCGCCGACATGTGGGTCGTCCAGCAGAATACGCTGGGACCATATGCAGAATCCTCAAGCATCAATGATGATATCTACCGGATGATCCTGACGACCCCCGGCGTCGAACAAGTTGCCAATGTAACCTATCTGACAATGCAGGTCCGAAAAGGAAACACTGACGTTCGGGCGATGGTGGTGGGTATCGCGCCGGGTAATGTCGTGACACCCGGCTGGCCGCCATTTCTTGCTGCCGGGCGTCAGATCACGCGCGGCCATTATGAAGCAGTGGCCGATGCCGCAACTGGCTTTGCGCTCGGAGACACCATCGTTATCCGGCGAAATCACTACACCGTCGTTGGCCTCACCCGACGCGCAGTATCATCGAGCGGCGATCCAATGGTCTTCATTCCGCTGAAGGACGGGCAGGAAGCGCAGTTCGTGAAGGACAACGATTCCATTGTTCGACAGCGTCGTCGCACCGGCGAGAACCCCGAATTCAACCGGCCGGGAGTTCCTGGTCTGTTGGATGCCGTCATCGCCTCACAAAACAGCAATCCTTATGTGAACGCTGTTCTGGTGCGTATCAAGCCCGGTTACGAACCGGAGCGCATCGCATCCGACATCGCCAAGTGGAAACGACTGACGGTCTATACGCGCTCGCAGATGGAGGAAATTCTGATCGGCAAGCTGATTGCGACCTCTGCCAAACAAATAGGCATGTTCCTCGCCATCCTGGCCATCGTTAGTGCAGCCATCGTCGCGTTCATCATCTACACGCTCACGATGGACAAGATACGTGAGATTGCCGTGCTGAAACTGATCGGTACACGCAATCGCACCATCGCCTCCATGATCTTGCAACAGGCGATTGTGCTCGGGCTAATCGGATTTGTCGTCGGCAAGATCACGGCAACCTTTGCGGCGCCACTGTTCCCGAAGTTCGTCCTGCTTCTGACCGAAGATACGATGACTGGGCTTGTTGCAGTTGTGATCATATGCGCGCTGGCAAGCGTGGTGGCTATCCGTATGGCCCTCAAAATCGACCCCGCTGAAGCGATTGGAGGTTGAGATGGCTAGTGGTGGAATTCTCATCGAAGGTCTCAGAAAGCGGTATGGTAATGGCGATACTGCTGTCGATGCTCTTAAAGACATCAATATGCGGGTCGCCCCAGGCGAAGTGGTCGGTCTTATCGGCCCGTCGGGCTCAGGCAAGAGTACGTTGCTTAAGGCGTTGGGGGCGGTTATTGATCCCAGCGCAGGACACATGACCCTCGGCGATGGGGTGATCTATCACGATGGCTGGAAGATCCCTGACCTTCGCGCTTTGCGGCGCGACAAGATCGGATTCGTCTTCCAGGCACCGTACCTCATACCGTTTCTCGATGTGACCGATAACGTAGCGTTGCTGCCAATGCTGGCGGGTGTCCCCAACAGCGAATCGCGCCAGCGCGCGCGCGATCTCCTAAAAGCTCTTGATGTCGAGCATCGCGCCGCTGCCATGCCTTCCCAGCTTTCTGGTGGCGAGCAGCAACGCGTCGCAATCGCGCGCGGGCTCATCAACCGCCCGCCGGTCATCCTTGCCGACGAACCGACCGCACCGCTCGACAGCGTGCGTGCCTTGAACGTCATCCGCATTCTGAACGACATGGCTGTCAGGTTCGGAACTGCAATCATCGTCGTTACCCATGATGAGAAGATTATTCCGACCTTCAGGCGCATCTACCACATCAGAGACGGCGTGACTCACGAAGAGGCGGGAGAGGGGCGTGGTTTTGATTAATTTCGGTGCAATCATGACAAAACAGGAGGACGTGTACGTTGTTTCCACGCTGCGCTCGTGGTTTTTGCTGTTCGTTGTGGCAGGATTGGGTGGGTGTGCCGCGCGGCCCGGTGTGGAAACTCTAGTTGCTAGGCAAAGTCCTATTGGATCGTATCAGACCGTCACAGTGGTCACAGCGACTGATCGTCAACGCGACATCACCGGCGTGGGGTATACTGCCAAGCGGTCAGTAACACTGCAATTTGAGCGCTTCACGGTTGCAACTCCAGAAAAGGCGAATGTTCAAAGCAAAGATAATCGTGAGCTTAAGCCAATTTTGCCGAAGAAATACGTAGTAACAAGACGCGAACCGGTTACGACTGAGGACATGAACGCAAAAAAGAATGCGCTGATATATGTGCATGGATATAACTATACATTTCAGGAGTCGCTTTTTCAATTGTCAAGCGTTGTCGCAGACGGAAGACTGACGGAGGTGCCGATCCTTTTCAGTTGGCCATCTGAGGGCACCGTTACGGGATATATTGCAGATAAAGAGGCCGCCGTATTTGCCCGTGACGATCTTGTTCAATTGCTTGAGACTTTGAAGGAACTGAAACCAAAGGGTAATGTTACCCTATTTGGTCACAGTATGGGGGCATGGATTGTTGTCGAGGCGTTACGTCAACTTAAGCTGTCAAACCGGGATGATGTATTACGTCATGTGGACCAAGTGGTCTTGGCGGCACCGGATATCGACGTTGATCTATTCAAGCGGCAGATCAATACAATTGGACGCTTGAACAAGCCCATCCTCGTGCTCAGCGCTACAGATGATCGTGCACTCACCATTTCAAGTCGTATCGGCGGCGCAAGAGCCCGAATGGGGATGGTGAACCAAAATGATCCTGCGGTCCAGGAGTTGATTACTGACGACGCAATCAAGATTGTTGATTTATCGGCATTGCCAGCTCCCGACAGAACAAATCACAATCGCTTCATCCGATTGGTAAATGTTCTTTCCAATACAGAACGAAGAAACAGATTTCTATTAGCGCTCAGATAGCGTTACGTTCTCACATGAGACTCACCATATCTAGAGTTTAGCAATATATCGAAGGAAGCATGATCTTGTTATTTCAACATATATGCATCAATATCCACTGATCATCATTCAGGATAGAGGAATGAGGCGTATGGAGAATGGTCGTGAAAACTAACCATTACTTCGACACTTTGAATACAAACTAGGATAAGACGATGGTGTCCATTCGCGTAGCAACCCCCCTCGCCCTGCTGCTGCTGTCCGGCTGTGTGACCGGCCCGGATCACACGCAGCCGCAGACCCCGCTTCCGGAAAAATTTGCCGAAGGCGGGAAGAAGAGCAATGACGAAGTTGCCATGGCAGCCTGGTGGACCGCCTTCAACGACCGACGCCTCAACGGGCTCGTCGAACAGGGTCTCGATCAGAACCTCGACGTTTTGCAGGCGCTCGAACGCATCAGTGCGGCGCAGGCGAATGTCGTTGTCGCCGGTGCCGGCGGCCTGCCGTCTTTGGGCCTGTCGGGCGACGAAGCGCTCTCGAAGACCGGGGGCACCGGCGACTACGTCACCCGCACCACCGACACGACCTCGACTGCGAGCGGCGGGCTCAGCGTGTCCTGGCTGCTCGACCTCTTCGGTCAGTATCGCCGCGCGAAGGAAGGGGCTACGGCTTCGCTCGATGCTGCCTATGCCAGCGCCGATGTTGCCAAGCTGTCCTATCTGTCCGACCTCGTCACCTCCTACATCAATACGCGCTACTATCAGGAGCGCATCGCCATCGCCCGCAAGAACCTTGCCTCGCGGCGCGAGACGCTGGATCTGACCAAATTGCAGTTGGAGGGAGGTGACGCATCGCGTCTCGACGTCGTGCAGTCGGAAGGTCTCGTCAATTCGACGCTCGCCGATCTGCCGGGCCTGGAAACGAGTTTCCGCCAGTCGGCGCATCACATCGCCACTCTGTTGGGCCTGCCGGCCTCCGCGCTCATCGCTGACCTACAGAAGGGCGCACCCCAGCCGATCGCACGGCGTAGCGTCAATGCCGGCGTTCCGGCCGACCTCATCCGTAACCGTCCGGACATTCGCAAGGCGGAACGCGAACTCGCCGCTGCCGTCGCCGAAATCGGAGTCGCCGAGGCACAGCTCTATCCGTCGATCACGCTCGGCGGTTCGATCTCACCCTCATGGATCTCGACCAAGTCGCTCGCCGGCAGCCTGACCTCCTGGTCTTTCGGCCCGAGCCTGACCCTGCCGATCCTCGACGGCGGCCGCCTGAAGGCCAATATCGACATCGCGGAATCGTCCGCACGCGGCGCCTACCTGGCGTGGAAGGCCTCCGTGCTCAATGCGGTCGAGGAAGTCGAGAACGCGCTCGCCGCAGTCAACCGCGACAGCCAGACTGTCAATGCCTTGACGGCGACCGTTCGCTCTTATGAGGAAGCCTTGTCGCTCTCGACGGCCAGCTACAAGGAAGGCGCGTCCTCGATACTTGACGTGCTCGACGCGCAGCGTTCAGTATCGACCGCGCAGGCGAGCCTTGCCCAGGCCGTCCAGCAAATGGCGGCCGACTATGTTGCACTCAATGTCGCCATCGGCGGCGGCTATGCCTTCGAGAGGAAGGCCGGTCTCTAACAACGACAGAAGTTGAAAAGCAAGAAGCCCGGCGATTGGACACGATTCACGAGTTTCCCGCCGATCGGATTCAACCTTCGGCTTTGATGCATAGCCACGCGGAAGCATGGCCTGCAACATCGCCGTAGCCGCCATCGAGCCCTTCGACGGATTGGAGCGCATCCCAAAGCTAACGGCATATCGCGGTTTCCACGTCTTGCGCCGTTGCGCCACGATAGACGATGGATATTTCCGCCTCGATCGGACGAAAACAGGGAAATGTCTCCCGCTTCAAGGCCGGAAAAGAAAACAAGCCAGCGGCGATGAAAAGCAAAAGCAACAGGTTCGAGGCTGTCGGATGCGCTGCAAACCAGCGGATCATAGCTGCACCTCAATAGGCTTAAGCTTGGCGCCGGGGACTGCCGGTGCGACTTCATTTAGTACCAGACTGTCACCCGCTGCCAGGCCTTCGGCAATCACGGCAAGTCCATCCTGCCTGAAAGCTTCGGTGGCAGGGTGTAATTCGAGTTGATCATCAGAATTGGCGAGATAGACCTGCTCGCCGTGCAGCGCAGTTTCCGGGATAATCAGCGAGCCGCGAATGGTCTGGCCCGTCAAGGTGACCTCGACGACATGTTGGGCAACAGTGGCGTACGTAAAGGCGAATTGGAATCACCATAGGGATCCTCTATTCTAACCACGACTGGGACCGTCCGTGCCCTTGCATCAAGTGCACCCTCTACGCGGGTCACAGTTGCAGGCCAGATTTGTGTGGGGTCGGACTCCAACCGCACCTCAGCTGCTATGCGGCTGGAGGGGCCGTTGCGAATTGCCGCTAGGGTATCCTCGACCGGCTCATGTGCCATGAAGAAGTCGCCGAAATACGTCAAAGGGCAATTACGCCACGACTTCAACCCGGTCGACGCCGTCCGCCTTCACCAGCGTCTGGCCAATATTGACATGTTGGAACCGCTCTGTATTCACCGAAGTTATCCGCACATCATAGGGGGCCATGATGGAAGTATGGTCCAGGTCGCGCTGATTGCGGGCAAGAGCAGCTTTGGTGCGGGCCGTCTGCGCCGCCAGCCCGGCGCGGCGCGAACAGCGCCAATGTGTTTTTCAACTCGACGGCATTCCGCTGTGCAAGAAGGGTTGCACGCTCGGCCTCATCGACGCGAGTCTGCGCCGTCACGCCTTTTGTCAGGAGGTCGCGGTGCGCACAAGTTCGACTTCCGACAGAGCCAGCCGCGCTTCTTCCAGAGCCAGGATACGGCGGGTGTGTTCTGCTTCGGCATCGATCTGCGCCGCTTCGGCTTCAAATGCTGCCAGATCTGCCTCCGCCTGAACTATGGCCAACCGATAATCGGCCGGATCGATTTCAAGCACCTTGGTACCGCCGGCGATCAGTTTTCCACTTTCCAGGTCAGGGTGACGCCAGATGACCTGACCTTTACCTTAGAAACCGAGGCCCAGGTTTCCGCCGCGTGCACGTTACCCCAGCCACGCGCCACCGGTGCGATATCCAGAGGCTCGAGTAAAGAGGTGCGCACTGCACGCCCAAAAATCGGCTCATCGGAGCGTACCGGTCCTTCGGCCCTGCTGATGAAGATGGCGGCAACTACGATCCCCAGCACAATGGGTAGCAGAAACAAAATAACGGAACTGCGGCGCAAGATCGGCTTCCGTTTCATCGGGGTCTTGGACACCAAGGGTACAACGGAGCAACAATCGTGAGATTACACTGACAAGCGAAATAGAGTGTCCGCTTCATCGTCTTGCGGAGCTCGCCCAAGCCGCGAGGCTCCAGAAGCCGAAGCGCACTATCAGCGCACCCAAGGTCCGCGTCTCCCACTCCTGGCCAGCGGCAATAATCACAAGAAACAGCGCAAACAGTCCGCCCAACGCCAGGGCCAGTATGATAGCAAGCTTCTTGCCCGCACGGTGACCGAGAAAGATGCCAATACCGGCTGCAATATAGACCGGCCCTGACAGGAAATTGAACCAGAGCACCAAGGGCACGAATTGCCCAGCCGCCACGCGGGCCGCGTCTGGACCAAAAAGCACCATGCCGCCTGACCAGAGTGTCAACAAGCCAAAGGCAACGGCCAGCACCCCAAATAACTGATTACGTATCATTCACGGTTCCTCCCGTTCTATGTCTATCATAGCAGTCCATAGGTTTCTGGCGCGCCAGCACCAGACCTTGGCGGAATGGCTGCCCCTCCCCGAGTGCTTCCAAGGCCTCTCTACCCCAGATACCTTGACCCGTTCCGCTACTGGACCAAAACGAACCAGTGCTCAGGATCGAGATGCGACACTGCAGGTATCCGCAACGGACACTGATAATGATTGTGGTTGCGATCCGAGTACCCACCAACCTTGCGCCAGGCCTCGTCGGCGGTCATTGCTGCACGCGCAGAATCTGACCTTCAGAGTTGCGGTAGCTGCCATCTTCGAGCGCTTCGAAACTGGTGCAGGTTTTACCGCGCTTTGGTCCGTCAACCATGGTCATACACAGGCCATCTTCGGCATAGGCCCAAGTGCCAGAGCCGGAAATGAAGCCGGCTTTCATGTTGACACTGCCATCAACATTGTAGCGTAGGCGCGCTGTCATGCCGAGACGCACTGTCGTCAGATCCTTACCAATGATCTGCTGGGCGATCTGCTCTCTCGATAGAGTTGCAGCAAAGGCCGATTGGCTGATCAGGACGCCAGCTGCGAAAACGGCGGGACGAAGAAATCTAGGTGTGCGACGCATGACGTGTACCCTTGTTGCGAGGAGCGTTATTTTCTTAATGTGTAATAGATTACTCACTTTGTAAAGCGCACCGAAGACAATAAATTATCCCATAATATTAATATAATTTCAGTTTCAGAGGGGGCATTTACACCTGACAAAGCGCGTGGTATGAAGTGATTAATCACTTTTTTGAGGTTCTGATGAATTTACGCTCCAAGCACCTGTCTGCCGAGGATCGGCGTAATGAGGCCGTCGAGGCGGTAATCGACCTTGCTGCCACCACCAATCCCGAAGAAATCACCACTTCGGCCATCGCTGGACGAATGAAACTGACCCAAAGTGCGTTGTTTCGGCACTTTTCGACCAAAGATGCAATCTGGCTTGGGGTAATGGAGTGGGTATCCGACCGGCTCTTGTCGCGGATCGACAAGCTGGCGGGAGCGGAGCCCGATCCGCTGGTGGCACTTGAGGCGATGTTCCTGGGGCATATTGAATTCGTGGCCGACCACCCTGGAGTGCCGCGCATGATGATGGGTCAGTTGCAGCGCGCCGGGATGAATCCGGCCAAGCAGATGGCGCAGACCTTGATGCAGAACTATGCCACGCGGTTGCGCCGCCTCCTCGCGGCGGCCCGCGGCAATGGCGCTCTGCCTGCTGACCTCGATGAAGCAGCGGCAGCAACGCTGTTTCTCGGCATGATCCAAGGTCTGGTGGTGCAATCGTTGATGCATGGTGACAGCGCGCGGATGCGCGCGGATGCGCCAAGGGTCTTTGCGATCTATCGTGCGGGCCTGTTGCGGGGTCGGGCCAGAATGGAGGAAGGCGCATGAAGTTGACCGTTCTTGGCGCGGCGCGCGAAGTGACCGGATCTTGCTATCTGGTCGAAACCAGATCCATGCGATTTCTGGTCGATTGCGGTATGTTGCAGGGCGGGCGTGAGGCGGACTCGCGCAACCGCCAGCCTTTTGCTTTCGATCCGGCAACCTTGGATTTCGTACTCCTGACCCATGCGCATATCGACCACAGCGGGATGCTGCCGAAACTCACGAAAGAAGGGTTCCGCGGACCGATCCTCACCACCGCAGCCACCGCCAATCTGCTGGAGGTGATGTTGCGCGACAGCGCCCATATCCAGGAGGCCGACGCGGCACGAGCAGCACGCGGGCAGCACAGCAGGACTCGGACGCCGCTTGCCCCGATCGCCCCTATTTACGTAATGCACGATGCAGAAGCCTGCCTGAAGCAAGTGTGCCCGGTGCCCTATGATAAAAAGATTTTTCCACACCCCGATTTGGCATGCGCGTTCCGCGATGCCGGGCATATTCTTGGATCCGCCATTCTCGAACTCTGGATAAAGGAAGCGGGGAAATCCACGAAGTTGGTCTTCAGCGGCGATCTGGGTCAGCCCGGGCGGGCAATCTTGCGCGACCCGACGCCGGTTGCCAATGCCGACATCCTTGTTATGGAATCCACCTATGGGGACCGCACGCATCGCGATCAGACCGCGACGCTCGCCGAGATGGTCACAATCATCACTGAAACCCGCAGGCGCGGCGGTAATATCATCATGCCTGCCTTTGCGGTCGGTCGCACCCAGGAGGTTCTCTATCACCTGCATTGCTTGACGCGGCAGGGATTATTGCACGACCTGAACATATTTGTCGATTCGCCGATGGCCGATCGCGCTACGCAAATCACCGCAGAGCATCTGGATCTGTTCGACAAACAGGCCCACGCGTTGGTAAATTGGCACAATGCCGGTGTGGGTCTACCCAAACTGCATTTTACCGCGAGCGTCGAAGAATCGAAGGCCCTCAACCAGATCCGCTCGGGTGCGATCATCATTTCAGCCAGTGGCATGTGCAATGCCGGTCGCATCCGACATCATTTACGCTGGAATCTGCCGCGCCGGGAATGCGCGGTGGTGATCACTGGCTTTCAGGCGCAGGGAACACTTGGGCGGCGTCTCGTGGATGGTGCGCGGAAGGTGCGCATCTTTGGCGAGGACATCGCGGTGCGCGCCTCGGTGCATACCCTAAACGGCTTCTCCGCCCATGCCGATCAGCCAGCGCTACTAGGCTGGGCTACAGGGTTTCAAAAACCGCCCGCACAGGTTTACATTACCCATGGCGAGACTACTGCCGCCGAAGCGCTCGCCAAACGCCTACATACGGAACTGGGTTGGAATGTCACAGTTCCCACAGTTGGCACGATACAGGAATGGTCGCCCACCGAATTAGACGAGGCTCGGCAATGAGCGGGCCATCAGATCGGATCACGCTCATTTCAGAGATCCTTGCCAGCCCATCGTACCGGCTGGCCGAGGAAGATGCCGATTTGCTGGGCGCCGACGACCTGCGCCCCCTGCGCCTGCAGCTTGAGTTGCTCAAGCCCGAACGCGTCCTGCGCCGAAACGGCATCCTTTCGACCGTGGTGGTGTTCGGCAGCGCTCGCATCGACCAATGCGAAACCACGCCAGACACGGCACGGGCCCGCCGTCAGGCGCGCTATCTTGATGAGGCGCGGCGCTTTGCGGCATTGGTCTCACGGCGCTTTCAGCAGGAAGGGCGGTGCGATTTCGTCGTCGTCACAGGCGGCGGCCCCGGCATCATGGAGGCGGCAAATCGTGGCGCATGGGAGGTCGGCGGCCGCTCTATAGGCCTGAACATTACTCTGCCACACGAACAAGCGCCCAATCCTTTTATCACCCCCGAATTAGCGTTCCGGTTTCGCTATTTTGCGATCCGCAAGATGCATTTTGCAGTGAGGGCCAAAGGATTGGTTGCCTTTCCCGGCGGATTTGGCACGCTCGATGAGTTATTCGAGATATTGACCCTGGTGCAGACGGGAAAGATGAAGCCGATCCCAATCGTGCTGGTCGGAGCCTCTTTCTGGCGACAGGCAATCAATTTTAACTTCCTGATCGAGGAAGGCATGATTGCTGCGGCTGACGTGGCGCTATTTACACTTGTCGAAACCGCTGAAGAGGCAGTCGCTGCCTTGCAGGACTTCTACCATGGCAGCCCCCCGGACTAATAGGCCACTGCATTGGAAATGATCCGCCCCATCGGGCGACTAGGAGAGAAGACCGATGTCACGCAAAATTTCCATAACCATTGTCCTCGGCGTATTGGTCGGCCTGCTGGGGTTCGGTGCTTGGACGGTGCTGCTCAAGCCTTCGGGATTACCACCCGAGGGTTTCGCACGTGGCAACGGCCGGATTGAGGCGGATCTTGTCGACATATCGCCGCGGTTAGCCGGACGAGTGGCAGAAATCACAGTGCATGAAGGCGATCTGGTTGCCGCAGGTGATGTATTGGTGGTGATGGATACTGCCGAGTTGCGCGCGCAGCTAGCCCGCGCGGATGCAGCGGTGGCCAGCGCCGAGGCGGCCGTCGGGGTCGCTGCCGCGCATGTTGCTGAGGCCCGCGCTCGGCTGGCGCTCGCACAAAGTCAGCAATCTCGCGCGGAAACGCTAAGCGTTCGCAACGTAGTCTCGCGAGAGGACCTGGATATCCGTCGCACCGAAACGCAGCTGGCCGAGGCGGCGCTGACTGCGGCCGAAGCCACGCAGCGCGCGCAGGAGCGCAGCGTCGAGGCCGAATCCGCCGCACGTGCTGAGATTGCTGCACGTATCGCCGATTCCACCCTTTACGCAGGTGGCCCCGCGCGGGTGCTCTATCGGTTGGCACAAGGCGGCGAGATCGTCGGCAGCGGGGGTAAGGTTCTTACGCTTGTCAGCCTCGAGAATGTCTACATGGAATTCTTCCTGCCCGCCGATGAAGCGCCCAGGTTGCGCGTCGGCGACGATGCACGCATCGTCGCCGACATCATGCCAAATATGTCGATTCCGGCAAAGGTTATCTTCATCTCACCGCAAGCTCAGTTCACGCCCAAGCAGGTCGAGACCCTGACTGAACGCGAGAGCCTGATGTTCCGTGTCCGGGTACGCATCCCGCCCGAGCTGGTGGCGGCGCGGATTGATCAGGTCAAGACCGGTGTGCGCGGTGTGGCCTGGGTGCGTTTAGCACTCGACGACGGAAGCCTTCCAGAATGGCCTGAAGGACTGACGCCGCCGTTGGCCCCTGTTTCGCCAGCGGCCGGCCCGAACCCGGTCCTGCCATGACCGATACACCCGAACCCATCGCCCGCCTTGAGCATGTCCGTCACCGGTTCGGCAAGGTTGCGGCACTGGACGATGTCACACTCTCGCTACCCGCGGGACGGATGATTGGACTGATCGGCCCAGACGGGGTCGGCAAATCGACACTCATGGGCCTGGTGGCGGGGGCCAAACGTTTGCAGGAGGGCACGGTTGTGACCCTGGGCGGCAGCATGGGCGATGCACGTCACCGCGCCTCTGTGGGCGGGCGCATTGCCTATATGCCACAGGGGCTGGGGCGCAACCTCTATCATGACCTGTCGTTGCGCGAGAACCTGGAGTTCTTCGGCAAGCTTTTCGGGCTCAATCGGGTCGAGCGAGCCGCGCGCATCGAGCGACTGACCTTCGCGACAGGGCTTCACCCCTTTCTCGACCGACTGGCGGGAAAACTGTCGGGCGGCATGAAGCAGAAGCTGGGACTGTGTTCAGCACTGATCCATAACCCGGATTTTCTGCTGTTGGACGAACCCACGACGGGGGTTGATCCTTTGTCACGCCGCCAGTTCTGGGATCTGATCGACGCGATCCGCAATGATCGACCAGGGATGAGCGTCCTGGTTTCAACAGCATATATGGAAGAAGCGGCGCGTTTCGATCATCTGGTGGCAATGAACGCCGGGCACGTACTGGCTGAGGCTAGTCCACGTGATCTGATGACGCAAACTGCGACCGACTCGGTTGGTGCGGCCTTCGTCGCGCTGTTGCGGGCCAATGCAGAAAAGACGAATCCAGTCGAGGCGGCGGTGGAGGCTCCCACCCCGACTGAGGCGATCGCTACGCCCCAGACGGAGGCCAGCGAAGACCCGGCCATTCGGGCGCGTGGCCTTACCAAACGCTTTGGTGATTTTACGGCGGTGGAGAATGTCAGTTTTGACATCGCGCGCGGCGAAATCTTCGGCTTTCTCGGATCCAACGGTTGCGGCAAGACCACGACGATGAAAATGCTGACCGGCCTTTTGCCGACCTCCGAGGGTGAGGCCTGGATCTTCGGTCGCCCGGTTGATGCGCAGAATCCACAAGCACGCCGGCGAGTCGGCTTTATGTCGCAGGCGTTTTCACTATATGGCGAACTGAGCGTGCGTGAAAACGTGATGCTGCATGCGCGTCTGTTTCATCTAGGGCGGGTGAGGACGGATCAACGCTTGGCCGACCTGGTGCCGCGTTTCGGACTTGAGCCCTATCTCGACCAGCGCGCCGATGCGCTGCCTCTGGGTCTGCGTCAGCGGCTTTCACTGGCTGTGGCGGTAATCCACGCGCCCGAAATCCTGATTCTGGACGAACCGACCTCAGGCGTTGATCCGCAGGCGCGCGATGACTTCTGGAGGCTGCTGCTGGATTTGTCGCGCCAGGATCGGGTGACGATCTTCATCTCGACCCATTTCATGGACGAGGCGATGCGTTGCGACCGAATCTCGTTGATGCACGCAGGCAAGGTTCTGGTCACCGACCGCCCCAGCGACATCATGCTGGCGCGCGACGCCGCGACGTTGGAGGAGGCCTTCATTGCGTTTATCTCAGCCGAGATACCGCCCGAACCCGCAAGCGCTGCGGCACTGGTTGTCGCATCGGACAATGTCGGCGACACCTCCGGCTTCAGCCTTCGCCGCCTTTTCGCCTATACAACGCGGGAGGCAATGCAGGTCCGGCGAGACCCGGTCCGGCTGGCCTTCGCCTTTCTGGGCAGCGCCCTGCTGCTCTTGATAATGTCTTTCGGCATCTCGCAGGAGGTGCGCAACATCCCCTTTGCCGCCCTTGATCAAGACCGCAGCCCTGAAAGTCGTGCCTATCTCTCAACCTTCGAGGATTCAATCTGGTTCCAGACCCATGCGCCGATCCTCGATCCGGCGGCGATGGAACAACGCCTGACCAGCGGCGAGTTGTCACTCGCACTGCAGATACCGCCCGGTTTTGGGGCCGACCTGCGGCGCGGAAGCAAGGTCGAGGTAGCGGCAATGATCGACGGTGCCGATACCTCGCGCGCGGGCACGGTGGAAAGCTATGTCTCAGGCGCCCATACAGCGGCTCTGGGAGATGCAGGGGCTATGCTGGCTCTGGACATGCTGAGCCCCACGACAACGCCGGTTCAACTAACGCCGCGCTTTCGCTACAATCCGACGATGGCGAGCCTGCCCTCGACCGGCCCTTCGATCCCGCCGCTCCTTCTCTTGTTGTTCCCGGCGATCTTGATGGCGGTCAGCGTGGCGCGCGAAAAAGAAATCGGCACAATCACCAACTTCTACGTCACTCCTACCGGGCGGACCGAGTTCCTAATCGGAAAGCAGCTGGTCTACATCGGCATCACGCTGATGAATTTCGCAATTTTGACCGCGCTGGTGGTCCTGGTCCTCGGAGTGCCCTTGCGCGGCGATCCGCTGGTGCTTTTGCTGGCATCCTTTGTCTATGCGGTCGCGGCAACTGGCTTTGGCCTGCTTGTCTCTATGATGTCGGCAACGCAGGTCACGGCGGTCTTTGCCAGCACCGTCCTGTCGGTGATGCCGACGCTGCAGTTTTCAGGGATGATGACACCGGTTTCATCTCTGGAAGGCCCGGCACGGATATTGGGCAGCTTCTGGCCGACAACTTGGTATATGGCCGTCAGCGTCGGCACATATACCAAGGGACTTGGCCTGATCGATCTTAGCGCAGCGCTGATGCGTCTGGCGGTGTTCGGCCCTGTCTTCACCGGTCTTGCGATCCTCACTTTGCGCAAGCAGGAGCGGTGACATGCAGCGAATTGAGAACGTTTTCTGGCTAGTTGGCAAGGAATTGAAAAGCGTGCTGGGTGACCCGGTGATGGTGATCCTCATTCTGTGGTCCTTTGTCGTCGCCGTGATCCTCGAGGCGAGCGGTGCCGGCGACACGGTGAAGAACGCTGCCATCGCCATCGTGGACGAAGACCACTCGCCATTGACGCGACAGATTACAGAGGCGCTGATGCCGCCGTGGTTTCAGACGCCCGTCGCTATGGCCCCCGATCAGGCCGAGGCGGCTTTGGACCGGGGCGAAATCATGTTTGCTCTGGCTTTTCCGCCATATTTCGCCGCCGATACCATTGCGGGAAAGGCGCCGGTCGCCCAGCTTCTCGTCGATGCCACTGCAGTGTCCCAGGCCCAGCTCGGCACCGATTATATCCGCAGCATCGTGCAAGCCGAAGCTCTTGCTTTTGTGTCGGACAGCACCAAGGTGCCGGCGCCGCAGTTACAGCTGGAGCTGCGCCGTGCATTCAACCCTAATGGCAACCCGGTCTGGTTCAAGGCGATGTCCTCGCTCTTGAACCAGTTATCGCTCTTGACCATCGCGCTGACTGGGGCGGCGATGCTGCGCGAGCGCGAACACGGCACTATTGAACATTTGATGGTGATGCCACTGACTCCAGTCGAGGTGGCGTTGTCGAAGGTCCTGGCTACGATGCTGGTTGTATTGGCTGCTTTCATTGGCTCCCTGTTGGTCGTGGTCCAGGGGTTATTGCAGGTACCGGTTGCGGGCTCGGTGCCGCTGCTGGTGGCGGGGGCCGCAGTTTACCTTTGGGCCGCCGCAGCGATCGGGATGCTTCTGGGCACATTGGCGCGCAGCATGGCACAATTCGCGCTACTGGTAATCATGGTCATCATCCCGGTTATCATGCTGTCGGGCGGAATGGGGGCCGTCGAAAGCCAGCCCGATTTGGTGCAGAAGCTGACTTTGGCGTTGCCCTCTCGTCATTTTCTGGCCTTCGCCAAGGCAGTCGCGTTTCGCGGTGCTGGGCTGACCACAGTCTGGCCACAGCTTGCGCTAATGGCGGGATTGGGGATCGCATTCTTCGGGGCGAGCCTTACCCTGTTTCGTCGCTCGATGAGCCTGATCGGTTGAAAATCTCTTGTCCCAACAAAAAAGATGATCACTCGTGAAGAGTATTCCCACAGGTTTCGCGCTTACGCGAACGTCTACAGTTTCCAAGCATAGACCCATGAGTAACTGCTCGACGAGCATCAGACCTGTTGTGACTAATGGAGAAGGCCCAATGTCCCTGAAGAAATCGTAACATGACTGATCCACGGGGACCGGTCGAAGAGCACGAGCGCACTCGGCAGGCGCCGCGATCTGCGATGCTGAAAGACACCGGATCAGGCTTGTTGGGCCTTGATATACATCAAGCCACTCCTGCAACGCGGCAATTAAGAATATATCAGCCAAAGTCAGACGACGGGCTGACGCTGGGACCGCATGATGCTCCATCTTTCATGACGCTTGGTTCTGTCGCGAAAGGCACCGCATACCATCATTAAATTCTTCAACTGAAGGAACGCCGACATGGTTACTGCGAACGTTGCAACTCCCTCTTCCGCGACTGAGAAACGATCCGGCAAGCTCGGCCTTGTGCCACTTGTGGCACTCGTCGTTGGCTCGATGATTGGCGGTGGCGTATTCAGCCTGCCGCAGAACATGGCGAAGGGAGCTTCTCCGGGGGCTGTCATCATCGGCTGGCTGATCACAGGCATCGGCATGCTGGCATTGGCCTTTGTTTACCAGAGCTTATCGACGCGCAAGCCGAAGCTGGATGCCGGTCCCTACGCCTATGCGCGCGCCGGCTTCGGCGACTTCGTCGGCTTCAACAGCGCCTGGGGATACTGGCTGAGCGCCTGGCTCGGCAACGTGTCCTATGTTGTCCTGATCTTCGGCGCGCTCAGCTATTTCTATCCGGCCTTCGGGGCCGAGGGAAATACCATACAGGCGATTATCGGCGCGTCGATCGTGCTCTGGGCGACCCATGCGCTGATCCTCATGGGCATCCGCCAGGCTGCGATCTTCAACGTCGTGACAACGATCGCGAAGCTGGCGCCGATTGCCCTCTTCATCGTCATTGTCATGGTCGCTTTCAATCTGCCGAAGTTCAATTTCGATCTATGGGGCGCAGCCACGCCCGACCTCGGCAGCGTCATGGCGCAGGTCAAGAGCACGATGCTGGTAACCCTCTGGGTCTTCATCGGCATTGAAGGTGCCAGCGTCGTTTCGGGCCGCGCGGCAAAGCGCTCCGACATCGGCCGTGCCACGATCATCGGCTTTGTCGTGGCGCTCGCCGCCTATCTGCTTGTCTCGCTTCTGTCCTTCGGCATCATGACCCAGCCGGAGCTTGCGGCACTGCCGGCCGCGGCCTCCATGGCGAATGTTCTCGAACAGGTGGTCGGCCCCTGGGGCTCGGTGGTGGTGCGGATCGGGCTTGTTGTCTCCGTGGCCGGCGCATTCCTGAGCTGGACGCTTTTTGCCGCCGAGATTCCATATCGCGCGGCGCGTGAAGGCATTCTGCCGGACGTATTCGCGATCGAAAACAAGAATGGTTCCCCGTCCGGGGCGCTGTGGATCACCAATATCCTGGTCCAGCTCTTCCTGATCGTCACCTTCTACGCGAACTCGACCTATCTCGCGCTCTTCTACATCGCCTCGGCGGCCATCCTGGTCCCCTATGTGCTATCCGGCGCCTATGCGTTGAAACTCGCGATCACAGGAGAGGGCTACGGGGCCGGAGAGGGACGGGGCCGCGACATTTTTACCGGGGCACTGGCCACGGTCTATGGCATCTGGCTCATCTATGCGGCCGGTCCCAATTACCTCTTCATGTGCGCGCTGCTCTATGTCGTGGGGGTGCCTGTCTATTGGTGGGCACGGCATGCACGGGGCGAAAAGGCCTTCTCCGTCATCGAAGCCCTGATAGGTCTGGGCATCGTGGTCGCGGCGGCTGCTGCCGGCTATCTGATGTGGACTGGGGCGATCAGCGCCTTGTAACCGTCTCGAGCATGGGAACACCACGATGAACGCAACTTCACAACTTGGCGTCCATTCCGAAACCGGTAAGTTGCGGCAGGTGATCGTCTGCCGCCCCGGCCTCGCCCATCGACGTCTCACGCCCTCCAACTGCCAGGAACTGCTGTTCGACGACGTGTTCTGGGTCAAGCAGGCCCAGAAAGACCACGACGTCTTTTCCGCCCTGATGCGCAACGATGGCGTCGAGGTGCTCGACGTCAACGTGCTCTTGGCCGAAACGCTGGATCTGAAAGACGGCCGGGCTTGGGTACTGGACCAACGCGTCAACGCGGACCATGTCGGCGTGGGCATGATGGAGGAGCTGCGCGCCTGGATGGACGAACTGTCCGGCGCCAAACTGGCCGAATATCTGATCGGCGGGCTGGCGGCGGACGATCTTCCGTTCAAGCCGACCGGCCTGTTCGGCAGCTATCTCGGCCATCATGGCCTGATTCTGCCGCCCTTGCCCAACGCGCTCTTCACCCGCGACAACTCGTGCTGGATCTACGGCGGCGTGACGGTCAACCCGATGTACTGGCCCGCCCGTCGGCCGGAAACGCTGCTCAATACCGCGATCTACAAGTTCCATCCGAAATTCGCCGGCAAGGTCGAGATCCATTGGGGCGACCCGACCAAGGAGCATGGGCTGGCGACTTTGGAAGGCGGCGACGTAATGCCGGTCGGCAACCGCACCGTGCTGGCTGGCATGGGCGAACGCTCGTCTCCGCAAGGGATCGGCCAACTGGCGGAGGCACTGTTTGCCAAGGGCGTCGTCGACCGCGTACTTGCGTTCCGCATCCCGAAATCGCGCGCGGCCATGCACTTGGATACGGTGTTCACCCTGTGCGGCGGCGATGTGGTGACGACATTCAAGGAGGTCGCGGACGAACTGGTCTGCTATGACATACGGCCGGGGGAAGGCAAGGCGCCGTTGTCCTTCCGCCACGATCCTCGTCCGATCTTCGACATCGTGGCCGAGGTTCTCGGTTACAAGAAACTTCAGATCGTACCCACCGGCGGCAATACCGACGAAGAACGTGCGCGCGAGCAATGGAACGACGGCAACAATGTGCTGGCCCTGCGCCCCGGCGTGGTGGTCGGCTACGATCGCAATGACGATACCAACGCCGCGCTGAAGGCCGTCGGCATCGAGGTCCTTGCTATTCCGGGCGCCGAGCTTGGCCGCGGCCGCGGCGGTGGACATTGCATGAGCTGCCCAACCATCCGCGATGCGATCTAATTTCAAGGGGTAGTCACCATGGCCTTCAATCTGAAAAATCGCAGCTTCCTCACGCTTCGCGACTACACGCCGCGCGAGATCGCCTTCCTGCTGAAACTCGCAGCCGACCTCAAGACCGCCAAATATGCCGGAACCGAGGTTCCCAAGCTTCAGGGAAAGGACATCGTCCTGATCTTCGAAAAGGACTCGACCCGCACCCGCGTCGGTTTCGAGGTGGCAGCCTACGACCAAGGCGCGCGGGTTACCTATCTGGGGCCGACCGGCAGCCATATCGGCCACAAGGAATCGGTGAAGGATACCGCCCGGGTGCTGGGGCGGATCTACGATGCGATCGAATATCGCGGGTTCGGCCAGGAGATCGTCGAGGAACTGGCCAAATATTCCGGCGTGCCGGTCTATAACGGCCTGACCAATGAGTTCCACCCCACGCAGATCCTCGCCGACTTCCTGACGATGCAGGAGCATGCCGAAAAGCCGCTGCACCAGGTGTCCTATGTCTTCATGGGCGATGCCGGCAACAACATGGGCGACAGCCTGCTGATCGGCGGGGCCAAGATGGGCATGGATGTGAGGCTTTGCGCCCCAAAGGCTTGCTGGCCCTCGCAGGAGATCCAGGACGAGGCCCGGGCCGTCGCCACCGAGACTGGTGCGCAGGTCATGATCACCGAGAACATCGATGCCGCGGTGAAAGACGTCGATTTTGTCTACACCGACGTCTGGCTCTCGATGGGCGAGGCGAAGGAAAAATGGGCCGAGCGCATCAAGCTGCTCACGCCCTACCAGGTGAACGCCGCGCTAATGGCCAAGACGGGCAATCCGCGCGTGCGCTTCATGCATTGCCTGCCGGCCTTCCACAACACCGAGACCAGCGTCGGAGCCGACATCAAGGCCGAGTTCGGCCTTGATGCGATGGAAGTGACCGAGGAGGTTTTCGAAAGCCCGGCATCCATTGTCTTCGATCAGGCGGAGAACCGGCTGCATACGATCAAGGCGGTGCTTGTCGCCACCCTGGGAGCCTGAGATGCTCGTGGTCGCGGCGCTGGGCGGCAATGCCCTGCTGAAACGGGGCGAGCCGCTGACGGCCGAGGCGCAGCGGGAGAACGTGCGGGTCGCGGCCCGGTCGCTGGCTGCCGTGGTCAACGCCGGTCACCATCTGGTTGTCACCCACGGCAATGGTCCGCAGGTCGGTCTCCTGGCCTTGCAGGGTGCGGCCTACAAGCCCAACGAGTCCTATCCGCTCGACGTTCTCGGCGCGGAAACCGAGGGCATGATCGGCTATATGATCGAACAGGAGCTCGAGAATGCGCTCGATCACGCCCAGCCCGTCGCAACGCTTCTGACTCAGGTGGTGGTGGACGGACGCGACCCCGCCTTCGAAAAGCCGAGCAAGTTCGTTGGACCTGTCTACGAACGGGCCGAAGCGGAGACGCGGGCCAAGGCGGCGGGATGGACCATCGCCGGCGACGGCGACAAATGGCGCCGGGTCGTGGCTTCACCCAAGCCCGTCGAGATCCCTGACTTCAGGATCATCAGGCTTCTGCTGGACCATGGCGTCATCGTAGTCTGTACCGGCGGTGGCGGCATCCCGGTGGTGCGGCGCGACGATGGCAGCCTGATCGGGATTGAGGCGGTGATCGACAAGGACGCCGCCAGCGCCCTGCTCGCGCGCCAGCTCGGCGCCGATGCCTTGTTGTTGCTGACCGATGTGGACGCGGTCTACCGCGGTTTCGGCAGCGTGAACGCCGGGCCGATTGCCCATATGACCCCGGAGGAAGCCCGCGCCTTTGGCGCGCCCGCAGGGTCGATGGGCCCGAAGATCGTCGCTGCCGGTGATTTCGCCGACACCGGCGGCTTCACCGGGATCGGCCGGCTGGAGGATGCCATCGCCATCCTGGACGGCCATGCCGGCACGCGGATCTACAAGAACATGGGTCAAGCTGATCCGTCGTCCGTGAAGAATTTCCAAGACATTGAATTGGCGTTTTAATCCGGTTCTTTGACGTATTGGTTTTTGCAAGTTTGCACGGTTGTTGATCGTGGAAACTTGCAAATTGCGCGGGCGAGCAA
>Ga0172380_10001528_pt1 | contig 39509 bp, 61 predicted proteins | sample Leawe162metaG_FD_119747 | JGI IMG/M metagenome (GOLD analysis project Ga0172380, IMG submission 119747) | Leachate microbial communities from a municipal landfill in Southern Ontario, Canada - Leachate well 162 metaG | ecosystem: Engineered > Solid waste > Landfill > Unclassified | place...
CTGCATTTTAACATGCTTGATAGCATTGACATGCGCTACATCGTGGAAGGATATTAACCAGTCTCCATTAAGAGCTGAGCGAATCTACTTCGACTCCGAAGAAATGCCTATGGGCGAGGACGCGTTCCATATCCATGTAGGCGACAATGAATGGATTCAATCATCATGCGTGCACAGAGACACCACAGGATTCTTTACATACACCTCAGATGTCAAATGCGATAATGATTCAGTCGAATATCAACGTTCTTGGAAATGCCCCTATTGCAATAAGTACTGGCCAATAGGTTCTCCTTGCGGCAATGCAGCATGTCCATCTAAATACAGGTAACGACATGCACGAGATTAAAGTCTGGGCCCAGATGTTCTTCGATGACGGAAGCGTCACTCAAGGGATGCGCGTTCCCGCTAAAGTACTAGACAATAAGTTAGGCGAAATCCGACAGATCGCAGTACACTTACTGGGGTCTGTCGGGAGGACGGAAGGTCTTCTATTGATCTGGGGTGCCGGAAATCTGTTCTATAACTACTACATCTTAGATCAGATTATTTCTTCTTCGAGCCAGGATTCGGAGTCAGAGACTTCGGCTTTGGAACCTTAGACTGCTTCTGCCCATCAGAATATGATGGCATGATACCAACACTCTTAGGAGGCTTAGCAGAAATACGGATAGACTTTTCATGTAGGGCTTTAGCCATTGGTGACCTTATGAATTCAGTTGTTTTCTCTATGTTTTGGCAGTACCATGAATTTTTGTAAAGCCAAAGGTAATCGATGAATAATAACATAGGCCCAGATCCACAAGATCCAGATAGCCCATTATATGACTTCATCGATGAGCAACCAGAGTCTCCTCCACCAAATAACCCTGATTCTTCATTATCTCACTTTACAGTACGTCAATTCACACCAGAGGCTATCACTGCCGCTTTGCCAATAGTCGTCACCAAGACAACGCACGGCCTCTTAAACGGCATGGCCATAAGAGCTACTCAATTCATTACCACACCACTGGCAAATGCAACTGGGATGGCCCAACTCAACATGGGTCAGTTCTACGTGCAACAGGCTACCGCAAACACATTCCAATTGTATGATGCAACCGGTTTGCCAATTGATGGCAGGAATTTCACCCCATTTATCCAAGGGGGACAATTCACAGTAAATGGACCAGAGATTCTTTGTGTCAATCCGTCTCACTTTCCACCTGCGGGGATTGTGATTCCGTCGTTTTAGAGTCTAACGACAAAGATTTAATGGCTTCAATATTCCATATACATCCACTGGCACAGTCCCAACTATAATACCACATTGTTTCAGAGTTTAATCTTAATGACCAATCATAAGGCGCTATGATGATTCCATCCCATTTTTTAATTACCTCTTCCCATCTGATTTCATATACATAGGGATAAGGATCACGACCGTGTTCTTTCATAAAATTCGTGAAACTGCCTTGTTCGTTTCCCTGATATTCTAATCCAAAGTCTAATATGTCTTTTGAAGTCTTCAGATGCAATATTTTAGCTTCGTTTGAGAGAGTCACCAAATATCTATACGCTAACCTTTCTAGACCAAATTCTTCTGCCTCGCACCATGTTTTCCATGTTTGATCATCTTCATAATCTTCGACGCTTATCCAAAATCCAACCGGCTTTGATCTGAAATAAAAGCAACCATTGCGGCCATTGTGGAATTCTTTGTCCAGTTTCTCCAAAGGATATTCCGAGTAATGGAACAATTTAACAGGAAGACTCATAAGATAATCCTGACAGGCTTATTGACTGGCTTATAGTACTCATTGACATGACTAGCATTGACGCAAATGGTGTTATTCTCGGTGCCATAAGAAGGTCTCTTAAGGACTATCTTTTTTCCGCCGTGTTCATGGATATGTCCAAATACGTGCAACTTTGGTTCAATTCGATCATACAAAGCATCTCTTAGATCTATATCTCCAACATGAGCACCATAATCTAGAGGAGCTTGATCAAGAAAGCCAAATGGTGGTGAATGTGTGACTAAGATATTGATGTCATCAGGAATCAGATCCCACTTATCTTTTAGCGATTGGTACATATCTACAGTAAAAGCCATACACTTAGGATTCATCCCAGGAAATGTCTTAGTCCAAGGACTTCCCCATATCTTGAGACCTTCGAATTCTGTTACAGAGTCACAGAGATAATCACAACATGACGGCAATATTTCTTTGCCATGTTCTTGAACTAGATTGTCGTGGTTTCCAGCTACTAACACCACTTTTTTATAACTTGAAGAAACCGGATCTAGCCATCGCATAAAATTAGCATAATCTTCTTTGGTATCTCTAGCAGTCAAGTCACCAGCTACAATCAAAAGGTCACCACCCTCCAATTTAGGATAATATCCATGTAAGTCTGAAATACAGTCGATGATCATACCATCCCCCATTTACAACCATAGCATGGTACTTATTGCCCCCATTTACAACCACTTCATATTTCATGTGTAAAGTAAAGATTTGATTTGATATACCATGAGGCCATGATTCAGACTCAAGAAGACGCCTTCTCTCTCCTCAGAAACCAAGAATGGCGCCTATCCAATCTTTATAAAATTAAAGATAAAGAAGGTAATGTCGTTGACTTTGAGCCTAATTGGGCCCAGAAGACTCTTCTCCAGGCGAATAATCTTAATATTGTTCTAAAAGCACGCCAACTTGGTATAACGACATTCCATGCATTGCTCTTCTTAGACTACTGCCTATTCCAGCCAAATACCAATGCGGCTATCGTCGCCGATAACAAAGACATCGCTAGAGAGATCTTCGTCGATAAGGTCAAATTCGCTTATGACAACTTGCCACAATTCGTTAGAGACATGTGCTGTGCATATAGAGATAACGTTCACGAAATGCGTTTCGCTAATGGATCTGTCTTTAGAGTCGCAACGAGCCTTCGGGGGGGTACGTTGCAGCTATTACATATTACTGAGTTCGCAAAGGTCTGCCAAGAAAATCCGACAAAAGCCAATGAGATTATCTCAGGGGCTCTCAATGCGGTACAGGCTGGTCAGTTTGTGTGTATCGAATCTACTGCGCGCGGGCGCGAGGGCCACTTCTTTAATCTATGTAAGGCCGCCCAAGCCCAGGAAGATACGCAAGTTCCATATGGTTCTCTAGACTGGAAACTCTGGTTCTTCCCATGGTGGCAACATCCTGACTATGTTTTAGATTCAAAAAATGTATTGATATCTAAAGAGATGTCCGAGTACTTTGACAGCTTAGAGATTAAAGAAATTAATTTATCCCCTGAACAAAAAGCATGGTACATCAAAAAGATGCTGACTCAAGGCGATTACATGAAGCGGGAATACCCTTCTACGCCAGAAGAAGCCTTTGAGACTGCCAATGAGGGTTATTACTTTGCCAAGATGATATCAGTCGCTCGCCAAGAGCGGCGCATATGTCATCTTCCATATGACGAGAATGCAAAGACATATACCGCATGGGATATCGGAATAGGAGACAGCAATGCAATTTGGGTATTCCAACTCATCGGAAAAGAAGTCCATTGCATCGATTACTACGAGAACAGCGATGAGCCCCTTGCACACTACATTAAATGGCTTAAATCCAAGCCCTACATCTACGAAAAGCACTTTATGCCGCACGATGCAGCAGCTCGAGAGAAAAGCACAGGAAAAAGCCTTGCTGATATCGCCCGAGGATTGGGACTCAAGGTTGATGTCCTACAAAGAGACAGCAATGAGATGTTCGGGATCGAATGCCTGCGAAATATGCTCCCAAGGTTTTTCTTCGACCAACACAAGTGCGAGAAAGGGATAAAGGCAATTGAAAGCTTCAGAAAAGAGTGGAACGAGAAACTCGGGTGCTACCGTGAGAAAAGCTACCATGATTGGGCGTCTCATGGATCAAAGGCGCTTATATACTGTGCTGAAGCGGTACAACGGACAGGGAGTTCCGCTGGACTATCAGCCGAAGAGTGGAAGCGACTCAGGCAGGAGTGGCTATGAACAGTGAGTATAATGGACTGCCTCTAAGTGCCAACAGTAAAACCGCTCAGTTCAATCAATTCTACTACGATGCTTTCCGCACCTTCGGAATCTATTACGCCGCAGCCTACAGGGATCTACGTGCGTATGCGGGGGATAACTGGACAAATCTAGAGAAGTCCAAGCTCCTTAAGCAAAATAGAATGGTCCTCGAGCTTAATAAGATTCGTAGAGTCATCAACCTTTATTCTGGTTATGAGCGCGAGAATCGTACCGCTACAGTATGCACTCCTGTAGAAGGCTCTGATACCCAAACAGCAGATCAGATGTCCAATGTCATGTACTACGTCTATGACAAAGCTAATGCCGATTACATCATCTCAGAGTCTTTCGAGCATTCGCTGAAGACAGGCCTATCCATCATAGGCCTTTACATGGATTACAGCCGTGACAAAGTCAACGGCGACATCAAGATGTATTGGAAGCCATTCAATTCGATGATGCTCGATCCATACTTTACTAAGAGAGATCTTAGCGATTGTGACCAGGCCTCAACACGTGATCTTCTATCCAAAGAGGCAATTAAAGCACTATTGCCAGGTGTAGACCCATCGATTATTGACAATCTACCTACAGGTATCCGTGATAACAAGTACCAATATCTGGGCATATATAGACAGTATAATAGTACTTACATCGCTAAAAATCTATGTACCTACGACCAGTACTGGAAACGTATCAACGTCCAACAGAAATATCTCATTGATATGGAAACGGGCATGTCCGATGAGTGGAAGGGTGATGCCGCTGAAGAGAGAGAGCTAAAGGCAGTCCTCAAGAAAGAGAATGCTGATAGAGCCCAACAAGGACTCCCACCAAGACTTGAACTGATCAACTCATTCAAACGTTCTGTAGAATTGAACATCATCGTCTCAGGTCAGCTGCTGTATGAAGGTCCAGATCCCACAGGCCTAGACAATTATCCATTCGTCTTAACACTCATGTATCATGAGCCTCTAATTGACTCGTTCGAGCTTAAGATACAAGGACTTGTGCGCTCTATAGTAGATGCCCAAAAGCAGTACAACAGACGTCATTCTCAAATAATTGATATCATGGAATCCATCATCAACACCGGATGGATTACCAAGAACGGAGCTGTTCTAGATCCAGCCATGCTTATGCAAGCTGGCCAAGGTAAACAAATCGTCGTCAACGAGGGTTTTGATGTTAACGCAGATGTACGCGAAATTTCGCCTCCCAATATTCCTCCAGGATACCTCCAATACCAAGACATCATCGATAAAAACATCATGGAGATTCCCGGCGCTTCTGACGAGCTGCTTGGTCTTTCTTCTGTTGGTGACAGCCAGGTGTCAGGAAAGCTCGCCGAAGTTAGAGCCTCTAACGGACTTAAAGGCAACAGAGGCATCTTCGACAACCTCGAGCAAACCAAGAAGTACCTCGGAAAGCTCGTTATCGAATGCATCCAGAAGAACTATAGCCCAGGTAAGATTGCTCGAATAATCGGAGAAGACCCGACAGAAGAGTTCATGTCTGGGAATTTCGAAGAATATGACTGCGCCATCAAGCAAGCGGTTAAGACCTCAACTCAGCGCGAAGCGTACTATTACCAACTTCTACAGCTAGTCGCTCTAGGCGCTCCTATCCCATGGCCAGATATCTTGGCAGTAGCCCCACTTCAAGGCAGCACCAAGCTTCACGAGATCATGGCCCAACAAGCCGAACAAGCCGAACAGGCACAGCAGATGGAACAGGAAGCCGCCGAGATGCAGAAGGCTCTGGACATGGCGTCTGTCAATCAGTCCAATGCACTCGCCGAAGAACGCAGAGCTCGCGTTCTTGCCGACATTGGCCTCGCCAAAGAAAGAGAATCCGAAGTCGTACAGAACCATGCCAAGGCATTCCTCGATAATGCCAAGACTATCGCCCAAGTCAACGATATACCGAATAAGCGCATGACTGAGGTTCTCAAGATTGCCGCCGACATGAGGGCCGCAGAACTACAGCTGACAGAAGTCCAGCTGCAGAAAGATATGAAACGCGCGGAAGCGCTTAAACAATAGGAAAACATATGGCTAAAGGTACAGCTACATCTAAGCAGATGATGCCCCGTATGGAGACTTATGGTGGTCAGAATAACCCAGGTTATCAACCTCCATCGGGATCTGCCGGAGCTGCTGCACATGGTGAATACAGCACAAAGCAAAACCCATTGAGCACCCCTAAGAAAGGTTCCTCGATTGGTCCAGGTTACGGCAATTCAGATCGCATGAAGGCAATGTCTGCTAAAGACGCCCAAGCCACTAAAGAAAGCCTCCGAGGTATGCCTTGCTGATAACCTCTCCAAAAGTCCAGATGGACCAACACGTACAGGCGCGAGAAGGTATCACTTCTCACTTCAACCACATGTTGGAAAAGATCATCAATGAGAACTCTCATCGGTCTGAAAAGTACTGGATTCTAGGTAAGGCTAAGATTGAGAAAAAGAAAAATGGCAAAGAAATCGTGCGCCCGTTCTTACAGGCATGCGCTGAAAAGCCCCAGGTGATTAAGGAAAGCTTCGTCTATGAAGTGGACAATAGCCGAGGCGTTAAGACATTGCTCTGGGTCATGCACCCAGGAGATCTCTTAAGCTTCCCAACTTTAGGTAAGTCCATCCGTGTAACCGGCGGAAATACGGGTTCAACAATCTTGCTACCGGAGTATCGGTAGACCAACGGGAGTTTTATGACCGAAGAAGAACAAGTTGACGTTCCAGCTGCTGTCTCCGAGCAACAGGAAGTCGAGCCAAAGGAAACTGTACAAGATGAACAGACCATGGTTCCTCTTGCTGCTCTACAGGCTGAACGTCGCAAACGCCAAGAATTTGAAACTCGTAACAAAGTGTACGAGGATCTCTTAGCGCAGAAAAACGCAAAGCCAGAAGTTGAAGAGCAAGAAGACCCAGAAGCGCTCCTGACAAAGGCGCACTTCAATGAGGACAAAGCGCTAACCAAGCGTGAAATTCTCGAGAGTGTCTGGCAAGACAGTCATCCCGAGGCCGTTCAGAAGATTAACACGTATTTGAAACCAATACTGGACAAGAAGCCTTGGTTAGCAGCAACGCTAGATACAGCCGTGAATCGTTTATCCCGCGCCAATGAAATCGTTGACGATTACTTGCACCTTGTTAAGGAGCCATCCAAAAACAACAGTGCAGTAGCAGATGCCAAGAGAATAGTCGCTAATGCCAATAAGCCGCGCTCACCTGCCGAAGCAGGCAAGTCAGCTCAGCCTACAGGCACCGAATATCTCAAGAGCATCCAGGGGAAAAAGGAATTTAGGGAATATCGAGAGAAAGTGCGCCGGGGTGAGGCTTAATTTTTTTTTGCCTCTCTTGTCAAAGTAAAATTTGACCAGGAGATACAATGGCCGCAGGAACCACAACGACAGTACAAGTTGATCCAGAAGTCAACTTGTTCTTCGACAATATTCTTCTTGACCGTCATCAGCCATACTATGTGTACGGCTATTTCGCACAAGAAAGACGCATCCCACAGAAGAACAGTAAGAACGCAATCTTCCGTCGTTTCGACAACTTGGCAGATGCTCTTACACCTTTGACAGAAGGCGTTACACCAAACGCAGAACAAGTCACCAAGTTCGACATTACTGCTACTGTTTCTCAGTACGGTAAAGTAGTTGAACTAAGTGATGATGTTATTATAACGGTACAAGATCAAACTAGTAATGAGGTGGCCGATATGTTGGCCCAGAACATGGCTAGTACTTATGATAAGATCGTTCGTAATATGTTAGTTGCAACTTCGGCACAAATTGATTCATTAAACGGAGTCAATGGCAATGCGATCACTGAAGTGACAACAACTGATTTGGAATTAGCAGTCGATTACGTTACTGAAAACAACGGAAAGAAGCTTTCACCTAATCAGGAAGGCACTAATGCGTTCGGTACAGCCCCCGTCTGGGCGGCTTATTGGATGATTATTTCGTCTGATTTAAGAACTGATTTTAAAAACTTGGCTAACTTCTTGGCGACTGCTGACTATCCACGTCAACAATCCGTACTTGAATCCGAGCTAGGTGCATGTGATGAGGTTCGCCTTGTCATGACTTCTGAAGGTTACAAAGATGTCTCAGTGGCTCCAGCAGTCTATTCTAACATCTTATTCGCAGCTAACGCATATGGCCGAATCATGATCGATGATCAGTCTATGGAAATGATCATCAAGCCTCTTGGGGCAGGTCAGGATCCGTTGAACCAACGTCAGACAATGGGTTGGAAGGGTCGTCTAGGTAGCGTAATCCTCGATGACAGCTGGTGCGTAAACCTACGATCAACAAAAGGGTAAGGTGAAAATATGACAGCTCCACTCGGAAATGCAGCTAACGTTTATACCGGTCTACGTGAGTTAGGCCAGGTAACAAATACCTATGGTGGCTATCTGCAGTCAGCAGGTGCCGCTTACAATTTAGTATTGCCTTGGCAGGCAGATAAGTTTGAATGGTATAACTACACAGGCTATGCCACCAACGACACAAACCTACAAGGGGTTTGGTTTAGGGATTTCCCTGCGGGAGATGCTCTGATTGTGTCGCGTGGTACAACCGATTTGTCCTCTGTTAAAGAGGCTACAAACGGTATCACAGTTGCCAACACGTCAGGTGGATTCGTTAACCAACATGTGACCATTACAGGCATTACAACAGCTACTCCAGGTGTTGTAACGGCTGCTAGTCACGGTTTGGTAGACGGAGATCGTGTTGTCATCACTAAGGTCATTGGAACCATTGCCGCAGAAGTCAATAACAAGACATTCGTTGTAGACGTTTTATCGTCTTCGACATTTGCTCTTTATGACGTCTACGGGCTCCCAATTACCACAGTAGGTTCATACACATCTGGTGGACAGTTGACAAAGACTGGTCCAAGTCTTGGTATTGTCGATGTTCCAGTGTCGTACATTCTGACATTGGGCTCGGCAGTCATGGGTGCAGATAACGATGTAATCTACTTCCAAGCAACCAAGTTTAACGCGTACTTCAATCTTGGAGACGTGGCGTAACGAACAGGACGGGGGATTTGTTCCCCCGTTCGCTTACACATGAGGAAAAATGAAAAAAACTCAAAAAGAAAAAGATGCAGCCCATATCGAAGCCGCTGTGTTCAGAGGTGCAACTCTTCCAGAACAAGAGAAGTTAGAGCCATTCGACTTTGACACATTCCAATTTAAAGAAATTTCTGACTTTGATGTGTATAATGCACATGTAAGAAAACATAACAGGACATGCCTTCACGAGCGCAATAAGATGCATATCAAAGTTCCTGATGCGTCATTTCACAAGCATGTAAAAGTTAAGTTCCAAAGGTTTGACCAACCAGAAAACGTTCTGAAGGTACGTGTACGTAATCGTGACATCGATTGGAAAGGACAACTTAAGGCTGGTGGCACATACGATCTACCTATCCCAGTTGTTAAGTTTCTTAACAATCTCGCTGTACCTCTATTTGCAGAAGTGAAAGTCGAACATGGTGGCGCAGTACACACAGAGACTAAGCAAGTAGGTGAGCGCAGCCGCTTCTCTTGCAACGTTGTAGATTTCGGATAAAAGGAATATATGGTAAATACTCCAACAGGACCTGTGTTACCTTGGCCATCCGAGAATGACACAAGCTCCAGTATATTACAGATAATGAGAAACGTAACGGGCAGGGTCGATCGCTCCGATCCTGCCTTTACGGATCAACTCATGTTCGATTATCTGAATGCATTCGTACAGCAAGAACATCCCCAAGAAGTACAGATCTTTGAGAATCGGACTTGGTGGGATTTTACCATTGATGAAGATAGCGCAGATCCCTATCCAGTTGACTTAGATGCTCTAGGATACTCTTCTCTCGGTGGTCTGGCCTATATTTCATTCACGGATCCAGCGCTAAACCCGAATACATTCAAATTATTCTGGTATGAAGATCCTGCTGATTTCTATGCGCGCTGGCCATGGAATAACGACTTTACGCCTCAGATGCCGACCTATGTGCTCTATTACAATAACGAGCTGACGTTCCGTGGTCCTCCCGATCAAGAATACTCTGTGCGCATCTCGGCATATAAGATCGACTACTCTTTCCAAGATGGCGCTATTACCAATGCGGGTTCAGTCCTTGATGGAACAGGAACGACAAATACCTCCAATCTCAAGAATCTCCCAAGGACATACCTCACGCGCTATTTCGCTTATGGCGCTGCTTTAAACATCTTAAGCGACTTTGGAGAAATGGATAAGTACAACGAGGTCTTCCAGGTCTATAGACGCTATAGAGCCCAGGTGATGGCTCGTACATGGAATCAGTTATCGAATCAGAGAACAGCCCCAGACTTTTGAGGATATATGACATTTAATCCAGCAGCACCATTAACAACTCAGTCTCCATCGCTGTTTCCAACGCAGAACCAGACGAATATGGCGCGATTGAAGACGATTGTAGCAGTGGACCATCAGTTCAATGATACAGCAGCATCTAACGATGGATTCCATAACGTAGTTCATCTAACTCAGCAAGCGCCATCTGGGACTGATTCTGTAGGCAGGCTATATGTCAAACAGTCTGGAACTGGCAGTAAGATGCATCTGTTTTACATGGATGACACAGCGGTAAATTCGCTGAATTACCAGATTACCCCTACGTTGCCTATCAGAGCGGCCGTAGCCTTCAATGCAGCTGGTACTATTCTGGGTACGGCATACAACGTTTCAAGTGTCTCTACTGCTCTGGGTACCGGTATTTATCAGGTTTTCTTTAATGTGGCATCTCCAATGCCTGATATTAACTACATAGTTCAGGTAACTGGTATGCGCAATGCTCAAGATCTGTCGTGCATTGGATCTGTATACGGAAACGTAACTCAAGCGGCTTCTGTTGGGACCGCTTCCGTAGTTGTTTCTTTCTCTGGTGAAACTAGTCCATCCAGTGGGATTTCTCTTAAAAATCCTTTAGTGGGATATGTAACCATATTTAGTGTGACATGAACTATCAATCATTCTTGATCGCTAATTTTGCTACAGGACTAGACCGAGAGGTTCAGCCATGGCTCTTGCCCAATGATGCCTTTACGGATCTATTGGATGGGTACGTCTATCGTGGAGTACTTAACAAGAGAGACGGGTACGCTGGGTTTGCTACTGGAAAGAGGTCTACTCGCACTGAAAGCCGCATGGTTCATTCTATTGCTAATGTGGCTCCTGCGACAGGGGTAATCGATGGAGCTAATGCTATCTTTACCTGGACATTAACGACTCCAGTAGCCCGTGGAAGAGTTGTCATCACAGGAAGTAATCCAGTTCAAGTTCTTACAGATAATGGTTTGGGTGCATTCACTGGAAATGGAACGGGTACAATCAATTACACCACAGGGGCGGTTTCAATAACGTTCACATTGCCTCCTGCGATCGCCTCTACCGTATTGCTGACCTACAGCTACCATCCAGGTCTTCCTGTGATGGGCATCATGAGCTTCTATCCTGCGACGAATGTCAGAGAGATGATAGTCGCTGATACCCGTTATGTGAATAAGTACGATGTCGCTACGGACACACTAGTGGAGATTCCTCCAGGTACGGCGACTTATACAGGTGGTAAAACAGACTTCTGGTCATGGGTGAATTATGAAGATACCACTTCACCTTTGATAAGTGTGCCTAGGCTTCTTTTTTGTAATGGGGCCATTGGTGATCGAATCCAGGTGTATAATGGTTCAACAATTGCCAATTACGTGCCTACATTTACTGCTCCAGGAGTATTAAACGCCAGACAGATATTTGAAGTTAGAGATAGGCTTGTTCTCGTGCAGACGACAGAAAACGGTGTATTCTTTCCAAGACGCATACGTATTTCCGGTACAGGCGTTAACTGCGATAACTTCAACAACACGGCCACCGGCGCTGGATTCATTGATGTCCCAGACAATACATGGCTCTTTGGTGCAGCATTTAACAGAGACGACCTTATTTTCTTCACTGAAGCGGCTACGTGGTTATTGAAATACACTGGAAACGACGTAAAACCGTTCATCTTACAGAAAATGGATGGCAGTAGAGGATGTACCGCTGCTTTCTCTGTGATCTCATACCTGAATCGGACGATTGCCGTGAGTCCAAGAGGGTTAATCGGAAGTCAAGGATATCAAGTTGAAAGAATCGACAACAACATCCCTGATTACACTGTCAACAGCATCGATAATACTCAAGAGAACTTCTTAGAATGCTTCTCTGGATTCATTGACGAGGACAGGGATGTGTACCTGATTCATCCATCTCAAGGTGTTGTAAAGCCAACTTCAGTGCCAACTGGATCTTCAGACCGTATTCTGGTGATAAACTTCGAAGAAGACAATTTCGCGGTATATCGGATTCCTCTGAGCTGCATGGGTAACTTCCAAGAGAAGGTTGGGTTGATTTGGGCAGACCTCACAGAGGCGAATGGATTCCCAACATGGGATGCCTTATCTGAGCAATACGACAGTTGGGCTGCGTTCCCAATGACTAAAGATACCCCAGTGGCAATTGGCGGCGGCCACAAGGGAGAGATCTGGAGACTTAACAGCACAGAGAGTGAAGACAATCCCCTGAGTATTCGTAATATCACTGGGACAGGAACCTTAGTTCGCGTGACCACAGACTGGAACAACTACAGCACTGGAGATCTAATAGCTTTTACTGGTGTTGGTGGTGCGACTGGTCTAAATGGGCAGCAGGGCTTCATTGAAGGCGCTACAATCGACAATTACACCTTCGACGTGCGAATGGTCAATGCAGCAGGCGGACCTTACACAAGCGGCGGTATTGCGTCTAAAGTGATCATCATGGAAGCCGAGGGTAAGAAGCTTAATCCATGGACGGAACAAGACAAGAAAGTCAGATGTGGATGGATGTACTTTTACGTCGGGGTCACTGATACGATCTTGACTGAAACTAAATTAGACGAAGAAGGCAATCCAGTAATCACACCCATTAAGGCATTCCTCCAAGTGGACGTGCTGACTAACAACAATGATGGCGTAGACTTTTCTAATCCAACTTTCCGATATCAGGTGGATTGCACCAACATCAATCGCGAAAAAGGTGGCAAGAAGTGGGTCAAAATCTGGATTAACCAAGTAGGTCAATTCCTACAATTCAAGCTTACCAATAGCCAAGCAGGTGCCAAGATTCAGGTACATGCCATGATGTGCGGCTTTCAACCAGTGGGTAGAATCATATGACATTCAATCTACCTCTCTACAAGAATTTTGGAGAAGAAGTCCGCGAGGTGTCTCCGGAATTACATAATCAACTTTCTGAGATGTATACCGATATCGCAAATACTCTAGCGCAGGCGATTAAGAAAGATGTGGTATCTGGAGCTAATCCAGCGGCAAATGCTGAAAGAAATTCTTTCTTCTCTATTGGAGACATAACAGTTAGAACTGATACAAATGCTGCCTGGATCATGACATCTCGGACTACTCCAGAAGCAGTGACCTGGACTTTAATAACTTAAGGCATGTAAAGCGCGCTTTACAACGGAGAAATTATGGCAAAGTTAGACTTAGGTGGAGCAGCATCATCAGCAGCTGGTGGAGCAGCAACAGGCTTAGGATTGGCCGGACTTCCCGGAGCAGCAGCCGGTGGTGTTCTAGGTTTATTCGGTGGTCTACTTGGTGGACGTAAGAAGAAGAAAAAGCGATCCAACTTAGACAAACGCCAGCAGATGATCAATCAGCAGCAGCAGCAAGGGATTATGGGTCAAGGTCCATTAGCTGATCTTTATAATTACGATCCTGAGAAGGCTAATGCAGTATTTGACAAGACTGTTGGAAGGCCGGCTTATCGAAACTTCGAAGAGAACATTATTCCCCAGATCACAGGACAATTCCGTGGTGAAGGACTCATGAGAAGTTCTTATGCTGGAGATGCTCTTTCTAAAGCTGGAAGAAATGTCCAAGAAGGATTAGATGCTCAAAGGTCTCAATACCTCTATGGACAAGAGAGTGAAGCACGTGGAGCTAAGCGAAGTGCTGTAGAGAATTATCAGAATCGCACTAACTTTGATTACGACACCTCAAATCAAGGTGGATTCGACATCGCCTCTATCGTCAAATCGATTCCTCCAGAAGCAGTCAAAGGCGTCATAGATTACTTTAAGAAAAATCCAGCAGCAGCAGGAGGCGTCTAATGCCATCACCAAGAGTATTAGATCTAACGGAACGCGCTCCAGAACCCACTGGAGTAGAAGAGTTATTTTCTAAAGTCGCCAAGCTTTACAAGGAAGACAAAGACCAAGACACAATTGGGAAAATCCTTGCAGATGCAGAAAAGCACCAGGGTGAGAAGAATAACTTTGAGAATACCGTTAGGGCATTCCAAAAAGCTCCTATAAATCCCACTAAGCGTTTAGAACTCATCAAGCAAGAACATGACATTCGAAGTGCTCATAACGATGAGGATAAGGCCCTTCTTGAGAGATATAAGGCAAAAGAGGCTCAAGATGAGAAACTAAAAAAGGAGAAGATAGAGTCAGATAAAGTAGCTAAAGCAGATGCTAAAGAAAAGGCTGATAGGGCTGCTGTAATTTCTGAAAATGAGATTGTATTGACGAATGCTGGATATCCCCCTGAAGAGGTGAAGCGCCTCTCTCCTTTGATGACTACAGCTGGAACGCGCGCTTTAGTTAAACCTCAAAAAACTGCCAATGGACCTAAAGAACGATTTGAACAAGGTTTAGCGGCAGAAGCGGCTAAAGAAGTTCCAGAATTAGAAAAAGAAATCAAAAAAAGTGATGATCTTATTGCTAATGTGGACGCTGCTGAAAAACTTGCTAATGATGAGTTAGGCGGCCCTATAGGCTACGGAAAAGCATTTTTTAATACACAATCTGCGTCAAACTTAGAGACTTTGGGAGCTACTAACTTAGGGTCGGTTATAAAACTTTTTAACCCTGCCGGCACATTACCTACAGCTAAACTGAATTGGATTAAGAAGACATTCGCCGTTAGCCCATACGATACCCTTTCAACTATGAAAGGGAAATTCGATACGCAGAGAATAATTCTTAATCAAGCTAAAGCTCGAGCACAAGAGCGCGTGGGACTTCTAAAGAAGTATTTTGGAAACATCCCAGAGGATGTGAATGCTCAATTCGATAGAGATACTGGAGATCTTCTTGATGCATTGAAAGACGAGTTAGAACCATCAAAGGAAGATGCGCATAAGGGAATGGTTAAGGTTATGGATCCTAATGGTATAGAGAGATGGGTTCCTGAAGATGTCGCTAAAAAACTTAAGGCTAAATAATGGCTAATATTGATTGGGATCAATACGAACCTGTTGATCAAACTGCAATTGCTGAAGCGCCTAAGCCAGCTGGCTCAGAGACGCAAAGCGAAGATGGCATTGATTGGTCTCAATATGAACCCGTGGAAGAGCAGCCGAAGAAGAAGAAAAGAGAGCCTCATCCCGATCCGCGCAATGAATTTCTTATTAAGCGCGGTGAAGAACATCAGGAAGAAGGTTTTGACATCCTTGATCTTGCAAAAGGTGGGCTAGCTGGTGTGACTGCCGGTATTTCTAGGCTAGTTCCTGGATTAAAGCCTGAAGGCGGTACTGGCTTTGTTGGTGATGTGGTGGGTTCAGTTTTGCCTATTAGCCTCGCGATAAAAGGTGCATCAATACCTCTTCGTGCGCTTGCCAGTAAGTCTCCTATTCTTCAGAAGCAGCTTCAGGCATTCGCTAACTTAACCGGAGTGGCGACAGGAGGTGCAATTCACGGAGGAATAGAACAGGCCACAGAGTCAGGTGAGTTTAAGTTGCCAACTGTCAATGATATGCTTAACCACGGTGCTGCTTGGGCTGCCATTGATGTGGCTCTTCAAGCACTTGGATGGGGTGGTCGTTTCGCTAAAAGTCTTTGGGATAAAGCTAGATCTTCGGGTAAGGCTGTCAATGAAGTTCTGGAAACTACGCTCAAGAAAGCTGGAACTGGGGATAAGGCGGCTGAGAAAGCAATCTCTATTCTAGAAGAAAAACCCCTAGAAGAAGTACAGCGCGAAGTTAAATTAGCTCAGAAAGAACTGGAGCCTACTAAAGCGGAAGGCGTTGCCCAGAAAACTCTTCAAGAACAGACCCAAGAGAGGGCGTCTGATTTACGAAATCGTAAAGTCAAAGAGCAGGACTTTAAGAAGTTAGAAGAGTCGATGGGTGTACAGGTTAAACCCTATCTTCCTGCTGAATTTGAAGCTGAACGAATCGCCGAAGAAGCTATATCGGAAGATCTCACCCAAAAGATTGAAAATGTTTCCCAGCGTGCAGCGACAGAGAAAGAACTTGGTGAGAACATAAAGGCCGATTTAGAAACGCGGTTCGCGGCCGAGAAAGCTGAAACTGATGCGCTCTATGATGTAGCCAAACAGGCTGAATCTGTGACGGCGGGGAATCTAAGTAAAACTGCGGGCAAGATTGTTGATCAGCTCAAAAAGATCGAAGGTGAGGGCATAACACTTATGCCGGAAGGGTACCCAGCCGCTAAAAAACATCTGACTCAGCTTCTAGAGAATATAGGCTACGAGGTTGTTCTTGATGAAGCCGGAATGATCAAAGAAGCAGTTCATAAGAATAATGTGTCTCATGCCAAACTGATAGAGATAAAGAAACGTCTGAATAAGATCATCGAATATGACCTATTGGAAACAAGTGCGGGAGATCTTTTGAAAGAGCCAGCCGCCCTTATTCGTCAAGATATCCGTCAAGGTTATGGGGACAAGAATTCACCCACAAGAAAAGCTTTCGAACAAGCGGAGAAGAAATTCGGCGAGAACGCGGAACGACGTGGAAAGAAGTCCATAAAAGCTTTGAGAACTACTGAGAAACCCGAATCGATTGCGAAGGTTGTCAAGACTCCCTCTGGTCTTGCAGATGTTAAAGAGGTTGTATCCAAGGAGCAATTCGCCCAGATCGAACGCGAACTCTTAGAGCATATGAAAGGTCTCAATGAAGAGCGCGCAGCTAAATATTACCGAGAAGTACGTCCATCTTTAAGCACCAATACTAGATCTATTGCTGAAGAGATCATCGCTTCTAAGGCTCCAGCGGCTTCACCCACAAGACGCGTTGCACAACGCAATAAGATTCAAGAGATGGTCATCGATGATATTGCAAAGGCTTCTATCACCGGACAACGTGCAGAGAAAGCATTAGATCTTTGGAAGACTAAAGAAGGACAGCAGCTAATCAAGCATGCGTTGGAAAATAATCCTAATAAGAAAGAGGTGCTGAAATATCTGACTGATCAATCATTCCATGATTTCCAAGCCTCCGTTATGGCTCCTGACGGAACGATCAACTTTAAAAAGCTAAATGAATTTCTTAGAGATCCGGCTACAGCGGAAAATGTGCGATTAGTTGCTGGAGAGGAAGGGCTGAATTTCCTAAAACAATTAGAGACACTAAGTGGACGTGTCCAAAAAAACAAATCTCTAATCGAGGGTAAAATCGATAAGGGAAGCGCTAGAGAGCGTGAAAAAATCAATGAAGAATTAGACAAGTTAGGTCGGCGCCGTCTAGAAGAGATTAAGGCTAAAAACACTCAACCAACGAAAGCCGAATCCGCGTTTGAAGAAACCTTTAGCAAGAAAAATCAGGCTAATCGTAAAGAAACTCAGAAGTCTCTAGAAACGAAAGGTAAAGAACGTTTTAAGAAAGCTCGAGAAAAAAGAGAAAATCTTACCAAAGAAGAAAAACTCGCTGCCGAAGCATTAGAGAAGTCAGGAATTCTCTTTAAGATGGATGATTGGCTTAATAGCTATGGATTTAAAGCTAAAGGAGTTTTAGCAGCTCTGGGCATAATTCAAACAGGTATTATTCCAGGAGTAGCGGCTTCCGTTTTATACGAAGTGTTTTTCAGTTTGGCTAAGAAAAAGAGTGTGCAAGATGCCATTAAGAAAGCTGCTGCGCCAAGAACTGATCCAAAGCATTTCCTCCAGGCATTTGAAGGTCTTATGAAATCTCAAGAAGAAAAGTGACCATCGTGCCAAAGTACAAATAATGCAAAAGATATACCGAGACCTCCCATCCAGAAACATGTAAATAACATTATTTATCCTCTTTATGTTGAGCAAATTCACTAGGCATATGATGGTTCATTATCATCACCGTCTTAATGATGGCTATGTCTTTTTCGACAATGCAGAATCTCGATTCTAAGTCAGCAAATCGCACTTGTGCGGCTTTAATGATGGCTATGTCTTTTTCTATCGATGAAAATTGAGCATCAACAGATGTAAAGCGTTGATCTACTGAAGAAAATCGATGGTTCATTTTGATGTTCATGTCACTAAATTGGGAAGTGATCCACAAAACAGAACCTGCCACAGAAATGACAACAGATCCTATAATCGAACAGGCTTCAGCGTGTTTTTTAAACCAGCTCATTATTTTAATTCCCTTAGCCTAGTTGTTTCTAAAATTGGTAAATTAGCCTCTGTAGGCACATATACCACTTGCATTTGATTCGTTTGTAGGCCTTGAATCCAAAGATATCTCAAATATCCTTCATTTCCCTGAAGAGAATCACCGATGATCTTGTTCGCCTCGGCGACGCCTTTAGCTCTTATGACTTCGGCATCTGCCAGGTGTTTAGCTGACTCCATGGAAGCTTTGGCTTCTAAGGTCTTAATCTGGCGATTTGATTCAGCTTTGGCTAACTCTGCTTCGCCTTCCTTGCCTTGAGCCCATACGTCATAAACTCTACCTCCGGCAGAAAGACCCCAAAAGCATAAGATTACCACAATAAGCAAAACAACTCCGGCCATTATAAGCCCAAAAAGTCCCGCTAAAGTAGGTCCGTCTGAATTTCCCATATTATCTCCAGGTTACACAAACTTATTGCCCCATAATACATCTCTCCCTGAGAGAACGCAATCTGAAGCATTTTTTATATACATTTCAAATACCCCATGATAGTGTAAAGAAAAATCTTTAACACGGAGTTCCCGTCATGTCTCTCGCAAGAAATTCCAAGCAATATATGGGTGTACGGGCAATCCTTCCACCAGATCTTCAAAAAGCCACACGTGATCCAGGTGCAGGAGACACGGCTTATGTTCCAGGAACATTATGGCTGAATACATCTGGGCTGAATTCATTTATGTATTCTGGTGCCAGCTGGATCTCTTTAGGCACATCGGCTGTTGGTGCTGTTGATACTTTGACGGCTAGCAGCGGTGGGGCATTGACTCCTACAGCAGGCAATATCAACCTGTTGGGCACTGCTAACCAGATTACTACTGCTGGAGCTGCAAGCACGATTACCTTCACTATCCCAGCGACGTTCATCGCTCCTGGGACAATTGCATCGACCACCACATTAACGTCAGGCACTTCGCTATCGGTAACCACTTCAGCGGTTATTGGTACAACTTTGACGGCTACAGGAGGACTTACAACGCTAGGAGCCCTCACTCAGGTAGGCACTACCCTAATTAACGCGTCTGGTGCAGCCGCAACGACCATAGGAACCGGTGGCACAGGAGTGGTCAATATCGGAAATGCCACTGGTAACACTGCTGTGACTGGATCTCTAACGGCATCTACAGGTCTTGTTGCCACAACCGGAGGGGTGACCGTCAATGGTGGAGATATTATCAACTCCCACTCCAACGCGGGAACAGATGTCACCATAGAAGTCACAAACTCAGATAACACAAATGGTGCCTCAAGAGCAGGTGTGGAAATTGCCACTGGAGGGGCTTCTTCTGGAGATCCGTACTTATCATTCCAGATTAGTGGAGTCGCCGCTTCTACAATGTCGATGGGTCTTGATAATTCAGCCTCAGATCTATTCGTTATCAGCAATGATACCGCTCTAGGTACGGCAAATGCTTTGACACTCAGTCAAGCAGGGGCGTTGAATGCAACCACCTCTATCACAGCTGGAACGTCTGTAACAGCAACCCTTGGTGCTATCACAGCAACAAACGGTAACTTGGTCTTAAACACGGCTGGAAATAAAATAATTTCTACTAGCGTTGGCGCAACATCGGCAGCAGGGGCTAACTCATTCGGAACAGTAACTCTATCAGGTGGAACGATCACGGTGTCTACCACAGCCGTCACGGCTAGCTCGATTATCATGCTCACTCGTCAAAGTGTAGGTGCTACAGGAGCCAATGACCTAGGCATCTTAAGCGTTGGGGCTATCGTCGCTTCAACATCTTTTGTCATCGATGCTTGGACGGTGACTAATGCTACGGCCCTTCAGACTGATGACGTTTCCGTAATCGGTTGGATGATCATTAACTAAAAGAGGTCATATGTCAGCGAAAAAAGTCTATTTCGACACACTGCGATCTCTTGGATTTGCGGGCATCTCAGCGGTCTATGCGACCGTTGGGAGTGCACTAACAGTAAATGCCAGGATCATCTGCTTCACCAACACCACTCAAGGTGACATGTTATTTAGTACAGATAACACTAACGCCACAGGACAGATCTTGGTTCCTGCTGGGTCATTCAAACTCTATGACTTCACAGCGAACTTAGTGCCACAGACAGACGACAGCTTTGTCTTAGCTAAAGCTACTCAGTTCTATGTTAAGCAGTCATCTGCACCTGTGAGTGGATCGGTATACATCGAGCTTGTCTATGCCTAAGAAGATGCCAAAGTCTGATGTTGCTCAAAGAGACTTCCAAGAGCAAAAGAATCATCAGGATTTTGTCTATGAAACGAATACCCAGATTCAGAGACTTAATCACGCTTTAAGCTCTCTGAGTCTGATGGTCGAAAAGCTAAGAGCCAAGGCAGAGAGTGACCATAAATCTCTCCAGATCGACGTGGAAAACTTCAAAGCCTCGGTATTGTCGCGATGTGAAAAAGTCGAATCACGCATGGGTGATGTGGAGTCTGCCGTGAGTCGAGATATCCACAACATTTGGAAGCATTTTCAGACATTAGAAAATAATTTAATTGAAAAAGATGCGGTGATGTTTTTCTTAGAGCAACATCTGAGAAAGATCGATGCAAATGCGGAATCCATTAAGGCATGTAAAGCGGATTTACATGGTGCGATAACTGGATTGGTATCTACCAATATTCGTTCTCTATCGACGCAAAGACTGGAATTACTAGATCTCATCTTGCGCCCAGATCCATTCAAAGCCGAAATCGAAGAGAAGATCCGTGTTTTCAGAGAAGATTTCACTAGCCTGTTCAAAGAAACAACAAATCTTAAATTAGCCTTTGGATGTGTTCAGAAGAAGTTCGAGCATGTAATCCGCATAGAGAAACAGCAAGAGGTTAAGGAATGAGCCAATCAGGAGCCATATCTTCTAGCGGGGGTGGTGGAGGAACGGTCACCAGTGTATCAGGAACATTAAACCGCATTACGTCTACGGGTGGAACTGACCCTGTTATAGACATCTCAGCCAACTACGTTGGACAGAGCTCCATCACGACTCTTGGAACAATCACCACTGGAGTGTGGAACGGAACCACGATTGATGTGGCGCATGGAGGAACGGGAGCAGTAACGCTTACCAATCATGGCGTATTGATAGGTCAGGGCACATCCGCTGTTGTCGCTACTGCGGCAGGTACAGCTGGGCAAGTCCTACAATCTGGTGGGGCTGGTGCTGATCCTTTGTACAGTACAGCGACATATCCATCTACAGCTGCTACTGGGGATCTTATATATGCCAGCGCAACAAACGTTCTAAGTAATCTTGCGATAAGCGCTAATCCTGGGGTGCCTCTAATATCTTTGGGCACAAATCTTGAATGGTTTAACCCTCAAAGTGATGTATTTTTATTTGACCATTTTCTAACAACTTCTAATGCCGGTAACACAGGATATACACAGAATCAGCAAAATGGTGGCTCTTCATCTGGTACGAATATATCCATCAGTGGGCATCCTGGGGTGATAGGTATAACGACCGGAACATCTACAAATGGTGCCGCTATGGTAGGTCACGGAGGCGTGATAACTACCGGAGATGGAAGAACTCTTCATAATTTTCTTTTACGGGTTCCTGTTCTATCAGATGGAACAGATACATTTACGGTAAGAGTTGGATTACAAGAAGTATCTTCTGCTTCAGGAGATGTAATTGACGGGGCATATTTTGAGTATACGAATGCCGTTAATTCTGGAGCATGGACTATCAAGACAGCGAATAACTCTTCAAGAACCACTGCAAACACTGCAACGACGGTTGACACTAATTGGCACCTATACACCGTCGATATTAACGCCGCTGGAACTAGTGTAGCATTTTCGATAGATGGTGTAGCGGTAGCCAATAGTCCCATCGTCGCAACCATTCCTGCGAGTACACGTTTTTTTTCAGATGGTTTTCGAATAACTAAATCTGCCGGAATTGTTGCAAGATTAATAAATGTGGACTTTTCAATGCTTTGGAAAAAATTATGACTATCAACAGGTATTAGAATGAGCCAAGCTGGAATTACAAGTGTTGATGATATTCTTGGTCTGCCTTTAGATGTTTCCCAGGGTGGAACTGGAGATGTTGCGTTTACACCATATGCGGTAATCACTGGCGGCACTACTCCAACTGGTGCACTTCAAAATGTTGTCGGCGTTGGTACATTGGGACAAGTTCTTACCAGCGGTGGAGCTGCGACCTTACCCACATGGACTACCATATCTAGTGGCGTGTCATCTGTATCTGGTACCTTGGATCGAATTACATCTACGGGTGGCGCGAATCCTGTTATTGATATCGCCGCTACATATGTGGGGCAATCGTCTATCACTACACTTGGAACTATTACAACTGGAGTTTGGCAGGGAACCGCTATTGGGCCTACATTTGGGGGTACTGGACAGACGACATATGCCACGGGTGACGTTTTATATGCATCGGCGGCCAATACTTTGGCAAAGTTGCCGGCAGGTTCAGATACACAGGTATTGACTCTAGCGGCAGGAATTCCAAGTTGGGCTACGCCTACCACTGGGACAGTGACAAGTGTGTCAGGTACTGCTAATAGAATCACGTCTACTGGCGGTAGTACCCCAGTGATAGACATTGATGCATCTTACATCGGTCAGTCATCGATTACTACATTGGGGACAATAGCGACGGGTGTTTGGAACGGTACGGCAATAGGCCCAACCTTCGGGGGTACTGGACAGACTACTTACGCGACAGGTGATATTCTATATGCCTCTGCGGCTAATACTTTATCGAAACTGGCAGCTGGATCGGATACAGAAGTATTGACATTAGCAGCGGGAGTTCCAACATGGGCAGCTCCGGCGGTTTCAGGAATTACAACAGTCACAGGACAATTATTCACGGCATCTGGAGCATTCACGTATACGCCGACTGCTGGAATGGAATTCGTCATTGTCGAGTTGATTGGGGGTGGCGCGGGAGGTGGTGGCGCTAACGGTAATGCTCTATCTGGATGCGGAGGCGGGGGTGGTTCAGGTGGATATGCAAGATTTATTCTCACAGCAGCACAAGTTGGTGCATCGCTTTCTGGAAGCGTAGGCGCTCTTGGAGCGGGAGGTGCAGCCGGTAACAATGCAGGCACGGGTGGAGGAAATACGACTCTGGCTACGACAGCAGCATGGACCGTTGCTGGAGGTGCTGGAGGAGCTTCAACTGCTGGAGCCGGGACTACGACGGTAGCTGGTGGCGCGGGAGGTACAGTTACCACTGGAACGGGGACGATTTTGGCTACTTCATCTGGAGGTTCTGGTGGAATGGGGTCTGGATTCTCTGCTGCGGGCGCTTGTGGCGGAGCAGGAGGATCTAATGTCATTGGTAATGGTGGGCCGGCCAGTTATGTCATGGGAGTTCAATTGAGTGCAGGCTTTGCAGGTATCGGTTATGGATCTGGCGGTGGTGGAGCAAGTTGTGTGGGCGCTGGTGACCGAGCAGGCGGAGCAGGTATAGCAGGAGCTGCAATCTTCACAGAATTCGTATAAAAAGGTAAATCATGCCATCTCCTAAAGATCCGAATAAATATCTAGGTCCTAATGTCTATACTGGCGTTGACGTTATACGTAATAGATCACCTGGATTGTCTGATTATCGGCAGCCTGAGACTGGACGTAATTATGAGCTGATGACTATCTGGCAAGTCGGCAAAGATCCAAGCGCTGGAACTGAGGGTGACCTATGGATATTAAGTAAAATCATTGCCAATCAAGGTTACTGGGTTAAGATCGCCTCTGGTGTGACTCCTTCTGGAGGTGTCTTAACTTTATCTGATACGGCGAATACGTTGGTATTCCCGACAGTCGGTGGCAATATTCAACTTGAGGGTACTGCTGGGATATCAATCACCTCTGTGCCATTAAGCAATAAACTGACATTCGCTTTAACGGGCGGCAGCGGGGCTATAGATAGCGTTAATGTGCAGGCTGTGACTGCACCAGGGGTTGATCCTGTTTTGCCAACGGCGCTAGGTCTAATGACGATTAATGGCAATCACGTGGTATCCCACGCCATTCCTGTGCAAACACACTCCCGAGCATTGAATGAATTCGACATTGATGTCCAGTTGGCCTCAGAACAAGCTGCATCTTCACAGAGTAATGCCGGGTTAGCTTCGTTTAACGATACTCAATTTGATGTTGATGCAGCGGGATTCGTTAGCCTAATAGGCAGCACAGGACCAGCTACCACTAAGTTTGATGTGCAGGCCGTCACAGGCCCGGGAGTTGACCCAGCAGTCCCCACAGCTGCTGGTGTCATCACCGTTAATGGAGCACTTGTGGCTGCTCATAGTGTGCCTCTAGAGACTAGATCACGTGCGCTAAACGCCTATAATGTAGAAGCTCAAGTAGCCTCGGTAGTGACACCCACTCCTGCTAATACTAATGATGCCGGGATGGCCTCTTATAACACTAATCACTTTACCATTGATGCCACAAGTGCAATGGTCAGCATTAAGTCATCCATGATTAATGGCCCATTAGGCGACAGTTACAACTTAGGGATTAACTACGCATCACCAACCTTTAAGTTAACCTCCTCTAGCGGTACTGCTCTATCTGCTACCAACCTTGCCTATGTCGTCATCCCAAGCAATGTCAGCAATGGATACAAAGTCGTTCTTCCCGTTAGTGCGGATATAACATTTGAAGATGATTCTGGGACTTCAGTCCTGACTGGTAATCTGTGGGGGACTACGACTCTTGTGGCATGGTCTAATGCAATGCCATTCTATCTGTATGCTGTGGCAGATGCTGCTGATGCCAATCCAACGTTTATGATCTCTAGAGTGCCTCATTTGACAATCACTCCAGTTGCAGGGCTTATAGCCAAATCAGGTAGCGCTGTCGCCAGCACTGAAGGATCAATGTTTGCCATTGATTCCACAGTGACAGTAGCTAATTACGCCTCTATGGGCTGTGTTCGCATAGGGGCATTCCGAATGGCCAAGAATGACGCTGCTAATAACGACTGGACTGTTCAGGCAATGACAGACAGCGATGGAATTGGACGCACTATGGAAGATGTGTTCTTTACATTTCCAGGAGATCAGAATGGGGCGGTAAGGGGTGGGCTTTCTTCTTCTGTAGGTGGTGATACTGTTCCAACGCCCAATAACTCAGGATTAAATTATAGAATAGACGCATCAGGTCAATGCCGATATGTCTACAGCGTCGATGGATATTCAATAGTTGGTGTCGGAGCTGGACAGATTAGATTTCATCTACCTATGAGAATCGGTTACACAAATGTTAATTATTCCCCATCTCAGGGGGCGAGCCATATAAATACCGGGGCTGGCACATATTCGACATTAGCACTTAGGACTACATTGACCCTTTCAACATATCTGAATATGCTGCCTACGGGCGCAGGAGTAGCATTGCTTACGCCCGCTTATTTCACAGCTGATCTCAACAGCTTCGGGGTAGCTATAGATTACATGATTACAAATGCTTGATAGATTTCTTACGACGCTTGCGTGGTTTTTTCTCGGTGTCTTCCACGCAGGCGTTGTTTACTTCTTCCATACTTACACCTTCAGCGGATCTCAGATCTACTACCCAGGCATCATTTAAAATAAATGTGTCGGTTTCCTGTATGTAATCATCAGGACGTCGGATCACAAAATTCACTGGATCTTTATCCCATGAGGGATCCGGCTTAACGATAAATCTTACTTCTTCTTGGACTTCTGGTTGGACTTCCCGGCTTTCGACATGGCTATTGCTATCGCCTGCTTCTCCGGCTTTCCGGAATTTCTTTCTGTTGCAATATTCGCGCTGATAGCTGCTTTGGACTTTCCCGCTTTTAAGGGCATAATTGCTCCACTTATCTTTCATGTAAAGCTGCTTTACAACCCCCCGACTGGAATCGGGATAGTGGGTGAAACAGTAGGTGTATTGGTCCCCATGTCATCTACAACATCAGAGGCGTGACCCTGAGTATGTACCATTGTAAAATAGCAATTGCATCCAGAGAGTGCTACAATTACCCAAAGAGCCAGCCAAATCAAGATAACTCCCACAATACCGTTATAGATACCTTTGCGTAGTCTCTGATTTTCTTCGGCAGGTGAACTGATTTCATCTTCAGGGTATCTTTCTAGATCCATTATTCCTCCACAGGGGTTTGGATGCGTTTAGCTTTCCAGCTATTGAACTTATCTACGAGTGATTTCTCGTTGAGGAACTTGGAGACACATAAAGGCTGACTCCACGAGAAGTGCTTCATGACAACGCCCATATATTCCATCACTAAGAATTTATCTTCATTGTCAAACATTAACAACAACTTTTGAAGATTCTCATCGTCGTTCATCTCTGGAATAACTTCCTCGAGGACTTCCACTGCTGTTATTGGCTCTGCTTCAGTTGGGCGAATCTCGCCTTCTACGTACCCAATGCCAATGACATCACTGAACAACTGGCGTGCAAGACGGCTCAGTGCTCTAGCGAAGCACATGTCTGATGGGAACTTAGTCCATCCACCACCTGGCTTTACAAGTCCAGCACGCTTGGCATCTTCAATAGAAAATGAAGAGCTCTGTATTTCGCCTGTATCGCATCTTTTACCCACCAGGGTACATACATCGTCAGAAATCTCTTTGACGCTGATATGGTGCCCTGCTTTGCGAATTAGGGCATTCATCATGCGGGCACTGATTTCGACTTTGCCTTGGATGATGTTAAGTCCTCCATTAAGGGCCTGCATGCATGGTATTCCAAGCTCACGAGCTGCAAGCATAATCATCATCACGCCAGCCTTCTCACCAATGCCTTTGTACATCTTACTGGAGACTGCTGTCTCTGCCATCGTGTGATAAACCATCATCTCATGTTCACTTGGCACACTAAGTTTTGTGTCTTGTCGTATCATAGGAGTATTGTCGGTCATTTCTCGCCTTTGATATTTTTGTTGTGTAAGCGCTTCATGATTTCTATTTCTTCTTCTGTGTCTATGTCGCCATGGTTCTGACGCCTAGGGATGAACATCCCCTTCTTCTGATGATCGATGATGTTCTTATTCAGAAGTGGATTAGCTTTCCATTTGTCAAGACGTGCTTGCATTTCTGGATCGAGATTATTTGTCATAAATCCTCTCCATAGAAATGTTTCCAAACGCGCACAACAGCAAGGAATAAATAAGGGTTAACCTCGTATTCATAGATCTTTGGCTCTTTGCCAGTCTTGTTCAGGTGCAGGAATTGAATTTTGGTAACGAAGTGACCATGGTTTTTGGCTAAGTGAGCATAGGCATTTCCCTGGACAGGCCATGTATTAGAGGGCGCATATGAAGTTTTAAGGTCTACGAGCATTAGTCCTTCAGGAGTCTTTATGATTAGATCTACCTGTCCGCTGACATGCATTTCATCATCATAAAAACGCTCTTCCATCAATACGACATCATGCCCGAGAGCCCACCATTTCTTGAATGATTCAACATATCCCCATGTCTCTGGATCTACTCCAATTTCACCTAGGCCACTGACAATTCCTTCACAGATCTTATGAACTTTTGTCCCTCGTTCCGCGGCGTGATCGACGACATTTTTAGGGATTTTGTCTATGCCAGAAAAAGGATAAAGAATCTGTGTGACTCTGGTGTAGTTTTCTCTATCCTTTTTTTTGTTCACGTGTTAACGTCTTTTTATTATTTAGAGACAATGTAAAAAATAACTTTATATACATAATAATTTAATATAAGAAACAACAGGATTCCAAAAAGACCGCTCACATATAATGATAGATTCTTTGTGAAGATTCGCCTGAAGATTTCGTTCCAAACTTCTTTCATGTGCAATTCACTATTTAAAATAAAAAATAGTCATTGCACGCGTTCATTACAAGATTTATCTTGGTACGTATAGGCGTTTTTTGATAAGAATGCGGGATATCGCATGGATTGAGTCGAATTTATACGATCTTAACATGGTCAATTTATGGCCAAAAAATGAACGTATAAAGTAATTTCTTTAGTTAAAGTATTTGTAGTGTTACGATCAGACCAGAAACCGATAAACGTGAGAATGAGAATACTTTAGCAAAAAAAAAGTCTAGATCAGTTAAGACCTAGACTATGAGACTCTTAGTGGAAAACGCCAAAAAGAATCTGAATTCTTGCCAGAATGAAGATACACTACGGCGTATTCCACTAAAAGTCCAGGGCAAAGTTATTTTGGAGCCTTATGGATATATACGCTGTTACCTCACAAGACATCTTAGACAGGATTTCAAGGCATTGTCCCGAGTCCATGTCTACCTATTTGCAATGCATCAATCGCATCGATTCTGAAGGAACAGTCGTCTTTTCCAAAGATATGGTCGAAGTCGATATGTCCGTGGGGTGGACTAAGTTCAAGAATCAGATTCGCAAGTTATCCCTTGAGAACTTATTGGAGTGGCATCCCTTCGATGGTGGTATATCCGTGACACTGGTGGATCAACATGAACCAGAATGAAATCATGGTGTGCCACAAGTGCTTTGATAGGATTAACAACGTCAGTGTTGAATCTGCCCAGGTATGGCTTAAAATTGTCGAGAAGGCTCATGTGGCTAGCGTATTTTGCTATACTGAAAATGCCCTCTATGACAATCAGTTTCGACTTCTGGAGAATATGGGGTTTCTTGTCTCCACGGATGTTTCTGATCACATCGAATTTAAAATCATGGGAAAGAAGCGCGACTTAAATGGCAATATATACTTAGTTTGCGGAGACAAATGCCATGCCGGCTAAAGAAAAGTTATCTCCGCCTTTGAATCATCCCTTAAGATCACGCAAGCTCATGGACCCAGATCAAGTGAAGATCTGCTCAAGGTGCATGGCTAAGAAACCGCTAAGAACAGATTTCTATTTCTGTCGCGGGACATATCGCAGCGAATGCAAGGTATGCACCATCAAGCGCAATGTCGTCATTCAGAGAGATACGCAAGCCTGGAAGAAACGCCTGTACGACGCAGATAAGCGTAATGCATATGCCGTAGAGTACTACTCTAAGAACAAGGCGAAGTTCGCCGAATACCGTAAACGCTTCAAAGAGAAGCATCCAAATTACTACTATGAACTCAAGGAGAAGAAAAATGCAACAGGGTGAACAAAATGTTCCCGGGGCTGATTCCGGGAACAACAAACTAGACGAGATGAATGATAATCTCAGTCTAGAAAAAAAGCATTTGTTAGTCAACCCCATTTCTCAGATTGGGGGTAACCATGAATAGAGATTTCAAAGGTGTATGGATACCTCGTGAGATTTGGGAAAGCAGAATCCCTCTGAAAGATTTAGAATCCATCATAAATTCTGTATATTTTACGCACTCCCTCTCTATACGACTATGGAGACTTCTTCGAGATAGAGGATGGTCCGAATGGATCGTCGATTTACAAAAATATCAATTTACGAAGGAGTTCAATTCTTTATGGACAGGAGGTAAAAATGAATAATAATTACGTCCCAAATACCAGCAGTATACCTAATATTATTTTTGATTATTGGATGTGTCGGCTGAAGCCTGCGGAGTTTAAGGTGCTTCTTTGCATCTGTCGAAAAACTTATGGATTCCATAAAAATTTCGATCTTATTTCCATCAAGCAAATCGAAAAGATGACTGGACTTTCAAGACAGGGGATTTTCACCGCTGTCGAAGTGTTAGTGGAATATGATCTTGTCATAAAGGTCAAATCTAAGACTTCAGATGGCGATGACGCTCCCAATCGATATGAAATAAATGTTAACTGCTCTCATCTTGAGGATGTCAACTCTATAGGGGGGGGTAGTAAAGTGAGTGGACTAGGGGTAGTCAACTCAGTTGACCAGGGGGTAGTCAACTCAGTTGACCCACAAAAGAAAACATATACAAAAGAAAACATACAAAACATACACACCTCCCTAACGGTTCCTGAGGAACCGCGTGTGTGTTCTAAAAAATCTAAACCTAAAATTTCTGAAGAGGCCAAGAGCCTTTACCCGATTTTCATCAAGGCAATCAAAGACTTCAAGCCGAGCTATGCCGTTAACAAAAACACTGAGCCGGTACTCAAGTCTCTCGACGAAATGCTTCATGAGGACAAGCGAGCGCCCGAGGATATTTTGCGCGTATTGCGCTGGGGGCTGAATGATAACCTTGTCCGGGACAAATGGGACGGCTGGAGTTCCAAGATCTTATGCAAAAATCCGGCTGCCTATTTACGCGAAAAGTTCGACAAGATTGATTCTCAGTCAACTGCGAAAAAAGAACGTAAGTTCTCTCCATGCTCTGATGACAATGAAGCCTTGCGTCTGGCCAAAGAAATGACAGCGAGGGCTTTATGAAAAAACTATCAGACATTGCCGAAAGTCTCATGCCTAATGGCTCGGAGAAAATGATTAATGCTCTCTATCAACCCTTCGGCATTAAGTATTTAGAAACGCCAATCCTAGCCTCCGAAGCGATATGTTCAATCTGTTCGGGAAGTCGGGGCATGAGTTGCCTTGTCGATCCGATTTCTTCAGATGACGTTGCGTGGTTCTGCATAGAACCGCATTGCATGGCCCTGGTTCGCGAATCTAAGCCTAAGCCAAGTCTACCTACCAGTCATGTCAAACGATCGATTCTATGGCCATCATGGTGCGAATTAAACGGCATCGGTGATTTATGTGGTAAGGGCGTCAAGTTTGAAGATATTAATCAATCGGAAGGTAAGATCCAGTATCTCAAAAAGTTTGCATCTAGCCCGACTGGTATAATAATCATGCAGGGAAGTCCTGGATCAGGAAAGACATATGCCGCACTGGCGACATGCGAGCTTTTCACTAGAACTAACAGCTCTTGTTTATTTTTTACCCAAAAACAAATGATAGATCAATGGGCGAGTTCATTCCAATCGGATAAGCCCTGGGTATTTAAAGATAAGTGCTGCCGAATGTCCGTTTTAATCGTTGATGATTTTGGTCTTTGTGAACCGCCTCCAAAGTTTTTGGATTTTTTTATTGATATAATAAATACTAGAATGCAATGGAGCAATCGCGGAACGATCATAACGACAAATCTAGACGAAAAAAAGCTCAGCGAGTTTTGCGGCGCCTCGCTGATGGACCGCCTAAATACGGGCCAACCATTCATTTTTAGCAATCAATCAAGAAGAAAACCACCACTATAGGAAACCTATGTCAAACATCAAATTCGTAAGTCATGAAGCATTCCCGGATGATCCATACACCAAGGAATTAGTCTATCTCAGCCTCGATGACAAATACCGCGTTGCATATCTTAGAAAACAAGCCAAGAATGGCGGCTTATTCTGGGCTGGCGTCAATGTATCTGCTGTCAAAGATCAGACAAAACATTACTATGAAGCTTTCCTCATGGACTCCTCATTTCTAGAGAAAGATATCAAGCATTTCTTAGATCAACGCAGTTGGGAAGCCGGCAAATCAGCACCATTATCAAAATCAAAAGTTGATGAGGATATCCCATTTTGAACGAAGAAGAAAAACAAGAAATATTAGACAAATATTATGAAGATGTTGCCTGGTTAAGAGCTCATATATCTCCTGACGACGTATATGATTTTTGTACTCAATTGAGGATGGCATTGAGGTTTTTCTTCGGTAGGCTAATCGATGAAATAGACATTGATGAAGAGACCAAATTGGATGCAATGTTAAACCAATATACAAAAAACTTTCTCGGGTTGGAATTAATGCAAATTAGTGGTTCTGAAACAATGATTAATGCAGAGTTTAAAATTGAAGAAATATGAAGATAATAATACCGGGTGATCCCGTCTCTCAAGCGCGGATGCGTCATTCCACGTTTCGCGGATTCGTAACAACGTATGACCCCCGCGCTAAAGAGAAGAAGAATATAAGATTCGCATTACGCGATTATGTTGAAGGGTATCAATTCCAACACCCTCGCATAACATTCTTGTTTCACTTTCCAATCCCAAAATCCACCACGAAAAAGCAATTGCCACTCTACAAATCAGGTACTTTAAAACACGAGAAGAAGCCAGACGTAGACAACCTAATCAAGCTGTATCTAGATTGCCTAGATGGTCTGATATTCAGCGGTGACCAAATCGTTACACTTGGTCCCGCTCTAAAGTTATACCATCCACAGCCCAAGACAATCATATGGATTACTGAGACATCACAAGTTCTTCAGCCATGGGAATTGGACGTTGCTTTCCTAGACGGCGAAGAACGCGATACACCGTCATTTTCGTCACAGGCTTACCCTTACGATTCCGAAACCCTTTGGACTCTAGTTCATGGGCTATCTGCCCATAACTATAGCCTTCTGAAAACCAATCCACCATTAACGCCACTTGCTTAGATTCGCTCTCATCTTCAACAAGAAGGTAAGGCTTGCCCTCACTCTTAGCTCCATTCCGCGTATTCAACTTTGTCTCATCTAAAGCATATCCATACCAAGTAGTGCCAACACGCTCCATCTTGGATTTCTTTAAATCTAGGCCAGATATCGTCCGTGTTTTTATGTTTTTACGCTCATGAGATGCAATCATCGCGTACATAAGTATGGTATCATCGTTCAATGATGGATCTTTCAAGCCTACAATCTCCACGCCCATCCTGGTAATGTCACAAAAAATGTTAATGAGTTCTTGTTTATCTCTAGCCAATCGGTCAACTTTATAGACTACCAATTGATCACCTTTCCTGAGCCTTGAAATCATTTCTAGCAATTTCTTACGACTAGCCATTGGCTTAGAAGTAGACGAGTCAGGCTCTGAGAACTCAATGACTTCATCACCTTTCTGAGTGATCTTATAGACATATTCACGGCATTCTCTAAGTTGATTCTCTACAGTCTGTTTATTTGTGGATACCCGTGTATAGATTATGTATCTCATGTCTCTATCTCTTTCTTAGGTTTACGCGTCATTGCGCGGGCTCTAACAAGCTCTTTCTCTTTTAGGCGACTAATCACCGATTCATGATCGAAATCATCACCTATAAGCTCTAATGCAGAATTAAGCTGGGTGTCGTAATGCTTCATCAAAGCTCGAAGGCTCCATATGATAGAAGTTGCACGCTCGCTCATATCTTCCGGCATAATCCCAATCTCCAACGACTTAACCTGTAGGTTATGTAGTGTTTGCAATGTCAATATTGCACTACCAAGAAGTACGGTATAATCCTCTAGATTCTTAAGACTCTTTTCGTCGAGATACGTATGATCCACTTGACCTCATAAGTTCTTTGATTTCTTTAACGTATAGGCGTGAGGCTTTAGCGTGCCCTCTCTCCCATCTATTCACCGTATTAGTGGTAGTGCCCAACATATGAGCGAATTTATCTTGGGATACCCCCAATGACTTTCTAAATTCCATAATCTCTTCCGCAGTCATGAATTGCCCTTAAGTTTCTTATATAAAATATCCGCCTTGATAGGCCTAAACTCTCTATCTATGACAGGACTCTCGCCTTCTCTATTGTAAAATTGATCTAGGTCATCGAGTGTCCAAGTGCATACCTTGACCTCACCGGCTTCATCCACAATGCATCGAATTGTAGAGTCATCATCGGGATTTACAGCCAGGATATACCAAGCCCAACGTGTCAACTTATCAATGAACTTGATCTCTGCATAACAACTCAAAGAATCCGCACGTACACCCCAATTCTCTCTAAGTTTCTTGTATATAGGCTTAGGAATCATGGTTATTTCCCCTCTTGGATATTCTCATTTCTGAAAATTGGCCCGCCTCTTCGATATCATCTAAAACAATTTTCTGTAGTTCTTTAAAGCGTCCATGGTTCTCAGAAACACAACACATAAATGAACACAGGCAACTTGTTAAAGTGGTTATGGTCACGGCTGTCTGTTCATCTTCATTCATTCCAAATTTAGTGACATTCTTCTCCATGAAGCCAATCAGTTTAGCGCCAATGATGCCTTGAATCTCTAATAGTCTATCTTCGCTGGTGGTCATGTTATCCTCTTGTTTTCTGAATTTCTAAAAGTTGATGGTGGAAATCTCGCTATTACCATTGGTCATTCTTTATCTATGGTAAAAATGAGTCTATAATCTCTTGAAAATCGACATTCTCCAAAACTATGTTTTTAAGTGGGCATTCTTCATCCACAAATTCCATTAATTCATCGGCATTTTTGCATAGAGATGCGTTAAGACAGATCACCTCGCTACTTAATACCCAATCTCTAACCGTATAGGTATCCCAATTAGTCATGCCGCCATAGGTTGCATTCTTTCGTTCATTCATGTTAGTGTCTCCATATCTTTTGTTTGTGTTATGGGGGGCTACCACCCCCCGTTTTATTGTTATTTCGTCTTCCTGATTGTGATAAGTCCTTTCTCGCATCTTTCCCAAACCAGTAAAGACGACTTATAAGTATCATTGTCTGAAGGACACTCGATCTGTAGTAATTGGTCTTGACATGCCCGTGACACAATCTCAGCAATTTGAAATAGGCTAAGAGTGTCATATAGGTCTTGTGTTTCGTTATTCATGTTCATCTCTCCGTTTTGTTTGTGTTCTAGTGCTCACTCTTGCCCCTTGGTAACAAGGAGCAAGATGGGAACTAGAAGCGCTTAACTTAATACTTCCACTATTGGATTCGTAAATCTCTCTCGACGATACCATGTTGCTTGAAGCAACTCTTGAACAGCATTTTCAACAGCCGCCCCCTCTGTCATAGAGCAACCGTATAAGGCATTAATTTCAACAGGTACGAAACCCTTGAAAGTTATTCTATATTTGGCGTGCGTTGGCACTTCTATATTCATCATGTATTCATCTCTCTTGTTATTGCCCACTCATTTGAGCATATCACCATCATATACCATACCATCACAATAACACAAGCAATACATTCAACAATAATGAAATGATGCGCAAGTGTATATATGGGGGCATACATACAAATAATGTTTATTGTGTATATATTTTATTTGACACTAAATCCAGTATGTTTTATACCGATGGGTATAATCAGCCTTGAGCCGGACCCCCACGTCCAGTGGGGATAGGCATCATGAAGTCCAGTGGACTATCAGTAAGGATAACATAGGTCCGTGGCTCATTAGGCTGATAAGTGACAACTGTCACAAGGTACAAATAGAACCCATCGCGCCAAGGCGCAATCATTAATCAGGTACTACAGTGGCAGGTTTTCCCTCAGTCGCCAAAGGTAATAAGCTAGGCGAAAAGGCTAAACGACCACATGCAGGCGTGCCACTTGATGAAAACGTTATCGCTGAGCTTATCACTAAATGCCATGGTAACCTATCAAGAGTTGCCGATACCATAGGCTCAGCTAGAGGTTGCATCAGACGGGTGATCGATAAACACCCATATATGCAAGAATTACTCAAACAGGCAAGAGAAAGACAACTTGATCAACTTGAACAATGTGTGTTCGATAGAGCGATGGAATCTAATGATACAACACTACAACTGTTCTTACTTAAGACTCAAGGCAAGTCACGCGGCTACGATCAATCAGAAGCACAACATGCCGCTAAAGACATAGCTACAGCTGCATTTGACTACATATTAGGCAAGGCTAACCAATCTAAGCCTACTCCGCAAGCCTAACAAGGCCTCACACATATACTACAAGCCCATCACTACAATGTCCTCTAGGTATCAACACGAACATATAGAGACAACATTAGGATACGATCGGGTCCCATAGCCAAACTGAAGCATAGAAACAAGGGTGGGGGTATGACCTTAGTTGTTACCGGTACTTGTTATATATGTATCTCATGCCCTCCGTCATAAAGACCTCCACTTCTCAAAAAAAAAACACTACCATAAATGTGAATCTGCTAGAATATCAGATTACTAAGCTGGACATTGTCTAGAGAGCCTAAGAGGGTAACACTTCTTAGGCTTTTTTATTCCACGAATCAGAACGAGCTTCTCTTTTCAAACTCATCACTCCTAAAAATAGTGCATATCCCATAAGAGAGAGATCTCGCATTCCAAAAAAAATCTCGCCAAGAATGTGTGAATTAAAGTATTTACATAAAAAACTCACCTAATAGGTATGTATAATGGAAGATGAATGGATAAGTGTGAAAGATAGACTACCGGAAGAGATACACACAATCGCATATCTGGTGAGTGATGGGCGTGATATTGAGATAGCCAAATGGGATATGGCGCTATGGAATAACGAAAATGGACAAGAGTGGGACTGGCTCTATCATGGTAGAAGAAATTCTCTGAAGGTGAAGTACTGGATGCCTCTTCCTAGAGTACCTCAAAAGAAACGCCTAAGAAAGGTGAAAAAACCTGAGTGAATATGGATAATAAAGTCTATGGTGAGTGGGTGATTATTGATGAGTCTATTCCAGAGGATTTAGAGAGTGCACTAGAATATCTGGATCTATGGAAGAAGTTTGTTCTCAGAAAGCTGAAGAAGCAGGGATTGACTTATGTGGATGATCAAATTGTCAAAAAAGAGAAAGTGGATGAGTATACTGAATCCAGTCTAGGGATAAAGATATTCATGACGGACATAACCAATGGTCAAAAATGAGTGTTTGCTGTAGAAATATCTAGATCTACGCACCCATGGAGAATAATGAATAAGAGAAAATGGATACTTGGCTCAATCATCATCATATGCACTTCAATACTGATGTGGATATTTGGAGAACATGCTTTATACATCACATCCGCATGGATGGTCATATGGACATGTGTGTTCGGTAATGGAGATGATGTGTTCTTCCATGCCATACTAAAGAATTCATGGGCTACTAGAGCGGATATCGCAGAAGTCAGATGTGACACTATAAAGATAAGGGCTCAAAATGATGTCATCTCAGGCGTCTATGCCCATCTCTACAAATGCCAAGAAGAACATAAATTGAGAATGCAAAAAGCAATGAACAAAGAGACCGATGATGCAATGGATGACCGTCAAACAGATCGCAGATGACCCCAACTACCCATTCACCAGAGCTATGCTATGCTATTATCTGTTGCATAGACATAAGAATGGCCTGCAGACAGCCGTCCGCAAGGTGGGTAGAAAATTAATATTAAGAAAAGATCTATTTGATGCATGGATAGAGTCCCAATCGGAAACATGAGGTGTAAACCCGCTTTACATCATCCAACGCCATTGGTAAGATCACTAAAAAATGAATTATGGTGTCAAATGCCAAGTTATAAGTGGTATGTGGATAAGCAGTACCTAGAGAAAGAATATCAGAAGTCTATTATTCCATGGGAACAAGTCTGGGATACAGTCATCGTAGAATACAAGAAGGAAGGTCGCATGAATGAATTAGAAGACTTAGCGAAGATGTACCAAGAGAAGATCAAAGAGATCAAAGACAAGATAGAGACTTTTGAACCCATCGCACTCATGCGCATGACGACATTAATCCAATTGAAGAAAGAGCTAAGTGACCTCACGGTGAAATTACTCAATCTAAATTACAAAATGGGTAAATCCCAAGAGGAAGATGACGAAGATGGAGAATAACCAAGAGACACCATTGACAGATGTGACACAACCAGTGGTAAACCCAAAGCAATATCTACTCATGGTTAATGAGGTCTCTATGCTCATGTTGTCCAAGATGTTCAATGGTCTGAAATTCTTAGAAGTCGAGGGTATGCCCATCAAAGAGAATGAGAATGTCATGGTCATGGTGACACCTATCGCTAAAGATGCCTCTAAATCTCAATTAGAAGCCCCACAAGATGGTTGATGGACTACGGAAACCTTAAGCGCTATGGATTGAAAAAAGCCCAATATAGACCGTTCTGTATATGGGCCTTTGGTGAGACATTCGACGCTAAGTGCCATATGTATGATGTCATGTTAAGATGGAATAACCTTCATAAGGACATTCTAGAGATAAAAGGATATGGACGCATATTCAAAGACATCGCTAAAATGGTACAATTATGGAAAAGCACACTCAAAACTACAAAAACCACCACATAACAGTCTCAATATACGCCGTTGGCGTTATGATGTGCGTTAATGTATCATCTATCACATGGCTTTATGTCTATCTAGACCCATTCTCAAGATGGGTTTTTGCGTCTATATGTGTAACAAAATTACTTTTATGGATATTTTTATTCTCCACCATTAAAATATATCCAAGAGGGTCTTATGAATGAGTGATGGATGTGAATATAAACCAGAATGGGGATTCCATAACCTCATGGTGCTTGCCGCATTCCGCTATTGTTTAGGTCGCACCTCTTACATAGTAGGATGTTGCGTGGACTGGCTCATCAAGTATTGGCCAGAAATAGATGAAAATACACGCAAGATCATCCTAGATGAGACCAAGCGCGCCATAGAGAAAGGTGACGCCGGAGATAGATGTGATGTCACCGATTGGAAGCGACTGGTTATATATGCACTGGACAAATAATGGAATGGATTAGCGTTAAAGACAATCCTCCTCCGATCAATAAAGAAGTACTCACGTACAACACACACGCCAAATACGAAAATAAAGTTAACGCTGCCTATTATGATGGTGAAGATTTTTGGTATGATAGAAATAGCTTCCTTGTCAAAGGCGTGAGCCACTGGATGCCATTACCTAACCCACCTAAAACCGTGCAATGACGACGCACGGTAACAAAATAGACCATAATGATTGACAGATGACTGAGGGATTATGAAAATACCACACGAGTGCATTATAACTCAGTATGGGCAACGAATCTCCTGTTTTGAGGGCGAATATGGTAAGATTTTGATGCTGACTTTAAACGATGTGGTTACAGATGTTAAGAATACAAATATCGACAAATTTGTCTGTGAGGTGAATTTTTGTCCTTTTTGTGGTTATTCTTTATCTAAGACTGAGGGAGTATGACGGTGACAGTTACGAATAAAGAGCTCATGGATAAGCTTTCGGCGTATCTAGAAACCCAAGATATGAAAATTGTATGCCGCGCTTTGGCTAACGCTTTTTTGGATTACCATCGGATTCATAATCCCGATCAAATGGATGCAGACGAA
>Ga0172380_10001529_pt1 | contig 39503 bp, 60 predicted proteins | sample Leawe162metaG_FD_119747 | JGI IMG/M metagenome (GOLD analysis project Ga0172380, IMG submission 119747) | Leachate microbial communities from a municipal landfill in Southern Ontario, Canada - Leachate well 162 metaG | ecosystem: Engineered > Solid waste > Landfill > Unclassified | place...
ATCATTCTCTCCCCACCAAACAATTGTCTGAGGATTGCTGTTATTTTCCTGGAAAAAGGACATTCTCATCCAGGGATAAGTGTCACAAAGATACTTAGCAAAGGTATTGTCTGGCATAGCGTCCACGACTCCAGCATTTGGCTTCCAAGCTCGAATGATGTCATCCAAATCACTCTCTTTCGAGAATCTGCCTATCTTGAGTATGCCTTTCTCTGATCCAATGACATAGTGCTTCATGTTACCTACGTCCACTCCGATGAAGATATTGCCAGTGGTTAGATCTTTTGGAGTCCAAAGGTCCAGAATTGTGGTCTTGGTAATTGATAGATCTCCAGGACTGTAAGCCAGTCCAAGCACAAAGTTATAGAAGTAAGCTGGATCTCCTTCACTATCCTCAATTACTTCTGCAGCGCTAATCCAGGGACAAATCAAGTGGGAAATATGGTAGCCACTGACATCACTCACACCATTTTGAGCTTCCCATACTCCATTCCTGCGCACTTCATCGCTAATTGGCTTCTTACACTCTTTGCAGATGTAGCATTTCTTTTCTAAATCTAGAGACTCAGGAAATGTAAGAAAATGCCTGTCTTTACAGTGAGGACATTCAATTACCCATTCTTTTTGGTCCGATTTAATCCAAGCCAAGTCCAATTCATCACGTTCTGAGCCAGGGTTTGAGAAAAGCCAGCGTCCTTTGTATCTACTCGCTTTGGTTCGTGACTTATAGGTTCCAATGGTGTTCTGATCTGATCGAGACAACTCATCATGAACAAGCAAATCTGCCGTTGTGGAGATCGCTGCTGTCTTTGAGATTGTACCTTTAAAGAATAGAAATCTGTCTCTTACTTCTTTACGTTCGATAGAGTCAGTATCCATCCCCATGAACTGATGTCTGTTAGCCTGGAGGATCTTATTGAACTTAGAAGCTACGAATTCTCGCACATCGTCATCAGTCGGAAAGGTGTAAATGATGTTAAAGCGTAGGTATTTAAGCGCAAACAGTGTCTTTACTGAGAAAGTCACACTTTTTCCTACCTGAGCACAAGCTGTGACAACAATCTTTGGGTTAAAGTCAGTGAGAATATCAATAAGAAAGGCACGATCTCGGAAGTCGAACTTTTCGCCTTTCTCATTAACAATTCCCTCGGCAACTATCCACTCGAGAATTGAGAAATATTGTTTTTCTTCATTATTCATCTTTTTTAGTAACAATCACAGTCTCAGTTCCTACCAAACTCATGGCAATAGCTGTTGCACTCTCTAGAGCAAGGCGAGTTACTTTGAATGGATCGATGATTCCAGCGTCAAACATATTGACATGCTTCTTGTTTTTGAAGTCATAACCATTTCCAGGAGAGTAAGTTGTCCCTTTTTCTAGTCCTGCTTCCTCATCTACTCCAGCATTCTTTGCCATTTGTGTATAAGGAGCTCTAATTGCAGATCTAAACATTGGTTCTTCTACTGTAATAGCCATAAATGCAGCTCCACCACCTGGCAATATACCCTCCTGGAGAGCAGCCTGAGTCGCATTAATAGCATTCTGGAACTTGTACTTCTTAGCGTTAAACTCTGTATCAGTGTATGCACCGACTCGAATCACTCCAATTCCACCTGTTAATTGAGCCAAACGGTCCTTTAGGATGCCTTTTTGGTAGTCAGAGGTAGTTTCACTAATCTCATGCTCCAAATCCTTAACACGAGCCTCCAGCGCTGCGCCAGGCACTCCTCCGATGATAGTTGTAGTGTCTCTTGTGACAATAACCTTCTCAGCCATTCCACAAAGCTTCACATCTGCCTCCTGGAGCTTCATTCCACGCTCCTCAGAGATAACAGTTGCTCCAGTCAGTGCTGCAATATCAAATAGGAAGTCTCGAGCTGGTGAGGCTTGGTATGGATTGCGTACACAGGCAATGCCAGCAATACCGTTTACAGCGTTATGTGTAAGCGTTCCAAGCGCTACTGAGTCAACATCAGTCGCAATGAATAGCACGTTTTTACCAGTACCAATTGAGTTTAATAGTCCGATGATTTGCTCATTCATGCTGATCTTTCGATCTACTAGCACAATGTGACAATCCTCTAGAACAGTTTGCTTTCGTTCGTGATCATTAATAAAGAATGGTGAAATCAAGCCAGAATCAAATCGAGCGCCTTTCACTACTTCTTTTGTATATCCAAGCTGTGCTCCACGTTCTACAGTCACAACTCCAGTCATTCCGACATCCTTAATAACCTCAGCAATAAGCTTGGCTACTTCTGGATCTAGAGAGGAAATAGTTGCAATCCGTTCAATGTCTTCTTCTGTAACATCTCGCTTGAGATTTGATAGCTGCTCGAGTGTCTCTTTTAGTCCAGCTTCTAGGCGCTCTCGTACTTCTCGAATCTTTGAGCTGTCTCCTTCTATTTCTTTAAATGCTGCAGCAACTAGCGCCTGAGTGAGAACTGTAGTTGTCGCAGTACCATCACCACCTTCCTCAGAAGTGCGAACAGCAGCCTTCCTGAGCGTCTGGACACCCATGTTTTCAAGTGGATCATGTAAGTCTATATTTTTAAGGATAGTAACTCCATCATCAGCCTGAATAGGATCAAGTCCTGGATACTCGATCATTGCCGTCATTCCGACTGCTCCGAGTGTAGGCTTTACAGCTTCTGCAGCCTTGTCTATTCCTGCTTTAATCTTTGCTCGAGCCTCTGCTCCAAATGTGATTTCTTTACTCATAGTTAGAATTTGTATTCAAGAATGAATCTCTTATTTTTATCTGGTTTTGTAGCTGTTAATGCATAAGTTGCCTTCCCCATGTCATCTAGGATTGTTATTGGATAGGCTTATTGCTTTATACACTTACCACCAAAGTAATCCTCTACATAGCGAGGAACTGAATCATCGAGACAGCTCATAACGTCTACACTTCCTATGCAAGTATCTAGAGCCATACCATGACCGAGAGTCTTGTCAGCCAGCTTATCGCAAATCTGCTCAAACTTCTCCTTCCTCCAGAGCGCTTCTCTGAGATCATCGATAGTCTTTTGATACTGATCTACAATTTTATTATGTCGGTATTTAGTAATCCAAAACATACTATAAAACAGCAATTACATCCTCCATTCTGATAATTTTGTAGTCTACTCCCTCATGAGTTATTGACTGAGTGTGAGGACAATACTTAGTAAATAGCACAATACTATTTACGTTTATTGGAGGCTCTGTATAGCTCGTTCCTACAACAGTAGCTCCACTTCCAATCTGCTCTACCCTTCCTTTGTATAGAAAAGAGTCCTGGACTTCCACAGTTTGAAAGCCCTCCTTCTTTTCTTCTTCTACCTTGCTAACAAGGATTCTGTTTCCTAGAACTATCATGATGTTTTCAATTGTCTTTTACCTTCTCTTGTTTTGCTCCACTCTGCAAACTTTTCAGTAATTGTGAGCTTTAGTCTCCTCTTGAGCTCTTGAGGATGTAACCGTCTTGATGATTTTTGTTTCATTATTCTTTGGTAATTTCTCTGTTAATATTTTCTGATTCTGGCATTTGGCTAGAATATCCATTATTACTTACCTGGACTTGCTTATTGGAATAGATGTTCTCTCTAACTGTAGTATTTCTAAATACTAAATTCATTACGTCTTTGTATTCCTTTAAAATTAAGTCTTTTGATTGATTTTTTACATCCGTTAACTCTTGAGCTCTTTCTCTTTTTGTAATTTCTTCTTCTCTTTTAACTAAGTCAGCCTCCTTCCCCTTAAACACATTTAATTGACTAAATATTTCAGTATTTTCTTTTACTAAAACCTCGATTCTTTTATTTGCTTCTTCTATCATTCCAGGCAGTTCTCTCAGTTTTTTTATTTCCTCAATTATCTCTAAATTGAAAGTTTTTTCCGTCAAAGCTCTTTCAATTATGGAATTGATTTCTTTGTTGTAGTCCATATTTATTTATTTTTACGTCCGTATAATAAGTTATAACCAGATTCAAACGGCTGAATCAGATCATTGTGATGCTCTCCACGATCTCTAGCTACTTGGAGAGACTCGAGCCAGTAAGGATCAGAGTATCTGTCTGTGATATGTCGAATAGCCCACTCTCCACAGTCATGCACTCCCTTATAAAAGGCGATGTTCTGTGAAGTATTGGACCAATCAATTTCGACTTGTTTATGAGCGATGTTTGCAAAGTCTTCCTGACACTTTGAGCAAAAGAACTCAATAATGTCTACAGCTTTGTATCGATCAATTTCCTCCTGGCGCTCTGCATATTCCTTTGCTTTGTCTCGATGGAGATTGCGGTCTTTGGTTTTCTTCTCTTGACCTTCAATAAGCATCCTGACATGAGGATGCATTTCTACATCTGGTCTTGGAGTATGCTCGTAACGCATGATTACGCTTGATGTGTTCCTTCTACACCTCGTGCAACTCGCTCTCGAGTACGTTCATTAAGCTGATGCATAGCTTCATTCAAAGCTGAAAGAGCGTGTTCGTTAAATGGACTCTGGAATCGACTGTTTAGTTCAGTAAGGCGAGCGATAGCAACTTGAATCACAGCCTCGACTGTAGTTCCGTCCTGCTTTGAGCCGTCCTCATTCAATTCATAAAAGACAACAGTTTGACTGTCTGATTCATCAAATCCCTTGAGCTCGTATTCATTAGCAGCTCGCTCCTCAGTAGCTTCCTCTGTCGTTTCTTCTTCACTTTCTTCCTCCTCAAGAGTGAAAACTTCTGCGAGTCCTTGCTCTACCCATCCGTTACCTAGTTCAACTGGAACTTCTTGAATAGATCCGACTTCTAATTCTCCAAGCTTTTCTCCCTTCTCATCTGTAAAATCAATAGGAGCTAGAACTTTAAACTTTCCTAAGTCTCCTGATACTTGTGGGTTACTGTCCATAATCTTTATAGTTGTTTAAGCCGATCATACCAACTTTTCAAGCCTTTATCTTTGCGCTCTTGCTCGATAAATTCTTCCTCCGTACCAGCACCAAAGAAAACAGCCTTCCCATTCCCTTTGGATGGAATGTCAGCAATTTCTTCTGGAGTAAGCTGTTCGTATTTCTCCAGGATCTCTGGATCTTTCTTACTTAGCTCAATTAGTCTACGGAATCTCTTGAACATCTGGTGGATTGATTAGCATCTTTTTAATATCCTCATTCACCAATCTGACTCTTTCTTGTACCTCTGGAGAAAAGATGAAGTTGTAAGTTGTCTTTGAATTATCAACTGGCTTCTCCTCTCTTTTAACCATTCCTAGAATCTCAGCTCCAAGCTTCAACTCCTGAACTCTCTTACCAGTTTTTGCTTTGATGTCAGTTACTAGTGCTGTAGTAATTAACTTCTCTGTTAAACCAAATTCAGCGAGTGAATCCTTAAATCCTTTTGACTCAGTTACTCTCTGTGGAGAGTTTTGAAGCCCTGTACCGTATCCAACACTTTTCAGTACCAGTCCAGTAGAAACAGGCTTCCCTGAAAGGAAGTTATCTATGTAGGCTTTAGCTGCCTTCCTCTGCCTTGGGCTCGGTTTTCTCCTCGGCTGGAGCTTCTTCTGAGGTGTTTGCTGGTTCATTAGTAGTTTTTACAACTTTCATGAGATTAATGGTAGATGTGACTCCCATTTCTGCATTGTGTTTTACAAGAACTGCTTGGAGATCTGCAGTGAGCGCCTCCATTTCTTGTTGATTAAGTGGACGAACTGTATTCCCTGACTGAGAAACAGATTCTTCATTTTTAGCTTCTGCCATAATGATTGTGTTGTTATTTGTTAAATCGGCACTTCCCTATAAGTATATCATTTCTTCTTTATAGGAAGCACCAGCTCTCTGTATTTAAGTGCATAACTTGCCGTTCTTTTTCTTTTACAATCAAAGCAAGCTGCATTCTTAATTGGGATTCCTCTCTCTATTTCATCTCCACAATGTGCGCACTTTACTTTGAAGACTTGCCTCATAATGGTCTTTTTGTTTTATTCCAATTAGCTCTACTGACTGAGTTATTGATTCTTTTAACTTTCACATTTACTTTTGCCAAAACTACATCACAATCATCAAATGCAATGTCTACATCTTCCGATTTTTCTTTAACTCTGACAGTAAACGGCTGCAATCCAAACTTTTCTCCCCATGTTTGAGCCCAATCTGTACCAGATCCACTCCAGAGAATCATCTCATTGCCTTGAGACTGAAACCACTTATAAATAGCAATTGTTTCGTAGTTTGGTGTATCCATGCCAAACCCATGCACAACAGATGGAACTAAAATTGTGTCATCAATATCAAAGGCAATTTTCATACAACTATAATTTTTTGAGTCTTTCTAGCACATCTTCTGGTGTATGTCCGTCCCAATCTGGAGCTTTTTCAATTTCCTCTACAAAATCTGTTTCTTCCCATTTTGAAAGTGGTAAATGATAAGTAATTTGCTCTCCTTTGTTTGTACCAATTCCAAGAATAAACCACCCATCCCAAACACTGCCATCAGAATGAACTTTAGAGCGCCAGATCTTGTGTTTTCCTGGGTTTTCTATTGCGTATAAATCATGCTTGTGTTTACAGAGAGCAATGTAAAGCGTAATACGATGATCGTACAACTCGTCAAAAGTGTGATAGCCATCTGATGCAGTCATACTTTCTCCCCCTGTTACAAGAGCGTCTTTTGTCAGTCTGTGTAGGTTTTGCCTTACATCAATAGTTTCAGCGCCAATTATAGTGATTGTTTTCATATTATTCAGCATTACATCTTAAAGTCACAGTTTCAAATCCTCTTATCAGCGTATAAGTTCCTCCCATCGGACAAACTATGCTGGCTTCACTCGAGAGAGGTACTTCCAAAGGATGATCTTGACCAATAATAAACCAACAAAATGCAGTGAGCATGTTACTTAAAACAATTATAAGCGCTATTTTCATATAGATTCTGATACTTTAACTATTAATTCAATTTTTTCTTTTTCCTCTTGATCAGAATAGACTTTCAGTTTCTCAGTTGCCTCAGTGATTGCGCTTTTCATTGCATCCAGGATGTCTTGCCAGCCTTGCATGTATTGCAAACCTCGCTTGGCAAACTTCCACTGCTTTCCGTTGTTAAAACTAGCTGCAGGATTCTCTGGATTTGGATCGATCAAGCTTATATATCCTTCTGCATAATTGATATGGACCGCAACTGATACTGGCTGAACTTTTCCATTAAAAATATGGATGTAATTCTCTGCAAGAGGCTTATTCTTAGGCGTTTGTTGTTGTTTTTTCATAGTTACTTTTTAATTTTATTGGTAGTAATTGCCTGAATTTCCTGTATAAGACTGGCAAACGGTCTGTAGCTAGTTCCCCAATCCCTCTTGTACTCCTCTGTCAGCTTTGTGATTTGAGCCATTGCTTCCCTCTGTGCGGTGCGTTCGGATTCGACCAAGTTAAAAATGGTTGCGTTTAATCTTTCGTAGAACTCCACTCCACTTTCTTGTTTTATTCTTGGTGTCTTGCGGCAGAACTCTCTAGCGACAGTCTCGGCTACCGCTTCAACACTCATTACCTCTTTGTTGGTTGACATGATGGTTGTTACTTAAACATTGGCTCGAACTCAATAAACCTATTCCAAGCCTTTTCTGCTAGATGGTAGGCTTCTTCTGGAGGCATGAACTTTTCTTTATCTCTCCAACCACGAGCACAATTATCATCATATTCTTTGGCTGAGTAAGACGCCATCAACTGTAAGGCATACAATTCAATCCATTGGTCTTTTGGTAGCATGGTGTTAGAAAATTGAGCCAGTAATAATAAACTTCATTCCCATCGCTCCAAAAGCGATTAGTCCTATAATTCTAATTAAATCTTGTGTGTCCATACCCAATTATTCACATTTAGACATTAATTTTGGACCATCTGCAGTAGCAAACATGACCAGTTCTGTTTGTCCGTAGCCTTGATAAATAATGGTTCCATCTGTCATTACTTGTCCGACTTCGCACCATTCCTCTGCTGGTTCACTTGCTACTTCTGATTTTTCTGGTTTTAGTAATATTATTCCGATCCCCACAGCCAGCAGAATCATTGCTGCGATTGCTACTACTAGGAATTGATTGTCTTCTCGATATAGGTTCATAATGTTTTATTTTATCTAATATTGCTCCTAATTTATTAAAGTTGTGCTTTCTGCCATTAATTACTTTTTGATTGTACTCCTGGCAGCGTTTACAGTTGCAGCCACTCATGGTGTTGGCATATAACCGAGATCATCCAGCGCTCTCTCCTCCAGTTCTTGCTTTGTTTCTTCTGTATCTCCAGCAAGATGCGGATGTTCCTGCTTGGCTTTTCTGATCTTCCTATCAATGTCAATTGCATCTGCAATCATTGCTTCCAGAGTTGCATCAGATCCGACATTCAGCAGTCTTGGGTAGAGCTGGACCAGGAAGTGTCTATTGACTGCGTACTTTTTAGCAATAGGACGTTTTGATTCATTCTCCTCTAAATAATCAATTATTTTTTCTATCTTGAACATACAATGTTTTTATACTACTGATAATTCAACTCTCGGATTCTCTTTGTCATACTCTTTGTATACATGGAGCTCAGTTATTTGGCTATCATTCTCGAAAAGTATCCCTTCGGCAGCGTCCAGGATGATCTTTAGGTAGTTATCGATGTCATTTGCTCGATTATTGCCAAAATAAATGATGACATTAAGCGATACATCCCCTGCCAATGGCTCTCCTTTCCATCCTGAGCGAATTTCCCATGCTATGGCTTCCTTTGTATCTCTGTACTTCTTTTGGAGCAGCATACGTCCATTTATGACTCCGTACTTTTGATTTACTGGAATTGGTTTTGTGAGGATTGTTATCATAAGTCTTTATCTACCATATTTTTATCAACTACATGCTCCAATCCTTTTTGAGTCAAAAACCAACCAGATCCACAAGGCTTTTCTTCCACACTATCTATTGTCATTACTAACTCAACAAGCCCATCATCACGCAACTCTTTCATGGCTTGTTTTAGCTTTAGCAGTGGCTGCTTAATTTCAAAACATGAGTATCTTAAAGCTGGAGCTGAATCATCGTTAAGCGCAAAACCTTTATAAACGTCACCTCGTGGGAAAGTACAATCGTATCTTACTTGATGTTCTGCTAACTCTTTTAGGATTTCATTTTTCATACTATTCTCCCCTAAGTCTAATGAATAATTCCTCAGTAGCCTCTGCATCGTGCTCGATCATATCGTGAGACTCTACGCACAATCTAGCTACTTGATTAAAGTCTGATAGTAGCTCAGGCTGTGAGTAATACCAGGCTCGCTTGTGGCGATGAGCATTTGTTAAGAATGGACTGCACTCGTGAGGAAAGTCTGCCTCACAATAGTCAATACAGTTCATTGCAAATAGTTCTGCAATCTCTTTATTTGCTGAGGCGTTTCGCTTGCCTTGCTTGCCTACTTTCTTCATTGGCGAGCGCTTCATCTGGCTAGTGCCTTTTTTGAGTTCAGTTTTTCTCATAGATTTGCTCCAGTCAGGCGATTTTTCATCTGACTATATTTAATGCTTTGATTAATCTTCAACTCTCCATACTCATCAAGTGTCATCGGTAAATTGAAAGGCTCTGGATCTGGAAGCGGAATGTCAGTCTCCTCATGGACTCTGTTCATCATCTCGCAAAATTCACTGATGTTGAGATCTGATGTTTCTCCGACCATGCGCACCTCAGTTCCAAATACCTCAGTTATTCCCTTGCCTAGAATTTTATCTTTTACCCACTTGTGCAGCTCCTCGACTGTATGACCGCAAGAAAGAGAGATCAAATCCAGGTAAACAAAGAAGAAACTGTTTTGATTAGCTGAGCGCTTTGGACGCTTAGCAGTAATCACCAATGAAATAATGTCCCCTTCTTTAGTGTGCATTCTGAGAAAGTGCTGCAAAAGCTGAGGAGCGTTAAGTTTCATCTTCAATTCCTCCTCGCCAACTCGGACTACTTTTCCAAGTAGTGGCAGTTGCTTATGAGATGGATATGTTTTTTTCTTTTTCACGATATTTGTTGTTTGTTATCGACCTTACTTAATTATATACTGATAGGTATATAATGCAATCTACTTATACACCACTTCCATAATGATTCCGTTTGGACCAACTACTGGAGATCCATCAGGATTCAGCTTTGGTCTTGTGATAGTTCTTTTCTTCTCCTCCTCAGTACGTTCTGGAAAATCCTTCTTCAAAGCTACAAGCAGGAACTTTCTATAATCCTTCTTTCGCTTGCCGTTTGCATCGCACCAGTTGTCTAGATCCTCAGCCTTGCTTTTGATCTGCTTTTCAGTGGCATTAAACCTAGAAGTAAATTCCTTTAAATCTTCATTAGGAATGTTAAGAAGATATTTTTTAGTTTTATGGAGAGGGAGTTCTTCATTAACCTTAACTATACTTACCTTATCTAACCTGGGTTGACCATCGGTTGCCATCTGGTTGCCAGAGTCAACATCTAAGACTGTGAAGTGTCCTTTTGGTACTGGTAGAGCATTCTCTGGATTAAATGTGTAAGTGCCATTATCCCTTATAAATAAGGATAATTTCTCCTTTGTATACTTAGTTTCTCTATAACGGTCCTTTCTAATTTGATTGTTTATTCTCCAATGTTTTACTACACAAATTCCTGAATCAAACGGAAGTAAAAACTTTTTTGCAAACAGTAATTTAAGATCATCATCACCTGAACGAATCACTCGCATCACCATTTTTGGACTTGCAATAAATCCATCATCATCAGCATTCATTCCAAGATGAAAATATAAAAGCTGCGCACCTTGTGGCATATCTAAAAATACATCTGTATTAGTAATATCTGCACTGAACATTCTTCTCGCCATACAATGTTTTAAATTATTTACTGATATTTAAGAGAACATCTGATTTTCCAAGATTACATTCAATACATGATGTCCTTAAATTATCAGGATGATTAGTTCCCCCTTTAGATTTTGGAATAATATGATCAATATGAAGATTTGTAGAATCTGCTTTTTTACCACAATAGCCACATCTAAACCCATCTCTTTCCAGGATTGAAAACCTCAACTTTAAACGCCTTTGGCTTCTCTTATCCTTTTGAATTTGATATTTTTCTGGATTCTTTAAAAACCAATCTTTCTTTTTCTTTAAGATTTTTTTACGATACGCCAAATCTGTTGCATATCGTTCACGCTTTTTTGCATTGTACTTTGCTTTATTTTTATCCCAATATAGCTTTTGTACTTCTGGTTTATTTTTTGATTTACTCATACTATCCATCATTGCGTCAAGTGTTTAACACAATAATACTTATAAGTATAGCATGTGTAAAAACACAAAAACCCCCATTGCTGGGGATTTCATGTGTACAACGTAGAGTGATATTAGCAATCTTGCGACTGCTCTTTAATTTTACCATAACACAAAAATCCCAACTTGTGACAGTGGGGATTTCAGCGAAAACATTATATACAAACTTGCGCTTGCGATAACGTCTTAATTCTATCAGTCTTTAATTTTTAGTGCAATCTTTAAGAATGCACGAACTAAGTAAGCGAGAGCAAACCAAGCTGCAATAAATAGTGCAATACAAACCAAGACAATTCCTATTCCAATCCAGGCATGTTCGGGGATCTCTTTTGCAATTGAGATTCCGATAAATGCAAAGATGATTGCTAGTATAATTTTCATATTAGAAAGGAATATCCTCTGGATTAATATCTTCCTCTCCATAATCAGGAAGGACCGACTTTGAGCGCTCATCATTATCACTAGTTTCCTCCTTCTTTTTATTTCCTCTGCCAAACTGGAAGCGCTCTCCTATAACCTCAGTCTTGTATTGCTTCTGTCCATCTTTTTCCCATGAGCGAGTCTGCAAACGTCCTTTGACGTAAATTGCATCTCCTTTGAATACATAGCGAGCAATTGTCTCAGCTTGCTTGCCAAAGAAAATGACATTTACATATTCAACATCTTCCTGGCGCTTACCATCTCGATCATTGTAAGTACGATTGATAGCCAATGAAAAATTTGCAACAGTCATTCCGCTTGGAAGCGCTTTCATCTCTGGATCTCGTGTCAGATTCCCATGCAGGGTAACTTCGTTTATGTACATATTTATTTAAGTTCAATTCCTCTACCTAGTAATATATTTTCGTAGGCTATTATCTGACCTTGAAGTTTTGACTCCGTTGCAACGTCAGTAACAATATTTGTTCTAACAACATCTTTAGCTCCTGTAAATATAGAACCAACCTCAAGTGCAGTCGCAAGGTCCGTCATAACATCTACCCATCTTTGAGCGTCTTCTAGATTAAGAGAATATGATAGATATGTCTCTTTAAAATCATTACATCTGCCCATAAGAAAGCCAATGGAGAATTTTCCTCCATCATCATCAAGCTTCTTATAAAAATGTATTGTACCATCAGATTCTTTTGACTCTGCGATGATTCCTGAACCAAGATCAAATTTTTTGTTTTCAGTTTCTAATATTTTTTCCAATAATTCAATTCTATTCATACAATTTTAGATTAGCGATAATACTATTTCATCAACCTCTTTTAACAATTCCTCTTGGTACTTTAAATACATCTCAACTTCTTCCTGGACATCCTTTCGATGTATTTCTATATAGAAGAACTGCAGTTTTTCAGAGAATCTTGGATCATAGAATAACCAATAAAGAGTCTCAGCATCATCATTCACAATAAAATATTGCAATTTCTGGTGATGGAATTCTGCTGGAACTTTCTTAGTCAAATAAGCTTCAATATGAGCTGCTGAGCTTAAACTCTTTGACTCAACCATCTCTTTAATCTTCTTACTCTTTCCCTTTGGATCAATACGACCATCAGGAGAAATTGCAATACTTTCATTATCCTCTCGTGAGAGGATACACAGTTCTGTATTTACTACCTTTCCTGTCTCCTTCTCGAAGCGAGCGATTGATTCTGATTCCAATCTAGTGCCTCGGTCCATCGGATTTTCTCCATCAGGCTGGACTGCAAGGCGTTCAGCGATGAGCTCATAAAATCCTTTCTTCTTGTCTGCTGCCATCATTGATTTGATGGTGAGATCCTGGATTTCCTCTACAGAGAGTAGCTCTTTTAGAGTTGGAATAGTATCTGACTTTTTAAACTCGACTCCCTTTTCAATTAGAGCATTTACAATCAGCTCTTTTGTTACTGCAGAAGCTACTGCAACATCTTTAAGCCTGGTCCCCGACACTTTCCCCAACCTTCCCACTTTCCACTGCTCCTTGTCCTGATATGTTGTTATCTTCATAGTCTAATTTTAATGTTTCGATTAAATCTCCTAACTCATTTCGTACTCCAGCAGGTATTGCTGCACAAACTTTTTTGAACTCAGTTATGTTTTTAGCTCCCCTTAATTTTGCTTCCCATTCTCCGACAGGCATTACTGTTTCAACTTTCTTAGCTTCTTGTGCCATCTCCTCCTCTACAAATGCATTTGATAGTTGTTCTGGACAAGCCTTTCTTAAAGCATGCATTTCAGCAACTTTGGCAATCATTGTTCTTGGCTTTGATACCCACAGATTATTTTTAGTTGTATATTCATCAAAGAAAACCTTTGCTACGAAGTTTCCAACATAACCTGATTCAAATTGCTTATGAACCGTCATCGAGCAGGAGATGATTGTTTTTCCGTCCTCACTCATCTCATAAATTGGCTCATCGGTTCCGACAATACCTCCCTTCATTCCAAGCTTTCGAGAGTAATCAATTGAAGTAATTAGACTGTAACCTCCTTTAAACGGAACTGCGTATACGTCTTTCTTTAAAAAGTCCTGGAATGTAAAGCCTCTCATCATTCCTTCCATCATCGCTCGCTTTGCTTTTTGACCGTCCAAACCATTGAAAGTTGTCTCGACTAGGATCTTGAATACGGCTGGATCTGATATCTTTGAGTTGATTTCTTTCTGAATATCAACTAATGCTATTTCTTTGCTCATAATGTTTTGTTATCGCTTTAAAGTTTATATAATTTTCCTCTTGAATGCGTTTGCGTATGTGTCAATAGTATGAGGATGACTTGGCTTTGATCGCTTCTTTTTAAAGTTCATCTCCATATCATGTGCTGCCATTTCAAACTTATTTCTTTGAGGATACTGTTTTGATGTTTTCATTTTGCCTTTGCTTATTCCAGTAAGGACTCTTGCACTTAGGATTTGGACATACCTTTGGAGCTTTTGGAGCTCGTGGATACCATTCCCAATTACAGCGCTTACAGCTTAGTTTTTTCATGATTTGCTTGTTTATTGTTACTGTTCGACCTATCCACAGTATATACCTTTAGGTATAGACAGTCAAGAACAAAAAAGCTACAATGTGGATAAGAGAGAGGAGGCTCTCGATTAAAAAAAATAAAACATTATATGAGTAAAATAGTAATCGCAGTTATCATCGCAGCAGTAGGAGTCGCAGCATACTTACAATTTAATTCAGATGTGACATACACCGCACCTGAGAAAGTAGTAGCTACTAGCACTCCAGAAGTAATTGAATTAGACAACGTATCAGAGGCGCAAAAGCAATTAAATGAAGCTAAGAAATTACTGGATGAAGAAGAAGCCAAGATCCTGGCTGAGATCTCAGATCGTGAGACTCGACTAGAAGAAATCCGAGAGGTTCGCTTGTCTTTTTCGCAAGCTCCCAAGCCAGTTCAATAGTCAGAGCTATCTGGGGAGCTGAAACACATGGGACGTTCAGATGTGATACACAGGGACAAAGTGGAGAATTAAAAAGCTGTTTACAGTTTCTGCCGTCAACATTTGCTGACTTCTCAAAGAGGACCATCGGCTATGTTGTGCCAGTCACTGAGGTAAACGAAATGTACATTGCAACTATGATGGTGGAAGCCTGGCTACGCCTGGGATACACTGAAAAAGAGATCTTCCTCACCTGGAATGCAGGAAGACCTGTTGAAGTAAAAGGCATCAATAAGCATGGTGTACCGTATGACTCAGGTAAATATGCTATCAAAGCTCTTGCCTATCTACGGTAGATCGTAAAAGCCAATCAATCTAAGACTCGATTCATTTCGAGTCTTTTTTGTATGAGATCCATAGTTCGTGTCAGTGACCACAAAAGGCTCCAGGCTTTCTACCACTGCATAATGGTACAAACCACTGTCAGGATAATAGAAAACAGCAATCTCTCCAGAATCTGAAAGATTAGAGAGAATTACTGCTGTGCTTGGAGTATTTGGATATACATACTTCACATATGCGTAGCAGTTTGAAAGTATGTTATATGGCAACTCTGGCTCGACTACAGGCTCAGGTTTTTCTAATTGAACTGGCTGATCGTATATCCAATAAACAGAGGCTTCGCCTTCAACAGAAGGCTGAGCGATGACTGTTGTTGGAATAAACAGTAGCGATATGAGTGCGAATGTTAATAAGCGTAATATAAGTCAGTAAATAGAGGAGTGCGGAATATTCTCACTGCCGTCCAAATCGACTAAAGATGGATGCAGAATGCTATGAAGTGTTGTGCTCTACGTCCCTTCTATTTTACCATTTACTGGCTCTTAACTTTGATGTAATTCAACAGCATGGTGATAGCTCCACCTACTGTAAGACTGCCTAGAATTGGCTTTAAATACTGCTCTAGAAGCCCCCAAAGTGTTAAATCAGAGAATCCAGCTAGTGCAATGAATGCTCCAGCAATAGCTAGTAATGAAACCAATCCCTTTCCTAAACCTTTTGTGAATGAATATTGAGTCATGTTACATTTTTAATCCTAATAGTGCGACTATCTTTTGAAGCAGCGCAATGAGTTGACCTTGCAAAGCTTGCAACTGTTCTTTTTGTTCCTGGATTGGATCTGGAAGCTTTGTGTAGTAAGGAATCCAGGCTTCTGTTGGCTGGTACGTCATTAAATTACTGTATGCAGTACCTTTATCAGCCCAATCATCGCCCCAGGTGTTGGCTACTCGGTACGACATGCCGTCATAGTTACAAATAGTGATCAAATGACCGCTAATAGGCGTTACTGGCTTTCTGAGAGGCTCTATGGGAGCTCTGTACCACTCATTACCAACTACAAAGCGTACAATAATACCTGCAGCGCTCTCATCGATGGCATTTGCGAGCATATCCCTATCAATTGGGACCTGTGCATAACCAGCTAATTTATTGACTGCAGCAATCTTAATTAGGCGCTCGATCTCAGCATCTGAGACAGCTTGTAATTTTTGGATATATCGTGCGTATGAAAGTTTACGATCTGACTCCATTGTATGAGTCCACTCGTTTTGAGGCAGCATTCCGTAGGTCTTGGCAATATGCAAAGCACTACGAGCGCTTGATCCTTCATTCCAGTTTTTATCATAAAACTTCTTTTGCAGCAGGTACTGGAAATCGGCTGAAAATTCTATTCCAGTAGCCTTTTTTGCGTTTTGAGTCATTGAGATAGCAGTACAAATTCCAACTCGATGCTGGTCCTCAATATCCTCTGGCTTATATCTTTCACCTCCGATTTTGTTTGCCTTGTCAGGCTTATAAGTAAAGTCTCGGATGTCTACTGCGGAAGGTTCTGCACCTGTCGCATAAATATTTTCTTGTTTCATGTTATCGCTCATATACCAGTAAGTATACCATGCGCAAACAAACGAAAAGCACCCATAGTGGATGCTTTTCGCGATATTAGTGTTATGAACTTTTTTCTTTTTTGAAGGTAATACTTCTTTAGTTGTTGAAAGAACAACGAGTCCAACGGATACACTAAGTATATACCTTATTCAACAAATTTCACGTTCTCTACCCACACCTTACCCAATCCTGCAACTGGAGTTACCAGCCACCGTTCCCGACCATAGGAGAGCTTAAAATCCAGGACCTTCACCTCAAAAGTGAATTTATTAATCTCAATTGTTGCAATTCTTCCGATATTCTTCATTTGTTCTGAAAGAGTAGTCATACTATATTTTAGAATTAATTATTTCTTCGTCTTCTTTACGAGACTCAATACCCAATGAAACACTCCGACCATAACAATGAACATTCACAATTCTTTCTTCTTCTCCTAACTCCCACTTTGGTTTGTACCCTACTGCAATTGTACAAAAACCTGCTCCAACTACTTTTCCATACAATCCATGTACGTCACAGTGATTTGTTAGTTTCGAGAAAATAGCAAAGTCTCCATTTTCTGTAACCACATATTTTAATTCATGCATAATTATTTTGTAGTTACTGATTTGATTTCGTCTTCGTAAGTGTGCCAGTTGTCATTTTTATCTTTGAAAATAGGATACATGCCAACTGCTATTTGTGGATTTTTTAGAAACTCTTTTAAATCAATGCTCTGACCAGACATACCATGATCTGTTGGATTTATATCAAATCCGATAAGTTCTAGAGGTTCTCCTTTCCAGAAGTCTTGTCTTCCTACCATTCCTGATTCATCAATAAAGTACGGATATGGCAACTTTCCATCTGGACGCTGTTTTGGTTGTAATGTGTACATAATTATTTAGTTAATTCTTGAATAACGTATTTTGCTGCAAACCGTCCGTTTCCGTTTAGCTGTCGCACCCATGCACTGCGACTTGGGGACCACTTAAATCCTCGACCTTTCAATACTTTTCTGACTTCTTCCTCTGGCTTACCTTCAAAGATAAATAGAATCCGATTGTCTTCTATATCTTCCTTCATGGTAAATAGATCAGTCACTACTTCTCGAGCCACTAGGTTTTTCCGCTCTTTCAATTCTTCAATTCTTAGTGTCACGTTTCGGATATTTCCGTTACTGTTTGAGAGCATCCAAGTTGGACATGGCTTTTCGGTTCCGTTCTTGCGAGCCTCAGCGTTCATATCCTTCATTTTTTGATGTACTTCCTGGAGTTCTAAAAGCTTTATTTCAAGCTTATCTATTGCATCTGGATCATCAGATGAGATTCCTCCAGTTCCCACACTCTCGGCTTTTTGTTCGTAATGATCAGCTTTTTTGCTAACTTCAAATGATTTGTCTATCTTTCCAACAGCCTTACTTCTGTATGCAATGTCTGACTTGTAACTGTGGTGGTCTGGCATCACTGGCTGACCAAAAGGAATGGCTTTGAGTGCCTCAGTTCCTGCAGTAAACAAAGCATTTGATTTTTCTCTATTTGTTTTTGCTCTACTTTCATAGCGCTCTTTTCGAGCAGCCTGTTTGAGTTCGTATGAATTCATATTTAGAATGGGTTAAAGTATTCTTCTGCTCCTCCAGCAGTCAGTCGTTCTCGAATGGCTGTGCGAGCTTCTTCTGATAAATGATCTGCTAGTTTAGTTTGATTGGTTAAATCAAACATAGCTACGATATACATCATGTTGTCTGATACATTTTGAAGGCTCTCGACTCTAGAAATCTTTTCTGATTTATAGGGGTCTTCATAGCTGGACCAAATCTTTAATGCTTCGTGTTTTACTTCTCCAAAGATTTCATCTGATGGAGCTGTGTAGTAAAAATTTTCCATATAATGTTTTTATTCTTCTATTTGGCAAATGCAGGGGACTTCTTCTCCTGCACCTCTCATAATGTGTCCTTCTCCATCATCTACATCAGTCCTGACCACTCCTTCTCCTCCACAATGTTCACATTCTTCTTCACACTCTGGACAATCTTCCTCAAAGTCTGAGTCGTAGTGTCGGTGATGTTTTTCGCAGTAAATTATGCTCATATTAGTCGCAGTGGTTAAAGTGCTTTGGCTGTCCGTTCCAGTTGTAGTAGAACTTTTTAAAGCCCGATTTGTTGCTAATGTAATTTTGTTCTCCATTAAACTCTCGCTTGTATGCCCGTACCTCTTTGTATTTTCCGTCTTGGTCTTTTTCGTATTTGTCAGTTGGTGTAGTAGTTCCTGAAAGGAATCCATCTGCTATTTCTGTCTGTTCTAGTTTTCTCAAAACTACTGTTTTTGCTGTTTCTTTTACTACTTCGTAAAAGTCGATGATTGTCATGCTGTAACCCCATGAGGAGTAGACAATCTTTGTTGTTGTTTCCATATAATGTTTTAAGTTATTTTGTGTAAGTGATATTAAGCTGTCGATGTGCTGCTCCCTATCTACCTATGAGTATATACCTACTCACTATAACTGTCAAGCACAGTAAATACACAAGGGGGATAAGTCAAAAAAACCCTTAAAATTTAATTGTATTCTTTAGATAGGCTGTTCGTTAATATTTGAAAGGAGTCCATCATGAAAGGAAGTAGAAATCTTGCTGAAATGAAGCAAGAGCGTGAAGAAATGCAAGGTTGGGTCCGATGGCTACCGTGTGCCTCTTGTGGTCGAGAGATTTCTGGAGCGTATGGTCGTCACTTTGACGGTAAAACCGAGCGCTGGACCTGTGGACGTAAATGTGAGTTAGTTTTTAAAGCTCAACAGGAGGCAGAAAATGCTTCTAATGGTCTTTGAAGCGCAGGAAAGGACCAAGCTTACTATGGCTGAATTTTTTCAAGCCTCACATTTATTTACTTATGGTTGCTATGATCATGTAAGTAATGACTTTTTGCAATGGAAAATCTATGGCATCTTGCCCCTTTACTGTATCGAGTACGCTCGTCATGTTTTGGAGAATGAGTCATGAAAACTATCAAGCTTGTTTTGTTTGTCATCTTGATTGCTTGGGTCTTATCGGCTCATGCTATCAAGCCTACACCTGTTCCGACTGCTTTGCAGGAAGAATCAGCTAACGCAGAAGTTCAATACAAAGGACGCTGCAAGTACGAACACAAAGTCGATAACTGCATAATTGGCTATGACGCTTCAATTGATACGGCATGGCTTCTGTTGTTTACTGACAATGGTGTTCTTTTTAAAATAGTTTCAAAGAAAGGCAATGATGCTCCTCAAGTCCGATGGATCCACCCTGAAAAATTGGTCTAAAGAAAAACCCCCAAGCATTATTATGCTGGGGGATTTTACTTATGCTGATTCCATCATCTGCTCTGTTGTTGCCACTACTTTCTCCAATGCTTTTTCGTCACTAAGCCCATCGAGTTCTCCATTTTTACTCATGCGCTGAAATACCTCCAGGAACACAGGATTTGGTTCCTTCCGAGATTTCATGTATGCAGCGTAAGCTGGTGTATTCATATTTTAAACTATATACTTATAACCATACTTTGTCTACCCCACGATCTGCACAGGTATGTTGGTAATGCCTAACTCTTTGAATGCTTGGAAGCGATGCTTTCCGTCCTCGATGCCGTATTTGTTGCCTTCTTTGATAACTAGCACAGGTTTTACCTTATCTCCATTTTTAATTTTAGCTTTCCAAAATTTAACTCTTAGCTTGTCTGGAGCTCCTTCATGAGAGATCAGTTGACTTGCTTTCATGGTTTTCTTACTGCCTCCAAAGATAGCGCCAAAATCTATAAATCCAGCTTGAGGGTTATTTCTAAGATTTAATTTGCTATTATTAGTAGATGATTCAGTTACCTGTTCTGTTTTCACTGGCTGCGCTTTTGGCGCTGGTGGTTTTGGTCCTGAGCTTTTTGGCTTAGAAAGTGGCTTCACTTTTCCAATTCCGTCAATGTCATTAAACACAAACTCATCTGGAAGGAGTCCTGTTTTCTGTTCTGCAAACTTTCGATCAGGCGCTTTCAAGTATCCCTTGTCTCCTGGACGTAGTAATTTACCATCAGCACCTCTCATTTGTGGACCGTAGTTGACCCAAGAGTTTTGACCACGAGTTTCAGAAGTGAGCGCTCGTCTAGCGTCATCACTGTACATTTGAGAGTGAGTTCTCCAGGCGTTTTCCTCACCAAATGCACTGAACTTATTCCCAATCTTGGCATGTCCAAAGATGTCATGAACTGCTCGAAATAGATCGTTATAAACTAGCTCGTAATCATTTATTTTGATGCCTGTCTTCTGGAGTAATGGATGATTTTTAAGAGCTGTACCAGATCCAAAACCGTTTTCAGTAGTAAAGAAATACAGATGCTTATTTTTTAGCACATCCTCTACCATTTCTTCACTGTTTTTGTATGGCTCTCCTTTTCCTTTCCAGGGTTCGATCTTGTATCCAGCTTTTTCAATAACTTTGAACTGATCGTAAGTCTCTTTTGCAAGCGCCTTGTATGCCTTACGTACTCGTAGATTGTTTGGCTGATCTTTCATTGCTGTATAAGCATCAGCAATTTTCATTGCTTGTTCTTCATCATGACCAAATGTAACAGTAGATTTTCTTGGTACTCGCACTCCAGTTTTTCTCATATACTCTCGAGAAAGAGCATCAATTTCTGGATTGTTGACGTTAAACTGATCTATCTTATTTAGTACGCTTTTGATTTGCTCTTTGGTGAATTTTTGCTCTCCAGTTCCACCAGTAGGAACAACTTTTTCTGCTGCAGCATCCCAATATGACTCCTGGTTATTGAGTCTAGCAATTCTCTTTGCCACTTCTCGATTAGGAGTAACTACGTTTATATCAAGTGATACTCCTGTTCCACTTTCCATCTTGAATACCCCGACTTTAACAAACTTATTATTTCCGTATAAATCAGCAGTTTGCTTGAGTAGCTTCTGGATGTTTTCTGGACTGGCTTCTTCTCGTGTAAGTGTCTTTGATTGCAGTGTCGAAATTGCGTCTTTTCCAACATATTCAGTACCGTCTAGATTTGATGTAAAGCCAAAGATTTTACCGTCTGCAGCCTCTCTTGCTTTAGTAGAGATCAACTGAGCCATCTGATCAGAGGCTAGTGGCTTATTCTTTTTTATATCTACAATCTGATCTGGAGTGAGTCCTTTTTCTCCTGAAAGATAGGTTCTTTCAAACTTTCCAGTCTTTAGATTTCGAGTCGGCTCTCCCTTTTCTGCTCGTACTGAAACTGGTCCAGTCCCTTTGTCTCTAATTGGAGTGATGATTGGGTTTCCTGATGTTCCAAGCTCTGGACCAGGAGGAAGCGTTAGCTGTTTAGCAGTCAATTTTGCTCTACCACTCTCAAAAATAGGACTTTTAGTAGGAGTTTGGCTTGTAGGTTTTCCAAAAGCCTTCCGCAAGGATCTCCCTGCAAGCTTTTCTGATACTGCACCACCCACATAAGAGCCTATAGCTACGCCAGGAAGCCCTCCAATGGCTCCTCCTGCCACTGCGCCAGCTACAGAGCCTCCAACACGCTGAACAGCCTTTCCAAGCTTCCCACTGGCTATTCTCTTGCCATTTAGACTAGCAATATACTCCGCATCGCTCAGGAATTTACCAATTTCAGCATTAATCGCTTTTACTTGCTCTTGAGAGTTCTTTTCTACTACTTGTTTGTGAGCCCGAGCAATTTGTTTATCAACTGCCTTTGTCTCTGAATTATCGTAAGCTTTACTTCCTGGCTGGCGAGCTACTTTTGCATCATGTACATCAGTTAGCTTAATTCTGCCTCCTCTATTAGACAGTCGGAGCCCTGCCATTTCACGCTTCACTGCATTCAAAGCGCTGATTAGTTCCCGACCATTAAAGGCTTCTTTCATTACCTTATTTAGTTCTCTTTCAACTACAGAAATATCAACAGAAACACCTTCTTTCTGGAGAAGTTGCTTAACCAAACTTTCACCTTGTCCAACATTTTCTCTGATGTATGTCTTAGCTGCATCTTTTGCACCAATAATAACTCCATCACTGTTGATCATGTTGTCCTCTGTCAAAATATTGCTTCTGGCTACTCTAGCTCGAGTTGCAGCAGTATCCACTGGATTTCTAGCAGCACTTTCTCTAAGTTGTGCGTACTTTTCTTCTAGATCTTTAAGAGCCTGTTCTCGAGCAGCAATAACCTTTGTATCGTTTTGTCTGAATGGAGCTGCAGCAGCCTTGAATGGAGCGTTTGCGCCTACTTCGAGTAACTCAGCACCTTTGTTGATTGGCTTACTAACAGCGTTAGGAAGAATTTTATTTCTTTCCATAAATGCTTGCATTGCTTTTGCGCCTCCAGCAGCAACATCTTTTAGAATTGTAGGAGTAATAGTTCCAATTACATTTCCAGCAGCATTAAGTAGTGGCTTTCCTACAATATCGGCAGCCTTACCAAGTACCAAACCTCCTGCAGTGTATGCAGCAGTGTCCCAACTGAGCAGATCATTTCCTTCTTCAAGTGACATACCCGTACCAAATGCAGCACCTCCTGAAATTGGACCCATACCAAAAGCGACTGTCTGGATACCTCGTCCGATGTCTTGCTTTACACTATCAAAAGGCTTGATCAGCGTATCAGTAGAAAAAGGCTTATAATTAGCGTTATTTGAGAGTCTTTCAGTATAATATTGCGATAGATTTTGAGCTTGTTTTACTTTTGAAACAAGAGCTTGCTTTTCTGGACCCTCTGGAAGATCTCGCAATTGAAGTGACAGCTTGTAAGCTTCATCTCCGTACTTTTTAGCATTGGCTTCTAGCTCTGGCTGTTCACGATTTGAGCGCACTAATTGAGCACCAGATTGGACGGCTTGAAATGGTCTTGCAATCATTGTGGCAACAGGAGAAACAATTTCTTTTGCCATTCTAGAAAATGAGAATGGTTCTTTTTCTGGCTCTGGTGGAGCTGGAGGCTGGTACGCAGTAGAAGATGGATTGTTTGGATCTACACCAACTCCAGATCCAGCTTTTACTTTTTGATATGCACTCGTAACAGATGAAACATATTTCGGAACATCATAAGCAACTCCAGCGCTGTTTACTCCTCTCTTATTTTCCCATCCTACCTCGCTTCCTGAATTCCACTTAGCTGCAATTTGAGCAGGATTTAGTCCTTGATCTTTCCATCCTTTAATTGTTGCATAAGCTACTGCATTTTGATTTGAAGGAGACATTTCTGCATTGGGATTTCCTAAAACAGTCCCTGCATGTGCCTTCCAGGTGTCTGGCATCCACTGATATGCTCCCGACTCACCCGATGCACCTTTCGCATTAAAATCACCTCCTGACTCTGTTTGTCGGATTGCTTTAGCTAGATTTATTGCTTGTGGGTCCATTTGTGAGTTCATATAAATTTACCAATTAGTGTCGATAACTGTTCCATCAGGAAGTTGTACTGGCTGATTTGCACCACCAGAAGCGCCTCCTCCTCCATATTGTTGAGTTGCAGCTTGCCACCTTTGGATACTTTCTTTAATGGTGTTCAAACTCTCTTTGAATTGTGCTGGACTCTGAGCTCGATCAAGAGATCCAAGAGCTGATTCAAGCAGGGCAAGTTCCTTTTCTGATACGGCTCCAAGTGCTCCACCTGTCTTGGAAGCTTCTCGCATGGCTGTAAGTTCCCCAAAAGCAATGTTTGCAGCTAGGGTATTTACGTCAGCTCTAAAGTTAGCAGCAGGTGTTCCTGGAATCGCAGCAATGAGACTACCCATTCCAGTGTTCCAGCCACTTACTTGACCCATAAGATCCTCAAGACTTGTTAAGTTTCGAGTAATGCGTTCTTGCTGATATGGAGACATCTGGAGTGTCTTGTCGACAATTCCTCCTCCGTTTTGCACAGCATCAGCCACTGCTCCACGCAGCTCTGCAGGTACTCCTGACATATCCATCTGACCACTCATGACCAATTGCGCTAGTGATGCAACTCCAGAAGTTCCTCCTGATCCATCTGGTGTAATTCCCATCAAGCGAGCCTCAGCCATAGTTGTTCCAAACGGCACTCCAAGCGCCTTAGATTCCTCTAGAGTCAAAGGAGACTCAGCTTCTTTTCTCATGGCTTCCTCAGCCTCATATATTGACTTTCCAGCCTCAGTAAACTGGTTAAGGATGTCAGTGTTGTACCCCTTAGCAATTGCAATATCTGCCAGTGCTTTGGCTGATGATCGATCTGAATTTGTTGAAAGGAAAGTTTGACCACGTTCAATAACTCCAGCTTCATTTTTCTCGATTCTCTCTTGCTCCTTTCGGTTTCGAGCAATTTCATCTGCTTGCATTTTATTTAGATTATTGACGTTATCTTGCGCTCGCTTGGCTTCATCTGGATTAAACATTGTGCGCAAGTATTTTAAATACTCACTCTCCTCTTTTTTAGGCGGTGTTGCAGTTGTATTGGCTGCTGCATTCTGAATATTTAGCAAAGATCCTTTAATATCACTTAGACTTTTTGCATAATCTACGCCAGCAGGAGGCAGTGTTGATGTTCGGCTAGTTGTCGCAGCAGCAGGAGCGTTTGATCCTTGCTGAGTAGCTGTTGCTCCTGGAGAGGATGGTGTAATCAAGGATGCAGTAGGGTTTGAGGAATTAACAGCACTTACTGATTTAGGTAATGCTGGAGTAGAATTAGCGGTATTTCCTATTGACGTAGACGGCATGCTCCCTGTTGTCTTTGCCAAACCAAAAACTGGCTTTTTTGGCTTAGCAGTTAAAGCTTGTATAGTTGGAGAGCTGTATAGACTACTTGTGTATGTTTGTTTAGGATTCATGATAATTAATTTAGACCGCTAGCTTGCTGTTCAGGAAAGTAATAAGGAGCTTGCTGAGCGTTTTGTGTGCTCCCAAATGGTGGAATATAAGCCCCTTCCTCAGTTTCTCCTTCGTTTGCGAGCATCTGACTAATAAGACCTCCATACTCTTTATTATAACCTGCCTCATTGCCTCCATCGTAACGGAGCCAAAATCGTTTTGCCTTTTCTCCGTCACTTTTATCCTCCCAATAAAGAGCACAAGCACGATATACAATCGCCATTTGATATGCCTCTGGAATAGGAGAAACTTGTCCAATTGTGTAGGCAGCAGCTCCAGCAGCAATTGTAGTCCCCTCATATGGTTTCAATAATTCCAGGACAGTTGCGCTTGTATAGCCTCCAATTTCGTACCACAAGCCATCTCCACCCCCTGCAGCAGTAGTTTGTGGGATGTTTATATAGCGTCCTACCATGTCAGCAGTCCAGGTGGTTCCGCTTCCAGTCAAAGTAGTAGCATTATTGGCTATAGATACGATTGTACCTGTGCTGTAATCAGCGATTGAAAGATCTGGAATGTTTATTCTACCTCTAAGAGTGATTTTGTTACCTGAAACAGAAGGAATTGGATTTATGAAGAATTTTTGATTCTCGACATAAGTGAAGTATGGAGTAGAAGAAGATCCGTAGCGAGCTTGTTTAATGTATTTCCACTTTGTAGGATCAAAGATCATCTCTGGAGAGTAGATAGTGTCAGAATCACCGCCAGATCCACTGTAAACATAAAGATCTATCAGCTTTCTGAATTTTGCAGGTATTTGGTATCCCTCTTGAGTTGCGACAGTCTCGAGATCCTTTGTGGCTTCCAGGAAGCGCAATTTTCCTCCTTGCAGATTGCAAATTGTGCGCACTGAATCATTCAAAAACTGCGTTCCATTTGTTACGTTTTCAGATGATGTATCAGTCCACCCCTGGTAAGTCGATAGTGATGTTGAATAAGTAAGCATATATTTTTATTTAGCTGGTAATTTAAACACGTTGTCTACTATTAATTCCTCAATTCGTACTCCAACTCCTCGCAGTTCAATTTTAAACTGGATGAATTTTCCAGCTACTCCAAGTTGCTCATTGATAAAGTATTGATTTGCGTTTGAATCACCGTAAGAGATGGTTTTCCATTTTTTCCAGTTACGAACGCAGAAGTTTGCAGTGTCTCCTGACTCATAGTAAGGATAAGCCTCATCAAGAGTGACTGTGTATGTGCCTCCTGCCTCAGTTATGTTAGAAATGTGTGCTATGTAGCCAGATCCTCCACCAACAATGAACTCCACTTCATCCCTTTCACCAGCATCAAAACGAGTTTTGTATGCAGCCATTTCAATTTCAGTAGTAGTAAAAGTATTGGTAGAAGTCCAAGTCGCAAACCACTTAGTAAACGAGTTTTCTTGCTCGAGATTCTCGTCATCGTAAGTACGGTACTTAATTAGTATTGCGTCAGCCTCGTCTTTAAATGGAGAAAACTTTAATACCACTTTGTTAAAAGTATCAGTTACGTTTGTAGAAAAGATTTTTGGTGTAATAAAGTATCCTCTATTTGAGATGGCTGGTGTTGTACTTCCCATTATTCCAGTATCAGAAATAGTTCGACTAGCCACACTACCACTCCACAGCAAATCAATACCAAATTGTGGCTCTGGCATAATACGAGCGTAAGGAAGAAGTGCGGAGCTACGTCCTACATATTTTTGACCATAATCAGTTTTTGGGAAAAAGGTTAAAACCTGACCATTGTTTCCAGTACCAGTAAGATCAATAGCCGTTCCTGCAGTAGCATTTGCAAGAGTTGAAGCCAGTTTAATAGTTGTGGCAGAGTCCTTAATTACATAGTATTTTTGTCCATGCACAAGCCCAGCAATAGCTGTTAAGTTCCCATCGTTATAAAGACACTCAGTGCCAGTAATTGGAGCAGCAGTTACAGTAATAATATCAGTAGTTGTATTGACATCAGTTGTTGCAATGGTGTCGTATACAGCCACTGCTCCAGATAAAGCATAGCGATGGTACATTCCTACCTTCTCATCATGGCACCAAATACCATCAGGCTGATCATTTAATTTCAATGGATAGGCATCACTGGACCAGTTTATATATAGCAAATCTCCATTTGATTTGAGGGAGTTTTTATACATTGCGATGTTAGTCTCATCTGCCATTTTTCTCTCAGTGTAGAAAATTGGCAATGCTGACATTCGACTAAAACCACTTCCGTTAAAGCGGAGTAATTCTCCTGCGCCTGTGATACAAGTAACTGAATCTTGGTGTGTTTCAGTATCCCAAATGATAACTGAGTCCACTTCATATACTGACTGAGCAGCAGTTCCTGTACCATCCCATACATACAAAGCAGCTTTTCCTCCCTCTCGGTTCATTGTGCCGTTGTATAAATTGTCATTAAAATAAGTACCACTTGTAATATAAAAGTTTGAAGGTACTGTCATCACAGAGTTTACTCCTCCAGATGCAAATGGAGTTGGAGTTGCTGTAATTGGAAACTCATACATTGCAACTGAGTTTACGTTTGCAACCGCCAATGCATTAAGACTAATAAAGTGTGTTAGAGGATGCTGACTTTGTGAAGTCGCTGTTAAAGCGATATTTGTGTCGGTCCAGGTGTTAGTTGATGGTGTGTAGTAATCAACATCATTATCTTGTGAGGCAACCATTGAACTACCAAAGAAAGTAGCGTCACCCTGGATATTTAGTCCCACAGCACCTGCGTCAACAATTTTTGTTGGCAAAACGCCATAAGGACGATTCTCATCTATTTCGTATGGATCATCATGGGTTCCAGCATAATATCCATAGTCATCACATCGACAAAACGCAGCCACTTCATCAAAATCAGCATCATTTGCCTGAGAGTACATTGCAGGAGTAGCATTAGACAAAATCAAGTATCCTTCCGTATCAAAACTAATGTTTTTAGTTACGAAAACATTGCCTGTCAAGTCAGATGTGTTGGTTTGTAGCCATTGTTTTCCGTCTAATGTTGGTACTCTTATCATACTTATTTCATTATACTGCTGTTAAGTCAACTGTGCCTGTAAATACTGTGTATGTAGTATTTATACGCATATTTTGAGTTGCTCCATCGTTATAGAAGCGCATCTGACCAGCCACCGTTGGATTGGTATTTGTAGCAGTAAAGTAGATGTCTCTGACGTTTAATCGGTCAAACTTTTCTATACGCATTGTATTATTAAGTACCTTGATGCTCTGTGTATCTAAAGGAAAACTAAGTTGCATATTTTCCTTTTTCTTTTTCCATTCCAAAAGCTCCTCAACTTGCAGTTGTAGTTGATCTACTCGTTCTTTAAGTTGTGTTTGCTCTTGTGTTTCCATATTATTTTTTATTCCTTACTGGAATTCCATATTTTTCCCATTCTGCGTGAGTATTGTGTAGAGTCTGGATTTGATCATCTACCTTTTCGATGGCTGTATTAAGGCTTTTTACACCATTATCTATCGACTTTAATATTTCAGTGGTGTCATGATTGTAGTAAGAAGATAGCTTGTCCATCTGTGCTCGAGTTGCTGGTTTGTTTGCGTCTTGTGGTTCCTTTCCCCAAAATTTAGGGAAAATACCAGTATTTGCTCCCATGAAGTAAATCATCACAATCAAAACTAGGTTTAAGGGGGTAAAGCCTAGTTCTATAGCAGTTGTAAATACTTTAGTTGCTGTTTCCATATTATTTTGAATAAAAGAATTTAGTTGTATCACCACCTCCACTTGGAGCAACAAATGTCATTGTTCCTGATGATGTAAAAGTGTGAATTGTGTATGATCCATTGGTAGTAATTGTTCCCCCTGTACAGGTTCCAAAGTCTGCCGTTAGGTAACGTATGATTACAATACCTGAGCCACCTGCTCCACCTGCCTTTGCTCCATCATATCCTGCTCCACCACCGCCACCTGTATTGGCACTACCGCTCCCTCCTCCTCCTGAAGAATTTGCCCCGTTTCCACCCCCACCTGCTCCACCGTTACCAGCAGTCACTCCAGAACGTCCACCACGACCACCACCACCTGCATAAGTTACTGAACTTCCAGAAATAGAACTGGCTGTTCCAGCTCCACCATTTCCGCTTGATGCAACTCCAGCAGCACTGGCACCCCCTCCTCCTCCTCCTTTATTTCCCGATTCATTAGCACCACCATTGTTTCCTTGTCCTCCTGTGCCTGTTCCTGCAGTTGGACTATCAGCAGTGGAGTATCCAGCCCCTCCTCCTGATCCTCCATTGGCAGCGTTACCATAAATACCGCCAGCAGAAGCTCCATAGCCACCACCTATAGCAGTAAAAGAACTAAATATAGAATTACCACCAGAAGTACCGACATTGTTGAAACTAGGAACTCCATTTGGAGTACCCCCTGCGCCAACAGTGATGGTATAAGCTGTGTTAGTTACTGAGTGTCCAGTTCCAGTGAGCAGTCCACCTGCTCCACCGCCTCCACCACCCCAGTTTCCACCAGCTCCACCTCCTGCTACTACTAAGTAATCTACATTTGCCATGATATATTTTTAATCTAAATATTCTGGTAAAAATCCAGTATTTACTTTATCAAGCAAAATGTCTCTTTTTGCTACTACTGCTGTAGCACCCAAATCAACTAACTTTTGCGCTTGGATCAGTCTTGAATATTGCCCCTCCCACTTTGCTCTCGCTCTTTCTGCTGGAGTCCTTTTATCTGGAGCAGCTACTGGAGTAGTATCAATAACATCATTAATATTGACCTTTTCCAGTTCAACCAATGAATTAAGAGAAAGTAATCTACTCTCAATTAAGGTTTTAAATGCTGCCTCATCTTGTGGCTTAATTGATTCAGTAATAACTCTTGTGCCGTCAGTAAATTCTACTCCGAGCACCAATACTCCGTTTTCAAACTCTTTGCTTATGATTTTGTGTGTAAACATATTATTTTAATTAGACTGTTGATCCACTAGCCATACATCTCCAAATCGATCCATCCCATTCAAAAAGAACGGATAACCTGGTAGTGGTTACAGTAGTTGACGGTAATGCCACAGGACCATTTGCAAATGATGCCCCCCAAGTAATCGCTCGAGCTGCTGTTCCAGTTACATCAATTCTAAGCTGTTGTGCCAGAGTTGGTGTACCAGAAAGGTTAGTAGTAAAGGAAGTAATGTCTACTGTCTGTGCTGTCAGTGAGTAATAATCTACGTTATCAGTATTAATTGTAGGAGTAGCACTTGATGTAGTTGTTCCAGTTCGTTTTGTGATTCTCTTATTTGTGAGCGTATTTGTTGAAGAAATGCTTGGGATAACTACACCTTCTACTGCAATCACTCCTGCTGCAGATCGAGAAATTGTAGTGTCAGAAGCTGCTCCAAGTTCAATTGAGCCAGTTGTAGTAACTCCAGTAGTGCCTCCTAATGAAATTACCAGCGAGTTTACAGTGAATGTTCCACCGTTACTTGATCCAAGGTTAATGTTGGTAGTAGAAGACGCTGCTCCACCAGTACCAAAGTTAATGGTTTTAACAGTCGCTGCTGCAGTAGCGTTTGTAGAGTAATTGTGAGTAATAGCAGTTGTTGGAGTTCCACCAATAGTAAGTGTTGTAGCTGCTCCAGCAAAAGTAATAGTCGTAGACAGGGTATTCCAAAGAGATACCGTAGTATTGTTGTTCGCAGTGAGAATTGTAGGGAAGTTTAAGCTTAAAGTTCCCAAAATAGCAGATGCTACTGAGCTACCAATATTTACGTTAGTTGTAGATCCTGCCACACCTGCAGTGGCAAAGTTGACTGTTTTAGTTGTGGCTGTAGCTGTTGGATTTGTGCTGTAGTTATGAGTAACTGCAGTGGAAGGTGTACCGCCAATTGTGAGAGTAGTAGCAGCACCTGCCATACTAAAAGTAGTAGCCACTGTGTTCCAAGCCAAGAAAGAAGTTGAGCCAGTTACAATACTTGTCGTGATACTAGGAGAAGTCATTGTCTGAACTCCAGTGAAGGTCTGAGCAGAGTCTGTTCTTGCAATTGTGGCGTTTGTAGTAGGGAACGTCATCGTAGTTGCGTCCGTACCAGTAAAAGTAATCGAGTTGTTGAAAGTAAGTGTTTTCCCATCTACTCCAGCAAAAGTCTGAGTAGCGTTTTGAGTCAGTGTCTTTCCATCAGCAATAGTTAAAGTAGATCCAGTAGCTGGAGAAGTAAAAGTAACTTTGTTTATAGTTGTAGCTGTTGCCACCCCTAAAACTGGCGTGACTAGTGTTGGCGAAGTAGCCATAACTGGATTTCCTGTTCCTGTTGGAGTTGAATTTTTGAGGAGTTTTCCAGTCGTAGTGTCAAATAAAGCAGGAACACCATCAGTCGCAGAGGCTGGACCAACTACATCTCCACCGCCAACACCTCCTGGAACAGCCCAAGTGTTATCACCTCGAAGGAAAGTAGTGCTGTCTTTAGTTCCTGTAGCAGTTAAGCCTGTAGTAGCAACTAATCCAGTTGCGTTTGTTAAAATCAAAGCACTTGGAGTACCCAAAGCTGGAGTCACTAGAGTTGGAGAAGTGGCTCGCACTACGTTTCCAGTTCCAGTTGAAGAAGTCCAAACAGGCGCAGCAGCAGCACCTTGCGACATCAAAAATGTTCCATCAGCGCCAAAAGCAAATTCCACTACATCTCCATCAGTATTTGAATAGAAAAGTCTCCAGGCTGTCTGATTCACAAACTGAGTCAGGTTTGTATACCCTCCACCGCCTCCTGCAGCGTCTACTTTCAAACGTCCAGTTGATGGATCAATTTGAATAGGTAGTGTAACAGCACTATCAGAGCTGGATACTCCAAGTGCTACTGTAACGTGATTTTGATCTCTAATGGCTTCTGTCATGATAATGATATTAAGTTCCTATTAAAATAGCTCCACTCGAATTGACGTATACTGGACAAAGTTTTGTCGGATCTGTGGAGTCTACTCCCATCAACACATTCACATAATTCTCGTCTTTTGGAGAGATCTGAGAAGGAGTAAAGCCAATGACATTACTTCCGTCTGTTTTTACATCTCCGTTACCATCAATAGCAATTGGAATCAAAGTAACACCATCAGAGTAAAGTACCCCTAACAATGATGTAACGTGATTATTGTCTCTTGATGCGTTTGTCATATTCTATTTTCTTTTAATCTTGCAATAGCTCGATCTAAAGTCTCCCTCTCATCAGCCAATACCTTCCGATCCTCAGCAATTTGCTTCCGAGCTTGTTCGATTACTGACTGATCACTTTTTATCTTTATTTGATCACTTTTTATTTGTTTTTTTACTTTTTCCAGAGCTTTTTCTTGCTCTTTGATACTTATTTCCCAGTTTTTTGTGTATTCCTGGAAGGTTTCTCTTAATTTAGTGAAATCTACACAGGCTTCCGATAAGAAATTGGCTAAATCAGTAGTATCTTTGGCAAATTGATGAATTTCACTATAGTTAGCAAGCGCCTCATTTAAGACTTTCTCACTTTCATCGATGATTTTCTTCACTCGCTCGAGCGCTTTCTTTTCACGACTCTCAAGATACTCTGATTCCTCAGTTTTTAGCTTGGCTAGAATTCCTTTTGCTTCACCGATAGCAACATTGGCTGCTGCTAGCGCTTTCAAGGATTCCATTTTTTCTTTGTCGATTGCTTGTATTTCCATAATCGTTAGCCAGTCGAGAGGCTTGCACTCTCATACTCGTCTTTGCGTACTGGCTTTCGCCTTTAGTTGACGAGTAGTTTTTCAAGATCTTCCTTGCTCTTGCGCTTGTCGTGTGCGATTTGACGCTTTTCGAGCTCAGCGATCACATCTTGCTTGTCCTGGTAGACCTTTGGACCACCTTCTGTCGTGTTGGCTGGTGGTACAACTGGAGCGCTCCCCTCAGTTCCCTGAGTTGCTGCTGGAGGAACATTTGCTTTGTTCATTTCTGCAACAGGGATCAATTTTTCAACCATTTGTTTATATTCCTCTACCTTTGCCATAAGCTTGTCAGTTTCTGACATTGTTGCTGGCTTGTTCTCGCTATACATCTCAGTTAAGTACGATGCCTGGCGTATCTTTAGTGATTCCTCACTCCAAAGTGATACACCCGTTGGAATGCCCTTTGCATCTGCAGGAGCAGCCCGATTCATCGAAGCCTTAGCTAGATTTTTTGCGATTAAATTTCCTACGTGATAAGGAAGTACGATTTCTTCACCAGGTTCTACTGATGTTCCTGACTTTCCAAAGATGGGACGGCTATCGTACATGCAGCCCAGATCAGGAGTGAATGCAAAGTCAGTTTTGTTTGTAAACGTAACGACTTTGTAATCATTTGGATTTGTAGCGAGTTCGCTCATAATTTCCAATTTTTATTCTTATAATGGAAGCTTTGTCATTCTCCCAGCGATACTAGACCGCACCCTGTCCCCAGCATTAGCCAGGGACAGAAGCGATTGACTATCGAATAACAGTCATCACGAGACATCCTCCATCTACAGCTCCTGCGATAATACAGTAACCGAGATTTTGAGCGTCAAATGGTCCTGTAGCTGTTACAGCTCGGATCACTTGTCCTGCAGTGTCGTCACCAGTAGTGAAGCCAGTTCCTGTGAGGAGAGCTGCACCAGCGATTACACGACCAACTCCATTAGTGAGCAACCATCCATAATCATCTGCAGCAAAGCTTGCTTGCGCAATACCTTGTGCCATTTGAATTTTAGAAGTAATTGCTGCTGGATCTACAAGATTCATGTTGATGTAAGTCAAGTCAGAATCGGCTACTGCCAATGCAGTGGTAAGTGCAGTCTCTGGATAGAGAGTGAAAGTAGTTGCATCGTTAGTTCGGATCTTGAATGTTTGACCTACACCTGTTCCTGCGTCTACAAATCCCCAAGCATCCTCGTACTGACCGACTGTGAAGGCGTTTGCAGCTCGTGTAGCGTACACAATACGTCCCTGTGAGTCAGTTGAAGATGAATAAAGATCTGATGATGCTACTGCATCTGGAACTGCTACGAGAGAGTTACCAAGTGTTGATGCAGCTTTAACGAATTGCCATTCACGACCATCTGGTGTTGAAGCTCGTTGTCCAAGCTTAAAGTTTGCAGATGCTGATGTTTGGTAAACGTCTTGGAAAGTTACAGTGTTCATAATTTTATTTTCAGCTTTGGGTTCTTAGCCCTCCGCTATTTGAATTAGCAATTCTTATAATTAGGTAGTTCCTGCCAACTGTCCTTGTAGACGAGGTGAAGTAGATACGAAGTTTCCTGCGTAAATTAGGTATCCAACCTTTGTAAGCTGGTCTACTGGACTCATCATCTTTCGGAACTGGAAGCCACGAGTTGACTTCACGTTACCTGGAACACCTGCTGGAACAGCATCTGTAGTCTGCTTGAAATTAGCAGTCATGATGGTTTCATCCTGGTAGTTGAATCCTACGAATCCAAATCCCTTAGTGTTTACCAAGAAGAACTTTCCTGTTGGTACTTGTTCATCCTTAGCGATTGGAGTACCTCGGAATGTAAGGTAAACGAATCCTTGCTGTGCTCCCATTCCAGGAGTTGAAGGTACGCCTCCCCATGCATTCATCTTAGGGTATCCACTAGTAGAGAAGTTAGCTCGAACTGATGGAGTCAAAAGACTCTCATAAGTTGACCAGATAGCCTTAGTTGTAAGAGCAATATCTGGAGAGTCTACACCGATAGTAACTGCATCGTCTGCTGTTGCTAGCTTAGCAAGTGTCAAAGCACCTGTAGAAGCTAGGTAATAACCATCCCATGCTGAGTAGGTTGATCGTGATAGAGATCCGTATGTTGAATATACAGTCGAGTCTGCTGCTGCGTTCGCTAATGAATCCCAATCATTACCAGTTCCGTTACCTGTGTACAGGTTTTGTGCCATCAGAGTAAGGAGAGACTGTGCTTGTGAGTCAAACTCAGTATCAAGCAAATCTACAATCTTCTCATCACCCATGTTAGCAGTAGTTTCTGCAATGGCTACGACAACTGGCTTATTAGCTGCCTTTAGATTAAATGACGCTTTTACACGTACATTCTCTCGGTTTGAATCAAGCTTATCAGCAATACCCATGTTTCCACCGTTGGTGGTGTCCTGGTACTTGATAGGGAATTCATAAGATGTTCCTGTCTTCCATTCCTTTGGCTTTTGGAGGAATGTCATCAAGCCAGGTGTTCCTGTTGTAACTTGATCAAACACTTTCTTGAGGATGAACTCACGAGTGGTTGTTGTTACGGCTTCGTTAAAAATCATAAAGATTATTATTAAGTCTTGAGACTTCGCATGTAGTCCACAGCAGAGCTAAATGCTGATGGATCTGGAGAAGTTCCTACATTTCCACCAGGCTGAATTGATACAGGATCTTTTCGCTTTTGAATGTTCTCAGCAGTTTGCTTTTGAACAGTCTTAGTGAGCTGACCCATATCCTTCATGTTCTGATAGGCTGTAGAAAGATCTCTAAATCCATATTTGTTAGCATGTAGGAAAAGTTTGTTTTCATCGACATTTGGATCCAGCTTTTTGACTGTCTCCAGTTGCTCGATGACTGCATTTTCGGCTGCTGTTTGAGCAGCTCTAGTTGCTTCTGCTTCTCCCTTTATTTCTGCTATAGCAGCAAGTTTTGCTGCCTCGATGATCTCGGCATATGTACTAGGTACATAGTCTGGATCATCGTATGGATTTACAGGCTTGTCTTCTGTTGGTAAAGTTCCTTTTTTCAGTTCGGCTAACTCCTGAGAGCGCCTTGTGAATTCTGGAGCAAAGTTTTCACTCCACTCCTTTTGCAAAGTTGCTGCATCTACTTTTCGTCCATCTGGTAGCTCGTATAGAGTCACTTCTGGAGTTACTGGATCTGCAGGTGTATCCTCTGCGCCTTCTGTTGGAGTTTCTTCACTTGGTGTTGCTACTGGTATTTCAGTTGCTTCACTGTTAGGAATCTCTATTGAATCCGATGAGATTTCCATAATGTTATTTGACTGCCCCTGCACAACTTGGTCTTTCGACTGAAATGCATTGCTTGGTCTTAATTATGTTGGTAATGATTGGCTTTTAGGGACTTCCATTCACAGGTCCTGGTGTTTATGGTTTACCGAAATCTATTGGAGTATTCATCGGTATATCTGTACTCTCGGCTGCCTCAATTGCATCGATGCGCTTCTTGATCTCTACCTTCATAGTTTCAAATGTAGTGTCAATTGGAAACTTAAAGTAAACAGTTTTAGTAGGGAATTTAGCCTTCTTATCCTTCTTTACTTTTGGTTTCCCATCTTTGCCCAGCTTTGGATTGCCTTCGTTATCCAATACAAACTCTTTAAGTTTCTTTCCGTCCTTGTCCTTTTTCTCCTCAACAGCAATAGGAGTGTCGGACTTTAATTCAACAGTGAGCAAAATAAACTCATGTTGTTCTAGAATCTTTTTTTCTGTGATAGTTGCTGTGTACATATGCTTTATACGACTGGAACATTAGCTGGAGGCACTTCTGATGTTACAGGAGGTATTCCCCCTGCTCCTGGCTGTGTTGCTCCAAACTGCGCAGGAGTTAATTGTCCTGGAGTGAATGGAACAGGCATCTGATCCTCTCCAAGTCCTACTGCTGACATTGGATTTTGCTGGTAAAGAACAGCGTTTTGAGCTAGCTCTCGAGCATTGTCATACTTGGCAATTTCCAAGTAGTCGACTGGAGAGATATATCCCTTCTCAACATCGTTTTGAGCTTGTTCAAACTTGAATTCATTGTCGACAGGTAGAGTCTTGCCAGCAATAACCTTCACTTCTGATCCAGTTTCAAAGTCATCCTGGATGATTTCGATCATCTCTTTTGCTCCTTCCTTGCCCATCCATTTTGCATAGTGGTACTCAGTGTATCGAGTCTTTGAGAGCTGCATTGCCCATGAGAACATCTCGTAGTAGACGTAGTCTACAACCTGGACCAACTCATTTAGTCGGAGGAATGACTGTTGGATAAGAGCCAAGCGTCCTGCCTTAGTTTCTTGTCCTTGTCTTTCACCTCGGAATGCAGATGTCGCAGCCATGATGTTGTCAATTTCAGATCGAGAGTCGATCATGTCATCAAATACCATTGCTGGCAGTGGACTACCTGTTTCACGTTGCACACCATTTACTACTCCCTTACCCCAGATAACACCCTTAGTTTCAAAGCGGATACGTTGTGCATCGCTCTTACCCATAACCTCAGCATCAACTTTGATAATTCCGTTTGCAAGTTCACAGTTCTCATCGATGTCCATCTTTCTTTTATCGATTCCACGCTGCAATTCAGCAGAGAGAGTGATCATGTCAGTACGTCCAATTGGAGAGTTCTCGTTATTGAAGATAGTTGCAAAGATATACGGCTTTCGAGGCTCATCAAAGTAATTGAAGTAGTAAGCCTTGTATTGCTGTTCAGTCATTTCTCCTGATTCAGCGTATTCAACACCATCTCCCTCCTCACCTTCCTCAGTTTCGACTTCTTCACCTTCAACAACAGGCGCTGGCAGCATTGCAGCCTTTCTATTGTCTTGATCAACTTTAATCTCCTGGATTTTCTCTCTACGCTTCTCAATATCCAAACCATTTTCTCCAGTTTCTTCAAGCAGTTGCTTTTCTTCCTCAGTAACTAGAATTCCATCCCAATCCCAATATGGATTTTTAATACAGCCAAGGATAATCTCCTCCAATGAAAAGATGACCCAATTCTGGATCCAGGACTCTTTGTATTTAACATCAGGATTCTTGATGTAGAGATCACTATCGTTTGCAATGCCAAACTTCTTCATTAGTTCCACTTTCTTCTCAGGGAAGCGCTCAATCACCGCACAAAGATTGTCTTCTATTTCTTCAATAGCAAACTCACTGTCCTGCTCCTTACTAGCGTACTTTCCAAATCGTACTTTTCTAGGATCTACTGATCTAAAGTCAAAGTCATCAATAGCTGGATTCCAGAAAGGCTTAATAACAAGAAGGCGAGCAAAGTAAATATTGCGCAGTCCTTTTCGTACTGTTTCCTTAGTGTTTAGATCTAGGAACTTTTTTTGGAAAAAGCTTTCAAGTTTGCGAGCAAAGTCTTGAGCTTCATCTCCATCTCGAGCAGGGAGAATATTTAATCCAGGCGGTTGAGCAATCAAAGAGTTGATCACTGCTTCCATGTTTACAAAGATTCTGTTTGCTTGAACTGTGTACTTCTTGCGCTGATGTGGAATACCACTGAGCCAGTCTGCTTTGTTTTCGTAAATCCTAGTATTAGCTCCGTATACACGATCAACAGTATCCCAAACTGAATTAGAAGAACTCCACCGATTAGTAACCAGTTGGAATTTTTGTGAATCGTCTAATCCTTTAATATCAATTTGCATATATGAAAAATGGCGAATAATCTCGTGAGAGATTAGTCGCCTTGTGTTGAAGGGTTATCGTGACTGTCCTTAATATTTTACCACACTTTTATTCATGTCTAGAGCTATATAGGACATCTGCCCTGTTGATAGCTTTTATTGACCCATTCTTATCCATGTGCAATGTGACGCTGCCATTACGGACATCAAAGACTCCATGTCCGAGCATAAGACAAAATGTATCATAGTGCTCCTGGAACAAGAGAAATTGTTTTGCTTCTTTATCTGGTATATAGATCGCTACTTTTTCCATAGTTATTCATTATTGTCTGCAAATTGCCTACTTACATCATACACATTGTCGACATCAATCACTGCTGGTTTTTCGGTTAGTTGTGCATCGCTATAAAACGTACCTGATCCAGCACTCATTACAGCTAATCTGTAATAAAGCGTAGCAAATACATAGTGGTCCTCTCCAGTGGTAGAGTCCCAAACATAGCGTTCAATTCCTTTATTATTGGTTACTTTTGTGCGTCTAAGAGTCTCAAAATGCTTGATATACATATGGAAATCCTTGTCAGCTTTGGCTCCAATCAGCCATTTTGCCTCCATCATGTCAGTAAACGTCCGATCCAGGATTCTGTCTCGATGAGAGTACACAATATCGCTTTTATCATTCTCTCCCCACCAAACAATTGTCTGAGGATTGCTGTTATTTTCCTGGAAAAAGGACATTCTCATCCAGGGATAAGTGTCACAAAGATACTTAGCAAAGGTATTGTCTGGCATAGCGTC
>Ga0172380_10001530_pt1 | contig 39495 bp, 35 predicted proteins | sample Leawe162metaG_FD_119747 | JGI IMG/M metagenome (GOLD analysis project Ga0172380, IMG submission 119747) | Leachate microbial communities from a municipal landfill in Southern Ontario, Canada - Leachate well 162 metaG | ecosystem: Engineered > Solid waste > Landfill > Unclassified | place...
ACCCACTACAACGACGACGCGACGGCGGGAACCTACGCCGTCGAGGCAGGCAGCCCGCTCGTGCAAAGCCGGTTTTCCCTCGCCAAACTCGCCTGGCTGAGCCAGGCAAACCCCGACACGGGCACCTCTCCGTCGGCGAATTACAACCAGGCAATCAAATCCTGTTTCGGCCTCGTTTGGGACTACCCGGGCGGCAACAGCGGGAGCACCTCGGCCAATGGTGGAAACAGGTGCTGGAACTATGTCGGCAGCACCGGAACCATTGGCAGCCCGCCGGGCACGATCAAGACCCTCGACCAGGTCGCCGCCGAAGGACGTGAACCCAACTTTTTCGAGCTGCTCAAAGCCGCCATCCTCAGCGGCTCCCTCGGAAAAGACCCCGGCATGGCGGCCTATGCAAACGGAACGCACACCGTGATCGGTGGCGGCGGAGGAAGCTACGATCTGCACGCCACTCCCCCGGACCCGTCTGACCCCACCGGCGCGGCGGGGCTGTTTGCCTATTCGTTCGACCGGCCAGGTCTGTATCCCTCACCCGCCCGCATCAGCGATATGCAGATCATCCGGATCGGTGCCAATATCATCGACCAATACGATGCCGACAGCTACCCGACGGCCATCTATTTCAAATACCAGGGTGTCGGAGACTACGATCCCGCCACTGGCGCCTTCGGCCATCCCCTCTTCGGACCGGTCACCATGGCCTACGGCGATGAAAACCTTCCTGCTCTGACACGGATCATGCCGACCTTCTGCACCACAAATCGCTCGGGCTCCGGCGATCCAACCAATGCCTCCGACAATGCCACCAATACCATAGCGGGCTGGAACCAGCCGGAAGTCTGGAACCCCCACCAGAAGCCCCTCTCGCCACTCGAAAACGCTCCTCGCAATTTTCAAATCCGGGCCTACGGCTCGGCCCGCACGTTTTGGCGATGGTCTGGACAGCTGGACTACGGATCGAATCCATATACTTATATCGACGGCCATCCCCACTGGGGTGGCAGTTCGGCTACCGTGAGATACTTCCAGACCAACGATCCCAACGAACCCTGTGAAGTCGGGAAGATCAACTTCACAGACACCAGCGCCACCTCGTCGTTCTACGAGCATCCCTTCCTGCTGACCACAGATGGCATTCCGGGAGTCACCGCGTCGTCTCCCGCCGCATACGGTGTTCCGCTAACACTGCCCCCCGGCGGGGACAACGTCGCAAAGCCATCCTACCCGTATTATAATACGATCAACACCATTCACCCCAATGGCAACCATTTCGTAGCCTTCTGTGCCGGCATGACCGATCCCGCCGACAACGGCGGCCAGTTCAGGCCCTTTTATGTGGCGGTGAGGTACTGTCCCGACTGGCGGCAGCCCGCGATGGTATCGACGGAGCCGGGCTTCTGGGGGGCGATCCAGACGATTCCCGTCGATACCACCGGCTTGGGAGAAGCCAATTCGTATGCCCTCGGCTGGGTGGACGGTTCGGGCAGGTTCCACCCGTATTCGTTTCTCACCGGAGCGTTTACTTATACGTACGGACTCATCAGCGTCGGCCCCATAAATACCCCGGACGACCGTGTCGGGAGCGTGGTGACTGAGACCCATCGCGCTGTCAAGTGGTACCTGGCCGATCCGCGCACGGAACGGTTTTCGCTGCATTTCTCATACTTCTCGGCAGCGCCAAGCCCCAACAACACTGTCTTTCCGAACAATTCGATCAGGAATTGGAGTTCCTCCCTCATGCCGAAAGGCACGGGATTCACCCCCAACACATCCGGCGGTTATCCCCAGGACTGGAACGTCAATTCCGCAAGCCCGAATTCCGCCACGGGTGCTTGGGCGGGCGGAGGCATCTACTCGTATTATTCCGACCCGGACGGGGTCGTCCGTCCGGGAGACGGCATTTTTTCCACGTCTGCCACCGGCGACGGGATCATGCTTTTCGGCAGCAACGCTTCCCCCACGGGCAGCCCCGTCGCTTCCGGTGACAGCGGAGGCAACGCGCAACACGGGCGCCGTCCGGTCATCCTGAACCGCCCGTTCCGCTCCGTCGGCGAACTCGGTTATGCCTTCCGCGATCTCCCCTTCAAGGCGCTCGATTTCTTCACGACTTCCAGCGCCGATGCCGCCCTGCTCGATGTCTTCAGCCTTGCCGACGAAGCCAAAGTCTCCAGTAATCGGATCGCGGACGTCGTCGCCGGGCAGGTCAATCTGAGCAATGCGCCGCTTCCTGTGCTCCAAGCCATTCTCGTCGGCGGCTCCAAAAAGGACCTCGATCCGGCCTATAATCTGAGCGCGACACAGGGAAATGCCATCGCGCGAAACATCGCGAACCTGTTGAATCCGTCGACCGGTGCCAACCCACTGATGAGCCGCGCCGATCTGGTGGCCCGCCTGGGCTCGGATCCCGCCACAGGACCGAATTACGGCAAAGGGCCGGTCCGCAACGCTTTCACCAGTTCGCCGGACAAGGGCAACAAAGCCTATCTGGAGGCCCCCGTGCGCGCGCTGTCGGATGTCACGAATACCCGCACCTGGAACCTGCTCATCGATGTCGTAGCGCAGTCCGGGCGCATGGTGCCCACCGCTACGGCGCTGGACAATTTCATGGTTGAGGGTGAGCGCCGCTATTGGCTGCACGTCGCCATCGACCGCTACACCGGAAAGATTGTCGATCAGCAACTGGAACCCGTTTATGAATAAGGATGAAGGCAGAAGGATGAAGGATGAAGGCATCAGGCGCTCCCTGACCGCCTTCCTTTCCGTCTGCTTGGGTTTCCTTTTTTCCCACACGGCGGCATTTGCCGCCGCTGATCTGGTGAAATTTCCCGATGGCCCCGCAGCATGGACGGTCAAAGTTGGCCCGCTACCATCGTCCGGAGCCGCCTCTTCTCCGACAGTTTCCGCCAATAGAACCGACATCGTGAAAATCGAGGTCGTTCAGGATGACGAAAAGCGCCGCAGCGTGGTCACCTGGTCCAATGGAAAATCAAGGGAAACCTGGAGCATTCCCCGATTGAACCTGACATTGGCGGAAGATCCCAGTGGAACGGCCTTTTTTTCCCAGGATCATTCGATCCCTTTGGGTCCTTCGGACTTTGCGTGGCTCAAGCCGGGGTTTCTTCAGAAAGCGACACCCGTCGATTACGCAGGCAGGAAATGTTTCCATTATCGCGGTGCTGTGGACATCATGCTCGGAACAGACGGAGCTCCGGGACCCGGGCAAAATCCGGAGTCGGACGGAATCCTGAGGTCCGTCAAACGCGAGGCATGGATCGATTCCGCGACGCTTCTGCCCGTGGCACTGGATGACGGGGTGGTGTTGGGTGTTTTTACTTTTCAACAGGCACCGGGGCCGCTGACTTTCCCCCCCGGACTCAAGCGCCTGCTGGATAACAAGAAGAAAGTGATGGGCTGGCCGTGACGGGAAGTGGGATCTCGGCGACGCGGGTTCCTCCCGTTCCCCGGGGTGCCTCTCCAAAACCTGCAATGACGAGTGAATTTGGAGTAGAAAAAATCACTTTTCGGGTGTTGCGGGCATTTTGAACTTCCCGCTACTGGCTACTGAATGGGGAGAGAGTCGAGGAGATCGGAGGATTTTCTCTGCGGCAATGGCATCCTCGGGAGTATCGATGCCCGGCCCGGAGTTTTTTGCCGTCAGGACACGGATCTTCGCCCCGTGTTCGAGGGCGCGGAGCTGTTCGAGTTTTTCGAGTTTTTCGAGCGGGGACGGCTTTTGTTTGACGAAATCCAAGAGGAACGATCTCCGGTAAGCGTAGATGCCGAGGTGGCGCAGACGAGGCGGCAAGGGACCTCCGCCCCGGTCAAACGGGATCGGGCTCCTCGAAAAATAGAGCGCGCACCCCTCCAGGTTGCAAACCACTTTGACGGCATTGGGATTGTCCAGATCGCCGGGGTCGAGGGGGCAGGCGGCAGTGGCCATTCCGGCGGTCGGGTCGGACTTCAAAACCCCGATCAACCGTTCCGCCAGTTTTGGATCGAGGAAGGGCTCGTCGCCCTGGGCGTTGAGGAGGATGCCTGTCGAGCGGAGCTTTTTTGCAACTTCGGCAATCCGGTCCGTGCCGCTCGGATGTTTGGCCGATGTCAGCGCCACCTCGGCACCGAACGAAAAAGCGGCTTCCAGAATACGGGTATCGTCGGTGGCGACGATGACCTGGTCGGCTCCCCGCACGGCAACGCAACGCTCCCACACATGTTGGATGAGGGGTTTCCCCGCGAGCACGTGCAACGGTTTCCCGGGAAAACGGGTCGAGCCCCAGCGGGCGGGGATGATAATGGCGGCGCGGGACATCAGGGCGGGCTTTGAAGAATGCAGTTCACCGCCTCGCCCACGCCATCGGCGATCGCGTCGGGGAGGGAACCGGCATGGAGCGCCCCATAGCCGGTGCGGACGAGGATGGTGCGGCAGCCGGCGGCGCGCCCGCATTCGACATCTATGTCCTTGTCGCCGACCATCCAGGAACGCGAAAGGTCGATCCTGTGATCCCGGGCCGCCTCCTCGAGCATCCCGGTCCCCGGTTTCCGCCTCGGGCCGGGCGAAGATGCGGCGTCCGCACAAAAATAAACCGCATCCACGAGCCCGCGCAATTGCCGGTGGAGTTCGGCTTCGACCGACTGGTATTGCTGGAGAGAGATTTTTCCCGAGGCCATGCCGCTCTGATTGGTGACCACCACGTTCAGCCACCCCGCATCGCGGAGCCTGCCGAGCGCGGCAGCCGCCCCCGGGAATGCCCGGACAAGGGAGGGATCGCCGCAGTAGTGGACTTCCTCCATGAGCGTCCCATCGCGATCAAAAAACACGGCCCGCCTATTTTTCATCCTGCTCAAAGCTTGCGACCAACTCGTCGGCGACGAGGGTGGCGGTCCCGAGTTTGGCCACCACGACCCCGCTGGCATGGTTGGAAATTTCCGCAGCTTCGCGGGGTTCCGCACCCGCGCAAATCGCCAGGGTATACAGGGCGATGGCGGTGTCGCCTGCCCCGGAGACATCGAAGACCTCCCGCGCTTTTGTCGGGGTGTGATACGGGGCGGCTCCCTTCCCGAAAAGGATCATCCCGTGTTCTCCCAGCGTCACCAGCAGGCCGTTCAGATCCCACTTTTTCAGGAGCAGCGAGCCCACTTCCAGAAGGGCGGAATCCCGTAGCGGATCCTCTGCGGCACCAAAATCCGTCCGCCCCGCCATGGCGAAGGCTTCCGACCGGTTGGGCTTCAAGAGGTCCACGCCGCTCCAATCCAGATGGTTGCCCGGGTTGGGGTCCCCCGCGAGATATTTTCCATGTTCCCGCGCGAGGCTGCAAACACGGTCCTTGAGGCTTTGGCAGAGAAACCCTTTCCCGTAGTCTTCGAGAATCACCCCGTCAACGGACGGCATGAGGCCCGTGACGATCTCTTCCGCCCGTTCCGTGACACCGGCGATGGAAGCCCGGTTTTTTTCCCGGTCCACCCGGACGACCTGCTGCTGGCGGGCGATGATCCGCGTCTTGACGATCGTCGGGACATGCGGGCTCGCCACGAGTGCCCCGGTTTCAATCCCCTCACCGACAAGAAGCCCCTGCAATTTTTCGGCGTAGGAATCCTCCCCGACCAGCCCGCAGAGCGAAACGCCGGCACAAAACGGGCGCAGGTTCCTCGCCACGTTGGCGGCACCTCCCGGGTAGGAGGATTCCGCCTGCACCTCGACGACCGGGACCGGGGCCTCGGGCGAAATCCGGGAGACGCGCCCCCAGACAAATTCGTCCAGCATCACGTCCCCGACAACCAAGACCCGTCTGGAGGCTGCATTCTGAAGAAGATGTTGTAATCTTGAAGGATTCATCGCATGATTCCCTCCTCTTCTAGACCGGCTCGGCTCCGGCGACAAAGCTCATTTTTTCACATGACCAAGAATACCCATCTGATTCTGGCCGCGATCTGCCTTTCCCCGCTTCATCTCGGCGCGGCTCAATCGGCCCCGGAAAACATCGACCTCTCGAAATTTCCGGCCGCCGAGGTCGACAATGTCGTCGTCCCCGTGCCGAGCGAGGTTTTTTCCGTTTTGGACAAGCTCGGAGCCCCGAACTGGCGTGCCGAACTCCGGAGTTCCCTGGGAAAAAACACCGGCAACCGCGCCCAGGTGGCCCTCCTTTTGGGCACGGTCATCGCCGAGGGGTTTATCGCGGTCGAAGCCGAGGATTCCGAAAAAGTGAAAGACATCGGACGCGAAGTCCTGGTGCTGGCCGAGGCGATCAATGTCCGGAAAGCCGTAATCGCCCGCAGCAAGAGCATCACGGAAATGGCCGAGGCCAAAGACTGGCGTTCTGTCCGCAAGGAATTCGACGGCGCGCTTCAGGATGTCCGCGCGGCCATGGAGGAGCTCGGGGACGACGAGCTCGCCCAGCTCGTCAGCATCGGGGGCTGGCTCCGCGGCACCCAGGTTTTGACGTCGATCGTTTCGAAGAATTACTCCCCCGACGGTGCCGAGCTCCTCTACCAGCCGCAGCTTCTGGACTATTTCACCAGACGGCTCGACGGGCTGAAGAACTCCCGCCTCGGACGGGATGATCTGGTCATCCGGATCCGCAAGACGCTCGCCGGCATCCGCCCCCTCATCGGCAAGGATGACGGCTCAAAAATCCCTGCCGAGAACGTGCAGCGCATCAACAAGATGACCGGCGAAGTGGTTGTCGCCATCACTTCCAAGGAGGCCTGATCCCGGTGGCAAAAAAAGCTCTCTATTTCCTTGTCCCGGCGCTCGGACTCGCTACGGCGTTGGCCTACGTGAACGACGCCCTCTCGTTCGCGCACGAGGCGGCCGCCCCCTACATCAAACGAGGGTTCAATGTCCGCGAGGATGCCTGGGGCGGGGATCTCGGCGTCAAGGACCAGCAGGCCGTGACCGCGCAGCTTTTCAAGGGGAACGATTACTGGTTCTGCCTGGGCACCGAAGTCAAGGGTGCCGTCGTGACGATCCACCTCTACGATTCCCAGGGAAAACTGGCAGAAGCCGAATCCTGGAGAAAAGACCGCTTTGCGGGTGCCCATATTGTCCCTGCGAAAACCGGCACCTACTACGCCATCATCACGGTGGATAAGTCCCCGCAGGAACGCACGGGATGGGCTGTCGTTTACGCCTACAAATAACTCCTCATGGAGAATTTCACGCTGGAATTCGAGAACGCCCGTGCGTTGCAGGCGTTGTATGGCGGGGACGAGAAACTGCTCCGCGAACTGGAATCCGAGCTGGCCGTCCGCGTGACAACGCGGGACGGATGGCTGCGGATCGAGGGGGACGGGGCGGATCTTTCGCGCGCGCGCGCCGTGGTCGAGCAGCTCCGGGAAGCGGTCAAACGCGGGGTGGCGGTCAGGAGACACGAATTCCAATACGCCCTGAACTCGGTCAACGGGAAATCCTCCGGGAATGACGGGCTCGGGAGCCTGCTCGAAACGCGCATCCAGTGCTCCGCCCGCAAGCCGCCGATCGTGCCGAAAACCTCCGGGCAAAAGGGCTATCTTCAGGCCATCCAGGCGCATGACATCACTTTTGGCGTGGGCCCTGCGGGAACCGGAAAAACCTATCTGGCCGTGGCGCTCGCCGTCGCCGCGCTCAAGCAGGAAAAGGTCGGCAGGATTATCCTCACCCGCCCTGCCGTCGAAGCCGGGGAGGCACTCGGGTTCCTCCCGGGCGACCTCCAGGAAAAAATCCTGCCGTATCTGCGCCCGCTTTACGACGCCCTCTACGACATGCTGGAAGTCGAGGAAATCCAGAAATTCATGGACCGCGGGGTCATCGAGATCGCCCCCCTCGCCTACATGCGCGGGCGGACGCTCTCCAATTCCTTTGTCATCCTGGACGAGGCGCAGAACACCACTGCGGAGCAGATGTTCATGTTTCTCACCCGGCTCGGCGAGGGATCGCGCTGCGTCGTCACCGGCGACCGCACGCAGATCGACCTTCCCCGCAACAAGCTGAGCGGGTTGATCGAGGCGGTCGAGGCGCTCCGCGAAGTGCCCGGGATCGCCATGCATTTCTTCGGCGAGCAGGATGTCGTCCGGCATCCCCTGGTCCAATCGATCATCGTGGCTTACAAGGAACACCGGGGAGCAAAGGAAAGCCGGATCTAAAAACCATGTGGGACTTTTTCAGAAAACGCCGCCTGGTTGGCAAAGGTTTGGACTGCGGGAAGCGCCGCCGCACCATCGGGCAGAGCGAGTTTGCCGAAGCCCTGCAATCCGGGTGGATGGCCAGATCGATCCTGCTGGGGGCGTTTGTCGTCGGCCTCGCCATCCTGGTTTTCACCGGCCAACAGGACGAGCCGGCGAAGAAATTTCTCCTGTGCCTGCTCATCTTCGTAACCGCAGTCGTGCAACTGTGGATCAACCATCCGCAGACGCTGGCGGTAAACTCGAGGCTCTGCCTGTTGCTCGGGGTTTTTCTCGTGCAGTTGACGGCCATCAAAGTGACGCTTTTCCAGGCGGCTTCCGGGAACATCGATCTCCAGCTCGCTCCGCTCCTCGTGCCCTACGCTTTCGCGCCGCTCGTGCTTTCCGTTTTGCTGGGCCGCAACCACGGCATTTACGCTGCGACTTTCGCGAGCCTCTGGGGGTCGCTCCTGGTCGGCCGGATCGACCCGGTCTTCCTGGTGATCTCCCTCATCACCGGGTTCATCGCCGTGTATGTCACCCTGCAGGTCAGGCGACGGAGCCGCCTGATCCGCGCGGGAGTCTATGTCGGGATCGCCACATGGATCCTCGCGGCCGCGTTCGGGCAGATCGGGCCGGTCATCTGGGAGGCCCCCGCGCAAACCGACTGGAGGATGATCGCCCTCCAAAGCCTGGCTGCCATAGCGACCGGGATCGGCACCGCAGTCATCGTCAGCGGGATTCTCCCCATGCTCGAGCCGCTGTTCAAAATCACCACCGACATTTCCTGGCTGGAAATGAGCGACCTGAACCACCCGCTTCTCAGGCGCATGAGCATGGAGGCACCCGGCACCTACCACCACAGCCTCGCAGTGGCAAATCTGGCCGAGGCGGCGGCGGAGTCCGTGGGGGCGAACCCCACGATCTGCCGGGTTTGTTCCTACTTCCACGATATCGGAAAGCTCGTGAAGCCAGAATATTTCAGCGAGAACATGCCCCCGGGCACCAACCCCCACGACGACCTGACGCCGACGATGAGCGCGCTCATCATCATCGCCCACGTCAAAGAGGGCGTCGATCTGGCCCTGAAACACAAACTCAACGGCGAGATCACCGATATCATCCGCCAGCATCACGGCACCTCGTTCGTCGCCTATTTTTACAAACGCGCGCTCCAGCAGCAGGAGGACGCCCGCCTCGGCGGAAAAATCATGAACATGCGCGAGGGCGACATCCCCGAGGTGCGGCAGGAAAGCTTCCGCTACCCGGGCCCGAGGCCGAAGACGAAGGAGGCGGCGATCGTGAGCCTCGCGGATTCGATCGAGAGCGCCTCGCGGAGCCTGGAAAGGCCGACGCCCCAGAGGATCGAGGACTTGGTCAACGACATCGTGGAGAACCGCATCGCCGAACACCAGCTTGACGAATGCCCGCTCACCCTCGCTGAAATTTACCGCGCGGCGGAAAGTTTCCGCTTCACGCTGGTCAACATGCTCCACGCCCGCATCGCCTACCCCAAACGCGAGGAGCCATCCGCAGCCGACAAACGCGATGAAAAATCCGTCGCCTGATTGACCTGCCGGGATGCCTGACATCCACGTGGCTTCGAGGCAGCGGTCGGTCCGCTACGATCACGCGCGGCTCGCGTTGCTGGTCAAAAACTCCCTTCCGGAGTGCATGGAGGTTGCCGCAAAATTGGGGGGCCCGCTTTTCGGTCTCCACCGCATCGAATGCGCGGTTGTCGGCGTCCGCCCGATGGCCCGGGTTCATCGGGAATTCCTCAATCTTCGCGGCCCCACCGACGTGATCACGTTCCCCTACGGGGAGATCCTCGTCTGCGCCCCGGTCGCCGAATCGCGCGCGGAGGAGTTCGGCCACGATGTCACGACCGAACTCGCCCTCTACTGCATACATGGGCTTCTCCATCTCGCCGGCCATGACGATGCGGAGCCAGGTGCCGCCCGGAGAATGGCCGGGGAACAGGCAAGAATCCTCCGTGCGGCGATCCTCGCCCTCTCTTTGCCTTGGGAACTTCAGGTTAAAGCTGGCATTCCCGGCGGGAATCGGGTGCAATCCAATCCGCCGGTCGACAGATCGTCTCTCATCCATGAAATCACCCCTCCTCAAAATCCTGTCCGCAGCCTGTGCGGCCGCCGTGTTGGTTCCTGTCATCGCCCAAGCCGAGCCCTCTTCCGGGACGCTTGACACCAAGGCGCTCGCCGCCATCAAGCGCATGAGCGACACGCTCGCTGCAGCGAAATCCTTCACTTTCAAATCCAGTGCCATCCTCGAAGTTCCCGCAAAAACCGGCCAGTTCATCACCCTGTTTTCAAATGCCCGTGTCGCGCTCCAGCGGCCGGACAAACTTCGCGCGAGCATGACCGGTGAGGCCCCGCCTTTTGACTTTTACTACGATGGCAAAACCGTTTCCGCCTACGCCCCCGGCACGAAAACCTGTTCCATCGCGAAAGCCCCCCCGACGATTGATGCCATGCTCCCGGCCTTGGAGAAGGAGACCGGCATCCGATTTGCGACAGCCCCGCTCCTCCTCGGCAACCCATACAGCGTGTTGGCCGACAGGCTCACTAGCGCCGTGGTCGTCGGTCCCTCCATGGTCCGAGGCACAGCCTGCGATCATCTCGCTTTCCGTTCCCCCGGCTTGAACTGGGAAATCTGGATCGACAGCGGTTCGAGCGCCCTGCCGCGACGGCTGGCGGTCACGTTCACCGACCGGACGAACTTCCCGCGCACGCTGGTCGAGTTTTCCGACTGGAACCTCCATCCCCGGCTCTCTCCCGGAGAGTTTGTTTTCCGCAAACCGCCCGCAGCCACCGAGATCCCGTTTCTTTCCGTTTTGAAGTCCGCCGGACGCTGATTTCCCCAACCCAGAAACTGATCATGAAACCCTCTTTCTCCCTCTTCGCGATACCTGCTCTCCTCACGGTTCTTTCGCTCACCCAATCCGGCTGCACCGGCTACTACGAGTCCGGTCCCGCCCCCGCCTACTACGGTCCCTCGCCTGTGATCGCATGGGGGGGTGCCGGATTCTACGGCGGCACGTATTACGGCACCAGCCGCGCCTATTACAACAGCTCGTATTATCGCGGGGCCAATGGTGCCGCCTACCGCACCCCGTATTCCAACGGCGGTTACTATGACGGGGCGCGTGGTTCCGCCAACTGGCACAACGGTTCGGGCAGCGCGAGCGGGTGGCGTGGTGGCTCGGCGGACTGGGACAACGGTTCGGGCAGCGCCGAGGGCTGGCGCGGCGGCTCGGCGGACTGGAATCATGGCTCCGGCAACGCGAGCGGGTGGCGTGGTGGCTCCGCATCGTGGAGCGGCGGATCCGGCTCTTGGAGTGGAGCCCGCGGGCGTTCCGGCTCCTTCCACCGCTGATGGTCAACGAGGCCGGGGGGATTGATGGGATGAACCGGAACGCCACGATGGTCCAGTGTCGTCCGCCAAGCAGATGACATATCCCAATCGTGCGACAGCTTTTGTTTTTTTGTAGAGGCCCTTGTGTCAAGGGCCTGTGGAAGCCGATAGGCGGTTGGCACAACCGCCTCCACAACATAACCAACAATCCGCTTTGGGCGAACTACACTGGGATGGCGGGGAGCATGGGCACCGATGGTCTGCTAGCCCGTCAGACAACAGATTGGGTTGCTTCTTTGGGGGGCAAGCCGAAGACGGGACTCGAACCCGTGACCTATCGATTACGAATCGATTGCACTACCACTGTGCTACTTCGGCAGGAACGACAGTATTGCCACAAAGGGCTGCGGCTGCCAAATGCAAAAAATTCCCGTCCAAAAATCCTTCCCCACCGGCATTCCGAACCCGATCGTTTTGCGATTCATCGGATCTGGGTTCAATCGAAGGCGCGATGCCGATAAAATAAAAAGCACCGGGAGACCTTTCTCCCGGTGCCTTTTGGTAAAGTTTTGTCAGGGATCAGCGCCGACGAAAGTCGCCGCCGCTTCGTCCGCCGCCACCGCCACCGCCACGACGATCATCGCGGGAGTCACGGCGAGGCCCATCGAAACGTCCTCCGCCTCCGCCGCCACCGGCGGGACGATCTTCCCGCGGACGAGCTTCGTTGACGGTCAGCGCGCGCCCGTCGAGGTCTTTCCCGTGAAATGCGGAAACGGCCGCTTGAGCTTCCGCATCGCTGCCCATCGTCACGAAGGCGAACCCGCGCGAACGTCCGGTGAATTTATCCTGCATCAGCATCACTTCGGAAACAGTGCCGCACTGAGAGAACAGGTCTTGAATGGCGATCTCGGTCGTGTTGAACGACAGGTTGCCGACGTATAGTTTGTTACCCATGGTAGTATTGTTAAAACGCATTGGGATCGGAGACTGTTCCCGACTACCGGGTTTCAAACCGCCGCCGGATTCTTCCGCACAGCGCATTCACCAAATCACGACCTCATCTGCTGGATGCGCTTATTGTCGGTTTTTTTGATTTTGGCAAATGATTTCTTGGGGAATTTATTTCCTGCCATTGACGGGGAGCCTTGTTTTTTTGAGAGTCTGTAACCGATGCCCCGATTCCGGCCGCTCCTGATCCTGGTTTTCTCGCTCGCAGGCTTTTCCTCCGCCTGGTCCGAGGAGGAAATCCGCGTGCCGTTTAATTTCCAGTGGGGCGAGTCTGCCCAGCGGCTGGAAGACAGCCTGGCAAAGGTGCAGGCCCGGGTGGTCGAGAGGAAAACGGTCCAGAACCGCAATGTCCTCGTTGTGGAGGGAATCCCACAGAAGCTCCTTCAGCGCGTCCTGTTTTATTTTGATTCCGACTCCTTGAACGAAATCGAGCTTCATTACGGGGATGTTTCCTGGGACTCGCTCCAATACGCCCAGTTTTTCGACCAGACCCGGCGGAACATCGACACCCGATACGGCATGGGGCGAGTCATCGCGCGCCAGAAAACGAGGGAGGGAGAAATCCTCCAAACCCTGATCGGCTACCAATGGGTGCAGGCGACGACGTCCCTGCAACTTTTTCTCTACACCGCCGAGAAAGGGGCCGAGAGCATCCGCGTGCTGAGCCTCCACTACAAGGGGGTCTGACGGAGCGGCAATGGATGCGGCGGGAGTCACGGGGATCGTCTGGCGGCGGGTGCTTCCCGGGAAAGAAGCGCAAGCGGAGGCGGTCATGCGGGAGGTCATGCTGCTGGCGCGTCAGGCCGAGGGGTTCCTCGGGTCGGAGATTTTCCCGCCGATTCCCGGCGTCCAGGATGCCTATGTCGTGCTCTACCGGTTCGGACGGGGAACCCATCTGCGGCAGTGGCTGGCCTGCGGGAGGCGTCAGGAATTGCTCCGGGAAATTGACGGGCTGCTGGTCGAACCGGCGCTCGAGTTCTTTTTTGCCCACGGACGGAAGCAGTCCGGATCGGCCTCGTCGGTTTTCGCGTATCGCATCCGCCCTGACAGGGAAGCGGACTTCCAGGATTGGCGACGCCGCATCCTTGAAGAGGTGCGGACGTGGAAGGGATTTTTGGGCACGGAATCCTTCGATGCGCTGGACAGTGTGGAACCCGAATTCATCGTGGTGGTGCGTTTCGACAGCCGGGCCAATCTGGACGAGTGGCTGAAGTCGAAGGTCCGGAACGCCTTCATGAAGGAGGTCCGCGCGTATGTGCATCATTACACCCTGCGCCGCATCGGCAGCGGGTTTGAAGGCTGGTTCGACACCTCCGAAAATACGGTGCCACCTGTGCGCTGGCGTCAGTCGCTGGTGATTTTATCCGCGCTGTTTCCGGTCATCATGGTCATGCGGGAGTTGCTTTCGCCGATCTTTCTGGTGCTCCCATTGCCCGTCGCTTTTCTCCTTCTCCTGTCTCTCGACATGGCTTTCCTCACGTATGTGGTGATGCCTCGCTATTCCCGTCTGATGAATTTCTGGTTGAGGCCTGCAGCGGATTTCACCTGGCGCGGCGAGCTCACCGGGGGGGGCCATCATCGCCGGGGTCATCGGCCTCACCCTGCTTGGCTTTCTCCTCTTCGGACGATTGGCGTAATGCGGTTTGGAGCGGCGTTCTGTCGCACAGTTCTCAAGCTTCAATCCGAACAGCGTCAGCCAAGCTCCCCCATGCGCCCGAGACGGTAATCCTCGAAGGCCTGTTGGATTTCCGTCCGGCTGTTCATCACGAACGGGCCTTGCCCGACCACCGGCTCGTCGATGGGTTCGCCATCCATCACCAGGAGCGAGCCCCCGGTCTTTGCTTCCACCGTGATGCCGTCTCCGGCGCGCGTGAAGTCCCGCGAGTGGAACTCCTCATGGACGATGCCATTGCCGGCCGTCATCCATTGCACATCGCCCGCGCCGATTTTTCCGCCGCCGCCGCTGGAGTCGCGGTGTTCCAATTCTCCTTGATAGGCAACCGTCACGGTCTCGAATCCCTTGTGCGGATGTGCGCCCACTCCACGCTTTTCGTTGCCGGGCGCGAAGGGATGCGGCGCGGCGTAGTCGAGAAGCAGGAACGGGCTCAGCTCGCGGCCGAGACCGTTGTAGTCGAAAACCGGGCGCACGGGAAACCCGTTGCCGACCCAGTGCATGCCCGAACTCCGGTGGATGCGAAGCAGGTTTTTCATAACGTATCGGCTGGGTTTGAAGGCGCTCATGATTCCTTTCGGTTTTTTGTGTTTGGTCGTTCGATTGGGAACACCGCCACCATAGCGCACGAGCCGTCGCGCCCGAAATACTTTGCCGCTTGGCTCACCATGCCGAACGGGTATGCTCGTCAACGAATGGAACTCCGCCACCTCCGATACTTTATCGCCGCCGCCAGGCGCACGAAGTCCGCCCGGTGATGAGCAGACGCAAGTCGCAAACCCGCCGACTCCCAAGCCCTTCGGCGACTTCCTGGCTTTCCCGCTCGATCGCGCGGCTGCTGGGCAGGCCGGAAAAATCCCCGCCGCAACCCGCCGTTTCACCCGGAAAAGTCCGGCCTGTCGCGCCGACGAAAGCGGAGACCGCTCTTCTGCGCCCCTTCCCCGGCCTTTCGCCGGACCGCATCCATGTTCCCAAAACGAAAGCCGAATGCGGGGCTGCAGCCGGCGAAATTCATGCGGCGGGTGTCGCCGGATTCGATACCGAGGCCAAGCCGACGTTCCGGGCAGGCGAGAAAAGCGGCGGGCCGCACGTCGTCCAGTTCGCCCTCACCGACAAAGCCTTCATCTTCCAGCTTCACCGCCAGGATTGCCAGAAGGCAGCCGCCGACCTCATCGCCTCGGAACACGTCCTGAAAGTGGGCTTCGGATTGAAGAACGACCACGGTCAAATCCTGAACCGTCTGGGAGTCAAACCCAACGCGGTTCTCGACTTGGACCACATCTTTCGAAAAAGGGGTTACAAGGGGCAGATCGGCGTGCGTGCGGCGATGGGTGCCGTGCTCCAACTGAGTTTTCCCAAATCCAAGTCCATCACCACCAGCAATTGGGCGGCCACCGAGCTCACTCGCCGGCAACTCCTCTATGCCGCCAACGATGCCTTCGCCGCCCTGAAAATCATGGAAGCGCTCGATCTCAAACCTGCGGAGATCCCTGGCAGGCGTTGATGAATGTCTCGGACGTTCAGGCCTTTTTCACGAAGCAGGCTTTGAGTCCGACGGCAATCCCGTCCACCTTGCAGTCGATTTCGTGATCCCCGTCCACCAGGCGGATGGGTTTGGACTTCGACCCGCCTTTGAGCACCTGGGAACCTTTCAGCGGCAAATCCTTGATCAGGATGACACAATCGCCGTCGGCGAGCACGTTGCCGTGGGCATCCTTGACGACACGGGCTTTTTCCGGTTCGGGGGCGCGATCCCACTCGTGCCCGCAGGTCATGCATTCCCATTGGTCGGCATGTTCCAAAACGTCGGTCATCTCGCACATCGGGCAGGCTGGTTTGCTCATAAGGAAACACGGTATCCCAGCCCCGTTCCCGGACTCAAGTGCTCACTCGTGCGGACGGGCTGTTAAAGAACAAAGTTTTCCCTCCGACTCGCTTCCGGTGTCCCCCTGCGGTCAAAAAATCGGCTTTACCTCAACTGCAACCACAGCGTCCTGGCTCCCTCGCCTGCCGGAAAATCCGGCAGCGGAGGTTCGTGGGAAAGGTCTCCGCCGAGCCTCGCCACCTTCAACACAAAGCGGGCGGTCCTCTCGAGCGTCGGCAGGTCGAGCTTGGTGCAGTTGGTGGAAATCAAGAGGGCGGCCTTGGGGGCCGCCAGTTCCAGCGCGGTGCGCAGCAGATCCTCGACCTGCTCCTCCACCTGCCAGCGTCGCCCCCGGTTTCCCAGCGAAAACGTCGGGGGATCGAGGATGATGAGATCAAATTTTTCCCCCCGCCGCCCGAGCCGCGGCAGGACATCGAGCACGTCGTCCGCCAGAAACCGGTGCCCGTCGAGCGGAAGCCCGTTCAGCCCGAAATTTTTCCGGCCGCGGTCGAGAGATTTCTTTGAAAGGTCGATGCTCAGCGTCCGCGCCCCCGCCATCGCCGCCACAACGGAAAACGAGCAGGTGTGGGCAAACGTGTTGAGCATCTGCCGGGGGGCGAGCTTTCGCACGTGGGCGCGGTTGGCCCGCTGGTCGATGAACAGCCCCGCCGAATACCCCGCCCCGAAGTCGATGCCGTAACGCACGCCCCGCTCGGTCACCACGGCATGAAGCGATGCCGCCGGATCGCCGGCCATGAGCACCGGAGCGACCCGCTCCGCATTCTGCCGGGGCAGAAACCGCGAGAACACGCGCCCGCTGCAAAACCCCGTGCGCGATTCCCATTCGCGGAGTCCCGCGAAGGCTGCGTCCCGCGCCGTTTCGGTCTTGAAAGAAATCAGGACATCGCCTCCGAGCCGTTCCACCCAGGCATCCGGGGCCGTAAACAACCGGTGGGCCGACGTTTCCCCCGCCTCGAATGCCGCAAAAAGTTCGGAAGAAATCCAGCAATTCATCTGACTTCCGGGTTTGGTTGGCGGCACGCGTGCAATGCTCGGGAGCAGCGGGAAATGTGTCAATCCATTCGCCATCCATTTCCCGTTGTTTTTCACTCCTTACATTCAGGATCTGCTTCAGTGCTTTTCAGATAAAACGGCCCTGGGCAGCACGATGGAGTAGATCAGGCCATCGGTCTTCTTGGTTTCGCTCGTCAATCTTCCGCCGTGGTTCTTGGCGATGAAAAAACAGGAAACCAGAAAAACGCCGAATTGCCGGGGATCGGTTCCCCGCAAATGAAAGGGATGCAGCAGGTTCGCGGCAGACTTCACGCCGACCAGCGGAACGTAATCTTCGAATTCCAGCTTCACGCAACGTCCGCGCGAGCTCTGTTCCTCGGCGGACAGCCGGACGCTGACCCTGCTTCCCGGTGGGAGGGAGACAAGCTCTTCCGCAATCATGAAACGCAGCATTTTCTCGATCTGGGCGGCAACGCCGCAGACGGGCGGAATGTTTCCCTCGGCTTGTATCTCCAGGCTCAATTTCCTTTGCTCGCGCATGAGTGCGGTTTCGCGCAAAACCCCGTCCAAAATCACCCCGATGTCCACGGAATCAAAGGAATCGCGCGAGATGGTCCCGCTGATTTCCTGCAACTCCGCGAGCGTCGATGTGACTTCCGTGATGTGCTTTTTCAGGCTCTGCAAAAACTCGAGCGGCAGCGACTCTGTGGCGCGGTAGTTGCCGATCAGCTGGTCGATGAGAAAGACGACCGGGCAAATCGCGTTGTTGACATAGTGGCCGATCTTGGAAGCGATCAAGGCGCTCCTGGTGACGCTGTGGTCGAGGGCGGACTGTTGGAAAGTCGGCCGCGCGTGCCCATCGGCCTCGCGCTCGCGGACAATGGCACCACGGCAGGCAAAGGCCCTCGCCAACGTGTCCTCGAGTTCGGGGATATTCCACGGCTTGGAGACAAAAGAAAAAACGGCACCGGAATTGATGGCCCGCACGAGGGTCTCGACATCCGAGTAGGCCGTGGTCAGGATCCCCAGGCTCCCGGGGAAATGCTCCCGCACGTGCCCGAGCAAATCGAGCCCGTTTCCGCCGGGCATTCTCTGGTCGGAAACCACGACCCCGATTTGCCCGCCGCAGGTTCCCAAAACGACCAAGGCCGCAGGCAAAGAAGACGCCGTGTGAATCCTGTAGCGCCCGCCGAAAGTTTTGAGAAAATACTTCAGCGCGAGCGGCTCGTCATCGACGACGAGAATATGCTGGCTGTCCGGCATCGGTTTTTTTCGCGGAGGGATCAGATGGAAGCAATGTCCCAGTGCTCGAACACACTGCGGAGCGCTTCAAGAACGTCATCCGGAGTCGCCGCCTGTGGCGACAAGGCAAACCGATGGTCTCCGCTTCCAGGCTGCCGCACGACAAGGGTCAATGGGATGCCCGCCTCGGCGAACATCCAGAACAATCCGAGCAAGAGCACGGAACTTGGCTGCGGGTCCCCGCCAAAAAGGATTCCCGCAAGCTCCCCGGCAAATCCGGGCGCGGACGGGGAAAGGGTCACTTCCACATCCTCCGCGGTCTTCACGGCCTTCGCGACATCCCCGGGAAGCGACGAGAGGAACCCGCCGAGCGCGGCCGCCAAATCCTTCCCCCCGGCCCCGAGCCGGGAGACCTGTTCGCATTCCGGGGGGATGGGTCCCATTCCGCCCTTGTCCACGAGCATCGCCTTGATCTGCCCCCCCGTATGAAGCTCCCTGCGGATCAGCGCGGCGGCATCAAACTGCTCCGCCCGAAAAACATCCCCCCCCTCCTGCCTTGGAGGCGGCAAGGCCTCCAGGGAGCGCACGAACGAGAACAAAGCGTTTCTGAAGGCCCCCTCCGAAGTCCCGGGCCCGGTCCCGAACGCCAGGAGCAGCCACTTGACCCGGTCGCAGCAGAGGATCCGCTGCAACGTGGTCATCTTGAGGCGGAGGAGCTGGTTGCGCTCGGTGAGGATTTGGTAATAGTCCGCCGCACGCTGCAGGACCATCTCGAGCTCCGTCACATCCCAAGGCTTCACCACATACTGGTAAATGTAGCCCTTGTTCACCGCGAGGATGGCGCTGTCGAGATCGGAGTAGGCAGTGGTGAGAATCCTCACGACCTGCGGAAACTCCTCCCGCACCACTCCCAGGACCTCCGCCCCGATCATGCCCGGCATCCTCTGGTCGGAAACCACGATGCCGATTTTCCCCGCCTCTTTCCGGAGAATGGCGAGACCTTCCTCGCCGGACGAAGCCGTGTGGACGGAAAACTTCGGGGCGACGGCCATGCGGAAATACTTGAGGGCCTTCTCTTCATCATCGATGTAAAGCACGCTGCAGCGGGATTGTGGTGTCTGGTTCATAATGTTTGGTCGGGTGGTTTTGGCAGAGGGAGCGTGAAAGTAAAAACAGCGCCTCCACCGGGTTTGTTTCCGGCACCGATGGTGCCGCCATGCGCCTCCATAATCGTATGGCAGATGCTGAGACCCATGCCCATGCCGGACCCCACTTCCCTGGTCGTGAAAAACGGCTCGAAGACCCGCCCGAGAATGGCGTCCGGAATCCCCGGCCCGGAGTCGGAAACCGATACCGTCACCGCTCCCGCAGAAGCGGTCGCGTCCACGGAAATCCGCTTTCCGGCATCCGGCGGCAGACCGGCGACGGCTTTTCCGGCATTGCTCAGAAGGTTCATAAAAACATGGGTGATCTGGGTCTTCTGGCCCCGGACCAGAAGCGTCTCCGGAATCTCCACTTCCATGTCCGCCCCGGCAATCTCATTTGAAAGAATTTTTCTGGCGGAATCGAAAACCTCCCGCAGGGAAAAAATTGTCTCCGTCCCCGGCTTTTCCGGATAGGCGAAATCTTTGAGATGCGTGATCACGTCGCGAACCCGCTGCATCCCCTCCTCGATGTCGGCCAGAATTTCCCGGATTTCCGGGCTCAGCCCGGCATCGAGCTTTTTGGCGAATGAGACAGCGGTCAGCGTGTAGTTGAGCGGGTTGTTGATTTCGTGGAGAATCCCCGCGGAGAGAGAGCCGAGCGCATTCATCTTTTCGCTCTGGATCAGCAGGGTTTCCGTTCGCTGCAGTTTTTCCAGGGTTTCGGAAAGTTCGGCGTTCCGCACCCGGAGTTCGATCTGTAGCTGGGAGGAACGCAGGAGATTGAGGACGCGGGTTTTGACTTCCGCAGTGCTGAAGGGCTTCGTCAGGAAATCGTCGGCACCCGCGCGGAGGGCCTGGATCTTGGATTCCTCGTCGATGCGGGCCGTGAGCAGCATGATCTTGAGGTCCGCCAGGGAGGCGTCGGCCCGCAGGTCGCCGCAAAGGCTCAAGCCGTCCCTTCCCGGCATCATCCAGTCGAGCAGGACGACGCGCGGATGGTATTGCTCCACCAGTTCCCGGACCATCCCTCCATTCCTGGTCTGGACAACCCGGTAATCGGACGAAAGCAGGGAAACGATATACTGGAGCATGTCGCGCTCATCATCCGCCACGAGCACGATCTCACCGGAATCCCCCACGACCGGCAGCAATTCCGAGGTGTCCCCGCCGATATTCCTCCACGTCCTGTCCGCCGACCGGAAGGCCTTCTCGAACGGCTCCTCGGGCCCGGCATCCCGCGACAAGGCGACCCCGCCGCCAACAGCCTCCCTGTCATGCGGCAGGACCACCCGGAAGGTGCTCCCCTTCCCCACGACGCTCTCCACCTCGATCCTCCCACCGTGTTCCGTCACGAGATCCTTCGCCAGCGCCAGGCCGATCCCAACGCCCTGGAACTGGTTGGACGAGTTGCTCCCCACCTGGTGGAAGCGGTCGAAAATCTTCGCGAGATCTCCGGCGGGAATTCCGACGCCCGTATCCGCCACCTCGATGCGGGCCTCCTCGGGCGTGCAATCCCATCGCACCGTGATCGTCCCCGAAACCGGAGTGTATTTGATCGCATTGGTCAGCAGGTTGAGGACCACCTTTTCCATCCGGGCAGGATCGGCCAGCATCTCGTCTTCCTCATCGCCTTTCTCCACCCGGATTTTCAGGCTTTTGGACAGCCCAAGGTGCTTCACGGAATCCACGATCCCCCTCAGAAAAGCCCCCAGCGAAAGATTTCGTTTGCGAAGAACCTCGGCCCCCTGCTCCAGCCGCATCAAATCGAGCAGATCGTTGATCAGCTTCAGCAACCGGAGCGCATTTCCGTGAACAAGGATCAGCCCCTCGTGCACCCGCGCATCCAGGTTTTCGCCCCGGCTCAACAGCGTCTCCACCGGCCCGAGAATCAGGGTCAGCGGAGTCCTCAGCTCATGGCTGATATTCGAGAAAAACTGCGTTTTGGCCCGGTCCATGTCCTGGAGCGTCCGGTTTTTTCCGTCCAGTTGATGACGGAGTTCAAACTCGTCGAACCGCGCCTTGGAACGGAAATAGGTGGACGTGACACAGATGACGGCCGTGATCGTGACAAAGTAGCTGTTGTTGAAGAAAATCGAGAAGGCCGAACCGGAAATACCCTCGGCGTGGGCAAAACAAGCCAGGGTATAAAATACCAGCGAAAGAACGCAAACGAGCGCCGTCTCGAAAGCGGTCCAAGGCAACAGGGTCGCCATGATCAGAATGACAAGATTCAGGCCTGCGTAATATGGCGACACGGCACCTTCGGTCAGGTAGATCATCACGCAGAACGACAGGTTGACAACCAACGTCGACAGGACGCCCAGCGTTTTTACGACGGGCAGACGGGTTCTGTTCTTCCCGGCCAACAGAGAAAAAACAAAAGCGGCCAGAATCAAATCCACGGCGAGGCGGATGAGGAGGAACTCCCAGATTTTCGAGGGATAGACGAAGTAGTCGAGAACGATGCCGGCCGGCATGCAGACCAGCGCGACAACATCCGCCACGATCACATACCTGGCACGCAGATGACAGTCATACCGTTCATACGCCTCGCGCAGAACCGATGGGCTCTCGCTCATGAGGCTTTTCGAATCGTCATGAAGACGTTGACCCCGCTGGCATCCGCGAACACCTCGTAGTCGGAATCCCGCGGAGCCAAAGCCCCGAGCTGCTGCTCATCACGGTAAATGAGATACCAATCGAGCAGGTGCTCCATGGTGTAGCGATCGGGATTCTTGGGATGCACATTCGTCGTGAGCAGCAATCCGCCGGGACGAACCCATGCGTGGTAGAGCTGCACAAGATTCCGGCAAACATTGTCCGGAAAATAGTCAAAAAGACCCGCACAATAAATCATGTCGTAAGTGGGCAGGAATCCCTCCCGCTCCTGGTGAACATCCTTGAGCAGTTCATCGATGGATTTCTTGATGAACTTCACGACGGGTTTGCGCCCGGACGCCTCCATGGAGAGGGCCGCCCTTTGCGTCGTGTAGGCGATGGTCTCGTCATTGAAATCCATGAGGTGAATTGCGCACTGGTCCGCACCGGCATGGTTGCGGATGAACCTCTGCACCTCCACCGCCGGGCCGCAGCCAATTGTCAGAACAGTAAAAATCCGTTGCTCTTCGGCCACCCGCTCCGCTTCGGCGACAAGGTTTTCCTCGAGGATCCGCACCCGGTTTCTGTGCGCCACGGCTGCGGCCACATCGGTCGTCAGATCATGAAAGATTCTGGCGTAAGTGTTGTTTCCCACGCTCTCGGACTCTTTCAGCATCATGTTCACCATTTCATAGTCGCCGGCATACCCGAGTGGCTTGCTAAACGACCGGTAGGCAAACGGAGCGCACAACATGAACGGATGAATCTCCCTCTGCGCAAACGCCTTGTAAACCAGCACGTCTTCCTCGGATACCTTTGATGCCTCCCCCTCGAACAGGCGCATGAATTCGCCCATCTTCCCGGCAACCGGACCTTCTAGAGAAGAGCGGAAGAGCGTGTTCTTTCCCTCATCGGAAGCCGTGTTGATCGACATGGCGGTTTCGGCCTCCTCGATCCAGCGGCTGATCTCGGCCAGAAAATTCGCGAATTTGTTGACGACGAGCTGATACGATTCTGAAATGTGCAGCCCCTCCTCCCAATCCGAAATGAAACGTCCGGCCTCCTCCCGCAGCGCATCTCCCGGCTGAAGGTGGGCCAGGCTGCTCCATGAGTCGGTAAGCGTCACCGAGGCAATGATCATCAGCCCGGTCGTGACAATGCTCGTAACAACTCCCTTGCCCCGGTAGATCACCCGTTCGCCCCGGACGACAACAAGCTCCTGGAGCACCTCGCTCAGTTGGATAATCGAAAATGGATTGTAGACTTCGAACACGGCGAGAGATCGCGACACGTGGATGAGAGTGCCGCGTCCTGTCACACCCGAGGTGTTGGTGAATGTGACCAGACTGTCTATTCCTGCCAGAGATTTTTCCACGTTTGTTTGAGGTTGGGTTCCGTTTGGTGATTTCGAAACCGGTTATTTCCAAAGCCGCTTTTCCGCCATCATTGCGAGTTGTTCGACATTGGGGCCTTTAAGAAATTCCATCGCAGAGAAGCTGACCCCGAGGCCTTCCTTGATCCCCAGTCCCAGTTCGAGAACCATCAGGGAATCGACTCCCATTTCGTTGAGCTTCCTTGTCAGGGAAACCGCTTCCTTGGACATCTTGAGTGTCCCGGCCAGGATATCCTGGAGCCGACCCTGCAACGCCATCAGTCTTTCCTCCTTCGGGAGCCCGGCAAGTTCCGCCCGCACAGCGGCCGCAACGCCGCCGCCATCGTCCCCGTTGGACCCGGAGCCGAGACCTTGGAACCGGCGATCTTCGGCGATTTTAGGATTGGCCTCGCGCCACCGCCCCCAGTCCACAAGAAACACGCCCGATTGCGCCCTGTCCCCGCAGATGATCTTGTCCATGGCTTCAAAAGCCTGATCGTTTTTCAAACCGGTGATGCCCCCCGCAGCGAGAGCTGCCTCCAGGCGCCCGTCACGGGCCACGACGCCCGATTCCGAAAGTGCCCCCCAATTGATGGAGAATGCGGGCAGCCCGCGACTGCGGAGAACATGAGCGAGATTGTCCAGAGAGCTGTTTGCGGCGACGTAGTTTGTCTGTCCGCTGTTGCCGACCACGGCGGAAACGGAGGAGTAAAATACGAGAAAATCCAGGGTTTCGGACAGTTCCAGCGCCTGCGCGAAATTCCAGGCCCCGGCGACTTTTGGGAAAAACACCTTTCTGAAACGCTCCGGAGTCATGTCCTCCATCATGGCATCATCCAGCACCATGGCCGCATGAAGGACACCCCTGAGAGAATATGAACCGTCGTGGCAGGCGGCTGCCAATTCCCTCACCTGCGCAGGGTCGGTCACGTCGACGGACAAAACCTCCGCTTTTGCACCTGCGGCACCGATCTCCTCGAGGATCCGGTCGACCCCTGGTGCCTTGGCTCCAGACCGGCTCACGAGGACGACCTTCCCCGCGCCCTGCCTGGCAAGCCAGACGGCACTCAACGCCCCGAATCCGGATGTGCCGCCGGTCACGATGTAGCACCCGTCCGGACGAACGACCGGGCGGTTCGAAACCCTCCGGGGCACGTCAACCTCTCCGGACGAGAAATCCACAAGCAACTTCCCGAGGTGGCGGCTCCTGGCCATTTCTTCAAAGGCTTCCGCTATCGAGGACGCAGGGAAAAACTTTGTGGCGGGAAGGTGGAAGTCCCCACTCGCGAAACGGGCGAATATTTTTTCCAATGTTTCCCGGACGAGCTCCGGGGTTTCCTTCATGAGTCTGTCGATATCGAGAGAGGTGAAAGTCAGATTCCGATGAAATGCCCGCAGGGGAAGTCCGTTGTCCTCGGAGATATCCTTCTTGCCCACTTCGATATAACGGCCGCCGCTGCGGAGCAGTCCCAAGCCCGCGTGGAGCGCCTGGTTGGTCTGGGCTCCAATCACCACATCGACCCCACCCCCGTCAGTCGCTTCCTGGATTTGTCGGAAAAAATCCAGGTTGCGGGATGAAAAGACGTGGACAATTCCGAGATCCCGGAGGAACTGTCGCTTCTCTTCCGAGCCGGCCGTCGCAAAAATCTCCGCACCGGCCCAACGGGCAATATCGATGGCGGCAAGCCCCAGACCGCCCGTGCCATGGTGGATTAAAACCTTCTCTCCGCTTTTCAAACGGGCCAGATCGACGAGACCGCGATAGGCCGCGAGATACACGACGGGAATCCCTGCCACCTCCGGCCCGAGGTTCCCGGGAATTTTAATCGTGAAAACCTCGGGAACAATGGCGAAGGACCGAAACCCGTCCCGGAGCATGGACACCACGCGGTCGCCAGTCTGGAACCTGCTCCCCGGCCCGCACCGCAAAATCGTGCCGACGCATTCCATGCCGATGGCGCTTCCGTTGAATGTGTCTTCGGTTGCCGAGGGATGGAGGCGACCTTCCACTTTGAGAAGGTCCTTGTAGTTGAGCGATACGGCCTCCACGCGGATTTCCAGCTCTCCGGCTCCAGGCTCTCCGCGCACATCGTCCTCATAGAAAAGCGAACCGGATTTCCCCGGCGTCCCCAGCCGCAACACAACCGGCTCCCCGAGGGATTTTTTCGTCGTCTCGGCAACCGCCCCATTCTCCGCGACAACCCGCAGGACATTTTCGAATTTCCTTCCGCCCCGGATGGCGGTTTCCCCGGTTGTTCCCGCAAGGATTTCCCTTGCGAGCCACCCGGCTTCCCGGGAATCCCGACTCGCCGGGAGGTCCACGCTGCGGCAGCGGATGTTGGGATATTCGTTTTGAGCGACGAGCCCGAGAGCCGCAACGGCGGATGCCGCAGGATTCGTGATCTCCTCCTCCACCCCCTTCGCGCCCCGCGTGACAAGTGTCAGATCCCTTTCTCCGGCTCCGGCAGCACCGGCCGCCTGGAGAAAAGCCAGCGCCGATTCGCTGAGCGAACACGCGTCGGCAGCCTCATTGCCGCTGACTCCCGGAGAACCGGACGCAAAAAATACCACCCGGTTCCGGACAGGCTCCTTCAAAAGAATCTCACGATACCCCTCAGTGCTCGCGACGCCGTTCAAATGCAGCGCGGAGTTCTTAAAATGGACTGAGAGACTCCTGGCAAGCTCCGCTTCGGCACTTGCTTCTTCACAGAGAATCAAAATATCCCCGCCTTGTGAATGCGGCGCTTCTTCCGCGTCCGACTCCACCCAGGCGGATTCATAATACATCGCAGGCTTCACCGCTTCCAGTCCGGTCTCGATCACCTGGCAGGAGATCCGGCGCGCAAACGCAAAGACCTTTCCGTCGCTGCCGGTCAGCCACACGTCGGCCACGATCAGCGAGTCGGACTGGCTGGTGATCCTGCCGGAAGCAAAGCATTCCCCGACGTCCGGACGGGAAAAATATTGGAACTGGTCGAAGGAGAACGGAACAAAAAGCCGATCACCCTCCGAACAGAAAAGCACCGCCTGCAAGGCCGCGTCAAACAGCGTCGGATGCAAGGGATGCGAAGGGCTGTCCAGTGTCGCGGCGGCGTCGATTGTTAAAAAGAAACAGTTTTCGCCGACCAGGACCTCTTTGGTTGGACGGAACATCGGCCCGTAAAAAAGCCCGCGCCTCTCGAGGCGATCATAAAAATCGCCAACGGGCACCTCCCGGGGACACTCACTCCTCAACGAGGGAAGGTCCAGCAATGGCGCGACAACTTCCGTTTGCGGATACATGCGGCCCCTGCAATGACGCTGGATGCTGTCTTCCTCCCCCTCGACGCGGCTGGAAATGTTGAAGGCACCGTTGTCCGCATGAAAAGCGGTCACGAGGTATTGGAGTTTGGAATAATCGACAACGAGCACCTTTTCGAAGCTGACATTCTCAAGGATGACCGGAGCGCTGCCGTGGATTTGTGAACAAAGGGCAAGCGCCGCCTCCACGTATCCCATGCCGGCGAAAACCTTCTGATCCTGGACGCCGTGGTCGAAGAGGAAGGGAAAATAGTTGCGGTTGATCTCGACTTCCCAGGTTGTTTCGGATCCCGGAAGTGTCCGGTTCAAATAAACCGGCCCCGGCAACCCGAGCCGCTCCATTTTTGACCGGTCGGATTCCATCCAGTGGGATTCCCTCTGCCACGGGTAATGAGGCAATGGCAGAAGGTTGCGACCGGATGGTGCAAGGGCGGTCCAATCGGGCGAAAATCCGGCGCAGTAAAGCGCGGCGACGGTTTTCAGCAAACCGATCTGCTCCGGATCCTTGCGGCGCAAGGAGAGGAAACAGGTCGCCTTCGCTTCCAGATGGACCGCGCATTCCTTGATCGAATTCCCAAGGACGGGATGCGGGCCGACTTCCAGAAAATGCGTGTATCCGTCTTTGAAAAGGCACTGTATCGCTGCGGCAAAATGCACCGGCTGCCTGACATTCTGCCACCAGTAGTCGGCCCCCCAATCGGCTGCGGGAACCCGCATGCCATATGCCGTCGAATACAGGGGAATGAGCGGCTCACGGGGCCGGAGCCCGGCAAGGGATTCCAGCAGTTCCTCGCGCAGCGGATCCATTTGAGGGCTGTGATAGGCCACTTCGACGCGCAAAAATTTCTGGAAAATCTCCTCCTTCTCCAAACCCGCTGCAATCGCACGCAGTTCATCCGCATCGCCGGACAGTGTCACGGCTCCGAAACTGTTCACGGCGGCAATCGAAACGCCGCGCGATCCGGCAATCCGTTTCAGAGCCTCGGCTTCGGGCAATCCGACTGCCAGCATGGCTCCGCGCCCGGCCATCGTCTGTTGGAGGCGACTGCGGTGAAAACTCACCCGCACGGCCTCTTCCAAGGAATACACGCCGGCAACATACGCCGCGACCACTTCGCCAACGCTGTGGCCCACGACCGCGGCAGGGCGGATTCCAAAAGATTCCCACAGGCGGGTGAGTGCGACCTGAATGGCGAAGTTGGCCGGCTGGGCCACCTCGGTGCGCTCCATTCTCGACTCCGTCTCGCCAGCAATCATCGCCTCGCGCAGGGACCATCCCGAAAGTTTGTGGAAATGGCCGTCGATCTCGTCGATCACCGCCGCGAACACCGGCTCGGTCCGTATCAGTTCCTGGCCCATGCCCCACCACTGCGGTCCCATGCCGGTGTAAACAAAAACAAGCCCTGCCGAGACGCCCGACGCGGCGGTCCCGACCACCAAACCGTCGTGCGGTTCCCCCGTGGAGGCGGCAATCCATTCCTCGCGGATTTGTGAGAGGTCTCCGCCCATGGCCACACACCGGAAATCCAGGTGGCTGCGACGAAACGCCGCGGTGAAGGCGAGATCCTGAATGGAACCTCCGAATCCCTGCGCGGCCAGAAATGCCATTTTCCCCGTCAAATCCCTGAGGGCTTTCTCGCTCTGGGCGGACAGCGGAATCAGATATGGCCTGCAGGCCTGGGTCTCCGACGTTGCCGGACGGGCAACGGGAGCCGACTCCACGATGACGTGGGCGTTCGTCCCCCCGTATCCAAATGCATTCACGCCGACCAGCAACCCGGGCTTTTCCTCTTCCGAAGGCAGGACCGTTGTCTCGCCCACAACCTCCAGACAATAATCCTCGAAAGGAATTTTCGGGTTCGGGTTGTGAAAATGCAGATTGCGGGGAATCTGCCGGAATTTTACCGCCCCGATGGCCTTCAAAACCCCTGCCACACCTGCGGCGGCTTCCAAGTGGCCGATATTCGTTTTCACCGATCCCACCGGCAGTTTCTTCTTCCGTCCTTCCGAAAAAACCGCGTTCAGCGCCCGCGCTTCCGCCGGGTCGCCAGCCTGGGTTCCCGTTCCGTGCGCCTCGATATAGTCCACTTCGTGCGGCAGAACTCCCGCCCTTTCGTATACGCCCCGCGCGAGTGACTCCTGCGCCTCGCTGTTGGGAAGAGAAATTCCGTCGGTGTGTCCGTCTTGGTTGACCCCGGTTCCACGGATCACCGCATGGATCGGATCGCCGTTTTCCATGGCATCCCGAAGGCGCCTGATCAGGAACACCCCTCCTCCTTCGCCACGCGCATAGCCGGAGGCGCTGACATCAAATGTGTGGCATTCGCCGTGGTCCGCGAGGAAATGCCCCTTGCTCATCATGATCGGATAATCCGGGCGGGTCATGACATTGACCCCTCCCGCTATGACCATGTCGGATTCTCCGGACATGAGGCTCTGGCAGGCATAATGGATGGCCACCAGAGACGAGGAACACGCGGTATCCATCGTCAGGCTGGGGCCTCTGAGGTCGAAGGCGTGCGACAGGCGGTTGGAAAGAATGGTGATCGAAGCCCCGACGGTCGAATGCGAATCGATCAAATACCGGTTCGACGGCTGGATCTGGTGGATCAACTGGTCGATGCAAAACCCGCCGATAAAGACCCCGGTCCGCGAGCCGGCAACTTTGTCCAAGGGAATCCCCGCGTCCTCGAACGCCTCCCACGTCACCTCCAAAAGAAGCCGCTGCTGCGGGTCCATGCAGGCGGCCTCGCGGGGCGAAATCCCGAATGCGAGCGGGTCGAAGAGTTTCACGTCCGCATCCAGCATCGCGAACTTGGGCGCATACATTTTCCCGGGGCGCTTTTGGTCCTCATCGAAAAACTGCCTCGGATCCCAGCGGTCTTTGCGGACGGGCTTCAGCGCGTTTCCGCCGCGAAGCAGGAATTTCCAGAAGGCCTCGAGGGAATTTGCGGACGGTGGCATCCGGCACCCGATGCCGATGATTGCATACTTTTCGTGGTCGGTTGAAGAAGTGCGCACTCGGTTGTGATTACCAGATTTTCTCGAACGCGCGAGTGCAGAATGCAGGACACGCGGGGAATATTTTATCCGCCGGGCATTTACAAGCGCCGCATGGCCTCTACGAATAGGCGGATGTCTTCCGTTCTGCTATCCGCCAAGGACCTCAAACTCGCCTATGGCAACCAAATCCTGCTCAACGGCGTCTCGCTCACCGTGTCGCCGGGCGAGAAGGTCGGGCTTGTCGGGCGGAACGGCTGCGGGAAGACGAGCCTGTTCAAAATCCTCGCCAAAGAGTCGGAGCCGGATTCCGGGGAGATTTCCCTGCGACGCGGCGTGCGCGTCGGGTATCTGCCGCAGGAATTCGAGTTGGACGGCGCGAAGACCGTTTTGGAAAACATCGAGGGGGGTGCGGCGGACCTCGTGGAATGGATGCGGAGATACGAGGAGGGCGACGGTCATGACAACGAACTGCACGACCTGCTCGAACTCATCCAGCATGCGGATGGGTGGAACCTCCAGACAAGGATCCGCGCGGAGGCCGGATCGCTCGCCGCCCCCCCGCTTGATGCTCTGGTCGGACCGCTTTCGGGCGGCGAGAAGCGCCGCGTGGCGCTCTGCCGGGCGCTGGCCTCGCAGCCGGATCTCCTCCTCCTCGACGAGCCGACGAACCACCTCGATTCGGAGACGATCCGCTGGCTGGAGGACTTTCTGCGCGAGTTTCCCGGCGCGCTGATCTTTGTGACGCACGACCGGTATTTTTTGGAGACGATCGCCACGCGGATCATCGAAATCTCGGATGGCCGCGCGTTTTCTCATCCGGGAAATTACACCGCGTTTCTCGAGGCCAAGGCCCTCCGCCGACAGATCGCGGAGCAATCCGAGCGCCGCCGCCAGCGGTTTCTGCGCGCGGAGTTGGAATACGTCCGCGCAGGTGTCCGCGCGCAGAGGTCAAAATCCAAGAACCGCCTGGATGCGTATTATCAGGTGGCGGGGATGGAAGCGCCGCCCGAGGAGCGCGAGATGGACCTGCTCATTCCTCCGGCACCCGAGATTGGAAACACCGCAGTGGATCTCGCCGGAGCGGGGGTTCGCGCGGGCGGAACCGGGCGATGGCTTTTCCGGAACCTGAACCTGTCGCTCAGGGCCGGGCAGTGCACGGGAGTCGTCGGTCGCAACGGCGTCGGCAAGACGACCCTCCTCCGGCTGTGCCTGGGCGAGCTGGAACCGACGGAGGGAAAGGCCACCGTGGGAAAGCGGGTCGTCTTCAACTACATCGACCAGTCACGGATGCAACTGGACGGCCGGGGCACCGTCATGGACGAGGTCTCGGATTCCGGCGAGATGGTCGCCTTCGGAAATCAGACCCTCACCGCCCGCGCGTATCTGCGGCGGTTTCTTTTTGAGGAATCCCGCGTGAAAGAGCGCGTGGAGAAGCTCTCCGGCGGCGAGCGCGCCCGCCTCCTGCTCGCAAAAGTCCTCCGTCACGGCGGCAACGTCATCATCCTGGACGAACCGACAAACGACCTCGACCTCGCCAGCCTCCGCATGCTGGAAGAGGCGCTCGCCCATTTCGAGGGAACAGTCCTCGTCGTCAGCCACGACCGGTATTTTTTGGACCGCATCTGCGACCAGATCGTGGCGTTTGAAGACGGGGGCGTCTTTGTCCAGCCCGGCAACTATTCGTATTACCTCGAAAAAAAGAAGGAGCGCAGCCAGCAGGCCCAATCGTCGCTCAAGGCATTTCCCCCTCCCGCCCCAGCGTCAAAACCCGCGCCGAAACCCAAGCGGCTGAGCTACAAGGAAACGCAGGAGCTCGATGGCATGGAGGAAACCATCCTCACGGCGGAAAATGCGGTCAGGGAAATGGAAACGACACTGGACGACCCATCGTTCTTCGTCTCGCGATCCGCGGAAGCCCCGGCTTTGGTCGAAAAACTCGCCGCCGCAAGGAACGAGGTCGCACGGCTTTACGAAAGGTGGGAGGAATTGGCCGCGAGAATTTGAACGTCCGCAACCCCCGGTGTGTCCAAGGAAACAGACAAAAGATATGAAGAATTATTACAGCAAAATCAACCGCGGCCACTACTCGCTGGGCGACCTCGTTTCCATCGTCGGCTCCTGTGCCCGCGACAGCAAAGAAACCCTTGCCGCCCTGATCGATCTCTTCGAGAGCGGGCGCGTCCAGGTCAAAAACCACGGCCAGTTGAAACGGGTCAAGGTCGCGGTCGCAAGATAGGCGGGGCTCGGTTGTTGCGGATGCCCGATAAAAAGGGATTGTGCCGGGGTGCCTGTCAGGGAATACTTCCCGGCAACCCCCTCCCCTCATGTCGAACCCATCCACCCCCAAAAAAGTCGGTTTCATCGTTTACTTCATCGGCTTCACGGCCGCGCTCGCCGGCCTGCTCTTCGGGCTGGATGTGGGAGTCATCTCGGGGGCGCAGCACTTCATCGAACAGGACTTCAAGATCGGCGACAAGCAGATCGAAATCATCGTCAGCGCGCTCCTGTGGGGCGCGGTTTTCGGGACCCTGATCAGCGGGGTGTTGTCGAGTAACTTCGGGAGGCGGCGCACGATTCTCGTGAGCGCCGTGATTTTCGTGCTCGGTTCGCTGGCCTGCTCCATGGCGCACAACGAGCACGCGCTGATCATCTCGCGGTTCTTCCTCGGCATCGCGGTCGGTGTCGCCTCTTTCACGGCCCCCCTCTACCTCTCCGAAATCGCTCCCCGGACCGTCCGCGGCTCGATGATTTCCATGTATCAGCTGATGATCACGATCGGCATCGTGCTCGCGTTCCTCAGCGACACGTGGCTCGCCTCCTACGCCACATTCGGGGGAGTCAAGGGGGGCCACTGGCGGGTCATGCTCGGGATCATCTCGATTCCTGCGGCGATCATGTTCGCCGGGGTTCTCTTCCTGCCGGAAAGCCCCCGCTGGCTTTTCCTCAAGGGGTTCAAAGAGCACGCGGTGAATGTGTTCAAGCGCATGCACCTCGACGATGCGGAAATCGCTGCGGAAGTGCAGGAGATCGAGGACAGCATGAAAATCAGGCAGAACGGCTTTCAGATGTTCCTGAAAAACCCGAACTTCCGCAGGGCCATCGGCCTCGGGATCGGGCTCCAGGTCATCCAGCAGCTCACCGGCATCAACGTCGTCATGTATTACGCCCCGAAGATCTTTGCGCTGGCCGGTTTCGAGGATGTCAACGAGCAGATGTGGGGGACCGTGGTCGTCGGGATCACGAACGTGCTGGCCACGTTCATCGCCATCGCCTTTGTCGACAAGCTGGGCCGCAAGCCGATCATGTATGCCGGGTTCCTTGTCATGGGCCTGGCCCTCCTGACTGTGGGCATGCTCTTCAACATGGACATCGAGAAAAATCCGGCCCTCGGGTATCCGGCGATCGGCGCTTTGCTGGTGTTCATCATCGGGTTCGCGATGAGCGCAGGACCGATCATCTGGGTGATCTGCTCGGAGATTTACCCTCTGGCCGGAAGGGATCTTGGCGTGACCTGCAGCACCGCGACGAACTGGATCAGCAATGCCATCGTCGGGCAGACATTCCTGACGATGCTGGCCACGTTCGGCGGGGGAAACACGTTCCTGCTTTACGGCGGGCTGAACGCGCTGTTCATCGTTTTCTTCGTGATCTTCGTGCCCGAAACGAAGGGCATTTCCCTCGAACAAATCGAGCGGAACCTGATGTCGGGACGCATCCTGCGGAAGATCGGACGGTAACGATCCCCTGTAGAGGCCCTTGTGCCAAGGGCCTGATCCCTTGTTCCACAGGCGGTTGGCACAACCGCCTCTACAGGAAGATGTCCACGATTTGTCCGGCGTATGGCCACTCCTCCGGCACCGCTGCCAGACCGGCCCGCACCGGGTTCTGCCGGACATACTCCCACTTCGCGGAATAGCTCTCCGACGACCGCATCACGTGGTCGAAAAATCCCTCCTGCCAGTGCGGGGACGAACCAGAAATCACCTTCGAAACGGCGCGCTTGAGAAGCCGGACCCACTGCGCGAGGCGAAAATCCGCCGCCCCCCTCACGAACAGATGCGCGTGATCGGGCATCAGCACGTATCGCCCAATGCCGACACCCCGCTCCATCCCGGCCCCAGCAAACGCCCGGAAAGCTTCATGCACGGAGTCCTCCGCCAAAAACGGCTGACGCCGAAACGTGTTGAACGTCACAAAATACACCGGCGAATCGATGCTCTGGAAAACCCGCGTCAATCGCGGCGGGCGGTTCGACATAACCCCAATCCTGCCTGTAGAGGCCCTTGTGTCAAGGGCCTGATTTTGTTCCACAGGCGGTTGGCACAACCGCCTCTACAACAGCACAACGCGGAAGCGTGGAATCCGGGGCCGCGCAACCTCAGGCCACCCACAAAAAAGCCTGACGCCACAGATCCCACGCTGTAGATCCCACGTTGCAAGATCCCACGCTGTAGATCCCACGCTGTAGATCCCACGCTGTAGAGGCCCTTGTGTCAAGGGCCTGATTTTGTTCCACAGGCGGTTGGCACAACCGCCTCTACAACAGCACAACGCGGAAGCGTGGAATCCGGGGCCGCACAACCTCAGGCCACCCACAAAAAAGCCTGACGCCACAGATCCCACGCTGTAGAGGCCCTTGTGCCAAGGGCCTGATCCCTTGTTCCACAGGCGGTTGGCACAACCGCCTCTACAAAAAAAAAAAAGCACAAACCGCAAAAAAGGCCGGGTGCCTCGCTCGAGGACCCGGCCTTTCGTTGTGTGAATTTCGTTTCGCTCAACCCACCAAGTCACGCCGACGGCGCAGGTTCCAGAGCATGAACGCGGAACCGATCCCGATCAGGAGCCATGTTTTTGGCTCGGGAACGGCTGTGAAGACAATATCATCGACCCCCAAGTGTGGCGAAGTCCCCGAAACGTGATTGTATGTCCAACGCAAGTAGATTTCTCCATCAGCGGCAATCGAAGTTGCAATCGTTGCTGTCCGCGAAGTTGAAAGCACAGTAGCCAAGTTGCCAGCCGTGCCCGTGGTTGCTGTAACCGCACTACCTCCCGTGAGACCCGTCGTGATAAATGTCCCTGTCGGAGAACTAAGCCCGTAGTCAAACGTAATCGTCGAGGGACTAGCCCCTTGGGAATATTGTTCGACATTATAGGAAATTGACCACGAATCTAGAGCCTGAGCCGTGCTGTTTTTGAGCCGTAGCACGAACCGCCCTGTGCCACTGTTCTTCATACCTAGAGAGAGGTCTGTAGTGTTCGCATCTTGGAGAGCTCTCCAACTAGTTGCACTATCGTAGGTGCTGGTGTTGGAGTACACTCCGCCTGGATCGAAATCATTGAAAGCTGTGATAACCAGCGCTGGATTTGTCGACCCAGAGTAAATTGCATACGGAGTCGTAACGGTGGCCGTCCCTGAGGTGAAGGGTGAACTCCCCCCCGTCGCATTATAGGTTCCACCGAAATTTGTGTTTAAGTTGTTGAAATCAAGAGTTGTCGCCGAATTGTAGTTCACTAATATTTGCGCCTGCCCCCCCGCCAGCGTGACCGCCGCGAGGCCGATGATTGCGAGTATTTTTTTCATGTGTTTGTTTTCTCCCGTCCGTTTTGGTTTTTTTGTGTTTTTCCCTCTTCGACCGACTCAAAATGGTTCACGCACCCCCGGCGCGAATGCGGAATTTGGAATTCGAAATTTTGCGGATTGCAGACCGTCTATTCCCGAAGAACAAAGGAAGGAATGTTGGGGCCTCCCCTCTTCCGGACCGGTCCCGGAAGCGACTTTTGACCGCCCAACGACTGCGGCTGCGAGCGGCGGAACAACGTGCCGCGCACACTTCATGTCCTGCGTCAAAATGCCAGACTTCCCACCCCAGGCAACGGGAGATTTGTTACGTTTTCGTCACAAACTTTTTGGCCCGGCATTCCTCCCCAGCACGTTGGCACCGGCAGCAGGCGGCATGCCAGAATGCGGGCTATTTTCCAAAAGGCGGTTTTAAGATCTTCGTCAACCACCGGGTAATCCCATGCAGCAGACGGAAAAATGGCGCTCGCCGGACGGCTTTTGGGACCGGTTGATGCCGCTTTTCGGGCGGGTCTTTTTCCCGCCGGAGCTACCGCCCGACAGCCAGGCGGTCGGCGAGTTTCGACGGCAAACCGGCCTCCAAAATCGCTTTCTGCGCTGCGGCGATGTCGTATTGAAGCCGACGCAGAACCACCCGGTTCGTGGCCGTATCGTAGATGCAATACGCCGCCCGCCAGTCTCCATCCCGCGGTTGCCCGACGCTGCCCACGTTGATCAGGTATTTTTTCCCCGGCATGAGGTCGAGCGACTCGAAGGGGATCGTCCGGACGCTGCCGTCGCGGATATACGCTTTCGGCGAGTGGGTGTGCCCGATGAAGCAAACCGACGTGTGCTGGTAGCTGAAACTGGCAGCGGCGTCGAGCTGGTTGAAGACATACCCCCACTTGTGGGGCGTGTCCAAGGTGGCATGAACGATGGTGAAGTCGCGGACCTGCCGCTGGAGCCTCAGCGTGCGCAGCCAGTCCTTGTCCTTCTCGGACAACTGGTCCCGCGTCCAGTTCATCGCCTCTTCGGCGAGCGCGTTGAAGCCTTCCTGGAACCCGAACATCGAGGCCTGCTCGTCGTGGTTCCCCTTGACCACCGGGCAGTCGAGGTTGCGGACGATGTCCAGGCATTCCTTCGGGAATGCGTTGTAACCCACGACATCCCCCATGCACACGAAGTGCGTGCACTTTTCGTTCTCCGCATCGGCGAGAACCGTTTGAAGGGCTTGAAGGTTGGCGTGGATGTCACCGAATATGGCAAATCGCATGGAGAAATTTTCGGCCGCGTTTTACGGCCTCAGGGGCTTTCTACCCTTTCGGAGGAGGGAATATCCAGTTTCTTTTCCATTTCGCGCAGAACATTGACAAGCGTGGGCAGCCGTTGCCTGTCCCCTTCGAGGTAGAGCGTTTTCAGCAGATCGTAGGATTCCCGCTCGCGGCCCGGGCATTTCGCCATCTCGTAGCCTGCGAACCGGCGGCAGTAGGGCGGCGCGTCCGGGAACTGCGCCGCCCGCAGGAAGGCCGCCGCCGCCCCGCAGTGGTCCTCGAATTTGTCGCGCAGAAGAACCCCCAACTGCAGGTGGAGCTGGTATTTGTCGGGGTTGTTCCGGATCCCCCGTTCGAGCAGGTCGCGCCCGAGGTCAAAATACTGCCGTTGCGCGCGGATCCTGAGCGCCTCGCTGGGTTGCTTCGCATCCTGCATCGCGGCCACGCTGGCATTATACGCCATATGCCAGGCCGCCATGTCCCAATAGAGGATGGAGCGCGGCTGGAGCGTTGTCACCGTGTCAAACAGGCCCGCCATCCTCCCCCATTCGGTGTTCTCCCACGCCGTGTGCGCCTCAATCCAAAGAAACGCCGCCAAGGGCGAACGAAACCCGCTGAGCGCCGCCAGAAACCCCATCTGCCCGATCCGCTCGCGAAGATCGAGGGTGATCGCGGTCACGCGGAAATTCGCGGCCTTGGCTTCCCCGGCAAGATGGACCTGCAGCGGCAGCAGCACAGCGCCGAACCCGGCCAGCAGAAAAACCGCCAAGGCCCGGCGCGCCATCATGGAAAAAAAGTTTTCAGTGTTCGGTGTTCAGTTTTCAGCGCAGATACGGCTCCGCCTCTGAATGCGCCCTTTCTGAACACTGAATCACTGAAAACTGAACACTTGGGGCTCATAGCTCGCGCCCCGCGAAGACGATCGCGGCCAGGAAAAAATAGACCGCCACGTAGAGCCCGCCGAGCGCCAGCGTCTGGACGAAGAGGGCGGCCGGGATGGACGCCCCCGCGATCACGTCGTCCACGTAGTTGAAGGCCTGGAGGTCCGGGAACAGCAGGGCGACAAGCGCCGACAGCAGGCGGGCCCACCAATGGACGTCGCCTCCCGCCAGCCAAAAATCCCGGGCCGTCGCCTGCAGGTGCCCGATGAAATAGATCGCGGACGCCATCAGGATTGCGAAGAGCCCCGAACTCGCGAACGTCGAGAGGAACAGGGTCAGCGAAGCCAGCAGCGCGGATTTCACGAAGATGATGACGATCCCCGGAAAGAGGTTCGCGTTGAAGGTCGAGGCGCTGATTTCCTTCAATGCCAGCGCGAGTTCCTCGCCCCCCCCCCCCGCGAGCTGGACGCGCGTTTCCGCGAGAACCCCGTGCTCGCGAAACCACAGCACCGCGAGGAACAGCCCGCTCATGAGCAGGATCGAAAGCGCAAGCAGCAGCAGGATCCCGACCAGCTTTCCCAGCAGGTAGGAGAACCGGGGCACCGGCTTCGCGAGAATCGTGTAGATCGTCCGGTCCTCGATGTCCTTCGGCAAAAAATTCGCGGTGGCCAGGATCGCGAGGATGGATGAAAAAACCGACATCGCCCCCAGCGAAATATCCTTCAGCATCTGGAACTGTTCCTGGAACGAGAACTTCGCCACGAAGGCCGAGTTCCCGATGATCAGGAGCGCGAAAATCAGCAAAAAATAGAACACCTTCATCCGCACCAGCTCGGTAAACGTGTTCCACCCGATCGCCCATGTGCCTCGCAGGGATTTCATCGTGGGGTTGATGAGAAACACCGTGCCGCGAGCTCATCGGTTTTCTCTTGATTTGCCACTCCGCCATTCTCGCACCAAAGGCGAAGGACGTCGGCCCCGTAGTCGAGCCCGGTCGGGAACACCAACGAACCATGCCGAATCTCCAATCGCGCAAATACTTCCGGATTCTTCAGGTCATCCACCAGGGGACCGCTGAGCGCCTCCAGGTCGGGCGTGAGGTCGAGATCCAACTCCCCCCCATCTGCAAAGTGCAGGCGGACAAGACGGCTGCCGACAGCCCGCGCATCTGCAAGTTCAAAGGAGACTTTTGGCATTCTCCGAAACTATTCTTTCCCGCCCGGATCGTCAAATCTTGCGAATCCCTCACAGACAACTTCCCGGCAACAATCCCAAAAGGACAGATTTGAATCTTCGCCGTCTGCCCGCCGTAGGTCGCATGAAAATGCGGCGCGGGATGGTCGCCAAAATACATCTGTGTCGTGATCCCAAAAAAATGCGCAACTTCCAGCACAGCAACGAGGAATAAGCGGGATAGAAAATGGGCAAGGCGCGGGAATGTGAGGAAATGCGGAGGTCCTGGGGAAAAGGGGAAGATGAGACTGGCCGCCGAAGCGGCGGCTAGAACGATTTGAGGGTGTCTTCCCCGGTGCTGTAGGCGTGTTCCAGGTTCAGGCCGCCGTTTTTCTGGATGTTGAAACCTTGGTTTTCGATGATAAAGCGGGAGCGTCCGGCGCGGGTTGCGATGTTGGAAATGTTGCCGGAGTGGAGGTGTTTTTCGGTGATCCAAGCAAAGGTGTGGGGTTGGCCTTTGGGGTCCGTTTCCTCGCAGAGCAAGCCGGAGAGGATATGGGTGCGCTTGTCGCTATCGGAGTAGGCGATGTCGTTGACCCATCGGAAAACTTGAAGCGTGCCGTCGCTGAGGGCTTGGCGCAGGCGGTTTTGAGGGGACAGGGGCAGGAGGGCGAGAAACTCCTGCCAGAGGGCGGGGGTGCGGCCGGATTTGAAAGTCAGCACGTAGGACCAGTGGTATTGTTCGCAGAGGCTCATGACCGGGGCCGCAGGCCATGAGCGAGTCGGCGGCGACGCAGAGGCGGGTTTGGGGGAAAGCGGCCTTGATGCGAGGAGCCAGGCGAAGAAAGGCTGCGAGTTCGCAGTCCTGCTTGACGCTCTCGTAG
>Ga0172380_10001531_pt1 | contig 39486 bp, 60 predicted proteins | sample Leawe162metaG_FD_119747 | JGI IMG/M metagenome (GOLD analysis project Ga0172380, IMG submission 119747) | Leachate microbial communities from a municipal landfill in Southern Ontario, Canada - Leachate well 162 metaG | ecosystem: Engineered > Solid waste > Landfill > Unclassified | place...
ATTGAGGTACGCATTGCGACCGATGAACATGTAATTGTGCGCGCCTGCCTTTGCAGGAGTCGCATACCATGAAAGGACATTGTCGTAAGTGTTATAGATGGACGCGCGCTTCTCCATGATGAATCCTTCGTTCGAATTCAAATCGTGAGTGAAGACCAGTCGGGAAGTGTCCCCTTTTACAACGCCGTTCTCTTCGTAGGTGTTGTCATAGAAAGTGAGGTTGTTTCCCTCGAGCTCGACGCGGGAAGGAAGCGCACTGGTCTGGATGAGACATGCGGTGATGACGGTACCCGTGTAAATGTTTTTCGTACCATCGTCGTCTCCGATGTTCTGACTGGTCGGTTTGTTTTTGGAAGTGTTGTTCGCAAGCTGCGGTTGCGGGTTGGCGGCAACATACTCCGGATTTTTAGTTCCTTCGTTTTGAGCGGGAGACCTGTAGAGATTTCGATCAAGTCCGATTTTTGAAAGTTCCATTTAGTTTTCGTTAAATCCTTTATCAGTGATCGACAAGATTTCGATACCATGGACCACGACCGGAGTCCCTCTTGACGTTCCGACCAAACGAAGACGAATCACGTCGAAGTCGCCCGTGTCCTCGTTCGGAAGAAGCGCGTTGTTGTTCTCGTCAACCGGTCCGATGGATTCCCATGCGTTCGGTCCCGAACCTTGAGTCTGGTATACCAAATTGCTTCCAGCGGCATTTTCAGAGTACACGTTGAATCCGCTGATTGATTTTACCTTCGCGTACATCTCGGTGAACGAACGCCATCGGTCGATGAATTCAAAATAGAAGGGCTGACCGAAGTCGCTGATGCCCACGTCGAGTGCTCCCACCTTTCCGGCTTCGGTACCCATGAGGTGATTGAGGTCGGTTCCGTTGTCGTAAGTAATCATCGCGGTGATGGCATTGCCGACATAGTCGTACACGGTCCACACCTGCGTAGAGATTGAGTATCGGAGCATGCAGCTCGTGAAGGTGACTCCTTCGACAGTGACCGTTCCGACCGCCCATTCGACAGCATCAAAACCGTCATACACTCCCGTGATATTTTCGTAGTTCGCGCGAGGAATCGCACGAATGAAGTCGATGATTCGACGAGAGATTTCAACAGGCTGACCACCGTAATCGAACTGGTAGATACCTGACGAGTGATGGAAAAAGATACCGGTCTTGGTCTGCACGATCGATTCGTTCGAATATGTTCCGACGTTGTACGCAGGGTATGCGTCGATAGAAGTCGCACCGTAAATGCGGAAAATGGTGTCCTGACGGAACACGAGAAGTGCTCGAGGAACGCGAACCATACCGGTGAATGTCTGACCGTCCTGCGGTGAAAGGTCCTTGATGAAGTTCACGTCCGGATCGTAAGTGAGGGAGTATTGATCGGGAGGAGTGAACTGCACGATGTCCGTGTAGTAAATGATTCCGTAGAGTTTGTCGATGACCCATACTCGTCCTTCGAATCCGGCACTGATGAAGTCACCCGGTGGAAATCCAGCAGGCACAAGGTCTGTTCCGAATGCTCCTCCGTTCGATGTCATCACAGGGTCTCCGAATGAAGCGTTTCCGTTCACCATCCAGATGTAATTGAGGAACTGCGCGAAGCGAGCTTTTTCCGTGGTGTCGATTCCTGAACGACGAACAACCCAGCCCGGATTGTCCCAGTTCTGAATTTCGTCATCGACTTGTGCGTACAAAAAGTTTTGGAAAGTGATGTCGCCGTCCAATCGGAAAACAGCACCTACTCCGTTTTGAGAAGGATTTTTCCAGAAGTTCATGGCATAACCGGAAGACATATACAAAGCGGTATTGTTCGCACCGATGTATTGCAATCCGAGACTCACAGGAAGACGAACAGCAGTCACCTCGAATGTGGTCTGATCCACTTCGAAAATCTGCCCCATTCCGGTATCCTCTGATCCTTCCTTCAACCAAAAACCGACGAAGTGTTCTCCGTCTCCTGCCGATGCAGCTGAAATATAAATTGCGTTTGTACTTTCAAATGTGGTGGCAGTACCCACAGCCGTGATCGCGTATGTGGTCAGATTCGTATTGAAAACTTGCACCAATCCGACCTGACTCGTTCCGGACCAGAAACAAACGAAATGCTCTCCGTCCCCGAGAGGAAGAAGCACGATGTAGTCCGCAGCGTCAGTGTCGAATTCAAATGCTGATGAAAGCAATGTGATGACACCAGTACCGGTGTTGATGGACATCGACTGGACCATTCCGTCGCCGTTACTGTCTCTCCACGCTACAGCAAAATGACTTCCGTCCCCGAGAGCCGCGCATGAGTTGTATGAAGCATTCGTCGCCTCATAAGTTGTAGGAGAAGCTGGTCGAGTGACAGCCCATGTACCGGTATTGATGGCAAGCATCGCAGCCTTACCAGCGTTTGAAGTTCCGGTGTAACAAACGAGCGCATGACTTCCGTCGATGAGAGTCAAAGAGATTTGAGAAGCGTCCGCAGTGTCGAATTCAAATGGAGAGCCGAGTGCTGTGACCGCGTAAGTCGTGAGGTTCACCTCAAAGATTTGAGCGAATCCATCGCCTGATGGTCCTTGCCATGCGTTCAAAAAGTGGGTCGAATCGACTTTGATAACGGAGTTGTATCCGTCAGTGGATGTGTCAAATTCAAGAGCCGATCCAAGCATAACGAATCCTCCTTCGTCCTGACTCATTCGTGCAACCTGCATGAATCCGTCACCGTCCACACCTTCCCAAACGACAAGCGCATGAGTGTCATCGATTCGGGTTGCGGCGATGAAGTTCGTACTGGTACTACCTTCGAAAGTGTCCGTATCACCGAGCTTAATCATGTTCGCAAACCCCGGCAATGTGATCGAGTTGTTCAATGTTCCGAAATTACGAATCGCGGCATCACGCTGTGTCGCGAATTCGGTCACACCGAGACGAGTCTGAATAGCTCCGATGCGATCGAAGTTCATGTTCACTGCAAGCTGCACTGAATTTTCAGGAGTGATCGTGTCGTCAAGCTGCGCTGTACGAATGATTCCTTCTGTGGCATATGGGATTTTTACATTTTGAATGGTCTGCATGTTTATACTCGTTTGAACAAAACGTCTTCGTTTTGAGCTACTTCTGCCAATCGCAGGAATTTGTGTTTCCAAGGTTCGAAGTGCATGTCAGCAAGAAAAAGAAGATTTTCCTTGAAATCAGGATTGATTTCAAATGCTTTGAAGCCCGCAGCTCGCGCCTTGTCTCCTTGCCCAGTATACCAATAGCATCGCGCAATGTAGAGAAACGCGTCAGCCTTTTCAGGATTCCATGTCGCGACCTTCGTATATTCTTCAAAAAGAACGGCAGCACGAGCATACGCCTTTCGGTAATATGCCTCACGAGCGTGATAGTAACGGTCCCGAGGAGTGGCATTTCCACTCGCAACAATCTTCGAAAGAATTCGGAGCATGCGGTCAGGGTCGAGGTCGTGAGCGGTCGAATATCCGTAAGTAATGACGATGTCGCACGGATTTTTTTGAACGGGATGAACCGTCTCGTGAGCGGCTCCCACCCATTCAACTATCCGGTTATTCCGGAAGATTCGAGGAAGGTCATGCACCTGTCCTCCGACCTTACTGGTCATTCGGACGGAAAAGTGAAGTTGATCCTCCGTGGCATTTGCAATAAGGTCTCGAATTTTCTGTACACCACCGTGCTCGAGAGTCTCGTCTGCATCGATTGAGATGATCCAGTCTCCGGTTGCCTTGGACTTCGCGTGATTTCGAGCAGCAGCAAAGTCGTCAGCCCAAACATAATCAGTGAAAACGTTTTCAGTATATTCTCTTGCGAGCGCAACTGTTTCATCGGTACTACCAGTATCGCACACAATGATTTCATCCACGCCTTCAAGAGACTCCAAAACTGCTCGGATGTGGTCTTTTTCGTTCTTTACGATGAGGCATGCTGATAATTTCATAAGGTGTTTAATCTACCTAACAAGGTCCGCGCTCATACCGCGGACCCAATAGAGAGACTATCCAGTCGGACCTGTAGGACCGGTTGGACCAGTTTCTCCTGTAGCACCCGTTGCTCCTGTAGCGCCAGTGGCACCAGTCGCACCAGTCGCTCCAGTTGCACCAGTAACACCCTCAACAACAGCTGTGAACGCTGGAACAGCGGTCGTACCTGTGTTTGAGTATGTACCAGCAGCAGAGCCTGCAAGAATGATGAGACTTGCACCGGGAACGAAAATTCCCGCGTAAGTTGCTCCGTCTGGAGCAGCATCAGCACTGTCGATAGTTGCCTCAATGACATACTGTTCGACAGGAGTTGCATCAATCACATTCATTCCTGAAATTCTTGGTTGTGTGTAACCCATACGTTTTTAAATTAAATTAACTTGTAACTACGATCGTATCCTGACCGGTATAGAGGTTGTTGAACAAGGCTTGCACCAAGTCCTCGAACTTCTTGAGGTCGGGATCGCTGCTATCAAGTGTGATGTCCTTTCGGTACTTGATGGCGTATCGCAGATACCACTTATAAATCTCCCTATAAGGCTCTGGGAGCTCTTGATAGAGATTCTCGACCGGGAGCAATCGTTTGTAGTAATCGATGTAGAGATTGTTTCCCTGCATCGAGTCCGGAACGATTCGGTCGAAATACAACTTTCCTTCCCAAACGGAGTAGTACAACGGCTGGGCGATTGTTGGTGTGACCCAAATACGGGTGCCTGCTGGGATCGCGCGCGTCACACCAGTCACTCCTGTAAGTTGGTTCGTAATCAAGTTTACCGCCGTATACTCGATATTCATAATTTCCTGATCGTAATCGGTCGTTGCGACGATTCCGGTCGCAGGATTTGTCGTTGCAGGAAAATCTCCCGCGCTGTCGAGGTCGATCGTCACCGCTCCGATAAGTGTTTCCGTGGTGGTGGTACCGCCCATCACCTGAAAGGCGACTTGGTTCCATGAACGCTTGTCGATGTATTTCAAATTGAACGGAGCGAGCACGTTGCCGATGAGGAAACGAGCAGCAAGAACAGACCGGTCAGTTTCCTTGAAGTCGATGTTCGTAGGAAGGTCGACGCAGTTTGAACCCGCAAGCACCTTGATCGGATATTCGAATTCCTCGTTCCATGCGTGACGGATACCATAGAGTTTTGCCTTCACATATTTTCGAGCGTCGTCGATAGCAGACAGACAAAAAGGAATGGTGATTTTCTTGTCGTCTTCCGAAACTCCCATTGCCTTGAGTACAGGGTAAATGACTCCTCCCGCAGAGTCTTCCGGGTATGAAAGAACGCTGATCGGAGAAGAAAATTCTGAAACATCGCTGGTCTGTGAATTTTTCCATCGAACCTTGTAGTAAGTCGTCGTGAGACCGGGAGCATCGAAGACAACGGTTTTTTGCTGCGTGACGTACAACGATTGAGTCGCAAGAAGCGTATACACGCCTCCTTCGGTAAGAGCACTATAGATTTCAATCTGGTCGTAATTGACCTGCGCGACAATATCCCCACGGTTGTGAGGCTGTTTTGTCGCTGCAACAGTGAAACCTTGGTCGGTGTGAGCCGAAGCAAAGAGAAATTCCGTGTTTTCAGAACCCATTGAACCGGCAAGCAAAATGATCGCACCGGAAGTGAAATCAATCGCGTTGTCGACAGGAATCGCAGTAACACCAATCGCGAGATTGTTGGAAATGTATGTGAATACCTTCGGATTCAGTTGGTTCGGAATCTCGATGATATTTCCAATGTTGTGTCGAATGGTGATTTGCGGAAACATGATGGTTTTATTGTAACACTATTCCTTGTCAGGGATAACTGTGACTGCTCCCAAAAACTTACCCTTGTCGGTCGTGAGGATGTTTTTGAAGAGAGAGACCACAACGACGATTGCCGGGATAGTCGCAACAACCCCGCGGTCAATAATTCCTTTCCAGTCGAGACCGAAAACAGTCCCTGCGTCCTGAATGCTTTGCGCAACAGAAAGAACGAACAATGCCGCGAGGGTCATAAGTCCGTAAACGACTGCACTTTTGATGTTTGCCCAATTTAAATTAAACATAATTCTTAATCATCACTCGGCTCAATAATGGTCTTCCCCATAGGGTGAATTCCAGCATCGATGTCGATGTGAACGTGTTTATTAGCTACTTCTAAAAATACCGGAGTACCGCAATTAAGTATACCCCGAAGGATGGCACTTAGCTTAATTCCGTCTGTGCACAAGATGTCAGCGGCGAGTCCTTTCGTGTGAGAAGAGTTCGCAACGCCTCCTACTGCCTTGTTTTCCGCAACGGTTCTGAATCCGGAAGTGAGCACGAACGGAACTCCCGCCTTGTCTCTCGACGCGTCGAGAATCGCTCGAAGTTTCGGATCGAGCTCTGAAAAAGTGTGACCTCTTCCGGTCGCCTCGCTCATCTTGAAAAACTTATAAGTTGTTTCTGGTACCGTCGGAGTGACCGGAGGCTTTCCGAGTACCAAGATGTTCGCAACTTTGTCCCAGTATGGAGCGATTCTCCCGAGAGCGATGCTTCGATTCGAAGGCACAGCATCGAGGTCGTCGTTGTTGTAATACGGAAGCGTCTGACCGTTCACCACGACACTGTCCATAGGGTCTTCAACCATCACTTGCTGACGCTGCAATCGGTGAAAGAAAGTGTGGAACAATTCGTGATTCAACACGTTCCCTTTGTCGGTATCCTTCACAAGATAAATGAGGTCGGTTCCGGGGTAGAGAGGAAGCGCTTGTGTGGCATTCACTCTGATGCCGTTCATGTCGTTTCCGTACAAAAATACAACACAGTGGTACTCGCCTTCCTTCACGACAGCACGCAATTTTTCATACACTTCGTCGCCGGGAATCACACCCTGATACGTCGCGTTTCCGATGACCTTGGTAGTGAAATCAAAATTTGTAGAGATGTGCTGATTCGCATCCATCTCGATCGGAGTGTTTTTCTTGAACCAGTCGAGACCTTTTGAAAGGTTCGGGCTCTTGGTGTATTTGTTTTTTACGATGAGAATTTTATACTTCATGGTTTTGTGGATTAGGCTTTTCTGTTACATGCGACTCGACTTTCTTTTCTTGGACCGTGTGGGTCTCGACGACATTCTGATTCTCGTCGAGTTTTTCTTTTATCGTCGTTTTTTCAGTGACGACAACGTCCTCGTCCCTCAATTTCTGCAATCTTGCGAGGAGCTTTCTAGGAATAGCATACCCCATTTTACCGACATTTTCGATGATCGAGATCATTTCGGTGAGCGCAAGAAACGTGATGACCGCGTCCTGAATGTACCAAGTGCCCGGAGTGACCTGTTCGGTGAGATGTCCGGCGCTGATAAGAAGACCATATACGGCAACTTTAAATGCGCTTCGAACGATTCCTTTGCTCTTGATGACCTCTCCGCTGTTTCGTGCCGCAATGATTCCTGTGATGAAGTCAAAAATAATAAGGAAAAGCATAGCCCGAAGAATGAGCTGGTCGTCAAAACCGAAAAAGATTCCGAATACCGGAATGACAAAAGAAGGAAGGAATTTCACGGCAAAAAACTCTCCGATTCCTTTGAAGGTGTTCGCAATGATGGACAAAAACTCAGACATACTAAGATAAGCCATTGATGCTTTTAACTGATGCTATCGCCAGACCTTCGACCGTTTTGATACTCGCGTTCGCAAGTCCGTTGAATGTTTTCACACTCGGAAGCGCAGGTGGTGGAGTGAAAATCCACCCTGTGTTTCCGGTGATGTTTGTACTGTTCGCTCCTGCATACCAAGTACTCCCCGGCGATGCGAGTGAGTACTGAATAGCAAGATAGTCAGAAGAAACAACGCCACCTCCAGCCTTCACGAGATTGTGTGTTGAAGATGAGCCAGTCGAACGAATGGTGATGAGTTGACCAGCACTTCCTGACACAAGCCAGTTCGTAATGGTCTGTGTTGATGAGTTCAAAAAACGAATTTCATGTGCGACAGTTCCAGTGTCTCGGAAAGTACCAAAAGTACTAGACCCGTCGATACGAATAAAGTTCGCGTTTGCACCACGATCAAACCATACGATGTTATATGTCTTTCCTCCGAAGTCACACTGCACACTTCCTGTTGAAGCAGTGCTTTTGATTGTGGAAGTACCGGCATTCACCGTCGACCCCGTGCTTGCTGTCCAACTACCAGTAGTGGTACCAGCACCGTTCAAAGTGAAAAGACTACTTCCCATGTTCACAGTTGCTCCACTCGCAAGACTGAAAGTTCCAGCAGTAAAATTAAAATTATTCGTCGTAAATGTACCTTCACAAAAAAACTGACCGCTTCCATTGAAAGCGTCGGCAAGTGTTGCTGTCACTCCAACCGCAACTCTGAAACGAGGAAGGGTGCCTCCTGCCGTAGTGATACTTCCACTCGCTCCTAGATATAATTCATTTGTCGCATCGAAATTATTCCACGTCATCCCTGCTCCGTTTACGAGATTTCCGTTTACGGTAAGACCTCCCCCTCCTCCGTTATCGATTGTTCCAACAAAGCCGGTACAGGTCAGATTTCTACATGTCGGATTTCCTGTGCCAAGTGATACAAAAGCAGCTCCGCTTGCACCGTCAAAAAAGACATCATCGGATGCCGTAGGTACAGACTGACCGCCTGCTCCTCCAGACGTTGCAGCCCACTTCGTACCAGCCGTAGCGTTCCAAGTTGTAGAGCCCCCAACCCAGTATCGATTTGCCATATGCTATGTGTGAGTGATGAAGTCTGATGAAGGATTGAACCACAGAACGTCTGCGGTGAATCCCACGCCGAGAACGCGAATGACCACGTCGGTCGTTGTCGGCTGTGTCTGTGTGAGGTCTCCTGCTGTTTCAGAGACGTACACTTGGTTATTGATCGTGAATGTAGGAAATGCCGCGTCCGCACGAACCATTCCGTACAAAAGAACTTTTGTAGCGGAACCATCTCCTGCTGCTGCGAGTACGCAGATACCGATGGTACCTCGAGCATCACCGTCGGCTGCTGCCGCGCTGTTTGCGTCTGTGAGCTCCCAGCGGCTGTCAGTCGGGTCAAGATAGACTACGTCTCCAAAAGCGAGCGCAGTGCCCGCTGTGCCCGCCACAACGAATCCTGAATAGGTTCCGTCGGCAGAGAGAGAGTTGTCGAAACTGAATCCGGCATTTTCACCGAGACCGATTTCGGTCGTGAGTGGATTCGCGAATGTTCCCGTAGGACCGGTCGGTCCTGTTGGACCAGTCGGACCCGGAACTGTTGAAGTTGCACCGGTCGGTCCTGTTGGACCGGTTGCACCAGTAACACTAGCTCCAGTAGCACCAGTTTCACCTGTCGGACCAGTCGGTCCTGTTGGACCAGTTGGACCTGCTTCACCGGCACCTGTCGCGCCGGTTGCTCCTGTTGGACCAGTCGGTCCTGTAGGACCAGTGACCGTTGAATCAGCACCTGTCGCGCCGGTTGCTCCAGTTGGACCAGTTGGACCCGCTACCGTAGAAGTCGCGCCGGTTGCTCCAGTCGGTCCTGTTGGACCGGTAGCACCTGTTGGACCAGTCGGTCCGGTAACAGGAGTAGAGCCAGTATTCTCCCAAGACATCGTGTTTTCATTCCACACCCAAATAGTGTTTGTAGAACCGACGAATGCAAAAGCACCCGGAAAACCTACCGGGTATGCAGCCTCAAGAGCTTCCGGTGTGGGGAAGTATCCGAGGTTATTTGGATCGCCGGGTGATGTGGAAAGGTATGACATAATTTATTCTTTTGACTCCGCTCGAAGTGGAGCATGACGTTCAATAATCTGCTTTTCCATCTGGAAGATGTACTGCGGGAGCTTGTCGAGTACTTGAGTGTTTACCTCCATCACCTTTCCGTATGATACGGAAGTTTCATCAACCATCGTTTTCATTGTCGCAAGGAATTCTTGCAGAGAGTGAAGACCTTGTTCGTTCACAATTCTTGAACGTTCAAAAATCTGATCCATCGAATCGACGCGATCAGCCGCTGTTTGGTGAAGTGTAGTGAGCACTCCGATTGTCTCGATGATGGAAATTTTTTCCTTGTCGAGTGCTCGAATGTCAGTTCGTTTTGTCTGAATCTCGGCTTCCAGTCGAGATTTTTGTGTCGCAAGTTCGACAATGTCGGTTGCGAGAGAGTTTCTAAATCGTTCCTCTTTGGCTTCAAGTTCAGAGAGGATGCCTCTTTTACCAGCAATTTGTTTTTCAAGTTCGGCGTTCGAAGAACCAAGCTCAATGTTGGTTGTGGTCTTCGCAGCCTTTTCAGTCTCGAGAATCCCGATCTCTCGGATGAGGGTATCCCGCTGTTCAGCCCACGTTGCGATTTTTTGTTGCTGTGCGGGTGTCATCATACAAATTTAATATCGGATTGAGTAATGGGCTGCGCCAGTAAAGGTTCCGCCAGTAACACGAAGGACGATGTCGTCTCCCGGTTTGAATTCGAATCGAGGTCGGTTGTCTTCGCCCGGTTCGTCCTGAACAGTAAGACCCTGACCTTCGTCGAGATCGTACGTTGCGAGGATTGTTTCACCTACGCCGTTTTTAGCAACGACCGCGAGTGTTCCTTCCGAAGCGAGGTCTCCCATGAGTTCGTGGAGATACAACCAACGGTCGGTAGCGCCGGCTACGAGAACAGTGTCTCCGATTGCCGCCGTAACCGGAATTGATACTTTCCTACTATGTGCATCTTGAAGCATATTTTTGAAAAATTATTGCTGATAATTAGGCTTAATCTGCCTATCCCGATCCCCATAAAGGGACCGAGGAGGGAGACTACGGTTATGTAGTTGTTCCGTCTCCAGCTGACCACATCCAACCACGAAGGTCTGATGCACCGAGCACAGCAAGAGAGTTGAAGTTGAGAACGAGGTCTTGGTTTCCAAGAAGATCGATAACAGCAGGCTCTGCACGAGTCGCCATTGCTTCGATGTAAAGGAATCCGTAGTCCTGATTCTTCATCTTCGAGTCGAACATACCCCAAGCGAGACCAGTAAGACCTTGGTTCTCGAACGCTGCGAGCTCTACAACACTGAAAGTGTCGGTAGCAGGAGCGTTGTTGAAAAGGTTGGTCTGTTGAGGAGCGACACCCTTGTCAATCGTACCCTTGATGGTTTTAGCATACTGGGCAGTGATTGAGCCTGAACGACACACGAGTGTATCGAGCGTAGACATCAAAGGCATCTGTCGTCCGTCCTTCTTGAGAGACTGCTGTCGGCGAGCCGCAAGAAGAGATGAGTAAGTGAATTGAGGTGAAGGAACCACATCAACGATAACGTTGTTCCAAACTGGACCACCATCCTCACTTGGGTGAGTTGTTGACCAGTAAGGTACAGCATCCGCACCGAGGGTTGAGATCGGAGTAGGAGTACCTACGTTATTGATCGGAAGCCATGTGAATGACGTTCCGAAACCTTGCGCGAGCAAACACTGCGCGAGGTAGTTTTTCGCAAGCTCGATTGAGTTTTTACCCTCAAGGACCTTACTCTTAACAGTTCCCTTGATCTTCGCAGCTGCGCTTTCGAAGAGGAAGAAGTTTGACTGGAATGTCAAACGAACCTTCTTTGTAAAGTGCATCTGAACGTAGTTCTTAGAGAACCCTTGGATCGGCGCATCAGAAACACCTACGCCACCGTCGGGAATGATTTCAGCCATTCCGAGACCTGTAACGCCAGTATCTGAATAGATGCGCTGGTTGTCCTCAACCTTATACATAAAGTCGAGGTATTCCGATTTGATTGTCGGAGCAACTTTCGGAGCGATGTACTTGAGCACATTGTTCACGATCACTGCATAGTCTTGAATAGTACCAGTCATATTAGTGTAAGGTTAAGATTACTGAATAAATGTAACAAGAATTTTCTTGTTAGCCGCTGCGCCGTAAACTCCGACCTGTTGCACGATACCAGCTGTGTCTGTTGTACCTGTGTTGTTTACGATTCCAGCGTTAGCTCCGAGTACCATAAGTTGACCGTTATGTGCGGCGTTCGAGTTGTTGGTCGAATCTGCGATCCAAACGTCCTTCTCAAAAGTCTCAATCACAGGAACTGTGACGAGAGCTTCCACTGCTGCGATTGTCTGGTTACATACACCAATCACGTTTGCACGGATTGTTGAAGAACTAGCCAATACAGCGAGACCTGTATCCCACGCAAGAACGTACTTCTGCGTAGTCACTGTCGCGGATGCCTTTGGGACTTCCTTGAGGGAGCGAGTTGGATTTTTGATGATTGCTTGAATAAAAGACATATCAATAAAATCTTATTAAACGAGCGAGAGAGGTTTAGTCAGAGAGAAGTTCGAGAGCTTTCTCTTCGGACATTCCGGTGGATTTAAGTTCTTCCAGAGAAGCCTTTTTATCCGCCGAGAGTCCGCTTTGATTGCCCTGTGTACTGCCCGGAAACTGCATTGCGTTCACCTTACCTTGAACATCGGCTCCTTTGAGGACTCGATCTTGAATGCTTTGGGAAGGTTTGAAATAACTCTCGCGAGCCATATCGAGAACGCCCATAAGGGCTTTCCCAGTCTTCCCTTGCCACTGGTAGTTGTTTTCGACGAAGTCGAAGAACATCTCACGAATGTCGGGGTCTTGCAACTCCTTGTTCGCAGTGACGAAAGCATCAAGTGTGTTCTTAGTATCAGCCGCAAGCTGTTTTTCAGCCATGTACGCATCGATTTCTTCTTTGGTCATTCCGCCGAGCTGCTTGAGCCGCTCTTTGTCTGCCGCGATGGTCGGGTCTTCTTCACCCGTTGCGCCTGTTGCACCTGTCTCACCTGTTGGGTTGTTAAGGGGAGCAGCTGGCTTTTCAGTTCCAAGCGTCCGGAGTTCACCTTTCGTTTGGTTGATCTGTTCAGTCAGCTGTTGTCTAGCTTCCGGAGTGGTGGCTGCCTTTCTGCGTTTTACCAGATCGAACAGTTCGATACGTTTTTCATACGCCTCGTCTGATTCGAATGGTCCCTTGTTAGGGATGCGAAGTTCATCACCGTCCTTATTTTCAACTTGAGAGCCGCCGTCTGCCTCTCCTGTTGCACCAGTTGCGCCGGTAGGAGCAGCTTCACCTGTTTCTCCTGTCGCACCTGTTTCACCAGTCTGACCTTGAGGTTGTTCCTCGAGGGTCTGTCCAGCTTTCACCGCATCGATAGAATCTTGCAGAGCTGCATCGAGTTCTGATTCATCTTCAATGTGATTTTCGTTTTCAATTCCTTCAACCATATGTATCCGGTCGTATCGTGACCGTTGCCGTTATATGTTACTGGTAATTGTACAGCTTGCAAAAACTAATGCAACTAGTTTTCCGCAATCGTGCTGTGCTTTGCGACCTTGGTCAGTTTCATGCGAAGAGAATCTGAGTTAACCGAACCTTCGTTGATGAAAGAAAGTGCGTGTTTCTGGAAGTCTCCCGGCTGTGACTCGTTTGCTTTTCCGATTGTTCGCGCGTATTTCAACGGAACGATAATCAAATAAAGTTCCTTGTCGCGAGCCTTGTAAAAGAGGTATCCCTTTTCAGGCTTGAACACCTGATGGAACACTTCGATCAAGTCTTCTCGATCCACTGGGAATCCGAATGTCTTGTTGAAGTACACAGGTGCAGTTTCAGTAGTGAACTTACCCTTTTCTTCTCCCGGCTTTTTGATTTCGCCCGGGAAGAAATAGTCTTCCTGTTTCACATCCTCACCGAGAGTGTTTTTCAGGACGATTTTTTTCTTTGCTTCTTCGGCAGCCTTTTTCTCATTTTCCTTTCGGATAATGTCCTGCTCTTTTTCAAGAGCAATAGCTGCTTCCTTGTCAGCAATGAGTTGGTCAAGTTGTTCCGGAGTCGTATCGTCCTTTACTTCGAGACCGAGCTTCTTTGCTTCCTTTACTTTCTTTGCGTCTAACGCCATAAGTTTAAGTGGCTATCCTGCCACCACAGGGTTCTTATTGTTACTTTTTGTTCCAGAGATTCTTGAAGAATTCGTAGAACCGGTTAATAAATTTCGTCTGTTCCGGTTGGAGTCTCTCCTTCACGGAATCAAGATACTCTTTGGTAAGAGTAAAGACCGGCACGTCCATTTTAATTTTTGCCAGCCCCATCCCCTCTTCGATAAGGGCGAACTCAACTGGGTAGGGGTGGGTATAATCCAGTCTGATCTCTTCGCCCTTGGCGATGTCGCGATCCGCGCGTACGCGAATCTGACGCATCACCTCGACAACGTTCACTCGGTCACTTTCAACGAATGTCGCCGCAAGCAGTTCCGAGTTCACCTGTCCGATCAGCATCGAAGACATTTCGTCCGCGCTGATTTCGAATTCATCACCCGAAGGAGTGATGAACTTCATCAATTTCTTTTCTGTAGCTTCCGGAGAATAATTTACCTGCACAGTAAACTTCTCTTTTTTCATTTCAACTGGTTTTTGCATTATGATTTTTTACCTTCTGCGGCTTCCTGATGGAGTCCGCCCTGTTTAATAAAGTCGATCGTATTAAGGACCTTAATCATCAAGTCGGTCTGCGTATCGAGACGAACCGCGTTCACGATTGTCTGGTACTCGTTGTCTCCGACGAGACGATTCTGGTCTCCGATCGCGCGCTTCAAAATCCCCACGATAGCTGCAACGCTGTCGGGATTCTGCGCGAACGCAATCATTTTTTGGGCTAGTGATTGATTTTCTTCCATACGTTACTCGGGGAAAAACCCTGTTCCGGCACCTGCTCTTCCGAGCGAAGCGTCGACCGCGCTCATAATCGGACTCTGCGGACGTGCAACACTTTCCATGCTCTGCGGCTGACCTGTCTTGTCTGCACTCACGCCGGGATTCTGTCTCTTTTCAGGTGGAATCGTTCCGGGTGTTTGAGGAGGAATGTCGTTGCTCGCTGACGGCTGTAGTCCAGCCTGCTCTTCGATTGTTCGTTGAACGTCGGCAGGAGCATCCTTGTAAAGTTTCGTCTTGTCGATAGGCTCTTCCGCTGACGGAGGAGGAATCTGCGAAGGCTCGAGCGCGATGATCTGGTCGTACATTGCTTTCGGAATGTAGTCGTACACGTTCTGCTTTTGGATTTCCAACATCTGTTCGAATGCACGGAGTTGCGCTGCGGCAGCTTCCGGGTCTGAACGACGGAGAGAAAAAATGATGTTCACTTGGTTCGTGATTACAGGGAACAAAGCCATGAAGGTTTGCTTCTGAATTTCAATCGAAGGCAAGAGCATCGAGTCAGGGTCGATGATGAATTCGGTGTATGACTTCTTGTGACCGTAGTCAGCCATGTCATCGAAGAGTTTCTTCGCTGAAATAGTTCGAGTAGGAACGTCCTCGAGAAGTTCTCCGTCCTTGGTGAAATCAAAGTTCACGCGAAGGTTTCGAGAAGCCGCGGCAACGTAGTACATGAGCTGGTCGTTGTCATCGACGACTGGCTGTGACTCCACGAAGTAGTCAGGGTTCTGACGTGCGAATTCCGCAAGTTCTTGGTCTGTGTCCACCATGAAAATCTTGTCGACGGTGTAGGTCTGTTCGATCCATGAAAGAGCAATGTGCGCGTCTGTTTGAAGAGCATTCATCATTGAGTTTCGTGGAGGAGTGAGGCGGTTGTACGCAGCCTCTTTCAAAATCACTGTAGAACCGAGAGTAGATTCCGCATTCGTTCCGGCAACGATGTTGTTCACACCGGTGTTTTCCTCGATGGCAATCTTTTGCTTATCAGCGTACGCGATACCCTGCTGCACGTTTCCTGATGTCTTCACGACATCGATTGAAGTACCCGGGTTCTTCGGGTTGATGACGTTCGGTGAACGCTTGTATGTGTTCGATCCGTTCTGCACCTGCGGTCCGAAAAGGAGCGGGAAAATTTCCGCTTCAACCTGCTGCGCGTTCAAAGAGTTGATGTAGGTGAACATCGCTGTGTTACCGCGCATCATTTCGTACAATCCGACTCCGTACGGGTCGAGAATGTTTTTTACAAAACAACGAGCAACCATGATCGAGCCATATGACTCGTCGTTCGGAAGTTCGCCGTCAAAGATGACGTACTTTCCGCACTTCACGATGTATCGGTTGAGCAATACGTTTTCGTAGTACCCGATGGTGACGGAATGGTCAGCCTTGAGCTGGTCTTCGTCCTTCGCCTCGTCGGTAGTCGAACAATAATCCAAGTATCCCTTTCGGTTCTTGAATTTTTCAGCGTCAGGGACCATCGCAAAGAATTCGTCCTTGAGAATGTCCTTTTCGTAATAGACTTCGAACTGTGACCAGTAGTCGCCGTTCATTGTTCCGAGTCCGAGCCATGTTCGCTTCGGGTCCATCGGTTCGCGGTAAATGTCATCGAACAAAATCTTGTCGATGCCCTTTCGTTTCACAGAAACGCGCTTCGGATAGGTGCGCCATGCAGCCCAGCCGTAAGTGAGGAGGTTTTGGTAGCTTCGCTCGAGCGTGGTCTGACCGTTTCCTCCTTTCAGCGTCCATGTTCGCTTCCAAAGCTCGTACGATGCCTTTCCATAAATCTTATCGTCACAAATAACCGTCGCATCAGGAAGTTTTCCTGCCAAGACGGAAGTCGCGATGAGAATTTTGGAAAGGGCAATAGGCTCTTGAGAGTTCGGAACGCCGGATCGGTTCTGGTCGCGGTCCGTGAGCTTGAGCGGGTACACGTTGATGTCGTACGCGCCGTTGTTCATCTTGTTGTAGTAGATCATTGACCCCCATCCGGTCTTTTCGTACAGCTTTTCTCCGTACGCGATGGTGGTGTTGATGATGTTTCCGTCGATTTCAGAACAAAGACCATCGAATCTCTGACGGTACTGCGAATCCTTCATCTCCTTTTTCTTTTTTTCGACGAATTCAATAGTCGCCTTCATCGGGTCGATCTTTTTTCCTTTTTTGCCGGGAGCTGTCCCGTCATCGAGAGTAGGTTTGCTATTCGAAACACCTTCGTATTCATCCATTGCGTAAGTGTACGTTACTTTTATTTTGTAAACAAGCAAACTTTGTTCAAAACTTCAAGTATTTTGCATCCGGACCGTATTTTTTCTTCGCTTTGAACCTCAAAAACTGAATTGAGTGAGGTTTTTTTGCATTCTGATTCTTTTTGGATCGATGTTCGCGGTGAAAAACTACGTTTTCACCTTCTTGAAGGTTGTGATGCAAACTTCTGATCCGCCGACTCATAGCTCTCGGAGTGGTACGTCTTCCTGCTGGTAATTCGACTGCATCGAAATGCTCGCCGGCTGTTCTCCGAAGATCGCGCGCATGTGCGACGGCTGTTCCTGACTGGTATTCGTCTCGTGCTGAATGCCTTGCTCTCCGAGGATGGCGTATCCGATACCCGCCGCCATGATGATGTCGTCGTGCTTTCCCGCAAGAGCTTCCGGTCGTCCTTTCGCGTTACGAACAAAGGTCACCATTTCGTTGAGGATGCCTCCCGGGAACCCCTCGTTCTTTCGGAGGAATACCGCCTTCAAAGCAGGAAGGGAAATGTGGCGCGTAGCGCTCGTCGTTTTCCAGCCGAAGAACTTCGTCACCTGTTTCGTGATGTCATCGAAGGATTTTCGGTAATACAAATTCACATAGCCGAGCTTGTCGAGCCCGTCGTTCACCCATAGTCCGTCCTTGTTGGATTCGATTCCCAAGAGCGCCCAGTTGTAGTACTTCCCGATCGCGTATGCGTCGGTGATGAATTCGTCCGGTGGGACCTTCGAAGTGTAGAGCGCGTCGCACTCCTCCGTCTTGGCATTGATGATGTACAAAACCTGCATGTCGCCGTGCGCAAGACCTTCCGCCGTGTCGCCGCCGATGATGTACCTTGTGCCCGGAGTAGGTTTCTTGAAGACTTCCAAACGTCCGGTCGAGTACTCGTTGAACACAAGCTCCCCTTTTTCGTTCGGGATGAGCTCGCCTCTTTTTCCAGCAACAGCCTTTTGCAACTGCTCGAACACGCGCCCTGTCGGAAAGTACGTCTGCCCCGTCGAAAGAAACGCTTCCTGCGGAGTCGTCGGATATTCTTGGTGCAATTTGTGAATCGTCTCGGTAGAGTTCTTCCCACCCATCTGCTGATATTTCATGTAGTAGTAAGTGATCTCCTTGTCGGTCAGGTTGTTCTCGCTCTGGTATTCCGCCCAGTCGATTTCGCACAATTCCATTTCGCTCGTCGGAATGTTCTCCGTGATCTTGGACATTTCCATGTCGTCGTACTGCCAGTTGTAAAAGTGAGGCAGGAACATGACGCGGCTCTTCATCGGCGTGATGGTTTCTCTTACAGCCCAGTTGTCGTTGAACATTTCGTAGAATCGCCCCGCCATACCTTCCGCAGTACTCTCGATGAAAATGAATCCGTCGAAAGGAACGGCAGGAAACGTACCGGTCTCAACTTCCGCTGCCGCCTTCGGATATGCCACGCACATCTTTGCGAACTCGGAAATGTGCACATAGAAAAACGTACCGGAACGACCACTGGTCGCAACTTGAATGCCGGAAGTGGAACCCTTCTCCGGTCCGTAGTCCACCACGACCTGAATCTTTTTCGCGCTCGCGCGCTGCATCTTGAAGAACGCACCCTTCACTTCCTCCGCCATGTTACGAATCGCGAAGTCGATCTTTCGGTCGAAGATTTCCGTCGCGTCCTGCACCTTGTGCGCGATGATGATTCCCTCGCGGTTCGTGTTGAAAAGAATCTCGTCGAGAATATACAAATCGATAAAGGTGGTGAAACCGAGCTGTCGCGCCTTCAAAATAATATGGCGATGGTACACAAAGCCGGGCTTAATCAAATAGTTGTCGAAAAAGTGACGCTGCGCTCGGTTCATCTGAAACAGTTCCTTCGTCCCGTTCTTCGTGATGATCCAATACAAATTGCCCATACGCCACAGCTTGTCGTAAATGAGATCGGGGTTCTCGGTGATTTCCCTGATGATTCGTTCGTTATGCTCCTTTTGAAATGATGGTGATGCCATATGGTTTATAGTTCGTCATCGTCGTCGATCTCGTTCTCCACGATTTCGGCATCCTTAATGGTTTCCTCACTGGCGGCAGCTTCACCCACCGGCACGCTGACCGTCTGCGTCTCGACCCGCTTCACGAAAATGGCGCGGAGAGGATTTCCTGCCGGGTCCTCCTTTACGGGAGCTCGATGCTTGTTGATTCGGTCCCACGCAGCAGCCAAAGCATTCATCGCTCCGTTCAAATCCTTGTTGGAGAAATTATCAAAGCCTCTTGCCTCATATTCAGCCATAGCTGCCAACACCATATTGTTGCTGCGGTTCGCAAGCTCGATGACGGCATTCTTATAGCCCTCGGTATTCTCGATGTTGTGCTCGGTGTTGTTGGCAACGCTCGGGGAGTATCCGACCGAAAGAGCCATTTCTTTTTTTGAGGGTCCTTCCGCATTCATAAGTTTTTGAGCAAATGCGAACTGTTTCAGAGTGGCACCATGCTTGGGTCGTTTCATAGGTTATAGAATACCACGCATTTTTCCTTGGGGGAATTTTTTTATGACACTCCTTTTTTAAAAAAGAGGGGTGGGGTGTTTTTTTGGATCGGTCCGAGTGGATTTTTTTTAAAGTGAAATGGAATTTCTTTTAAGGGGAGTAGGTACCTGATTCTTTTTTAAAAAAATACCCCGGGGGTGTGCCGAAGGGGTCACCCCCCTAGTGAAATTTTTAAAAATAAAAATATAAAAATAAATATATAAAAAGGAGAAATTAAGAGCGCACATTTACGGGCATGCCTGTATCAATGACGCAATATCTGGGGCGGTAGGCTCGGGGCATAAGCGGGGCAGATGGGGCATAAGAAAAATCTTATGCCCCGACACTTTCAGCCTTATAACAAAAGGATAGAACGGCAAACGGGGCATAAGGGCATAAAAAAGTGCATAAACTTTTCTATATATTAACTTATACTTTCAAATGAAGTAGACGCAAATCTTATGCCCTTATGCCCCGAAGGGGCTTTTTTTTCCTTTTCACCCTTATACAATAAGGGTTTTTTCATCGGGGCATAAGATGGGGCATAAGCGGGGCATAAGTTTTATGCCCCGTTTGAGCCTTATTTCTGCGTAGTGAACGGTCGTTCATTTTCAAAATCGCTTTTTTAAAGTTTTAAAAAAGGAGAAAACTCCACCCCTCTACCGCGCTATATGCCCCATTTCAAGGGCGCACAGCATCATAGGTTATAGAGGCATTTAAAAGCCCGACGGATACCGCCCAAAACTACCCAAGAGCACGCCCCGACCAGCGTCAAAAGTTATCCACATATCAGACACTTGACACCGACACCGACACCGTGCTAACCTATGAATAGGGACGGATTTAATAACCACCGACCCGCACATTAAAGCCATGCAAACGAATCACTGGGACGTAAACGAAGACACGCGCAAGTACCACTATTGGAGAGGATTCCGCGCAAGTCTCGTGCTCACTGTTCCCGTTATCGCCTTTCTTATGGTCTGCGCGTACGTTCTCGCAATGAACGCGTAAAACACCAAGGCAAAAATTATTATTCTTATGCACTCCCGCCGTCCTCTCATCACTCATAAGAAGAGGAGAGCACGGCGAGAGTGACCAAACACAATACGACTATGGAAAACACAATAGCAATACTCGACGCGTCAAGCGCGAGTGTCACAATCAAAAAGTTACCCGCTCACCTTATCGGCGCACAGCTCGAGGACATCGAAGAGTATTTCGAGCTCGACAGCTCAAGCGACTACATTTTCGGAGACCTTAACCTATCAATAGAGTTGTAATATGGAAACACTAAAGACAGAACGCCCGAACGGATACACGCAAGGAGCATGGCAAGGGAAAATGTACGACCGCAATCTATCCATCAAGGAAATCGCGGAGCGCGTGCGACACTTTGCAAAAAAGCAATATCCCGCGTGCAAGTTTTCAATCACCACACAGAGCTACAGCGGAGGGCAGTCAATGCACGTCGCGCTCATGTCCGCGCCGTTTGACCCGTTCGCAACGCCAGACATCAACGCAATCCCGCACGGTCGCCACAACACGCCAGAGCAGGAAGTGGAGTACTGGGCGAACACAATCAACCGAGGACACCATCAGGTAAATCAGTACTACATCGCGGACGACTTTCGCCTATCGGCGGAGGGCAAGGCGTGCATGCAGTTCGTGAAGAACGCAATGACCGTGTACAACTACGACGATAGCGACAGCCAGATTGACTACTTCAATACGAATTTTTACAGCCACATTGCAGTCGGCAAGTGGGACAAGCCTTTTACCCTTACAAAATAATATGGACTACACACAGCATATCGAAGCACTGCAACAAGCAGACCGAAAAATAAAGCGAGCGCACAGGTACACATGCGGGCTCGTGGACGACGCACAAGCGGAAACGCTCAAGAGTGGCAGTGCATACTTTTTCTTTGAAAGCCCCGACGGGCAGAATGGCGAGCTATTCTATGCGCTCAAGGAGCTAGGGTACCGCGCAAGCGGGTACACCGCGCCCTATGACTGGGCAGTATCAAAGGACGGCGTGCGTATCAAGTACACGGAAGGCGACATATATTTATCACCACTTAAAAAATAATCCTATGGAAACAACAACACCAAAAAACTACATACGCATATCGGCACTCGCGCACTTTGCGCTCGGTACTCGTCGAGTCAAGGCAATCTTTTGCCAAGGCGGGAGAGAAAAAGGCGGGAACTATGACGACCAAGTGGCGTACTGGATGAACCCCGAGACCTATGACGCGATACCTATCACCGACCACACGGCAACGGTGGAGGACTACAAGAAGCACGGCGAGCTTGTCGAAGCTCGAAGCACCGACATTTACAACGTAGACGAGTACTAAAACTATGAACGAAGAAATCACAATCAAGGTTTGGGCAACGGACCAAGGCGGGTACATGTACGATATATTTCTCACCAACGACGTTGACGAGGACACCGAAAGCGACGACGGCGGACACTGCACGAGCGAGGAAATGGCGGACGCTATCAAGATGGCGAGCGACCACGCACAGGGCATGTTTCCGAAGGAAGATAAACGAGACCAAGACAATGGCTAAATACTGCATAGGCTGTGAAGCCTCAACAATGGACTTTAGTGGGTTCAAGGACCGAGTATGCGACGACTGCTTTGACAAGGCGCTTTTGGTACTCGATACCATGCCCGACGAGCAGTTCAATCGATTCCTACAATGGACACCCGCACGCGTGCAAATGTTAGTGCGCGGGAAAATGGTCGAGTGGCGCGACGTATTGCCGTCATGGTATGTGCGTTTTGAAACCGAATTTATTGGAGCAAAGAACTTTCACAATGCCTAACATGACCACCGAAAAATTGATCGAGGCATTGCAACAGTACCCGAAGGACATGCAGGTGTTCATATCCAACGACCCCGAAGGGAACGCAATACTCAAAATCGACATAGTGGAGTGCGGGGAGTTTCAGAAGAGCAACGGGGTCGGAAGCTATGACGCGCTCGTGATCGTACCGACAAACGAGGAAGTGCAGGAGTACGACGGAAGCGACGAGGAATAGTATGGAAGACATCACAAAAAAACTGTACGAGGTATATCTCAAGAAGCCGACGGAAGCGAACCGTGACGCGCTCATGCAGGCAATGCGAGAGAGCGCAATGTTCACGGTCCCGCACCTTATCATCGAAATCATGGGACTCTTGTCGGAAGTGGGCGGGTACAGTCGCAACCAGTACGACGAGGAGGACGTGCAAAAACTTATCAAAATTAAATCGATTCTCGAAGGAGAAGAGGAGTAAAAACATTATGGAAATCATTTATCTTGAAACATTGCTCATGCCGAACCGTGAAATACTTTTTCTCGGCAAAAGTATCGGCTTTGTGAACGACGAAAACAGGAAATATGTGCACCCCGAACTTAATTTATCCAGTGACGAGCTCGCACTGATTCACGTCGAGCTCATTGCAGCGCTCGACAATTACACGAGCGAAGCAAATCAGGAAACATCCGAACGCTTGCAGAACATCATTGACAAGGTCGGAAAAGCATTTGGCAAATTACCAGAGCAGGAGTAGAGTTTAATCATATGAAAAACACAAAAATCATCATTGCATTTGTATTGGGAATTTCGATCGCCGTGGCAGGCAGCATGTACGCTGCGTTCAACATCAACTTGAAAGACCCGAGCAAGTCGGGAGTGGTAGCGCCCGCGCCGAAAGTGCAGGAAGTACGGACACCAGACTACAGCAATCCACGCGACGAGGTCGAAGCGGGACCAGACTTTGACCCGTCCAACGGCACGGAATGCGGGGAGAGTTGCATGCTCAAGCGAAACGACCCGACGGAATACCGTTTGCGTCTCATCGAGGAACGTTTGACGCGTCTCGAGAACAAAAAATAATATGGACTTCGGCACACAGGAAGAGCATGTGACGAGCGTGTACAAGGAGGGCGTGCTGGTGGCAATCATCAAGCGCGACGTGAAGACCCGAAAGCACCTTGTCTACATGCTACGGGAAGCGAAGACCGAGGACATCGTCCGACTTATTACAAAATTAAACGAGGAATAAAATCATGTTTCAGGTAGCACTAGGAATCTTTGCAATCGTCGTTCTCATTATTTGGCTATCAAACTAACATGCCAGACTATGACGCGATGATGACGATATACGCTCGTCAGCAACAAAAAAAAAGAACGACCGTAAAAGTGAAAGTATGGGACATATTGCTCGTACACACGTTGGCAGTCTTGCTTATCATATGGATTGTGGTTCGTTTCGTGCTCGGTATTAGAATCGTAATAATAAATTAACATGTGGGAACATCAATTTGCGGAGTATCTCACTCCGAAACAGGCACACAAGAAAATGCCGGAACTCGGAACGCTCAAGGAGTTTCAGGAGCGTGCAAAATACAATCAGGAATGCGACGTGTGTGGAATGCGACCGGCGTGGAGACTCACTGGACTCGGCATGTGCTTCACTTGCACTACTGGAGAGAGTGACGCGGGCGAGGACTTTGAGTTAGAATTGACGAATGAAAGTAATTAGTCCGTACCGTCGGCACATCTGCGAAAAGAAAAAGCAATTCCGTTCGAGAAAAAAAGCGTGGGACGATGCGCTTTTTCTTTTCATCATGCACGGGTGGTACAACACTCCGTACCAATGCGAAGTTTGTATGAAATATCATTTGACCAGCAAGTACGCGACCATCGCGCCGTCAAAGGAATTCATCAACGGCTTTAACAAATGGTTCGGACACGATATACTCTGAACGAAACAACGAGGCGACATTTCGCGAAAAACCACGGAATGCAATCCCTTTGAAAATCGACGCACCGATTGTGCACGGCTGTCCTATTGTGGACAGCCTTTTTTATTGGTACGATCGACACAGCCATGACCTCCGGGTCTGGTTCGGGCTTGATCGGTTTCGATCAGCATGTCCTTTTCAATCGTGCATAGCAGAAGAGCCTCATTTCTTAAAAAGAGGCAACCCGATAAATGCAAAAGCAAATATCAAATCTCCTTTCATGGCACTACTCGGCGAAAGCCAGTTCAGTTTCGCGTAAGGAGCGTCAAGCGGTGAGATACTGTTGGTATCCGCATTGGCTTAATCACTAGCAGTTGGTGGAGGTGTACCCTCCCTACTTTCATTGTCAAACATTGGAGGAGGGAATGCAGTGCTGGAATGCCTGCGAAGCCCCGTCCTTAGGGTTCACAAGGGAACATGCTATGTAGATTCGATTGGAAAACATGTTGACACTGGGGTTCGATTCCCCACAGGTCCACCAACAAAAACAATGGTTTCATCGACACGGTGAATGCACAGGTTATCCACACTTGCACCGACACCGACAACAGGTATATAATGGTAGCAAGATTTAGTCACTCCGAAAGAGTATCAAAATCTGACGGCGATCAGCCGTTTATTATCAAATTTTTTCATTAAATTTATGGGTCTACAAAATCGTGAACAGGGAGGGAACTACATTACTATTCTAGGAGGAAAGTTTTCACAGCGAGTCGATGCGAACACTCCGGGCGCAGTACAACGCGTGAACAAGCTCGGCAAGACCGTGTTTGAAAAGTACTACACAGAATTCACCGGGAAGCTCGTCGGAATCAAGACGCAGGACTCGAAAGATTACGGCAAGAACTGGATTTTCTCATTCCAAGACGGAGGACAGATTTACAACCTCCAGCTCTCGTACTCGAATTCATTCGCAACTGCATTGCTCAAGATGCTTCCGAACGTCGACCTCAATCAAGAGATGCGCGTTCAGCCGGTAGCAAAAGAAGTGGACGGAAAGACAAAGTCTTCCCTCTTCATTTCGCAGGGCGGTACAACCATCAAGCACGCATACACCATGGACAACAAGAACGGCTTGCCTGACATGGAAAAGGTGATGGTGAAGGGTCAGGAAGTTTGGGACGATTCAAAGCGCCTCGAATTCCTGTACAATATGGTTCAGTCAGACATCATTCCGAAACTTCCAAAAGCAGAGGAAACTGTAGCTGCTCCAGCGGAGCATGCAGCGTCTATCGAGGACATTGCAGGTGACGACGCAGCTGCGGGTGATGACGACGATTTTTAAAAAGTAATTTATTTATTCTTATGAGTGAATCAATCGAAGAAACAAAGAACTACGCGGTACTCGCAGAAGAAGGAATCCAGACAGACGACGAAGTGTCGCACTTGAAGGGTGAGATTTTCGAATCGACTCCTAAAAAGATGGAATACTTCATCTCTATCGGTGCCGTTGAAGAAGTAAAAGGCGACGACGAAATCGACGCTGACGACAAGGACGAAGAGACTGACGCGACAGGTGAAACTGGCGAAGAAGACTCATCATCTGAAAACGGACCTGTGGAAAACACAGACGATGTTGAAGAAGTTGAAAAGGCTTCTTACAAGATCACTGCGGAGCTCGTGGACAAATTCGACGAGCAAAATAACATCGTTGGCACATTTGCTGTTGACGAAGTTGCGGAACTTCCAGTTGAATACGGGGACAAACTCGTAGAAGATGGACGCGCCGAAAAGGTAGAGGTAGAATAGTAGTTACACACTCCAATGAAGCAAAATACGACTAAAAACAAATCAATAGCGATTAAGAATAGAAATGACCACACTAGCGTTTTTCCCTTTAGTCGGGGTGCTTGCGCCTGTGTGGTCTTTTCTGTTCTTAATCGCTTTAACTGTGGACAAACATGGGCATAAACGGGAAAACTACAACGATGTTGGAACACTTTCCAAATCACAAATACCGCTTCATCGACCAGACCGGAGCGAATCGTCCGCCGGTTTCATCCGACACGATGAGAGAAGACCTCAACAAGCAGGGATTTGAGGCGTACTTCACCGTGAATGGGTTCGAGGGAGAGACCCATACCAAGGACCACTGCACGAACCTCAACGCTTTCTTCGTCGACATCGACGGACGAAAGGACGAGGACGAACTCGAGAAGATCAAGGCGAGAATCGCGCCGTCGTTCATCACGGAAACCAAGAACGGCTACCACATTTACTGGTTGCTCGACGAGGTGATTTATCGTGACGAGGTGACTCCCGAGGAATGGACCGCGGCAGTGCAGAAATGGGAACGACTCGAGCAGACCATCGTGACCACGTTGAATGCCGACCCTGTAGTGAAAGACCTCACTCGTATTTTGCGCGTGCCGAAGACTCTCTATTGGAAGAAGTCCGGGGACGCATGGAAGGGAGGTGTGAAGAACGCACCGTTCACCATCAAGGGAATCTTCAAGCAACCGGCGAATAACTATTCGATGGACCAGATCGCGGAAGCGTTTCCGGAACTCACCGAAACGGTCGCGCCGTTCCCGAAGACACCGGAAGGTGAAAAGATGGAGAAGTACGCGCAGGCTGAAAAGAAGGACTTCTTCGACCGCGTGAACAAACTCTATCCGCTCGAGGAGCGACCGTCTTTCATTGCGCTCGTTTCAGGAAAGCCCGAATCAATGCCACCGAATCTTGTGTCACGAAACATGGCATTGTTGGTGACCGCGACGCTCATGCGTCAGGCTGGTTGGAACAAGACCAAGGCGATCAAGCACATCAACGAAGTCGGATGGCACGGAATCGAAAAGGAACGCGGAGGCGCGCAGGAAATTATGAACACCATCAATTCCGCGTACAACTCGGGGTATGTGTATTCGTTCAAGAACGAAATCATCCTGTACAACACTCCTCCCGAAGAGCAGCGTGAAATCCAAGCGGCGTACACCAAGGTGGCGAAGGACCGTCGCGAAGTGGACAAGGTCCGTTTCTCGAACTACGAATACGAATTGGTATCGCGCTATCCGTACCTCAAGAAAAACGAGGTGGGTATCGTCTTCAACTACGTCGATGGCGTGTACCAGATGATGACCGACCAAGACCTTTCGAACATCGTGTTGAATGCGCTCTATGAAGACATGCTGTGGGGATACCGAACGAAGCGAAACGTTTCCGACAAGGTGGCATGTCTGCTCTCCATCATTCCCGACCTCGTCGAGACCGATGACAAGGGCGACTTCTTCAACTGCCGAAACGGACTGTTGCAACTCTCCACAAAACAGTTGCTCCCTCATACTCCTGACTTCATTTCGTTGGTGCAGTCTCCTGTCGCATACGACCCGGACGCTCTCTGCCCTACATGGGAAGCGTGTCTCGAGTCATGGATGCACGGATCGGAAGCGACGCAGAAAAAGGAATTGCTCCAGCAGTTCGCGGGATACCTTTTGTCTTCACGCATGGATTATGCAAAGGCATTGTTCTTGGTCGGTGACGGAGGAAACGGTAAGAGTACTTTTGCCGACACACTCGGAATGGTGATCGGTAGCCAAGGCACATCACGAATCGACCTCGAGGATTTGTACTCGACATTCGGATTGAAAGGTCTCATCGGAAAGCGTCTCAACATCATCGAAGAGGTGGGAGGAAACTACTACCAAGCGCACAAGTTGAAAAAACTTATTTCAGGCGAAGAGCTCACCATCAACATGAAGTACAAGGACCAGTTCAAGTTCAAGCCGCAGGCAAAGTTCGTCTTTGCGGTGAACACCATGCCTCGTGTCGACGACTCGTCATCCGCAACGGAGCGACGTATCTCGGTCGTGCTGTTCAACAACAACTTCCGAAACTCTCCGAACACTGACCTTCGTTTTGCCCATGGTCTGTTGGCACAGGAACTCTCCGGCATTTTGAACTGGATGCTCCTCGGTCTCGACAATCTACGAAAACAGAAGAAATTCACCGTCACGCAGGAACAGCTCGAGTCGCTCGTGGAATACCGAGAGGAGAACTCTTCTGTCGAAGGATTCATCGGCGAGTGCCTCGTGATGAAGGAAGGAGCGACATGCACGACCCGGGAACTCTACAACGAGTACAAGGACTACTGCATCAAGGATGGTCGAAAGTTCAAGAGCGCGATCGCCTTCACGAAGGAAATGAAATCGTACGGCAAGCGCTACGGAAAATTCTCCATCGCGGAGCGAATGAACGGACACGATACCGCGAAGTTCGAAGGAGTGGAAATCAACAAGAACTGGACCGGAGGCTCATTGTCTCTCAATCAGTTCGCGAATAACAATAAGCAAGAAGAGGACGAGCTATGATTCCATCACCCTACGAAAAAGAATTGAACGGATGCCGTGTAGTGATTCTTGTGGAGCGAAGAGCTTTTTCAAATGAATACGAACAGCTCTCCATCACGCAGGAGCAGTTCAAGCAAATCTCCGACTTCATTTGGCATCTGCATCCTCTTGTGAAAGTGGACGAAGACCAAGGTGAAATCAGAAACATCACCACGCAGGACACCGTAATAAAACTGCCTGACGAAATCAGCTGTTGGTACGAAGGAAAAAAGAATGAAAACAATAATTAGCATCGACACGGGAAACCCCGACCTTGAGCAGAGTACGACCGCAATCGTCCGCATGACGTTTGAAGGCGCGACCGTAAAAAGAAATGCCATCGTGTACTCGGGCAGCTTCATGGGAGAGAGAAGTCGCATCGTCCGGATGTGCGCGGGTGCTGACCTCATCGTGGTCGAGAAGATCGACGCGACGAACAAGTACCTCGACCGTTCCATCATCGCCGAACAGCTGGCATTGGTGAACATGCTCAAAATGTACGATGTCCCGGTGCACGAGCTTATCCGAAGCGGACGAAAGGAAGTCATCACTGACGACCTGATGAAGCTCATCGAGCTTTGGAGCGAGGGCAAGCACAAGACGCATCACCACGACGTGCGGGAGGCGACCCGAAACGGTCTCTACTTCATGGCGAAGGACGAGGAGCTGAATAAAATACTTTCCGATTATGTACAACATTTTTTCTAGTGAAAACAAAACGGTAGAGCAATACCAAAAGGATGCCATCGACGGCATCGTCGAACTGCTGTGCTCGGAAGCGGAACTCAAGAATTCCCTGATGTACTTCACGATGGGGAAGGGCAAGACCCTCACCGCCGCGCAGGTCATCTCGAACGTGCAGGCTCTCGGAATCATCGACAAGGTGCTCATCGTCGCCCCTCCATCCACTCACAAGCAATGGAAGGAATTACTCGAGAGATACTTGACAATTCCTTTTAAGATTGTGTCGCACCAGTGGCTCGGCAAGAACCCGGACTTCCTCAAAAAGAACCTGTCCCGGTGCCTCTCTGTGATCGACGAGGTGCATCAATCCGCCAACAGAGGTAAAACCCTCACGAAAGCCGTCGGGAAGCTCATCAGCGCCAGTTTTGCCTCAATCCTGATGTCTGGGACCCCGTTTCGGAACAAGGAGGAGCGCCTATACGTCGTGCACGACTGGCTCTTCGGAAATGCCGGCTCTTTCGACGACTGGCTGCACCTTCATTGCAACACCAAACCCGACCGGTTCGCCTACTATCCCAAGTTCATTTCGTTCAAAGTGGGGGAGATCGAGGACTTCCTCGAGAGCGTCGACAGATTCGAGCATAAGAGGATTTTCATCGAACGGGAGGCACTCGACTTCAAAACCACTGAAATATCATTGCCGATGACAAACCACGAGGCGACCGTACTCAAGAAGTATTCGGTGTACGGGAACGGTCGCATCCAAGTAGCGAACTCGGTGAGACAAAAACTGGCGTACCTCAATTATTTGAAATACTGCGCGTTCATCGATCGCAACGAGTCGGGAGACATCGAGCTCCACCATGCCCGGGTGGACGTGCTCGATGTAATCAAAAAGTACGCAGACCGAAATCCGATCGTGTACTCGTTCTCGAGCAAGGTGTCGAAGCTGTATTTCAAAAACTACGACGGACCCGCTCACCAAGTGGACGGGAAGACATCGAAGAAAAAGAAGGATGAGACGATCGCGCTGTACAAGGAAAAGGGAGGAGTGATGTTCGCCACCGACAGCATCTCGACTGGTACGGACGGTTTGCAGGAAGTGACGAGCACGATCATCATCCTCGACGACACGATGGACGATACCAACCGCGAACAGCTCATCGGGCGTATCGCGGGAGGGTTCCGAAACGGCGGCGACGCGGAAGTAATTTTTATCAAGATTGAATAAACATATGAAATACCTTTGGAGAAAATTTATGGTCTTTATCGGAGAACGATCGGCATGCTGTTACGCGCCGATCTGGTCGTGGGACAGCAACCGGCATTTCTGCGTGAAGTGCGACAAGCGGATTTAGCTCACAGGGACTTTGTAGGCTAAGGTCGATACTCGTCAGTGCGCAATCACGGTCCCTGTAAACTGAATCTATGGAAAAACCAAGAAACCCTAAAACTCAAAATTGCAGCAAGTGCGGCATCCGGGTGAACACCGAATGGTGGATTCAGATCGGACATGAGATTTTCTGCCGGAAATGCCATGAGAAAAGGGGTAAAAAAAAGGAATAGGTTATCCACACATGAAAACTTGACACCGACACCGCCACCTTGATATGATGGGAAGGTAGTCGATTAGAAGCAACTACGAAACATTATGACAGTAAAAAACCCACATCAATTTGTTCGTTTGAACTCAAGGGTGCTCCCGAAGCATCTCAAGTTCGTCAAGGACGAGGCGAAGCGACAGACAAAGTTGCAGAAGCGTCCCGTGACGGAAGGAGAGGTGAATCGCACCATCATTGATTTCTACATGGACAACAACAAATAAATATATGAATAACGTCTACGAAGAGTACGCGGTACTCGAATCTAAAATCGCCGCACTGGAGGCGCAAAAGGACAATCTCCGACCAGTCATCTTGCAAAAGATGATCGACGAGGGTGTGACAAAAGTCGACACGACCGTCGGTAAGTTCTCGGTTACGAAGCGAAAGACTTGGACCTATCCGGAAGAAGTCCTCGAGATCGGTGAAGAATTCAAGGCGGCGAAAGCAAAGGCAGAATCAACCGGCGAGGCTACTTACGAAGAGACCGACTCTTTCAGATTTACTAGCGCTAAACTTTAATACAAAACTATGGCAAAAAAAATCGAAACAGGAGCCGCGAAAAGTGCTCCAAAGAAAGTGGTGATTCCTGCAAAAAAGGCAGTGCCCGCTGAAAAGCCAAAGGTCGCTCCGAAGAAAAAAGGAGGTGAGAAGAAAGTGTCGAAGGTTACTCTCGTTACGTTTTCAATGAAAGCTGTGATCCCGACGCAATCGTTCGGTAACTTCCAGCCGGAAATAACCGTCACTGCGCCAACCATCGAGGAAGCGCGTGCGTTTGTTTTGCCGATCATGGAAGACCTCTATCAGCAGTACGCCGAGGCTACTCCCGATGGACGCACACCGAAGTTCTTCAAGAAGCCGGACGTGGTGATGAAGGAAAAAGTTGTCACTCCTCCTGCGACAACACAGGCTCCTATCAAGGCACCTGCACAGCAGACAACTCCGGTACAACCTCAAGCGACAACTCCTCCTGCACCACAGGCGACAGCGTCTTCACAAAAGGAAGACCCTGACGAAGTACCGTTTGTCGGCACACAGCACCCTGACGCTCCGAAATCTCCGCAGTACATGAAAGGCGCGGGCATGATCGAAGGAACGATGAGCATGGAAGCCCTCGACGCTGTCGAAGATAAAGTGAAGAACTCAATCAAGCTCTCTTCGCAGGAAAAGGACGAACTCATGGTTCTCGTACTCAAGAAGCGTAAGACATTTAATCAGTAATCAATTTATCTATGAAATACTTTGGAATTATTCTCGGAGGCATCGCCCTCATCCTAGTACTATGGTTCGCGGGCTCATACAACGGTCTCGTGACAATGAACAACAATGTCGATACGACATGGTCAACTGTGCAGACTCAATATCAGCGACGCTTTGACCTCGTACCGAATCTTGTGAACGCAACGAAAGGTGTATTGAAACAGGAGAAGGAAGTCTTCACCGCGATCGCCGACGCGCGCACTCGGTACGCAGGGGCTCCGTCCGGTTCAAATGAACAGGTGCAGGCAACCACGCAGTACGAAGGTGCCCTAGCTCGACTCCTTGTTGTGATGGAAAACTACCCACAACTCAAGAGTATCGAAGCGGTGCAGCGTCTCACTGACGAATTGGCAGGTACGGAGAATCGCATCGCGGTTGCCCGTGACCGTTACAATGTTGTCGTAGGCTCGTACAACGGCGCGATCAAGCGTTTCCCACGAAACATCATTGCGGGTATGTTCGGTTTCTCTCCAAGAGAATTCTTCAAGTCGGATGAAGGAGCGTCAGCTGCACCAACAGTAAATCTCGAATAACATGAAAAAAGGATTTTCATTGCTCGAACTCATTGTGACTATCGCTATCATTTCCATCCTTTCGATGGTGGTGATTGCATCATTGCACAAGGCTTCGACACAAGAAGGGGCTTCTAACATCCAAGCGTCCGAAACGCTTCCGGAACCTTCAAATTATGCAGTCGATCAGGCAGGAGTACTTACTCCTGAACAACTCGACTCGCTCAATGCACAGCTAAAAACACTCGACAATGGTAAGCATCAATTTGCCGTTGCGATCGTGAAGACGACAGGTTCTCTTACCATCGACGAATACGGCATCAAACTCGCCGAGAAATGGAAAGTGGGAGGCAAGGATACCGACAATGGTGCGATCATCATCGTTGCGACGGAAGACAGAAAAATCCGTATCGAAGTTGGACAAGGTCTCGAAGGTGACATCAACGACGCGAAGGCAGGCGCTGTCATCCGAGAAGACATGGGTCCTCTCTTTAAACAGGGCAAATGGTTCGAAGGAATCGTTGCCGGAATTAACAAGCTCGATAGTTTTGTAAAATAATGAAAGCACCAACCAACGACGACATCGGACAATTCATCTGGAAGTACGGAATGTTCACTCTATTCGTGATTTCAGCGGTTATTTTTCTAGGAAGAAAAGTAAACGAACTCACCAAGGTGGACACGACTATTCCGTCATTCACTTGCACTCTCGATGAACTCAATGTAGGTGCGGTAGTGGATTTCGACGGTAAAAGCCTCGTGGTCACTGAATCAACATATTACGAAAGCATCGGACGCGGACACATTTATGTCCAAGAAATTAAAAAGTAACTTATAAAATTATGCTGTATAAAATCACTGAAAACGTACTTCCATTGAAAGATGATGTTGTCCTCGGAGACCAGATTCAACTTTCTAACCAGACCCAAGAGGTCGTGCACTGTATCCGTACAGGCGTGAAGATGTTGAACATCGATGCTGACCAGCTCGCACCCGGAGACCTTACCTTCATCAAGAAACTTGGTCTCACTATCTCGAATCCCGAGACAGAGGAACCTGTTGCGATCGGCGTGGAATACCACACTGTAGGTCGTGCGATTGCCGACTTCTTTGAAACATCCGAGGATGAAGAAGAGGAAGAAGACGATGACGACAGTTCATTCTTTAGCGGCGGAATCTTCGGAGGAAGCTCGTCAGGAGGTGGCTTCGGCGGCGGATTCGGAGGTTTCGGCGGAGGAGGTTTTAGTGGAGGCGGTGCATCAGGAGGATTCTAATATGAAAAAAATTCTCTCAAAAATCAAAACTATTCTCATCAAGGCAAAAACATTTATCGTTTCCCTCGGGGAACGCATAAAGAAAAACGTCACCTCGAAAGAGTGGTGGAAACAACAGTACAAAGTCCGTGACAAAAAAATCTTTCTCTATGGATTTTGGGTTGTGTACGGAGGATGGTTGTTTATGAAACCTTTCACCTTCGCATACTTCGACCTCCCGGCAACTGCTATGGATGTCGTCGGTGCTGGAATGATCGCGTTCATCTGGTTCTTCTTCTATATCGTAAATATGGTGAGCGACATGTCCATGCGAAAAATGCACTGGAAACTCATCGACCTATATCGCGAACACAACGAATTTCTTATTGAAAGCAATGACAAACTCATCGCCATTTCACAGGAAGCGATCGCCGAAACAAAAGCATTGAAAGACAAGTACGAACCCGAGAGTTAATATATGGACCAAGAAGTATCAAAATACGGTTTCACTTTCAAGGTAGCGCCCGGGTACGAGTGGTTCTGGAAACAGTTCGACGAAGGCACATGGGAGCCGAAGACGTTCGAGATTATGAAATACTTCCTGCGTCCCGACCGAGACTACTTCGACATCGGAGCATGGATCGGTCCGACAGTCCTCTTCGGCTCGAAGCACTGCAAGGACGTGTGGGCGTTCGAACCGGACCCCGTCGCGTACAAGGCGCTTCTCGCCAACCTCGAGCTCAACGAAATCCCGAACTGCGCGGCGCTCGAGGCTGCGGCGGGAACGACCAACGGAAAACTTCTTATGGGAATCAAGAACCAAGCCGGCGACTCGATGTCGAGCGTGCTGTGGGAAAAGGATGCCGTCGAGGTGACACAGGTCGACGTTGCGGCTCTCATCAGCCTCAAGAACCCGAACTTCATCAAGATGGACATCGAGGGCGGCGAATTCCATGTGCTCCGGCACATCAAGGACTCGCTCCTCGAGACCAAGGCGACATTGTGCCTTTCGCTCCACACCCCGTGGTTCGCGAACAAGGAGGAATACATGGGAACGATCGTCGACGTGCTTTCCGCGTACCCTCACCTGTACGACGAGAACGCTCAAGAGATTTCCTTCAAGGACATTCCTCTCGACCAGTTCTCGGTCATTATTGGAACATTCGAAAAAATCTAACATGGCTGACCCGATCAAATCACCGATGTACGGAACACTCCTCGTCGATGAAAAAGGCGCTGCTCTCATCAATTACTTTTTGCAAATCGCACAGGACGAACCGAACCTCGAGTCAATGCGAAACTTCTGCAAGCACTATGACATCCAGAAGGAAGACTTTGCGAAGTTCATCAACTCGTATTCCAAAATGGAACACGACATGGGCTGGTGTAAGGACCCTTTCTGCAAGTACTGGGAGAAAAACAAAAAGCCGGAATAGTATGGTAAAGAAAATTTACACATCAAAATTGCATCCGAAGATCGAAGCCATCATGGAGCATTTCCGTCCGCGCTTCGGCAACGACGAAGACATCCATGTACTCGAGCAGTACACCAAGATAAAAAAACTGCTCGCCGAACTCGACACCTCCGAACTGCGCCGCCTCCAACTGAAAAAGCTCGAATCACAAATGACGAGCAAGATGAAGGAAGTGCACATGAAGGAAAAAAATCTTTATCATTCACTAAAAAAAATGGGCTATGGAAATCAGAACACTCCCACAAGTGCCTAGCCGAGACGTTCGAAGAGCGAACGTTCAGGTGGCAAAAAAGGTACACAAGAAACTGCTCAAGGGTCAGACCCCGGAGCATATTGCCAAGAATACCGGAATCGATCTCGAATTCGTTCTCCGGGTAAAAGACCACTTCAAGTTATGAAAACTCCAGTAGGTAAAGATAAGTGGGTATGGATGCCACATCCCGCACACTTCATCTGTTCGTACGATTGTAAATTTGTCCTCGCAACAAAAGTCGGTAAGTACATCATATCGACCGTGGGGGAATACTTCCCTGACGCTCCGATTCGTGAAATTATGGCAACCTCTCGAGGTGTTAAATTGGAAGGAATCGGTGACGCTCGCCGCCATGATTTTATGAAGAAGATTGGATTCGAGGAACTCGGAATCGGTCGTCTTTACGAGACAATGGTATTCAAAGCGGTAAAATCATCCGTAAAAGGAAAGAACGCATGTCCTGCATGTCCGTTCCAAATTTCATCAGGAAGCGATCTTGATTTCATGGGTTACAAGACTAGCAAAGAGGCGTACGAAGGACACATGAAAATGTGTAAAAAGTGGGCTAAGAAATAAACATATGAGAAAAGAAAAATGGATATTCGAAAGCAAATACTTGGTCTTTTATTTCCGGTGGGGATTCGACATCAGCTTTGAAATCTGCGGATACTTCGACGACCGACCGCGCATAAACCTCGACCTGTTCTTCTTCAATTTGACACTCATTCTTCCGTTCCACAACAAAGGGTGGGAGAGCGAGTGCGACTGTCCGAAGTGGGGAATTTCCTACCATTCGAACATGATCTGGATTCACCTCGGTGGAAAAGGAAACATGAACGGGGGCAGCAAGTGGTACACGATTCACATGCCGTGGGACCGCACATGGGTTCGCACAAGCATGTTGAAAAAGGACGGAACGTGGGAAGACGAGACTCGTAAAAATAAAAAGAACATTCACCGGTCCGAGTGGGACGACCAGTGGTATACGGAATTTCATCCGTACACCTACATCCTGAAATCAGGCGAAGTGCAGAATCGCACCGCTCGAGTCCGGGTTTCAGAACGGGAATGGCGAATGCGATGGCTCGTGAACGTTCCTCTTTTCAGAAAAATCCGACGCACTATCGATGTCGAATTTGATGACGAAGTCGGAGAGAGAAGCGGGTCATGGAAGGGTGGCACGATCGGTTGCGGGTACGACCTCAAGCCGAACGAAGATTTAATCGAGTGTCTCCGAAGAATGGAGAAGGAGAGAAAATTCACCTAATACTATGGCATCGTTCAAAAAGCCCGGACAGATGAACTTGGTGGCAAAAGGGCAACATTGGAAAAACGTACAGACAGGAAGAATATGGAAGGTGGTCGGAAAAGCGGGCAACGCGGGAGGCAAGTCGTGGATCATAACGAAAGGCGACAAATGCCACCATGTGCACGAAGGAACTATGTTAAAATTTTTCAGCTTACAAAAATAATGGAAACACAATACCCAAAACTAATACTTCCGAAGCCTCACTTGAGCTGGTCACAGCTCCAGTGTTGGATCACGAACAAGGCTCGCTACCGAAAGGAGTACTTTGAGAACGGCGACAAGCTCGACACGAAATTCCTTCGATTCGGAAAAGGGTTCGCAAAGATGATCGAAGACTTCTCCGACATTATGAAGCGCATCCCCGACCGCGTCATGGCGATTCAGGAGCTCTCCGTCGACTATCTGATGACTGAAAACATGCGCACTGTTCTTCTTGAAATTGAAATCGAAGGAATCAGCGAATATGAAATCAGGTCAAAAGTGATGCACATTGTGCCATGTCTTTCGTATCTCGATAAATACGATGAACGCCACAATGCCATTCGTGAGTACAAGTCAGGCAAAATTCCTTGGACAAAAGCAAAGGTGCAGAAGCATGACCAGTTGGTGTTCTACGCGACAATGCTCAAGTGGTCAGGAAAGCCGATGCCGGATTATGCCGAACTCGACTGGATCGAGACGCGCGACTCACAGCCCGAAAGCATCGACTTCTGGAGGGAAAGCGGGAAGGTCTTGGACGTGACCGGTCGCATCATCACCTTCCGTCGCGAGTTCGACGAAAGGGAAGTCGAACGCATGGAAAATCTCATCGTGAAAACCGCGTGGGAAATCTCGGACGCTTACCAGAATTATCTCGGAGAACTATGATTTACACATTCGACAAAGACATCCCCTATACCTTCAAGGACCTCACCGGCGTTGCCGAGGAGCACTGGACAGGGTGGTCCATCATGGAAGACGGAAAGCCTATCGGCGGCATCGTATATCAGATTCAGGAAATCGTAGTACCGGCAGAATTGTCTATTTTCATTCCTGAAAAAAATATCAGTTGCTGTGCCATTCCGTGCATCGAACTGTTGCCGGAATACAGAGGAAAAGGAATCGGCACTGCCATCATCAAACGACTACTCGAGTATTACGATTGCGTTCACGCCGCGGTTCAAGAGGAAAGAGCTTGGGAATGGTGGAAGCGAATGGGTGCGCAACCCTACGCAGCAATGATGTTCCCGCAGGACGCTGGCAAGCCTGATGCAAAGGCTCACACCCTCGTGTTCGTTCTCGGAAGAGACAAAGATAAAACAACGGGGTATCGAGGACTATTTCAATACGCGTCTTCTCACGATCCTAGTTGCAAGGGAGCGATGACAGGCACCCCTCCTGTAGACTTCTCCAAAAACAAATAAATGGTAGAATTAAGATATTACTATTAAGTCAATAAAAGAGTTACTCTATGGCATTCACAGCAAAACCGGGAACAGCAGGTCTCACAAAACAGCAGGCTGCACAGCAAGCCGCTCGAGCACCTCGCCCATCGCCGAATCCAGCGAAAGCTGACACTCGTGCGAATTTGAAAACTACTTTCGGAACTCCACGAAAGCAAAAATAATCGTATGACTACTCCAGAAATCAAGGCGAAGAGCCAAGAAAAAATGAAGAAGGTGTACGAACTTATGCAGCAGCTCGAGGTAAAACCGGAGGTAAAGCGAAAGCTCATGCCGTCAGGTTTCATCGAAGAGATGGTGGTCTTCGTCGACATGGAACAATATCCGATGGACGAAACTCCTGCCGCTCCGGAGGGAGGAAAATAACATGCTTGATTTCCCCTTCTTCGGAAAAAAGAAACTGCTCCTTGCATTCGAATACGGAATGATTTTCGCTTCATCAGCGAAGGACCTCAAGGTCGAGCTCACTCCCGAACTCTCAAAGAGATTCGAGGTGATGCTCCTGAACGAGTTCAAAAGTAAAAGTGCCACCCAACTCGCGGTGGACATGTTTCCAAACATTTTGTCGGTGTTTGAAACGACCCTTGATAAATAATTTAATTTAATTTATGACTCTACTCACACTCATCATCACTCTCTTTATTCTCGGACTCATTGCATGGCTCGTTTCGATCTCTCCGATCACAAACCCGACATTCAAGTCCTTCATCAACTTCGCACTCATCGTTGTCGGAGCAATCGTATTGATCGCTTTCGTCATCGGAGTCTTCGGCGGTAATGTTGGAAAATTCGGCAATTTGAAGCTATACTAGTACTCCATGATTACTCGCAACATCGATTCCACTCTGTATTGAAACCCGACTCGTCGGGCAACGACTTAGTGCCCGACTTGCTTGTTCCATGAGAAAAACCCCCTTTCGGGGGCTTTTTCTTTTACCGTGGAAGTCGAGGGAGCTTGACGGTCGGGACCACAGGGGTCGTACTGAACAGCTGATTCGGTGTATAAGGCATCTCGTTCTGTGTCGGACCCTTGTAGATGGTCGTAGGAGCGGGCAGGGCGAGCCGTAGGAGCTTTTCCGTCTCTGCCTTGCCAAGATAGTCTTGGAACGCCTTAAACACGGCTGGAGCCTCTTTTTGGATGGATGAGAGGTACTTCTGCTTGAG
>Ga0172380_10001532_pt1 | contig 39485 bp, 27 predicted proteins | sample Leawe162metaG_FD_119747 | JGI IMG/M metagenome (GOLD analysis project Ga0172380, IMG submission 119747) | Leachate microbial communities from a municipal landfill in Southern Ontario, Canada - Leachate well 162 metaG | ecosystem: Engineered > Solid waste > Landfill > Unclassified | place...
CGGCCGCTCTGGATTCCGGCTTTCGCCGGAATGACGGGCTATCGGCCTGCGCCGGAATGACGGGCGTTGGGAGAAAAAAAGGGGCCGCATGGCGGCCCCGAACTTTCTCCCTTCGCTGCGACGGCGAAGGAGCTGCGGTTGATGGTTATGCGCCGATGACGCCGCCGTCTTCGCGGGTGACGACGATGGTGGCCGAGCGCGGACGCTGCCCCGACGCGCCGTCGGGCCAGGCGCTGATCGCCTTCGGGTTGGCGGTGGTGGCGCCTTCGCCGGGGTGCTGCAGGTTGACGAACATGGTCCTGCCGTCGGGCGTGAGGTCGACGCCGGTCACTTCGCAGCCGGGCACCGCAGTAAGGAAGCGGCGCGTCTCGCGGGTGTGCGGGTCGGCGCACAGCATCTGGTTTGTGCCGATGTTGTGGTTGGTGCCGCCCGGCGCGTAGCTGGCGGCGCTGGTGTCGGCGTCGGTCTGGATCCACAGGCGGCCGGCCTTGTCGAAGTAGACGCAATCGGGGCTGTTGTAGATATCGCCGACGACGTTGCCCTTGTCGGTGGCGGAGGGACGCGCCGGGTCGCCGGCGAAGGCGAAGATCTCCCACTCGAAGGTAAGCGCGGTATGGTCGCCGCCGGCTTCGGTCCAGCGCACGATGTGGCCGTAGTTGTTGATGGCGCGCGGGTTGGCCTCGTCGGTAGCGGGGTTGGTGCCCTTGCCGCGGTTGGTGTTGTTGGTGAGCGCGCAGTAGACGGACTTGTTGAACGGGTTGATGGTGATCCACTCCGGACGGTCCATGCGGGTGGCGCCGGCAAGATCGGCGGCCTGGCGCGTCTTGATGCAGATCTCGGCCTGGCTCCAGCCGGCAAGCGCCGGGTTGTCGGGCGAGAGTTCGAGCCACTCGCCGGTGCCCTTGCCGTCGCCGGGGTTCGTGTCGTCGTTGAAGCGGGCGACGTAGAGCGTGCCCTCGTCGAGGAGATTCAGGTTGGCGGCGCGATGGTGCGGATGGAACCTGCCCCTGGTGACGAACTTGTAGATGTAGTCGAAGCGCTCGTCGTCGCCGGTATAGCAGACGACGCGCCCGTTGCCGGCGACGATGAACTGGGCATTTTCGTGCTTGATGCGGCCGAGCGCGGTGCGCTTCTTCGGCGTCGAGTGCGGGTGGTAGGGATCGATCTCGACGCAGTAGCCGAAGCGGTGGATCTCGTTCGGGTGCCTGGCGAGGTCGAAACGCTCGTCGTGGGGGAACCAGTTGTAGCCGAAGCCGGCACTGGTGACGCCATAGCGCTTCTGGTCGGCGGAGGCGGCCCAGCCGCTGTCGGTGGTGCCGAAGTAGCCGTTCCAGTTTTCTTCGCAGGTGACGTAGGTGTCCCACGGCGTGCGGCCGGAGCCGCAGTTGTTGAGCGTGCCGAGCACCATCGTGCCGCTCGGGTCGGCGGCGGTCTGCAGCAGCGGATGGCCGGCGGCCGGGCCGGTGATCTTCATCGGCGTCTGGCCGGTGATGCGGCGGGCGAGCGGCGACGGGCGCTTGACTTCCCATTGGCCGCTGCGCGGATGCTTGCGGATTTCGACGATGCTGACGCCGTGGGCGTTGAGCGCCTTGCGCACCTTGTCGATATCGAAGTTGGCGGTGCCGTCCGGCCAGGAAATCTGCTGGTCGAGGTATTCGTGGTTGATGCAGAGCAGGCCGCGTCGGCTGTCGTGGCCGTGCGGGTGGCCGGGAAGGGGGAAGAACCACATGCCGTCGTGGTGGGCGCCGCACTGCAGGGCCTGGTCGTCGGCGCTGTTGCTGGCATCCGGCAGCCAGGCGGGCTGGCCGGGCGGCTGGCCGATGACGCCGATGGGGTCGCCCCAGGCGAGCAGCACTTCGTATCTGTAGCCGGGCGGCAGCGCGATGTCGTCGATGAGGCCGCCGGGGAAGTTCACCAGGCTGTTGGCCGGGATGCCGTCGAAGCCGATGCCGCCGAAGCCGCGATGCGGCGCGGCGTGAGCCTCGCCGACCAGGCCGAGGCCGGGCACGCCGCCGAGAAAGGCGAAGGCGGCGGCGCCGAGGCCGCCCTGGAGAATGCGGCGGCGGGCGAGGTTAACTTCGACGATGTCGCCGAAATACGGATTGTCGGTGGGATTGCTGCCGTTGTTGTCTTCGTCGTGCATCTTCATGTGGAGGCTCCTTGCTGGGGGAATAAGGAACGCGATCGGCTCGCGACGCCCGGCGGGCCGCGGCTGCGACCGCCATGCCGGTAACATTAGCGAAGGACTGTTACACGGTGTTTTGGCGGCGGTGCGGCTTGAATGGGACAAACGGACCATGCACTCGGCGGCGCCTTCGCCAAGTCATTGTTTATGAGGCAGGCATCGAATTCAGGTCCGTCATGCGCGGCACGAGGACGGCCGCCCAGACGCGTTCGGTCTCCTCCGCCGGGGCGTCTTCGTGCATGCGTTTCCTGATGCCTTCGCTGGAGAGGTCGATGTGCAGGGTGGGGGGAACGGCATGGCGGGCGAGGCATTTGCGCGCGCAATGAAGGCGGCAGCCGTCGAGCACGATGATCGGTCGGCCGGAGCGGGCGATCTTCAGCAGCGCCGGCACGTCGCCGCCGATGCCGGCGACGCAGGACATTTCGGCCAGTCCGGCGCGGTCGAGGCGCACGGCGAGCGCATTGGCCATCTGCGCCGCGCCCGAGCAGCCCGAGCAGGCATACACCAGCGGCAGCGCGCCCTCTTCCGGAATGATTCCTTCACGTCCCTGCATATGCGTGACCTCCCGAGACGGAAAGGTTACGAAAGGATTGTGAAATTTTCGCGTCACGCAGCGAGGGGCGCTTTCGCCGGAATGACGGGGGGGCGTCGCCCCGGCGAAGGCCGGGGGGGCCAGTTCAGCCGCTATCCCCTCGATGACGGCCGTTCTGGATTCCGGCTTCCGCCGGAATGACGGGGTGGGTCGTCATGCCGGCGCAGGCCGGTATCCAGCGCTTCCTCTACTCCCCTTGACGGGGGGGGTCGTCATACCGGCGCAGGCCGGTATCCAGCGCCTTTTCCCGCGCTTCTGCTACAGGATCTCCCGGTAGAGATCCCGCCAATCGGGATTGCTTTCCTCGATCAGCTTCAGCTTCCACGGCCGCTTCCATTCCTTGATGGCCTTTTCACGCGCGATGGCCGACGCCATGCTCGCGTGCTGCTCGTACCAGACGAGGGTGTGCACGCCGTATTTCTTCGTGAAGCCTTCGACGGCGTCATTCTTGTGCTCCCAGATGCGTTTGACGAGGTCGGAGGTGACGCCCGCGTACAGGGTGCCGTTGCGACGGCTGGCAAGGAGATAGACGCAGGGCTGTTTCGGCATGGGAGGAATGTACTGGATTCCGGCTTCCGCCGGAATGACGAGGAGGTGACGAGGGGGCGGCGTCATTGCATTGTCATTGCCTGGTGCGACAATGCGCGGATTGACTTTCGGGATTTCGATCATGGTCTTCGATGTTTTCAACGGCGATGCGGACGGGCTCTGCGCGCTGCTGCAGTTGCGCCTGACGGAGGATCGCGAGGCGACCCTGGTGACGGGGGTGAAGCGCGACATCCGCCTGCTCGATCGCGTGGACGCCGCAGCGGACGATGCGCTGACGGTGCTGGACGTATCGCTGGATTCGAACCGCGCGGGACTGGCGCGGGCGTTGCAGGCGGGCGCGCAGGTGACGTGGTTCGACCACCACTACGCCGGCGAGATCCCGGTGCATCCGCGCCTGCGCGCGTTCATCGACACGGCGCCGCAGGTGTGCACGAGCCTGCTGGTGGACCGCCACCTGGACGGGGCGCAGCGGGTCTGGGCGGTGGTGGCGGCGTTCGGCGACAACCTGGAGGAAACCGGCCGCCGTCTCGCCGGGACTGACTTTGACGCGGCGCAAATCGAGGCGCTGCGGGCGCTGGGCGAGGCGCTCAACTACAACGCCTATGGCGACAGCGAGGCGGACCTGCGCCTGCGCCCGGCGGCGCTGTACGCCATCCTGAAGGCGCACCGCAGCCCGTTCGCCTTCATCGCCGATTCGCCGACGTATGCCGAGCTGCGCGACGGCTATCGCGAGGACATGGAGTACGCGGAAGACGTGCGGCCGGTGCTGGCGGAGGACTGGGGATCGGTCCACCTGCTGCCGGATACGGCGTGGGCGCGGCGCGTCTCTGGAGCATTTGCGAACCGGGTGGCGACGGCGCATCCGCATCAGGCCGGCGCGGTGCTGACGTGCCGGCCGGGCGGCGGCTTCGTGGTGAGCGTGCGCGCGCCGCTGGCGCGGCCGACAGGGGCGGATGCCCTGTGCCGTCAGTTCGAGGGCGGCGGCGGCAGAAAGTCCGCGGCCGGCATCAACCATCTGCCGGTGGCGGACTATGAACGGTTTCTCAGTGCGTTCCGCATGGCTGAATGGGGAACCTAGCGCGACCACCGGGATACAGCCTTCCGGCCAGTACCCGCTCACGCAGAACGCTCAACACCGGCGCCTTGACGAAATTCCTTTCAGCCTGCCTGTGTGCGGCGCTGGCCTTGATGCTAACGCCGCTGGCCGCCCATGCGCAGCCGCAGGTGCTGCTGCCGCGCACGGGGTTGACGGCGGGCGAGGTCGCCCTGCTGGTCAACGAGGACGACCCGCTCTCCCGGCAGGTCGGCGAGTATTACCGCCGGGCGCGCGGCATCCCGGAAGCGAACGTGATCCGCCTGCGCTTCGCGCCGGAGCGCGCGGCGCTGCCGAAGGAGGAATTCCAGCGGCTGCGGGCGGAAATCGGGCGCGCGACGCCGGCGCACGTGCAGGCCTACGCGGTGGCGTGGACGCAGCCGTACCGGGCCGGCTGCATGTCGCTGACTTCGGCGCTGGCCTTCGGCTTCGACGAACGCCATTGCTCGTCGCGCTGCGGGCCGACGGCGCCGAGCGCGTATTTCAATTCGCCGGGCCTGTATCCGGCCGGCGACCACCGGCTGCGGCCGGCGATGATGCTGGCCGGACGCGATTTCGGCGAGGTGAAGGCGCTGATCGACCGCGGCGTGGCTTCGGACGGGCGCTTCCCCGCCGGGCGGGCCTATCTGCTGGACACGGCGGACAAGGCGCGCAGCGTGCGCGCGGCCCACTTCGCGCGCACGGCGAAGGAGCTGGCGGGGGTGTTTCCGGTCGAGGTGCTGGCGGCGGAAGCGATCGCCGACCGGCATGACGTGCTGTTCTATTTCACCGGACTGCCGCAGGTCGCCGCCCTGGAGACGCTGACTTTCCTGCCGGGGGCGCTGGCGGACCACCTGACCTCCTTCGGCGGGCAGCTCACCGATTCGCGCCAGATGAGCAGCCTGCGCTGGCTGGAGGCGGGCGCGACGGCGAGCTACGGCACGGTGGTGGAGCCGTGCAACCATCCGCAGAAGTTTCCGCTGCCGGCGGTGGCGATGTTCTTCTACGCCGGCGGCGCGACGGCGATCGAGGCGTACTGGAAGAGCGTGGCCTGGCCGGGCGAAGGGGTGTTCGTCGGCGAGCCGCTGGCGCGGCCGTTCGCGCCCACGCTGAAGGAGTCGGCGCCCGGGAAATACGAGTTGCGGCTGCATTCGCCGCGCGAGGGACGGCTGCGGCTGGAGCGCGCGGCCTCGCCGATGGGGCCGTTCAGTCCGCTGGCGCAGTCGCTACCCATTACGCGCGGGGCGAACCGGCTGCGCTTCGCGCTGCCGGCCGGCATGGGCGGCTACGTGCGGCTGCGCTGGCCGTAGCGAAAATTTAACGTTGCGCGCCTATCATCGGCCGCATTCCGATCATTCCGGGGCATTCCATGGCTTCCATCCTCGTTACCGGCGGCGCCGGCTACATCGGCTCGCACACCGCGGTCGAGCTGCTCGGCGCCGGCCACGACGTTTTCATCGCCGACAATTTCAGCAACAGTTCGCCGGAGGCGCTGGCGCGCATCGCGCGCATCGCCGGGTGCGCGCCGGGCTTCGTCCGCGCCGACCTGCGCGACCGCGCCGCGATGGCGGGCGTCTTCGCCAGGCGGCGCTTCGACGCGGTGATCCACTTCGCCGGCCTGAAGGCGGTGGGCGAGTCGGTGGCCGAGCCGCTGCGCTACTACGACAACAATGTGCACGGCACGCTGGTGCTGTGCGAAACGATGGCCGAGCAAGGCGTCAAGACGATCGTCTTCAGTTCATCGGCGACGGTGTACGGCGACCCTGCCAGCGTGCCGATCCGCGAGGATTTTCCGGTGGCGCCGACCAATCCCTACGGCCGCAGCAAGCTGATGGTGGAGGAGGTGCTGCGCGACCTCGCCGACACGGACACCGGCTGGCGGGTGGCGCTGCTGCGCTATTTCAATCCGGTGGGGGCGCACGAGAGCGGGCTCATCGGCGAGGACCCGGACGGCCCGCCGAACAACCTGATGCCCTACGTCAGCCAGGTGGCGGTGGGCCGGCGCAAGCAGCTCTCGGTGTGGGGCGGCGACTACCCGACGCCGGACGGCACCGGGGTGCGCGACTACATCCACGTGACGGACCTGGCGCGCGGCCACCTGGCGGCGCTGGCGCACCTGCCCGCCGCCGGCGTGATGACGGTGAACCTCGGCACCGGCCGCGGCTACAGCGTGCTGGAAATGGTGCGGGCCTTCGAGCAGGCGAGCGGACAGCGCGTGCCCTACCGGATCGCGCCGCGCCGGCCGGGCGACATCGCCACCTGCTATGCGGACCCGTCGCTGGCGGAGCGGCTGCTCGGCTGGCGCGCGGAGAAAGGCATCGAGGCGATGTGCGCCGACGCCTGGCGCTGGCAGCGCATGAATCCGCAAGGCTACGCTGCGGACTGAGGAGGCCTCTCAAGAACTGGATACCGGCTTCCGCCGGTATGACAACCCACCCCGTCATTCCGGCGAAAGCCGGAATCCAGAGCAGCCGACATCGAGGGGATAACCTCAGAACTCGTTGAGCACCGTGCCCACCACCAGGGCGCTGGCGTGGGTGAGTTCGTCGGCCAGGCGGCGCGCGGCGCGCAGCCGGGAATTGTTCTTGTGCGCGACCAGCAGCGCGGCGCCGGCCCGGGTGGCGAGCGTCTGCGCATCGGCGCAGCCGGCGCCGGCCGGAGTGTCGATGATGATGACGTCGAACTCACGGCCCATCTCTTCCATCAGTCGCGAGAAGAGCGGCCGGGATATCAGCTCCTGGGGATTGGGCGGCACGGCGCCGGCCGGCAGCACCGAGAGGTCGAGGAGCGAGGGAATCCGCTCGATGGCATCCACTTCGCCGCGGCCGGAGAGGATGGCGGACAGGCCGGAGCGGTTCTCCAGGCCGAACAGCGCGTGCTGGCGCGGATGGCGCATGTCGGCGTCGATGAGCAGGGTGTGCTCGCCGAGCTGGGAGAAGACGACGGCGAGGTTGGCGGCGAGGAAGCTGCGGCCCTCGCCGCGCGCCGGGCTGACGACGGCCAGCGCCTTGCGTTCCGGCTCGGTGCCGAACCAGCGCAGCATGAGCTGGCTGCGCAGGGCGCGCAGCGCCTCGACCTGCGGCGTGAAGGGCTTGTAGGCGGCGACGATTTCCTCGCTGACGGCGCCCTCGCCCGCCGTGAGGTACGGATAGTCGAACTGGCGCGACAGGGCCTGCTGGATGTCGGCCTCGCTCGCCAGGCCGAGCTTGACGGCGGCTTCGCCGAAGCGGATGCCCTCCTCCTTCTGCAGGCGCAGGATGCGCTCGGCGCCGTCCGGCGCGAGCTTGCCGGCGTCGATGAGAATGGCGCCGATCGAGCGGTCCTTGTGGCTGTCGTGCGCGCCGTCGCGCGGCGCGAAGGCGGTGATGATGTCTGCGCGGAGAAGATTCACGATGCCTCCGTGATGCGGCTGCGGAAGAACGGCGGCAGGTGCGCCAGCAGCGGCCAGCGGAACGGGTCCTGCGGCTTTTCGATGACGCCGAGCACGGGCAGGCCGAGCGACAGCGCGAGGTCGTCGAGGCCGCGGATGCGCTGGTCGGCCAGTTCGAGCAGGAAGGCCGCGCCGACGCCGAGCATGCCGCCGAGGAACAGCGAGAGCATCAGGTTGAGGAGCAGCTTCGGGCTGGAATGCTTGAGCGGCGCGACGGCCGGGTTGAGCAGGGCGATGTTGGTCTGGGTGGACTGGCTCTCCAGATTGCTCTGCGCCAGGCGCTGCGTCACCAGGTCGTAGGCGCGCTGGGCGCTCTCGACTTCGCGCTGGAGGACGGCCAGCTCGTCGCGCTGCTTCTTGATTTCGAGCACGCGCTCCTTCTGTGCGGCCAGCGCCGCCTTGACCTCGGCCTCGCGCTGGGCGTTCACCCGGTTGGAGGTGGAGAGGCCGCCGACGATCTGCTGCGTCTCGCTCTCGATCTTCGAGCGCAGCGCGTCCGCCTCGCTTTCGAGGCGCTGCACCTGCGGGTGGTTGCGGCCGAGCTGGCCGCCGGTTTCCTGCAGCTTGGCTTCGAGCCGGGCGAGGTCGGCCTTGAGGCCCTGGATGAGGCCGTTCTGCAGCACCTCGGGCGTGGTGCCGGTGTTGCCGCGGGCCTGCGCCTGGCGCGACTGGGTTTCGGATCGCAACGCCTGGATGCCCGTCTGCTGCGAGGACAGCTCGGCCAGGCGCGCGTTCTCGATGTCGAGCCGCTCGTCGGCGGCGACGATGCCGTGTTCGCGCTGGTAGGCGGAGAGCGCCGCCTGCGCCTTTTCGTAGCCGTCGCGCAGCTGGCGCGTGCGCTCGTCGAACCAGGCGGCGTACTGGCGCGCCGGCTCGACCTTGAGTTCGAGGTTGGTATCGATGTAGGCCTGGGCGAAGGCATTGGCGATGACGGCGGCGAACTTCGCGTCGGTGGCGGTGTAGTTGATCTGCACGACGTTGCTTTCGCGCGCCGGCTTGACGTCGAGCTTCTTCTGCAGCAGCTCGGCCAGCCATATCTCGATGCTGCCCTGCCCTTCGGTTTCCTCCTGCCACTGCTCGCGCGCGGTGGGGTTCTCCGCCAGCCTGAGCGTCTTGACGACCTTCAGCGTGACCTTCTGGCTGTTGATGATGTCGATCTGCGTCGCCATGTAGCCGGGCAGCATCTGCGCCGGCAGGACGACGCCGCCGACCGGGTCGGGGGATTTGACGTCGACCAGGACGGTGGCGGTGGCGGAATACTGCTTCGGCAGCAGCAGGCTGACGACGAGGGTCGTCGCCACGGTGGCCAGCAGCGTGTACAGCACGATTTTGTAGCGCGCCTGGAGGATCAGCAGGAATTGCTGGAGGTTCATGGCATCACCTTGCTGTCGATATCGGTAGTTACGTCATTCCGGCAAAAGCCGCTTTGTTTCGTCATTCCGGTGGCCCCCATCATTCCGGCGCAAGCCGTTTGGCATCGCCATTCCGGCGCAAGCCGGAATCCAGTCCGGCCTTTGTCGCCTCACCCGCCTCAGCCCTGGGCCCCGGCCTGCGCCGGGGCGACGAAACAAATGAGCGCCGGGGCGACAAGCTGCCTCAGAACAGGCTCTCCCGCACGTAGATGACGTCGTCGGGTTTCACCGCTTCGTCCATGGACGGTTCGATGCGTTCGATCCTGCCGTCCTTGTTGCGGCGGTGCACGCGGATGCCGCGCTCGGTGCCGCGCAGGGAGAGTCCGCCGCCCTGGGCGAGGGCCTGCATGACGGTCATGTCGCGCTCGACGCGGAAGGCGCCGGGGCGCTGCACTTCGCCGTAGACGTAGAACTGCGGGGCGCGATGAACATAAAGGACGTCGCCGTTCTGCACGGCGATGTTGTTGCGCATGTCGCCGCCGAGGATCATCGCCGGCAGGTCGATCTCGACGCGGTAGGGCTTGCCTTCGCGGCTGCCGACCAGCACCACGGTGTCGGCGCCGGCGGGCACGATGCCGCCGGCCAGGGCGAGCACGTCGGTGACGCGGCTGCTGGCCAGCTCCAGCGGATGCTTGCCGGGGCGATTGACCAGTCCGAGCACGGATACCTGGCTGCTGCGGTACTGCATGACGATGGCGTTGACCTGCGGCTGCAGGACGAAGCCGCCCTCGCGCAGCATTTTCGCGATGAGCTGCTCGGCGGCCTGGATGGAGAGCCCGCCGACCGGCACGGCACCGACGAGGGGAAAGGTGATCGCGCCGGATTCCGAGACGCGCGTCTCGACGGCGAGGTCCGGGTTCTGGAAGACGCTGATCTTGACGATGTCGCCGGCGCCGAGCACGTACTCGCGCTGGTCGGCAGCGGCCTGCGCGCCGCCGACGACGCCGAGGAACAGGGTGTACGCGAGCAGGCGGATAAAGACGGAATGCATGGTTTTTTCTCCAGTACCGGAATCACTTGAGCCCGGCGATGCCCTTGTCCATATGGGTGGCGGGCGCGGGCGTGGCGGCGGCGGGTGTCGTGGCGGGACTGGCGGCGACCGGCGTGGCAGCGGGTTTCTCCTCGGCCCTGGCCGCGGCGAAATCGCCCTGGTACTCGATCTTCGCTTTCTCGCGCAACTGCTTCACTTCCTTTTCGGCGGCTTCCATGCGCATCCGGTTGCCGAGGAACTGCTCGATGAAGGGCGTCGCCGCCTTCTCGTCCATCGGCATGTCGCGCGAAGCGGCGAGCTGCACCACCATGACGCTGTCGCGCGCCGGAATCACGGCGATCTGGCCGTCCTTCATCTGGTGGAACTTCGGCAGCAGCTCGAGCGGAAGCTGCTCGGCGGCCTTGGTGCTGGCATTGGCGTTGAAGGGAATCTTTTCGTTCCTCAGCCAGTTCGCCACGTCGGCCAGCGACTTGGCGCTGCTCATCCGGGACTGCAGCTTGCCGAGGAAATCGGGCTGGCCGGGCTGGATGGCGAGTTCCTGGAACTGGTAGATGCGGCGCGCGCTGAACAGCTCGGGGTGGCCGGCGTAGAAGTCGCGGATCTCTTCGGCGGCGGGCTTGGGCTGGGCGGAGGCGACCTTGTCGAGATAGGCGCGCGAGAGGATGTCGCGGCGGCCGGCTTCGATGGCCTGCATGACCCGCGGCTCGCGGTCGAGCTTGCCCTCGAGCGCTTTCTGCACCAGCAGCTCCTGGTCGACCAGCTTGTCGAGGATCTGCCGGCCGGCCTGCTTGGCCTGCTCGGGAGCGAGGCTGCCGGCGCGGGCGAGCACGGCATTGATCTGGTGGACGGAAATCTCTTCCTTGTTGACCCTGGCGGCGATCTGCGTGGCTGGTTTCTTGTCGTCGCCGCTGCCGCAGGCGGCAAGCGTGGCGGCGGCGAGGACGGCAAACAGTGTGTTGCGGAGCGGCGAAACGGGCATGGGTCATCCTCAGCGGGCGTCAATGGCGGCCGAATGCGCGCCACCGCTTCCGGCTGCGGCGCGCAGGCCAGGCGCTAAGGTACCAAGCATTTATTACAGTGCGATTGCGCCGGCGCCCGAATGGGGCAAAGGAAGCGGCCGCGGCGAGACTATGCGTCCTGACGCCGGCGGCGCCTGGCGAAGCCGCCGGCCAGGCCGAGGCCGGCCAGCATCAGCGCCCAGGCCGCGGGCTCCGGCACCGGCGTGGCGGTGACGTAGTCCTGGTAGTCGTCGCTGGCGTAGACGGTGATCCGGTAGGGCGTGCCGGCCGTCCAGCCGCCGAGCTGGTCGAGCAGCGATTGCGCCTCGGCGCGCACCAGGGCGCTGGTGCCGGCGGTGGCCTGCACGATGCCGAAGTCGAGGTTCTTGTCGTCGTGCCACATTTCCCACAGGGCCAGCTGGAAACCCGCCGCGCCGGTGGCGCTGGCGAGCGAACCGGCATAGGCGTTGCCGAAGAGCAGGGCGACGTCGGCAAGGCGCGCCGGCGCGGCGGCGAGGTGCGTCGCCAGCGGCCGGCTGTCATACGCGCTGAAGCTGCCGTGGCTGTACTGGAAGGGGTCGCTGCAGTAGGCGATGAAGGAGCCGGCCGGCGACTGCCGCTCGATGTCGTAGGCACCCATGCGGATGGAGATGGGCGTGGCCCGGACGGGGATCAGGACCTGCGTGTCGATGGTGGCGGACGGTCCGGCATAGCGCAGGGCGACGGTATCGGCATGCGCGGGGGCCGCCGCCAGCAGGCCGATGCAGCAGAGGGCGCCGGACGCGGCGCGCAGCAGCGGTTTGATTGCATTCGTTTTCATTGGCCAGTTTCTCCTTGTTCTTTGCGAGCCTGGAAGTGCAGCCCGCCGGAGTGCGGCAAGCCGTCCTTCTGTGTAGTTGAAGCCTGAAGGATTCGTGTTGCGGAAATTTGAGGTGTGCATGCGCGGAACGTGGTACGAACAGACCATGCCGGCAGGAAAAAGGATCCTGGGCGGAGAGCGCCGCCCAGGGTCCCCATGACACCCCCGTCAAACCTTTCAGAAGCGATCGCGGTTGCCGCGGCGCCTGACCATCGTGCCGAGCAGGCCGAGGCCGGCGGCGAACAGCATCCACTGCTCCGGCTCGGGAATGGCGGCGATCGAGAACAGGTAGGCGCCGCCGGACAGGCCGTCGGCGTTGCCGGAGACGTCGACGTGGTAATTGCCGACGGCCAGCGTCGCCTCGATGTTGGCCGGGCTGCCGTACCAGTGGCCGAGCCAGGTGTCGGCGCCGTCGTAGAGCGAGAGCTTGAGGTTGGCGATGTGCAGCAAGCTGAGGCTCTGCAGCATCAGGTCGAGCGAAACGGCGCTGGCGCCCACCTCGGCGGGCGAGGCCACGTTGAAATTGTAGACGTCGAGGAAGGACCCTGCCGGCAGGGTGACGGCATTGACGTAGGGGGTCGCCGAGAGCGTGCCGACGGTGTAGGTCGCGGCAGCGGCGGGCGCGGCCTGCAGCCCGAACGCGAGCGCGGCAACGGCGAGGATGCGGGTGCCGAAGGAAAACAGTTTCTTTCTTGTTTGCATGAGCCAACTCCGTAAAGGTTGAACGGCCGGATTCGCCTGCAGCGGACGCCGTGCGGACGAACGGATTCCGGTGGATTGTCCGCGTCATAAATAATGCGACACTGCCCCATGGAGTATCGGCTCGATATGTTGCAGGGGTTGCCGGGGATGCACACGACCCGATAGTCCGAAGGGGTCATGCGGCGATGCCGGGCGCGAAAGTCAGCCGGCGGAAGACGGCGAACCATAATGGCAATCCGGCCGGAATGGCCATGAAATATTTCACGAAGCGCGGAAAGTATTTGCAGGCAGTGCAGGCGCAGGACGATGCGCCGTTCGGACCATGCGCGCATGCGCGGCCCTGAATTGCTAGAAACTGAACTGGGCGTTGAGGAAGGCGACGTTGGCCAGGTAGGGAATGCCGGCGTAGTTGGAGTCGCGCCGTTCGCGGCGCAGGGTCATGCCGAGCTGGATGGCGGTCATGGGCATCCAGGTCGCGGACAGGCTGGCGACGCGCAGGCGGTCCTGGCGCTTTTCGATGCCGGCCAGGCCGGCGACCGGATCGCCGAGATAGTCGCGCTCCCGCCATTCGAACTGGGCCTGCACGAGCGTCTTGGCCGTCGGCGTCCAGGTCGGCCCGAGGCTCAGTGCGCGCGTGACGACGTAGCTGGAGAGGATGTCTTCCTGCGCGCCGATTTCGCGCCGCACGGTGACGTTGAGGGCGGTCTTGCCGGTGATCGTCCAGTCCCACGCGAGCCGGCCGACGGCGCCGGAGAAGTCGCGCAGCGGCACTTCGTCATGGCGGCGCCGCACGCCGGCGAGGCGGGCTTCGATGCGGCTTGCCCCGCTCGGACGCCAGGCCAGGCTGCCTTCGATCTCGTCCTGGCGGTAGCTGTTGTCGATGAGGCTGCCGGCGGCGAGCTGCCGGTTGGGATAACGCCCGTCGGTGCGCCGCAGGCGAAGGGCCATCAGATTGCCGCTGCGCGGGGTGTATTGGAGCACCGCCTCGCTGCCCTCGGCAACGTAGCGGCTGGTTTCGCGCAGGGGCGAACTGTTGTCGCTGTCCGCGCGGAAGGCGCTGGCGCCGAGCGACCAGGCCGGATGCAGGCGGAAATGGCCGCCCCAGGTGCGGCGCTCGTAGGTGTTGATGTTCTGCACGGGACTGCGGAAATCGCCGAAGTCGGTCAGCGCCTCGCTCTTCGACCAGGCGATCCTGCCGAAGAAATGCCGGCCGAGCTCCCAGTCCCAGCCCGCCTTGAGATCCCTGGCGTCGTAATCGAGCAGCCTGAAGCGGTCGTAGCGGATGTGGCTGAGATTGATGCTGGCGTTCAGGCGCTGGCGGCTGACCAGCCTGTCGAAGCGGATGCCGGCGAAGGTCGTGGCGACCGTGTCGCCCCGCTCGCGCGTGCCGATCAGCGCCGCGGCATCGGCGTCGCCGGACAGGCGGAAGATGTTGTCGTCGCGCATGAGGCTGCGGCCGACCGCGAAGTTGAACGCGTCCGCGGCGTCGGCGCGCACGCCGCCGGCCCAGGCAATGCCGCAGGCGGCCGCGAGCGCGGCCAGCCGGCGCCGGCTGTCGAATCTGCTCATAGAAGGCGGGATTCTAGACACCGGATGTGACCATTCCCTTACGGCGGCCTGCCGCGACCGCGGCAGGTGGAGTTGTCATCAATCCCTCATGTTGCGGATGTAAGGTTACCGGCTCCCGAACCCACGCTCGCCAATTGCCGCCCTCATGTTTGCCGCACTGGACCGCCAGCAAAGCATCTTCCGCGCCCAGCTCAGCGTCACCTCGCTGCTGGGCATTTTCCTGGACCCCCTGATCATCGTCGGCAGCCTGTTCGGCGCGGCGCTGTACCACGGCGAAGAGATCGGCGCCGCCTACGTCATCCTGGCGCTGATCGTATTTTCGCTGAGCTTTCCGGGCACGTCGCGGCTGAACGACACCTTCCGCCGCATACTGCGCGACGTCGTCATCAACTGGTGCCTGCTGGCGGCGATCCTGCTCTTCTTCGCCTACGCCAGCGGCAACCTCGAACTGTTTCCGCGGCAGGTGATGCTGGCCTGGTTCCTCGCCGCGCCCGCCATCATGGTCGCCGCCAACGAGGCGGCACGCCAACTGGTGCCGCGCATCCTGGCGCTGCAGGGCTACCAGAGGACGGCGGTGGTCGTCGGCATCAGCGAAATCGGCCTGCGCCTGGCGCGCCAGTTCCGCGAGAAGCCGCACCTGGGCACGCGCGTGGTCGGCTTCTTCGACGATCGCGGGCGGCAGCGGCTCGGCGATCTCTCCGCCGGGCACAACCTGCTCGGGCGCATGGGCGAGCTGGCAGCCTTCCTCGGGGAGAACCGCATCGACATGATCTACATCACGCTGCCGATGGCCTCGCAGCCGCGCATCCTGGCCCTGCTCGACGACCTGCGCGACACTACGGCCTCGATCTACTTCGCGCCCGACATCTTCGTCACCGACCTGATCCAGGGGCGCATCGACGACGTCGGCGGCATGCCGGTGGTGGCGGTCTGCGACTCGCCCTTCAGCGGCGCCAACGGCCTCATCAAGCGCGGCAGCGACGTCCTGCTCTCCCTGCTGATCCTGCTGCTCATCGCGCCGGCCATGCTGGCCATCGCCATCGGCGTGAAGCTCTCCTCGCCCGGCCCGGTGCTCTTCCGGCAGCGCCGCTACGGCGTGGACGGCCAGGACATCGTGGTCTACAAATTCCGCTCCATGACGGTCTGCGAGGACGGCGACAGCATCGCCCAGGCAACGAAGAACGACAGCCGCGTGACACGCTTCGGCGCCTTCCTGCGGCGGACCTCGCTCGACGAACTGCCGCAGTTCATCAACGTGCTGCAGGGACGCATGAGCATCGTCGGGCCGCGCCCGCACGCGGTGGCGCACAACGAGCTCTACCGCAAGCTGATCAAGGGCTACATGGTGCGGCACAAGGTCAAGCCCGGCATCACCGGCCTGGCGCAAGTGAGCGGCTACCGCGGCGAGACGGACACGGTGGACAAGATGCAGAAGCGCATCGAATACGACCTGGAATACCTGCGCCACTGGTCGCTCGGCCTCGACCTGTGGATCATCATGAAGACGGTGCTGGTGGTGGCGGGCGACCGGCATGCGTACTAGGGCGCTGTGCATCGCCGTTGCGGCGCTGCTGGTAGCCTCCCTGTTCGTCTCCGCCCCTTCGACCGGCGGCATGATCCGGCCGCCGTGGGACAAGCTGGCGCATTTCGCCTTCTACGGCAGCATCGCCTTCCTGCTGGCCGCCGGTCTCGGCCGGAACCGCCTGCCGCTCGCCTTCGCGCTCACCTGCCTCGTCGGCATCGCCGACGAGGCCTACCAGGCGATGCTGCCGGGCCGGCATGCGGAGCTTGCGGACCTGCTCGTCGACTTCGCCGCCGCAGCAACGCTGTCACTGGCGGCGCGGGCCATGGCCACCCGCGAGCCTTGATCGTCATACCGGCGAACGCCGGTATCCAGGGCTGGCGTTGATTGTGTGACGACGGCCGTTCTGGACCCCGGCCTGCGCCGGGGTGACGATCAAAACCGCCATGCATGCACTCCCTTCTCATAGAAGCGCGGTATCGCGTGCCGTAACCACCGCGGGCAGCGCAGGCATGCCGCTATCGCCGTATTGCGGAGACTGACTTTTCCCTTCGGCGGCGGTCAGCCACGAGACGAACTCTCCGGCCGGCGCGGGCCGCATGAAATGGTAGCCCTGCGCCTCGTCGCAGTGGCAGGTTTTCAGGACGGCCAGCTCGGCTTCCGTCTCCGTGCCCTCGGCGACGATCTCCAGCGACAGGCTCTGCGCCAGCGCGGCGATGGCGCGCACAATCGATTCGTTGACGGGCATGCGCTCGATGTCGCGGACGAAGGACTGGTCGATCTTCAGGCGGTCGATGGGAAAGCGCCGCAGGTAGCTCAGGCTGGAGAAGCCGGTGCCGAAATCGTCGATCGCCAGCATCACGCCGACTTTCTTCAGCCTTTCCAGGGTGCCCAGTACCGAGGCGGCGTGGTGCATGACGATGCTTTCCGTGAGCTCGAGCTCGATTAGGGCTGGATCGATGCCGGCTTCCTCGATGATCGTCCTGACGGTGTGGCAGAAATTCTCCTGCTGGAACTGCAGCGAGGAGACGTTCACCGCCATGCGCAGCGGCGGCAGGCCGGCATCCCTCCATTCCCGCAGCTGCCGGCAGGCTTCGCGCAGCACCCACTCGCCGATGCGCACGATGAGGCCGCTCTCTTCCGCGATCTCGATGAACTGGGCAGGCGAGACGAGGCCGCGCTTCGGGTGACGCCAGCGGATCAGCGCCTCGACGCCGATCGTGCGGCCCGTGGCAAGGCTGACCTGCGGCTGGTAGTGCAGCACGAATTCGTTGCCCTCGATGGCATTCCGCAAATCCGTCTCGAGCGACAGGCGGTCGAGCGAATACATGGACAGCCCCGGCGAGTAGTGGCGATAGCCGTTCCTGCCGTTGCGCTTCAGCTCGAACATGGCGGCATCGGCCTTGGCCAGCAGGCCGCCCACGTCGACATCGTCCCGCGGATAAATGGCGATGCCGATGCTCGCGGTGATGAACAGCTCGTGCTCCATCAGCGTGAACGGCAGCTGCATCGCCTCGACTACCCGGCGGGCGACGACCTCCGCAGCGCCGGGCTCGCCCAGGTCGTCCATGAGCACGGCGAATTCGTCGCCGCCGAGGCGGGCCACCGTGTCGCAGTCCCGGGCGCAGCCCTGCAGGCGCTCGGCCACGGCGCACAGGAGAAGGTCGCCCAGGCTGTGCCCCATGGAATCGTTCACCTGCTTGAATCGATCCAGGTCGACGTACATCAGCCCGACCTGCGTGCCCTTGCGCGCCGCCTCGCGACAGGCCTGGCTCAGCCGGTCGTTGAACAGCATGCGGTTCGGCACTCCGGTCAGCGCATCGTAGTGGGCGAGGTAGTAGAGCTCGGCCTGTTTGCGCTGGGTGATCTCGTTGAGCAGGTCGTGGCCGTTGGCGATGCCGGCGTAGCAGTCGTTCTCGGTGACGATGAACCCGCTCACCATGTGCTGCATGCCCATGTCGATGATGATCCGGGCCACGTCGTCGATGCTCGTGTCGGCGCCGACGACGAGCGGAGTGCGGCCTACTTCCGGCATGCTTTCGATGAGCTGAACGATGCTTTTCCTGCCATGCACCTCGGGCACGAAGCGCCGGCTGAAAAACTCGATGAAGGCATGGCGTTCGATCAGCGCGACGGGCCTGTTCGAGGCGTCCGTCACGGGCAGGGCGTAGATCTGCCGATCGTCCAGGAAGGCATCGAGTACGTCGACGCAGTGCGTGGTTTCCGCTACCGGCGGGACGTAGCGGTGCAGCTGGGCGACCGTCGGGCCTTCCGGCTTGCTGCGATTTCCCAGATACAGATATCGGGTCATGCTGTTTTCCTCAGGATGGATTGCGTCGCCTGCAAGCATTGGTCCGATTGCAGCCCTGCCTCTTTTACGACAGCGCGCACAAGCATCTTTAGGAAAGAAATATTAAGTTTTTGTTACGGCCATTCGCCGCGGGCGCGCTACCAGAAGCGCCAGCTGCCGGACTGCACCACCCAGAGGCCGAGCAGCAGGTTGGTGATGGCGTGCGCGATGATCGGCGGCCAGAGGCTGCCGCTGCGCCGGTAGAGCCAGCCGTAGGCGAGGCCGGCGAGGAGGCCGGCGAACCAGAGCTCGTGCTCCAGGCCGAACAGCAGGGAACTGATGAGCAGCGCGCGCAGGCTCGCCGCCGCCGGCGCAAGCCGCAGGAAGTCGCCGCGGTCGACCCAGCGCAGGACGAACGAGCGCCAGAACAGTTCTTCCATGACCGGCACCACCGCGGCGGCGCCGAGCAGGCGCACGGCGACCAGTGCCCAGTCGAGCGCGCCGTCGGCACGCAGGGGAACGAAGCCTTTCGCCTCGCCCAGCACGGCCCAGGGCAGATCGAGATGGATCCAGGCGGCGAAGACGGCAATGCCGATGCCGGCCGACAACAGCCAGTCGCGCGTGCGCACCGCAGCCGGGGTAAACAGCTCGACATAGCCTTGCGCGAAGAAAGTCAGTGCCGCCGACACGGCGGCGATCTGCACGGCGTAGAGCCAGCGCACGTTCCAGCCGGGCAGCGCCTTCTCGATCAGCGGCGCCAGCGCGAGGAAGACGATGTAGAGCGCGAAAGGGATGCTGCGTGCGGCGGCGGGCCCGCGCAGCCAGCCGCCCGCGGGTGCGGCTTCAAGCGCTGCCGGTGGCATGCGCTCCGCCACGGCGACGGAAGATCTGCATGAGGGCGAGACCGGCCGCCAGCAGCAGCCAGGCCTGCGGTTCCGGTACAAGCATGATTTGCGATTGCAAAAGCTTGTCATTCCCAGTCCATTGGTAGACCAGGCCCGGAGACGAGTCATCGGATGCAAAGTAGCCTTGAACGACGAGGCTGCCTCCCCTAGCCGGAGCGTACCCGGCCAATCCGGATGAACCGGACCAATCCAATGCGCCGCCGACCGTCACCGTGAGGTTATAGGGATCACCGAGGAAAACACGGCCGTAATCCGCCCTCAAGGTGCCGCTGGCGGCCTGGATCGGAAGATCTGCTCGCGGAGACAGGCTATCGAAGGATTGGGCCGCGCCGATGGCAGGGAAAGTCAGTCCCGCCAGGACGGCGACGATTCGGCCGAGGCGCATACTCATTTTCCTTCCTCCAAGGTGCCGGCGATTTCCTTGCGCGAGGGCAGGTCGATGCCGAGGCATAGCGGAAACAGGTCGTCGAGGGCGAAGCGCCAGCCGAGCCGCCTAGCGGCGAACCGTACGATCCGGTTTCTGATCATCCAGCTTGTCACGATAGTCCTCCACGAAGTTCTCGATCTCGACGCGCTTCAGTTGCGTGAAGGGCTCGGTCTGCAGCATGGCCTCGCCGCAGCCCTTCTTCTCGTACTTTTCCAGCAGCTCCGTGCCGTAGCCGTGGAGCTTCTCGTTCCTCGCCTCGCAGGCGGCGAGCGACTGCGAGGTCTGCTTCAGCCCGGCATCCAGCTGCCGGCCGGCGGCTTCCGCCTTGCGCAGCGCCTCGCCTGTTTCGGCGAGCTTCTTCTCGGCTTCGGCGAGCTTGCCGGCGAGCGATTCCTTCTCCGCCCTGGCGGCCTTCAATTCCTTGTCCAGCACGGCGGCGCGGCCGGCGGCGCCCTGCGCCTTGCGGCCCGCCTCGTCGAGCTTGTCCTGCGCCTCCTTGAGCTGGCTGTCGACCGCGGACTTGTCGCGAGCAAGCTGCGACTTCTCCTGCTCCAGCTTGCGCTGCGATTGTTGCAGGCGTTTTAACTGTTCGCGCTCGCGGTCGCCCTTGCCGTCGGCGGCGGCGACGGATGTCGCTGCCAACAGCAGCGCTGCGGTCAGCATGGCGGTCAGGCGGCGGACGCGCATGGTCAGAACTTCAGGTTCACGTCGGCCTGGAAGACGTCGACGGAGAACTTGTGGGCCGGATTGAGGGTGAATGAGTCGATGGAATCCGCCGACAGCCAGCGCATGCCGAGCACGGCGTTGCGGTCCAGGCCGTATTGCGCACCCAGCACATAGCCCTTCAGGTTGGTGCCGCCGAGGCCGAAGTCGGAGTCGGTGAAGGCGTCCACCACGGCGTCGGAACCGAGATAGCGGTAGGCGGCGAAGACCTGCCAGTCGCGCGCCTCCTTCACCTGCGGCATGCCGACGGTGATCTTGTACTGGTAGCCGTAATTCTTGCCGTCGGTGAGATTCAGACGATTGTCGGTGCGACGAAGGATCTCGCCCCGATCGAAAGCGGTGTTCTTCACCCAGTCGGCGGTGAGGATGACGTGCGCCGGATCGAAATGGGCGAGATCGAGCGAGGCGGTGAGGTTGATCGGGCGAAACTTCGAGGCGAGGCCCCAATAGCTCGTGGTGCCGGTATCGCCCAGGGCATTCGTGCGGAACAGGGTGTTGCCTTTCTGGCGCAGGCGGCTGCTATATTCGTACTGACCGTAGTCGGCTGCAATCGGCCTGAAAGTGATCGTATCCAGTGATGCGGCGCTCTCGACCCGGCCTTCGAAATTCCTGTATTCATACCAGGCGAGACCCACCTTGAAGCGGGTATCCGAGCTGATGTCCCACTGTGTGCCGCCCTGGAATCCGTGCATCCAGCGGCCCTTGGAAGCCGGCGGGTTTTCCTCCCGGATCGGGAAAGCGCCGAATGTCAGGAAGGGCTTGACGGTGTTGTTGGCAAAGGTCGGCTTGAAGGTGGCGGCGAGGCCTTCGAAGTTCAGATCGTCGTCCCAGACGAGATCGGTGGAGAACCAGGGGTTGGGAATGCGGCCTCCGGTGACGGTCAGCCATTCCGTCGGGTCGAATTTGAGGTAGGCGCGATCCACCACGAGGGTGTATTTGTTCAAGTCCTGGCCCAGCGTCTGGTTGGTGGAGACGCGATCCGTCGTGGAGCCGGTAGCCAGGCGAATGCCGCCGCTCCAGCTTTCGGTCAGCTTCGCCAGCATGCCCAGCCGCGCACGCACCCGGAAGCGGTCGCGGTCCTTGCGGGTGTTCCCTGTGGCAATGCCGCTGCTGTTCACCGCACCAAGCTCGGCGGCCCGGGTAAAAGCGAATTCCCCACCCCACATCGTTACGCCATCGACAGCGACCAGGTCATTCAGGGCCTCCCATGCAATATCGGTGGGCGTTGCATTGCCCTTGTCGAACAGGTCGGCCTGGTAGCGCAGGCGCAAATCGCCCTCCCACTTGATGCGGTCGAGCCAGCTCGGGATCGCATTCGGTTCGGCCCAGCGCTCGTTCTTCGCCTGGGCCAGCACCTCCTGCTTGATCTCCTCGCGGATCTGGTTCTTGACGACTTCCGGCACGTACTGCACGCGCACCGCGCCGCCGCGCTCCTTGCCTTTCGCCGCTGCAGCCTGCGCCGCCTTTTTCTCGGCCTGCTTGATGAGGGCGTCGGCCTTCTCGCGCGTGAGCACGCCGTTGTCCACCAGCGCGTCGATCAGGCTGACCGTGGTCTGCTTGAGCACTTCGAAGGACTCGCGTTCGTCGGCCGCAGCCGGCCCCGCGATGAGCGCCATGGAAAGCGCAATGCTCAGGGTGGTTCGTTTCATGTCCGTTTCTTTCCCGGTTTGTATTCGCTATCCCGCGCCGCGGTTGCTGATGCGCAGCTTCACCGGCTGCGGCATGTTCTCCGGCGGCGCCTCGCGCACGGCGGCGAGTTCCCCCAGCGCCGAACGCACCCGCGCGTCGACATCCGGATTGCCGCTCGAGCCGGCCAGCTCGACGCGCTGCACGGCGCCGTCGCGCGCCAGCCAGAGGCGCACGACGATGCGGTAGTCGGTGCCGCGCAACTGCTTGTGCTTCGCCAGTTCGTCCTGCAGGAAGCGCTGCAGGTTGTTGGTGTAGAAGGCGAAGCCCATGCGGCCGCCGCCGAGCAGATCGCGGCCGCCCTTGTTGCCGACGAGGCCGAAGCCGTCGGAGCCGGCGCCGCCCTCGGCGTCGACGCCGAGCTGCTTGCCGGCCGGCGCATCGTCCTGCTTCGGCGCATCCGCCTTGGGCTGCTCGACCTTGACCTCTTCCTTCTTGATCTGCGGCTCGGGCGGCTTCTCCGGCGGCTTCGGCGGCGGCGGAGGCGGCGGCTTGAGCAGCGAGATCTGGTGCACAACATGCTTCTTCGGCGCGTCGGACTTGGAGAACAGCTTCATCAGGCCGTAGCCGAGCGCCACGATCAGCGCGATCCCCACCGCCGCGGCGAACAGGTAGGTCGGCCAGGCGCGCTGCGACCGCTTCCCGAGCAGTTCCACGGCGCCGCTACTTCACCAGTTTCTGCGTCACCAGGCCGAGCTGGGTGATGTCGAGCCGGCCGAGCAGGTCGAGTACGTCGATCACCTTCTCGTACTGCACGCGGGCATCGCCCTTCACCACCACCGGAAAGTCCGGGTTGGCCGCCTTGTGGTTGCGCAGCATGGACTCCAGCTCGTCCATGGTCACCGGATAGGTGTCGAGGAAGATGCGCCCCTCCTCGGTGATGGTGATGGCCTTGGTGGTGGGCTTGGCCAGGCTCGGCGCGGCGCTGGCCTTGGGCAGGTTCACCTTGATGCCCTGCACCGAGGCGGTGGTCATGATGATGAAGATCACCAGCAGCACGTAGGCCAGGTCGAGCATGGGCGTGATGTTGATGTCGTCGTAGGGTTCGTTCTCGGCCTGGACTTTCATGACGCCTCCCGCAGGGCCGCCCCGAGGGAGGCAGCGCCCCCCGTGGGGGCAGCGAACGAAGTGAGCGTGGGGGCCATATTTTTTTCCTCAGCTGGAGTACTGCTCGGCGAGCTTGGTGATGAACTCGTCGGCGAAGATGTGCATGTCGGCCGAGACGTTCTTGATGCGGCTGCCCAGGTAGTTGTAGCCGAACAGCGCGGGAATGGCGACGGCGAGGCCGGCCACGGTGGCCAGCAGCGCGGCGGCGATGCCCGGGGCGATGGCATTCACGTTGACGTCGCCGGCGGCGGCGATCGCCGCGAAGGTGATCATGACGCCCACCACCGTGCCGAGCAGGCCGAGGAACGGCCCGCCGGAAATGGCGATGGTGAGCAGCACCATCTGCGCATTGAGGCGATGGCCCTCGCGCACCATGCCGGCATCCAGGCTGGCCTTGATGGCATCGATGGCCTGGGGCGTCAGGTTTTTCGGCAGCCCTCTTTCCTGGTAGAGATCAAGGCGGTGCTTCAACTCGCGCACCCCTACCTCATAAATGCGATGCAGCGAGGAGTGGTCGAGGCCGTCGCGGGTAATCGCGGAAGACGCACCGTCGAGTTTCGTCAGGTCGCCCGAAAGCTCCTGGAACTGCGTGAGGAAGACTGCATTCGCCTGTTCCGTGTTGCGCAGAAAGACCGCCTTGCCGGCCATCACGACGAAGCTGATCGCCAGCATGACCATGAGGATGACGATCACCACCCAGGCGTCGACCGTCAGGTTGTCGATGAGGATGCCGAAATAGGAGTGGCCGCCGCTGTCGCCTTCCTCGACATCGGCAGCGACGTTGAGTAAACGTCCCCCGGAATCCTGTCCGAGCGCGGCGGCCTTGACCCAGTCCGCACTGCGCGCCGCGCGGGAAATCTGCACTTCGTCCATCAGTCCGCGGTAGCCCTCGCCGATCGCCACCGCCGCCTGCAGGTCCGGCAGCGCTGCCTGGGCATTGGCCGCCTCCGCCCCGTCGAGATAAATGACGGCCTTGCCGCCGCCGACCGAGAGCGCGACATGCTGCCAGGCGCCGGGCTTCAGCGCGCCGCCGGCGATCTCGACGCCGTGCACGCGCGCCACCAGCCGCTGGCCTTCGACGTCGAAGGCCAGCGCCGATTTGCCGCCTTCCTGCTGGGCGTAGAGCTGGGCCTTCTCCTGCGCACCGTCGGGTTTGATCCAGGCGGAGAAGGTGAAGCCGGCGGCGGCGGACAGCGCCAGGGCCGGCGTCGGCTCGAAGCCCAGGCCCGCGCCGGTAAACACCGCCGCCCCGCCGAGCTGGCCGCCGGGCTCGGCGGCGGCGCCGGAGCGCGCCGGCGCCAGGGCATTCGCCGTCGCGTCGCGCGGCAGTCCCTCCTTCTCGCCGAGGTGGAACACCGCGACCTGCTGCGCATCGTAAGTGCCCCTGGCATCGTCGGCGGCCGGCGCCGCCTCGTTGCCGTAGTAGAGCCAGAAGTATTCGGCGGCCGAGCCCGGCGTCAGTTTCGGCAGTTGCACCCAGACGATGGCCAGCTCGTTGACGCCGTCGAAGAACTCGATGTGGTGCTTGAGCGGAGTCTTGTCGTCGGCAGCGACGAAGCGCAGGTCGCTGCCGTCCGCCTTGGCGTCGAGGAAGGGAAAGTTGCCGGTGTGCAGGCGCACGGCGACCGGCACCTGGATCAGGGCCTCCTTCATCTCGACGCCGGCGGCGCCGGTGTTCAGGGATATTTTCTTGCGCTGCGACCAGTCGGCGTTCCACCAGGCCGAGGCGAGCGAGGGGCTGAGCAGGGCCAGCAGGAAGGCGAGTGCGGCGATTCTTTTCATGTTTTCCAGTTGCGGCGGCGGCGCGAATCCCAGCCGCCGATTTTCGGCTGCGCGCGTTGCAGGGTTGTTATCGGATGTTTACGGCGGCGGGCGGCGGATAGTCCGTTCGGACCATCCGCTTCCTCAGTTGCGTTTCTTGCGTTCCTCCTCCTCGTCGCCGAGGCCGATCACCTCGACGGTGAACAGGGAGTTCTGCTGGCCGGCGCCGGAACGGGCCGCCTCGCCCGCCTGCTGGGCAGCGCTGTCGTTGGCCGCGGCCACCGGCGGGGGCGGCGGCGCGGCGGCGGCACCGCCCATGTCCACCTGCAGCGCGCCCACCTTGCTGCCGCCGGCCTGGATATTGTCGGCGCCGCTGACCTTGCCCGGGATGAAAACGTCGCCGAGGGCGCGGATGCCGGCCTCGCCGGCGATCACCGTGCCTTTCGGTGCGATGAGATCGACACTGCCGGGCGCGATGCCTTCCCTGCCGAGCAGTACGCCGATGCCGGAGCCGCTGATCGAGTTGGAGGTATCGAGCACGAACTTGTCGCCGCGCCGGATGATCTGCGGCGGCGTCGTCGCGGCGGCGGTCTTGGCGCCCTTGCCGGCGTCGATGTCGCCCTCCGAGGACCAGATCAGGATGTCGCCGCCCTGAAGCGTGAATACCCGCGACTGGTTCACCGCGAAGTCGTCGCGCACCATGGCGCGTACGCTGCCGCCGCCAGCGGTAACAATACCCAGCTGGTGGGCGCCCTTTATAGGTTTGCCATCGCTGCCGATGAGCGCGCTGCTGACGGCCAGGCCGGCGTTGATCATGCCGCCCGGCGCCAGCAGGTCGATGCCGCCGCCCTGCTCGGTCTTGACCTGGCTGAAGAACATCTTGATGTCGCCATCGTAAGGGCCGTTCTTTTCCGGGAACAGCGCGGCAATGGCGGCGTAGCCGGCGGCGTAGTCCTTGTTGCCGCTCGTCGCGGCGGCGCGGCCGACACCGCGCAGGATCGCGTAGAAGGCGTCGTTGAGCGCCTGCCCGCTGCCCGGCTGCGCCAGGAAGGCCGTCCGCGCCGCGTCGCTGCCCAGGCGCGCATGACCGGCCAGCGCGCGCACCCCCACCTGCTCCGGACTTTCCAGCCAGGCGAGGAAGCCGGCGTAATCCGCCGCCGCCGCGCCCGCCTGCACCAGGATCGACGCGCCGCTGTCGTTGAGGAACGGGTTGTTGAAGTTGCCGCGCGTGACGATGCCCTTCGAGAGCCCGAGGTCCACGTCGCCGCCTGCAATCACTTCGAGCCGGCCCGGGCCGCCGATCTCGATGCCGCGGTCGGTGGGAGTCTGCCTGCCTTTAGAGTCGTAGTCCGGGTTGAACACGATGTCGCCGCCTGCGACGATGCGCGTCACGTCGGATTCGGCCAGGTTCTGCCCCTGGATGCCCAGATCGACAATGTCGCCACCCGCCTCGACGATCGCCCGTTTAGGCAAATAGAGGGTTTGAGAATTACTCGTACCGTTGCCGTGGATGTCGCCGGCCAGGGCAACGATGCGAACCGGTTCGGTGTCGCCGGCATGCAAGGGCGGATTGCTGTGTCCGGCAGTAGCGATCGCATCGGCCAGAACCAGCTTCGGCGCCAGCGGGCCCGCCAGCGACGCAACCGGCGAATCCGCCAGCGTGACCGAACCGCCGATGGCAATCGAATCCGCCGCGAACAATCCGAGGTTGCCGGCCGGCGCGGGCGCCAGCGTGATCTCGCCGCTCAGGCCGAGCGATCCGCCGAGGGCGGCGAGGTTCAGCGTCGGCGGCGCCAGCGTGCCCGTTCCCAGCGCCACGTTGCCGATCAGGGAAGTCAGATCGACGCGCGAGCCGGGGGTGTAATTCGAGAAATAGGTGATGCGCTTGGTGTTCTGGGCCAGCGCCGGAGATGACGACACGTTGCCCGCAGCCTGCGCGAGCAGGAAAGGATCGACGATCTGCGCGACCTGCACGCCGGCACCGGCCTGCACGCGGACGGCGCTGTCGCCGAGCGCGATGACGTTGGCCGCCCCGGCCGTACCGAAGGCGTCTCCGGCGACGATATCCATGTCGCCGGCGGCGGCATAGAACTCGCCATTGTCGATGCTGCCGCCCGCGGCGACCCTGACGTCGCCGCCCCCCTGCGTGACGAGGTTTTCCGCGGCCGGCAGGATGTTCTTGCCCTTGAGGCGCGCGTTGGTCGGCGCCGACACGGACAGGCCTGAAATGTCGTCGCCCGCCTTCACCGTCACGTCACCGCCGCCGAGCGTGGCGACGCCGTCCTTGAACTGCGGGAAGTTGATCCACCAGGCCGTGTTGTCGGCATTGCCGTTGGCGGTGTTGCCGAGCGTGCCGTCTGCCAGCAGGCGGCCCTGGCGCCAGAGCCAGTCGACCACCGTGTAGTCGCTCTTGCGCTGGAAGTCGATGTCGCCCTGCGCCACGAGATTCAGGTCGCCGCCCCGCGTCGGGAAGCTGGCGTTGTTCGAGGCATGGATCGCCGCGAACTCGGCGGTCGGAATGGTCGTCCCGGCAATGCCGGCGGTATAGACGACCGCGTTCGCACCGGCCGTGATGTTGCCGCCGGCGGCGATGTCGATCGAGCCGGTGCCGGTGCGCACCAGCTTGTTGGCCGCCAACGTGAGGTTGCCCTTGCCGGCGAGGTCGGCGGGCGCGGCCAGCGCCAGCGGATCGGCGGCGCCGGCCGCAGCGCCCGCCACGATGCGATAGGACCAGGATTCGGTGTTGCCCACCGTCGTGGCCGTCAGGCTGGAGAAACCGTCGCTGAGGCTGGCGTTCAGGTTGACGTCCCCGCCGGCGCGCAGCGTCAGCAGGCCGGGCTCGCCGCCGTCGCGCCAGCCGTAAAGGTTCCAGTCGTTCGCCAGGGTGATGTCGCCGGTCGCGCGCGCCTCGATGCCGGCACGCACATGGCTGGCTGCATCCGTCCAGCCGAGGCGCGCCTTGATGGCCGCGGCATTCGCCATGTAGGCGGCGGTATCCGCTTTCCAGGCGTTCTGCTGCGCCGTGTCGATGGTCAGGTTGCCGCCGGTTTCGTAGATGCGCGCGGCTTCGGCGACGAGGCTCGACGCGCCGGCGATGGTCGTGCCGGCCGGGCCGCCCAGCGCACCGTCGGCCGTGCCGGAGATCGCGACCTCGTTGGTGCCGACGCGCGGCGCGCGCAGCAGCACCTTGCCGCCGCTCGCCGCGCTGCCGGCTGCGGCCGAGACGTCGATGCTCGAACCGGCAAGCAGCAGCAGCCGCGCTTCTTCGGCCTGCGCGGCGGCACTGGCCGAAACGCCGAGCGTCACGCTGCCGCCCTCGCCGCGCGTGCCGCTGGCGGCGGCCAGCACTTCCGTCGCGTTGGCCTTCAGCTGGGCGGTTCCAGCCAGGGTCAGCTTGCCGGTATTCGCCGTCGCGCCGCGATTCGCATGCAACGCGATGCTGCCGCCCTTGGCGCCGGAAGCGTCGATGGTGCCGGCGACGGTCAGGTTGCCGTCGTCGGCGGCGAGGGACACTTCATGCGCCTTGAGCGTTGTCCCGGCGGCGAGCGCCATATCGCCATGGCGGGCGCGCACGTCGACGCTTTCATCGAATCCGCTCGCCCCCAGCTTGCCGGCCAGCGCCGAAAGATCGGCGATGCTGCCGGCATCGAGCGCGAACGCCCCGCCCGCTGCGCCGCTTCCTCCGGCCTGTCCCTTCAGCGTCCCGGCCAGCGTTGCCGTACCGGCGGCCGCGCGCACCTCGATCCGCCCGGCATCTCCGCCATTGCCGCCCTGGCTCGCGCCCGCCACATCCACGGTGGCCCCTGCCGCCTGCACCACATTGCCGCCGGTGCTTTCGAGGATGACCTGGCCGCCCGAGATAAATATCGTTTCGTCGGCAAATGTCCTGCCGGCGCCGGCCGCCGCGACGGTCGAGCCGGCAAGCAGCTCGAGATCCCCTGCCGTCGCCTGCAATGTCACCTTGCCCGCCGGCAGATCGATGTGTCCGCCGTGCTTGAGGGCCGCACCGGCGAGTGTCAGCTGGCCGCCGAAATCGGCGCCGGTGAAGGGCGTCGCTTGCGCGATGGCCTGGGTGACGAGATTGCCCGTTGCGGCGATCTTCTGCTGCGCGTCGGAGCGCGCGGCGACCCGTCCCGCGGCGAGCGTCAGGTCGCCGGCATATTCGTGGCTGCCGGCGCCGGCAGCCACGATCTGGCGGGCCGTCAGCGTCGATGTCGCGAAGCCGTCGACCTTGAAATCGCCCTGCCCGAGGGTCAGTGTGTCGGCGGCCGTAAGGGTGAGCGCGCCGCTGCCCGTCCCGGCCGGCTTGACGCTGTCGAAGGCGATGCCGTCCGGATTGGAAAGCGCGATGTTGGCGGCCGCCAGTGTCGTCGTCCGGCCGGCGTTGTCGCGGCCGGCGATGCCCGCCGCCTGGATGTCGAGCGTCTTCAGGTTCGCACCGAAGCTTGCGGCGCCGTAAAGGTCGAGCGTGCTGTAGCTCTTCAGGCGCAGGGTCTCGATGTTGCCCAGTTCGGCGATGCGGTTGTCGTCGAGGGCGAGCCCGGCCGTGCCGGACGGCACCTCGCCGAGGCCGATGCGGTTGGCGCCGAGCGCCAGCGCCGTCACGACATCCTCTCCGGTCGCGGTCTTGCCGAACCGTCCGGCGAACGTGCTGTTCTTCGTCGCGTCGAGCGTGACCGCATTGCCGGTCAGCGTCGCGCCGGCCTTCACGTCCAGGGTGCCCGTGGCGCCGGACGGACTGCCCGTGCGCGTCAACTGGCCGAGGCCGTTGCCGGACACGCGCAGCAGGGCGCCGTCGCCTGCCGTCGTCAAATCCTCGGCGACGTTTCCGCCGTCGGCCGTCAGCGCCGCGTTTTCGGCCAGCGTCACCTTGTCGGTCGCCGCCAGGATCAGGTCGGGCGCGGTCAGGGCCGTACCGGCATTGTCGATCACGACCTCGCTGGCGCCGACAGCCAGGGTGGCGCCGTCCGTGCCGCGCGTGCGGATGCCGCCGAGCGCGATGCTTTCGGCGCCGAGCCGGTTCAGGCTGTCGACAGCGAGCGTCACGAAGCCACTGTAATCGGCCTGGGCCGCCTGCGTGCCGCGCACCGCCAGCTTGTTCGCGGCGATATCCACTTCGGCGCCGCGATGCGTGGCGGCATGGGTCGTGTTCAGCGTGCCGGCCAGCGCCAGGCTGCTGCCGGCGCGCACCGCCAGCTGGCCGGCGTCACCCGGCAGGCGTCCCGTGCCGTCCGCGAAGAAGGCGCTCGCGAGCGTTTCGATGTATTCCGATTTCCGGCGCGCGACTTCGCCGGATGCGATTTCGACATATTCGCTGAGGGCCGCGCGCTGCTGTCCGCCGCTCGTCGCCGTGCTGCGGTAGGCCGCCGCGCGCCAGCCGCCCTCGGGCAGGGCGATCGTCCGTCCGGAGCGCGCGTCGGTCTGTCCCGTAAAGGTGACCGTGTAGGCGCCTTGCAGCAGCGCATAGCGCGCCGGCAGCAGCACATAGCTGCCGGCGGCCAGGCCGCCAACGCTGTCGAGCAGCTCGATGCTCCGGCCCGCGGCCAGATCGACGCCGGTCCAGCTTTGCAGGTCATGGGCGGCGAAATTGCCGTTATAGGCGGGCAGGATGGCGTAGGTATTCGGGCTGGTGCCGGGATCGAGCACATCGCTGGAGCCGCCGGTGCCGGGCAGGAATTCCCAGGCCAGCAGGTCGCCGCCGCCCGAAAGGTCGACCGTGGCCTTTTCCGCCTTGCTCACGCTGTCGCCGTCGAGCAGGATCCGCTTCTCGGGCGCAAGCGCGATGACGCGGCTCACCTGCTCGCCCAGCGCATAGACCCAATCCTCGCCGGAAAGCTGCGTCTGGCCGAAGGGAATCGTCTGCCCCTCGCCCGATACCAAAGTGACGCTGCCGTCGGCCAGCGTCACCGTGCCGCCGGCCGGCCGCTCGATGCGCGTCTCGACGTCGTCGATGCGCGCGACGGTCTCGCTGCGCAGCTCGATCGTGCCGAAGGGCGCCTTGAGCGTGCCGCGCTGCTCGACATGCGGCGCGACGAGGGCGAGCCGGCCGCCGGCCGACAGCACCGGGCCGCCATCGCCGGCGCGCTTGTCGTAATGCCCGGTCGTAATGCGGCCGTTCGGGTTGTTGTGGATCTCGACGGCGAAATCCGAAAGCGTCGCCGGATAGATGCGGTCGGCATTCAGGGCGATGTCGCCGCCGGAAATGAATGCGCCCTTGTAGGCGCCGTCCGCCGCCACGGCGCGCGCCTCGATGTCGCCCGTGCTGTTCAGCGTCGTCGCGCCGAAACCCTGTTGCGTCAGCGTGCCGGCGAGGACGAGGTGATCCGCCGTCGCCGTCAGGCTGCCGGTGCCGCCCGTGGCGTCGTCGCGATAGGCGTTGGCCTGCCGCTCGATGTGCGTATTGCCCAGGCTCACCAGCGCGGCGGCCAGATTCACCGCGGCGCCGGGTTGCGCCTTGAGGTTCGGCGTGTCGAGCGTGATGCTGCGTTGCGTCGCCAGCGACACGGCCCCATCGAACTCGATGCGGTTCTCGCTTTTCAGCGCGACGTCGGCGAAGCCGGCCGCCTGCACCTTGCCGACCGCGAGCGTCGCCAGGCCATTGTGGGCGAAGGGATCGATCGCCTGGCCGAAGTTCATGCCGGCGGTGCCGGCATCGTGGTCCTGCGTCAGCACGAGGCGGCGCGCCGACTGCAACTGGCTCTCCAGAACCGGACTGAGGGACGGCTGATCGGCCCGGTTCCATTCCGCCTGGCCGTTTTCGAAGGCGACATTGAGCGTGCCGCCGAGCGCGCCCGTGCCGCCCTGCGCCTTGAAGTCGCCGTCGAGCAGCATGCCCTCGCGCGCAGCCAGGGCGACGCTGCCGCCGGCACTGCCGACCAGGGTTCCGTCCCGCGTGCCGGCGCTCGCCAGGTCGAGCGTTGCCGCCGTGCCGGAAACGTCGATCAGCGCGCCGGCCTCGGAAACCAGATAGCCCTTGGCCGCGTCGATCGTCACGCTGCCGCCGTCATGCACCGTGCCCCGCCGCAGCCCGTTGGCACTCGGGTCGAGTCGCACATGGCCCTGCGCCAGCAGCCTGCTGTTGGCGCCGAGCCAGATCGCGCGGCTGGCCAGGTATTCGTCCTTCTTCGGATCGGCGGCCGGCTGCGTCAGGGCGATTTCCCCGCCCTGCGCCTCCAGCGTGCCATCGACGTGGATCGAACCGTTCGAGGAAAGCCTGATGCTGCCGCCCGCATCGACGCCGAGGAACGCGCCGCTGCCGACGGAGAGATCGCCATACACCCGTCCCAGCGTGGCCAGTTCGAGGCTGCCGGGGCCGCGCAGATAGTCCGGCAAGCGCATGGGCGTCAGGGCCGCGGCTTGGCCTCTGCTTGCGCGTGCCAGGACCAGAGACTCGGGCGCCGCCTTGATGCGCGCGCCGGCCGCCACGGCGAGTTCGTCGCGCGCCTTGATCTTGTGGCTGGCAAAGCCGCCCTGCTGGAAGAAGGCCTCGTCGAGATGCAGTTCGCCGGCCCGCCCGAGCGCGGCGCCGCCGATGCTGACGCTGGAGGCGGTGATGTCGAGCGTGCCGCCCTGGCCCGAGGTCTTGCCGTCCGACAGGGCATAGCCCTTGAGGGTGCCGTTCAGCGCGATTTCCGCATCGTGGCGCGCAGACAGGGTCATCTCGCCGCTCGCCAGTTCGATGGTTCCGGCATCGCCGAACTGCTTCTTGCCGGAAGACTGCAGCCAGGCGCCGCCCGAGACGTCCAGCACGCTGCCCCCGGCGAGCGTCAGATTGCCGTCGGATGCAAGGCTGATGGTGCCGCCGTCGAGCACGACCGGGTCGGTGCCGCCGCCCGTTCTCGCGGATCGGCGGTCGCTCACCAGCGAGCCGGCCGTCGACAGCTTCGCGTTCGCGCCGACCACCAGCGCGGCGTCGGCCGGATCGTTCGACGTCGGATTCCCGGTCAGCAGGGAAATCGCGCCGCCTGCGGTGGCAATGCCGCCCTGCACGTCGATCGCGCGTGCGGTGATGCTCAGGTCGCCGCCCGGACCGGCCGTCAGCCGCACGCTCTCCGGCAGCGTGAAATCGCCGCTGGTGGCCAGCGCGAGGCGATTGAAGCCGTTGACGTTGAAGATGCCCGCGTCGAGCAGCAGCGGCGTGTCGCCGAGCGCATCGGCCGCGCCGAAGCCCGCCGCCAGCGCCATCTCGCCGTTCACGAAGCGCACGCTGCTGCCCAGTCCGTCCAGCACGAGCTGGCCGCCGGCCGGCCGCCCGGCCGCATTGCGCTGGTGGATGCCGGCCACCGTGCCGGCCCTCAGCGTGCCGTCGAGGACGGCCTTCTTCGCATCGATGCTGATCGTTCCCGCATCCTTGCCCTCGACATAGCCCGCCTCGTAGCGGTAGGTGTCCTTGACCAGCCCCGTGTAGGTCATCAGCGCAGACGCGTCCGCGATGCCATAGGAGCGGCGTCCAGTCCCGGCAGTAAACAGCCGCGTGGTGCCGGTGTCGCCGCCGGCGAAGTTCAGGCTGCCGCCCGACACGTCGACCGTGCTGCCCTGGCGCAGGATCACGTCGCCCTCCGACCGGAAGGCCACGCTGCCGCCCGTGCTGCTCCTCTCGGCGATGCCGCGCTGCAGGCCGGCGATGTAGCCCGAGACGTCGGCCAGCGGCGTGCCCCTGCGGATGTCGATGAGGACCTTCTGTCCGGCCAGGATGCCGGCGCGCTGCAGGGGGGAGTCCTTCAGCTCGTTGCCGCGCAGTTCGGCCTCGATGATGTTGCGCTCGACCGACAGCGCCACGTCGCGCAGGCCGGCGACGTCGATCGTCGCCCCCTGCCCGACATGGATGCGTGCGCCGGCATCGGGGTTGCTGTTGAACGTGTCGCTGTTGCCCGATAGATCGCCTTGCGCGGTGAAGCGCACTTCGCCTGAAGGCGCAGCAATGCGCGCGCCCGCCGCCCCGCCCGTCGCGCCCTCGAGCACGATGGTCTTGCCGGCGCCGACGATCTCCGACTTGTTGAAGTTCTGGTCGTCGCGCAGCGTGCGCGCGCTGGCCGTCTCGGGCATGACCTCGGTGACGCTGCCGGCGCCGAAGGTCAGCGTGCCCATGCGGGTGGCCAGCGGGTTATGCACCGAGGTGCCGTCGGAAGCCGTTTCCTCGTAGCCGGCCGCCACAGTGTCGCGCGCCTGCAAGTAGATCGAGCCGTTCATGTCCACCGTGGTGGTGGCGGAGAGCCGGCCCTGCTGGTTCACCGCCAGCGCGGCGATGGTGATGTTGCCGCGCTCGGCGAGAATCTGTCCGAGGTTGGTCGCCACGCCGGCCGCAACGCCGGAATCGACCTCGACGAGGAAACCGCGCAGCTTCGAGCCGCTCGCCGGCGCGGCCAGATAGACCTTGCCGCCGGCGGCGAGGATCGTCTGCCCCTGCGGCGTGGAAATGCTGCCGGCGTTCTCCACGCGCGGCGCCAGCAGCATCACGCGGCCATCCTGGCTGGTGACGATGTTCGCGCCGGCCGCGACCTGCACGAGGCTCGTCGCATACTGGGCGTCGTCGCCCTGCCAGGTGAACACGGGATCGGCCTTCGCGTTCAGGGTGCCCTGCTTCACGGACAGCAGGCCGTTTTCGAACACATCGTCGGCGAGATCCAGCGCCGAAGCCGTCAATCCGCCCACGTTCACCTGCGCGCCCCCGGCGAAGAGGATGCCGTTGCGGTTGATCAGGTAGATCGTGCCGCCGGTGCCGCCGGTGTCGCGCGCCACGGCATTGAGCATGCCGCGGATCACGCTGGGATCGGCGCCGCCGATCTTGTTGAGGGTGGCGGCCGAAGCGTCGGGGTGGCTGAAGGTGACCGAGTATTCCCGGTCGATGTCGAAGCTGTTCCAGTTGAGCACCGCCTTCTGCGATTCCTGGCGGATGGTCATGGCGCGCCCGGCGGTGACCGGCGCTGCCGCCGTGCCGCGGCTGACGAAACCCGCGGACGGCACCGGCAGCGGACTGCGCGCGCCCGCCTCGGCGGCGATGCCCGCCGCCAGCAGCAGCGCCAGCGCCGCCGCGCGCCGACGGGTGGTGCGCTTGGCGCGTTTGCCGCGCCCGCGCGCGGATTCGGCGACGGCCATCCAGGCGCCGCGCTGCTCGTTGAATACCAGGCGATGGATTCCGCGGTTCATGGTCATCCCTCCCTCTAGAAGTCGTACGCCAGCCGCACATGCAGGCGCGTCTCGCCCGCTTCCGTCCGCAATTTGCCCGCCGCCGAGGCGGCGCCGTCGTGCGTGGCGCGCGCCAGGTCCAGGCTCAGCCGCAGTCCGCTCGTGTCCTTCAGGCGCAGGCCGGCGCCGTAGCTGCCCAGGCGGAAGCGCGACTCCTGCTGCGGCAGGGGTTCCTGCACGCGCAGCCAGGCCCAGTCGGTGAAGCCGAGCAGATGCGCATCGATGCGGCTCTCGCCGAGCAGTCCGGGGGTGCGCAACTCCAGCCGCAAGCGCCAGCCGTCGTCGCCCTGGCGCTCGGCGTCGAGATAGCCGCGCACCGAATCGACGCCGCCGGCGGAGAACTGCTCGTTGGAGATCAGCGGCTGGCTGGCGGCCTGGAAGTCGAGGCGGGCGAGCAGGCCCCAGGCGCCCAGCGCCTGCGTGCGCTGCAGGTTGCCGCGCAGCACGGCGAAATTGGCGCGGGCGCCGGCGCGCTTGCAATCGAACTGGTCGTGCTTGAGGCCGTCGTCGCAGGTCACCTCGCGGTCGGACAGGCCGCGCAGCGACCAGTTGGCGCCGATGTCGAACTGCCACTGGCCGGAGGCATCCTGCAGCGCCCCCGAGTACTGCAGGCCGAAGGGCGCGTAGCGGATCGGCTTGCGCGTGGTGTCGGCGCCGAGCAGGTTGGTGGTCTCGTCGAAGTCCTTGTAGTCGAGGCCCGCGGACAGGCTGTGCAGGTAACTGCCGCGGGCGGGCAGCGGCCGGATGAAGCGCAGGCCCCAGGTGCTGCCCTTGCCGAGCACCGTGCTGTCGGCCGCCGTCGCCAGGCTGCTGTCGGAGCGCACGGCGTAGAAGGCCAGGGTGCCGGCGTCGAGGGGAATCGAATAGGTGCCGGTGAGCACCTGCACCTCGTCGCGGTCGCGCGGCGAGGTCTGGTACGAGAGGCCGATGCTGTGGCCCTTCTGCCACAGGTTGTCGTAGCGCAGCGAGGCCTCCAGGCGGCCCTCGGTGGTGTCCGGGCTCTGCTTGTCGTTGAGCTCGACCGAACCGTGCAGCGGCAGCGCGTCGTCGACCTTCAGCTCGACCTCCACCTTGCCGGGCGACTTGCCGGGGCGCAGCAGCGGCGTGACGCGCCGGTCGGGCGTGCGCGACAGCCGCGCCAGCTCCTGCTGCACCTCGGGGAAGTACGGCACCTCGCCGGCCGCCAGGGCCGGCGCGCCGGCGCGGATCTCGCCGCGGGAATAGTAGCGGTTGCCGCTGACCTTGAGGCGCTCGACGCGCCCTTCGGTGGCGCGCAGCGTCACCACGCCCTCCTCCACCTTCTGCTCGGGGATGTCCACCAGCACGGTGAGGAAGCCGGCGTCCTGGTAGGCGCGCTCCAGCGCCTCGCGCGCGCGCTCGACGTCGGCGATGCCGCGGCCGGGGCCGAGATGGGGATAGACCGCCCGCTCGATGTCCAGCGCCGGCAGCACGCTGTTGCCCTCGACGCGGAACTCCATGATGTCGAAGGTCCGCGCCGGCCGCGGCGCGGCCTCTTCTGCGGCGCAAAGAAGGGGCGCGTACGGGACGCTCAGGGCGCAGACGGCGAGAAGAAGAAGGCGGCGCATGTCGTGGTCGGGGAGCAACCCGTGAATTTTCGCAAGGCAGCGTTACATCCGGAGGTGCGTCGCGCCGCTGCGGCTAGTCCGTTCGGATCATTCCGGCGGTGCCCGGACGACGCATCAAAAGTAAAAAAGCCCCCCGAAACCGGGGGGCCGAATCCGGCTTCCGGGCGGCGGGAAAATTCCCCGCCGGCCGGGCAAGCCCGCTTAGAACAGGCGCTGCAGCGGCGAGCACATGTTGCCGAAGCGCGTCGCCTTGGCGACGTTGGCCGTCGTCGTCGGATCGTAGGTCGGCGGGAGGGCCGCCACCCAGGCGCTGGTGTTGAAGGCCGGGTCGCCGGCGCGGCCGATGAAGAAGTCCGCGAAGTCCTTCTTCTGGCCGGCCAGCCCGTTGCGGTACTGCATGGTCAGTTCCGAGGCGAACTCGTACTTGCCCTCGATCAGGTTGGCCTTCGAGGGATGCACGCCGTTGCCGGTGCTGGCCGGGACCACGGCCGAGCCGACGTCGGAATCGTAGTACATGCCGGCGCCGTCGATGGCGCGGTAGCTCCACTTGTTGGCCGCGTTGCTGGACTTGCCCAGGCTGTCCACCGACAGGATGGCCACGGCGCCGTAGCCGCCGCTGCCGAAGTTCACGCTGTAGGACTTGCCTTCCTCGTCCTTGAAGGTGTGCGTGCCGCCGCCGGCTGCCTTGTCCATGCACTTGGCGACATCGCCCGAACCGGAATTCTCCACCACGGTGTAGCCGGCGCTCGGGTCGACCACGTAGGGGTCGGCCGCGGTGCCTTCGTTGCCGGGAATGCCGTCATGGTCGCCGCTGTCGATGCCGCTGGCGGAGTCGGACATGCGCGTCGGCTGGGTGTAACCCGAACCGGCGAGAGAATCGGCGGCGCAGGGGAAGTTGTTGAAGAACCAGTTGTAGCTGGTCTGGGTGCCCGAGCCGGGGACGCGGCGGCAGACCACCACCTGGGTGCCGGCGGCCGGGGCGAGGCCGGCGTCGACCTGGGTCCAGTCGGTCAGGTTGCCGGAAATCAGGGAACCGTAGACCGCCTTGCTGAAGTAGGTGGTGTCGGGAATGGCGTTGGTCACCGCCAGGCCCATGGCCAGGGTGTTGACCTGCTTCACCGTCATGCCGGCGACTTCGGCGGGCGAGAGCTGGGTCTTGCCGAACTCGACGTTGAAGGGTTCCTTGAACATCGCCGGCGAAACGTCGGAGACGCCGAAGTCGGGCACCATTTCCTCGCCGGTCGGTGCGCCGATGCCGGGATCGACGCCGACCACCGGGCACTTGTAGTCGAAGCCGGCAGGCACGCTGACGTTGCTGCAACCGCCGGAAGTGACTTTCAGCACGGCCAGGCCTTCGGCGCGGGCGACCGGGTTCACGCCGAACACCGAGCCGCCGGTGGAGCGCTTGATGAGCAGCACCTTCTTGCCGGCGATGCTGGCGGGCACGCCGTCGGCGGTGCCCTTCATGGTGCCGAAGTAGGCGCGCTGGGCGGTGCCGGCGCCGTTGTCGACATAGCCGAACCAGTCGGTGCCCTGCGCACCGACGAACATGCCGGTGGCGATGGAGGCGAGGAAGTTGTCCGGGGCGGTGGCGCCGGAGAGATAGACCGTCAGTTCGGGCGTGTCGAAGGCGCCCAGCGCGAAGGCCTGGGAGGAAACGCCGGCGAGCGCGATGGCGCAGGCGGCGGAGAGTTTGTTGAGTTTCATGCGTTACCCTTTCTTTATGGAAAAGTCGTGATCAGACGGACATGCGGCGGCGGGCGATGCCCCCGACCATCAGCAGGCCGGCGGCGAGCATGGCCCAGGTGCCGGGCTCGGGCACTGCCGCGGCATAGGTCAGCGTGCCGTCATTGCCGAGGGTCCATTGCATCGCCGTGGTCGGGTTCACCTGGAACTGCTGCAGGGTGGCGATGGTCGTGGTCGATCCGGTGGCAGCCTTCTCGGACAGCAGGTAGAAGCCCAGGCTGTCGCCGAGACCGCCGGCGTTGCTGAACTGCGTCTTGCCGCCCATGTTGCTGCCCCACTTGGACAGGTTGGAAGCGGCGCCGTCGTACAGCGCGGACTCGCCGGTCAGCGCCGGATTCATGGCCGCCAGATAGACGTCAGCGCCACTCGCAAAAGTGCGGAACACGGTGTAGTTCGGCAACTGACTGCTGGAAATCGAGCCGGCCGTGGTCAGAAGGCGGTCTGTGCCGTTCGAGTCGACCGACGCGATGTTCCACTGCAGGCGCGAGGTATCGGTCGAGGCTCCCAGGAAGGAGGCCAGGTTGGCGTCGGCGCCGATCGAGTAAATCGTGCCGGCAACCTGCTTGTCGGCGGCCAGCGTCGCACTCGGGTTGGTAGCGACTGAAGCCCAGTTGGTCAGGTTGCCGCCGTTCAGCAACGAACCCAGGTCGCGCACATAGGCGCGGTCGTCGGCGGTACTGCTCAGGTCTGCGCCGGTGTCGTAGATCGTGAAAAACAGCTCGCCGCTGCCGGTGGCGGACTGGGTGACGGCGGCGTTGGCGCCGCCGGCCAGCGCGATGCCCAGCGCGGCGACGAGTAATTTCAGTTGCAGTTTCATGTGAAGGCTCTCCTTTATTGCTGTTGCAGTTGAACTAGGGTGGGTGTCGAGGTGTCCTTTGCAGGGACGCAGCCAATTTATTCGGCCGCCGTTACTTGCCTGCCATCGCCGCCGCACTCTCGCGTAGTCCCTTCGAACCAGTGCGACACGATTCCGGCAAACAGGGGACACTCTGTGGGACGGTCGTTACGCGGCTGAGCGATGCGGCGGCAGGGAAAGTGAACCGTTCGGACTATCTGGCGTGGTCCGAACGGCGGCGGGTTGAAAACTTGCCGTCACTCCGGCGGAATGACGACACACCGTCGCCCCGGCGGAGGCCGGGGCCCAGTCCTGACGTGGTCGGCTTGATGGCGACCGTGCTGGATTCCGGC
>Ga0172380_10001533_pt1 | contig 39455 bp, 30 predicted proteins | sample Leawe162metaG_FD_119747 | JGI IMG/M metagenome (GOLD analysis project Ga0172380, IMG submission 119747) | Leachate microbial communities from a municipal landfill in Southern Ontario, Canada - Leachate well 162 metaG | ecosystem: Engineered > Solid waste > Landfill > Unclassified | place...
GAAGAAGGCGACGGAGCAGATCAAGCCGCCGGACGAAGAGCGGCATCGTGACTTCTGGGGCAACATCAAAAAGAACCCCATCGAACCCGGCGAGTTGGTCAACCGCAAAACCTGCCCGTGGTACATGGATGACTTGGAAGAACAATGCGCGAAATTCCGGGGGTTCCTCGCATTCGCATCGGGCGATGGCAAGGGGGCGACCGAACAATGGAACCGCATTCCCAAACTGGATGCGACGAACACCGATGCGGGCGATCTTCGCACGAATCCCAACGATTACCACCGTCTGATGTTCGGGGTTGAACACGGCTACCTCGTCGCCTATCCGCAGGACTTGGCGTTATACGAAGGTCGTCAGAAGTTCGCTGTGTTGCTGGGGGATTTCTATTACATCACGCAGCAATTCGATAAGGCCGTGGAAATCTGCGGGCGATTATTGAAAGCCGACAAAGGCATGGGTCGCCTCAATTCCGCGCAACAGGATTACGTGCATTATCTGTGCGGGGCTTCTCTTTATCGCGGGAAATGGAAAGCGGGAAATGATTCGGTTTCTTTGGCGATCCGCGAGTGGGACAAGATTTTGGAACACCGCGACAAAACATGGTCGGAATCCAGGGTGGCTTACGAAATCGGCCACCTTTCCCGCTACAGCACCAACCCGCAACTTCGTCAGCATGGCGAAGATTTGTTGTTGTCTTTGGCGCGGAGCAAGGATCGCAACGAGTTTGCCTACAAAGCGAAGTTCGCCTTGGCGCTCTCGTGGCGGCGAACCGGGCGTACACAGGAATCTCTTGCGATTCTGAAAACACTGGGTCCGGGGGACGGGGATTACTACGCATTGGCGAAGTATTTGATTGAACATTCGGAAATCAGCGATAACCGATGAATCGAAAGGATAGAAAATATGCGAAATCGATTGAGTACGGGTGTGATGGCGGTGATCTGTTTGGCGGTGTATTGGGCAGGGTCTTTTTCGGTCGCGGCCGAAAACCAGACGGTGACCGCCCGCAACGGATCGGTGGGAGACACCGCCAACGGCCAGGTAAATGCGGGGGGCTGGGATTCGAGTTTCGACGATCATGTCGTTGATGTTCCACCCACCAAGATTCAGATATGGAGCAAGATTTTCAATCCGCCACAGAATTGGGCTTTTAAACCGTTCAATCAAATGGTGCAGGGCCAGAAATCCTTGTATGCGGATGTCGTACCCGGAGAAGCGTCTGGCTATCCGCTGTGGGTTCAGGCCAATGCGGCGGCGGTTCAGGTTAATCGAGTTTTTGATGCGACGGCTGTGAACGCCGGTGTTTTTCCGATGCACGTGGAGGGCAATCTCAAGCCGCCGCCGGGCGGAGGCGGTCCGCAGGATTTCTATTGGGCGGTAAGAGTCGGCACCGTTCAAATCGCCGATGCAAGTAATCATGTGCTGGTTGATAGTCAGACGACCATTGTCGGCAAGAAGATCGTCCTTAAAGGAATCGTCGCGGCGGCGGGAAAAGTCGTGACAGCCCATAAATGGACAATCGGAGGGACAAGGATCAAAGGTTATACGCAAACGATGCAAACCGGAGAACAGACCGAATTGCAGACGGACGATTTGAACAAGGACAACGTGACGTTTTATTGGATCGCCGGCGCCCCGGCAACATCGCGAGTCGAAGTCGAATACGAAGCGACCATCGACGGAACGATCTATTCGGACACGGTACAATACGAAGTGAAACGCCCGACCGCGACACTGACGTCGCAACTTACCTCCCTTACGCCTCGTATTGATCTGCGTGACGGTTTCCTTCTGTTGGGTGTTGCCGAGCCTTTCTTTGAAGGCATAATATGGAGTGCCAGTGTGACAACTACCGAGGGAGGAGCCGGCCAAATCGCATTCACGCAACTGGTCAATACTCTTCGACATAGAACTTTGGATGACGCCTCTTCTACCAAAGAAAAATGGACCAGCGGCGGTACTTACGTATTAGACGGTGCCGAGATGGGAATTCAATACGGTGGTACCACAAATATCGGGGATGCGGCTACCGAATCCATTAGCAAGGCCGACTCGCCTGGTATCCCGCTGGCTGGCAACAAAAAAGTTAGCATGGACGACAAATTCCGCGTTTATCTTATGTATAAACCGAACGGCGAAGATAGTATCTGGGTTACATTGCGCCTACTGGATTGGGCTGATGCTGGGGCGGCTACAAAGACCAATGAAACATGGGTGCTGGATGCCGGTCAGTCCTCGTCCACCGGCCAAAGTAGTGACAGTAATGTTCTTCCCGGATGGGAGAAAGAAGTTAATGGTTTGGGCTGGGTGGCGGATAACTGAATATCCATTTACAGAAGAGGTGTTTTATGAAAATGTCCATTTTTGTGATAATCATTTGTCTAGTAATGGCGGCTTGTTTGTGTGCATCCGCAGAAACCAAAGAACAGCCCGACGCGTGGGGGCCGGAAACGCAAGGTTGTCGTTTTTCGGCGACGTCGGATCGAGCATCCTATCGGTTCGATCAGTCGATTCGTCTTTGTTTGACGTTAAAAAATGAGAATAACGAACTGGCCGTAGTGCGGCAGTCGCATGTGTTTCTTGCTTATCGGTTCGATGTGCGGCTGCCCAATGGAACGCCCGCTCCGTTAACGTTGGAAGGAAAGCGGCAGATGGATGCGTCGAGTGCGGGCGGAAGCATGTTCGGCATCACCTTAAAACGTGGACAATCGCACATTGACGAAGTTCCCATGCTGAACCGTCTGTATGATATGACGATGATAGGCGAATACACGGTGACAGTACGTCGTCAGGTGTCGATTCCGCGTGTTCTTAAGCCGGGCGAGGAGCGAAAGCCAGCGGTTCCTTTTGACGTGGTATCCAACACGCTCAAGATCGTCGTCCACGATCAGGATGTGAAAAAGTCAAACCAGCAAAAACCGTGAAGCGGACTGACAATGAAACGGCGGTGTTTCATGGAAACGGTTATTTTCGCGGCACTTGCGTGTCGGATGGTGGAGGTGTCAGGACATTTCCAAATTACCCGGGGGCCGGAAAGATCGCGTCGCATAATTGCGATGCGGTTTTTTCCCAGAACCATGAACCCCGAACTCGTTGCTGGGCACCATCATGATTGAAACCCGCAAATTGCGTGAGCTGATTAAGCTCATGACCGAAAACGATCTGTGCGAACTGGACCTGCGCGACAAAGACGAACAGGTCACGCTTCGCCGCGCCTCGCCGCAGGCGGCCGCGCCCGCCCCCGCCCCCGGAATGTACGTTCCGTCCGCGGCGGCACCCGTCGCGCACGCCGCTCCGCCCGCCGAACTGCCGGGGGCGGGGGCAACGCTTCCGGGGGGGGTCGAAATTAAAAGTCCGATGGTCGGCACGTTCTACGCCTCGTCGAGTCCCGACGCCGAACCGTTCGCCAGGGTCGGTTCATCGGTCGGCCCCGACACCGTGGTCTGCATCATCGAAGCCATGAAGGTCTTCAACGAGATCAAGGCCGAAACGTCCGGCCGAATCGAAAAAGTCCTCGTCACCAGCGGCCAGGCCGTCGAGTTCGGCCAACCGCTGTTCCTGGTCAGGGGCGAGGAATGAGGGGCTAGGGAAGAAAGAAACCGTGCCCAACCCTTCACCCGCAACCCCGTGCTCCCCGCCTCTAACCCCTAGTCCCTCTTATGTTTTCACGAATCCTCATAGCCAATCGGGGCGAGATCGCATTACGCATCATCCGCGCCGCGCGCGAAATGCAGATCGAAACCGTCGTCGTCTATTCCGAAGCCGACCGCGGGGCCGCCTATCTCCGGCTCGCCGATCAGTCCATCTGCATCGGTCCCGGCCCCGCCTCGCAATCCTATCTGCACATCCCCGCCATCATCGCCGCCGCCGAGGTCGCCAACGTCGATGCCATCCATCCCGGCTACGGGTTCCTCGCCGAAAACGCACACTTCGCCGAGGTCTGCCGCTCCTGCAACATCGAGTTCATCGGCCCCAGCGTCGAATCCATGCAGCAACTCGGCGATAAAGTCGCCTGCAAACAACTGGCTGTCAAACACAAAGTCCCCACGTTTCCCGGCTCCAAAGGCAAAATCGAAGACGAAGACCAAGCCAACAAAATCGCCCGCGAAATCGGATACCCCGTCATCGTCAAAGCCGCGGCAGGCGGCGGCGGACGCGGCATGCGCGTCGCCCATAACGAAGTCTCCCTCCGTTCCGGCCTGCACAGCGCCATGGCCGAGGCCGACGCCGCGTTCGGTGACGCCACCGTCTATATCGAAAAATATCTCGAACACGCCCGTCACGTCGAAGTGCAAATCCTCGGCGACAAGCAGGGCAACGTCGTCCATCTCTTTGAACGCGATTGCACCATGCAACGCCGCCATCAAAAACTCATCGAAGAAGCCCCCTGTCCCGTACTCGACACCGAAACCCGCGAGGAACTCTGCAAATCCGCCGTGCGGCTGGCCAAGGCCGCCGGGTATTACGGGGCCGCCACCGTCGAGTTCCTCCTCGATCCCAAAACCAAACAGTTCTATCTGCTCGAAGTCAACACCCGCGTGCAGGTCGAACACCCCGTCACCGAACAGATCACCGGCATCGACATCGTGCAGACCATGATCCGCATCGCCGCCGGCGAACCGCTGCCCTTCAAGCAATCCGACATCCAACTCCGCGGCCACGCGATCGAATGCCGCATCAACGCCGAAGACCCCGAACGCAAGTTCATCCCCCAGCCCGGCACGATCACCCGCTTCGACGCGCCCGGCGGACTGGGCGTGCGCGTCGATACGCACGTGGTCAACGGCTACCGCATCCCGCCGAACTACGATTCGATGATCGCCAAGCTGATCGTCCACGCCCCGACGCGCGAGGAAGCGCGCCATCGGATGCAGCGGGCGCTGGCCGAGTTCGTCGTCGAGCCGATTGCGACGACGATTCCGCTGCACCGCCGGCTGATTAACAACAGCCACTTCGTCACCAGCGACGTGGACATCCACTTCGTCGAACGCTGGCTGGGCGCATAACGCCCGTGTCGGATAGTCGCGGGCAACCCACAGACCCTCCCACATTCTCTCATTCTCTCCGTCGCCCATTGGTTTGTCATCCGACCGGCGGGCACGGAATGCGCCGAACCGCTCCGGCCCTGGGGAGCGGCTTATCCGTGGCGTAACTTCACATGGCATCGCCGGTCGTTTCTTCAGGGTGATGACTTGCGCCTGCGATAAGCCACCGGCGTCATGCCCACGATTTTTTTGAACACCGTGGCGAAATACTGGCTGGTCGAAAAGCCCAGTTGATGCGCGATGCGTGTGACGGTCTGGTCGCCCCGTCTAAGCAGTTGTTTGGCGTGGCGGATGCGCAGATGCGTGCGATACTCAGCCGGCGTCAAACCCACCTCGCCGAGAAATCGTTCGTGAAATCGGCTGACGCTGAGGTTGACCACCTCGGCGATCCGTTCGACCGCGACATCTTCCGCCAGGTGATCGGCGATCCATTGCATCGCCTGCCGCATGGCCGGTGTGCGGGGCGGGTTGGTCGTCGTGGGATGTCGCGATGCCTGATCGTGATCGCGCAGCAACTGGACGAGCAGCGAATGAAACGCCGCCCGGGCTGAAATCGGCGAAAAACTCGGACGATCGCGCAATTCGTGATGCAATCGCGCAAACGCCGAACGCAGTTCCGGTGATGATGCGAAGGTGCGCAATCGCAGTTTGGCCAGCGCCCGCATCAGCGAGCGGGACTGCGCCGCCGTCAGGCCCGGCAGGGGACTTCGGCCGGGGTGCGGCAGAATGAACCAGTAAAGGGAACAAGGGTGCATGACATCATCCATGCCGCCGTGCGTTTCATCGGGACGGGTGATGTAAATGTCGCCGCGACCGAGCTGATAGATTTCGTGGCCGACCCACCATTGCACCGACCCGTCAACGATGAGGCAGATTTCGTAGGCGTTGTGATGGGCGTGCGGGCCGAGGCCGAGGTTGGCGGCAGTGGGTGTGGCGGTCCAGCCGAACCATTGCAATTCGGGCATGCCGCTTTGACGGCTGGTGTATGTATCTCGCTCAAAATGCCGTTTCATTTGGAAAACTTCCGGGGGTAGCTTCCCGGGGCCGGCTTCCGGGGGCGGGGGTGTTCGATATTCTACGGTCCAGTCCGGCGAACGCCAGCGGGGGGGCGCGTGATTTATGATGATTCGGCACCCATTTTCAGGCGGCGGATTCCAACCGCGATTGCCTGAGAAAGCGAGTGAGAAGGGCTTGCGTCCTGCGGCTTGTGTGCGGGACGATATTCCGTAAGCGGCAAGATCGACGGTCAATCAACAACTTCTCACACGCTTTTCAAACAGCGAGGAAACCCAATGTCCCCCATGATGACAACGGCGGTATCCAACGAAACCAAGGCGCAGGTCTGGAAAAACTATCGTGATCGCAAACCCACGCGGGTGCCGGTGATGCTTTCCACCAATCCGCGTGTGGTGTTGTTGAACCCGGCATGGAACCCGGAGGGCATCACTTTCCAACAGGCGGCGGAAGACCCCCGTATTCACATTCAGGTTTCGCTCCGGCATCAGTTGCATCGCCGGACGATGCTGCACAAGTACACCGATGATCCGGCGGGGCTGCCGGAGGTCTGGGATGTCGGATTGGATGTTTACAACGTCTATGAGGCGGCGATTCTCGGCGCGCCGCTCGATTATCTGCCGGGGCAGGTGCCAGACACCCGGCCGTGGCTGAACGATGGCAACAAGGAAGATGTTTTCAAGATCGACATTGAGCATCCGCTGGACAATCCGTTCATCAAAGATCGGCTGGCGTTCTGGCGCGAATTGGAAACGGTTTGCAAGGACATGAAGTTTGAGGGACGGCCGGTGCGGCTGAATCCCTGGGCGTTGTGCGGGACCGACGGGCCGGTGACGGTGGCGATGAATCTGCGCGGCTCGGCGTTCATGGAAGACCTGGTGATGGATGAGGATTACGCCGATCGTCTGATGCGGTTCATCATCCGGGCGGCGATCATTCGTCGTCGCGCGTTTGAATCATTCTGGGGCGATCGCATCGGTCGCGGTAACGGCATGGCGGATGATTCGGTGGCGATGCTCGGCGCGGACATGTATCGTGAACGTGTGTTGCCGGTGCATCGCATGTTCTATGACGCCGGGCCGGCGGATTGCGCGCGGGGAATGCACCTGTGCGGCGATTCGACGCGGCATTTTCCGGCGATTCACAAGGAATTGGGCGTGACCAATTTCGACACGGGATTCCCGGTGGATTTCAAATGGGTGCGGGAACAGTTGGGCGATGATGTCGAGATTCTCGGCGGGCCGGAGGTCGCGCTGCTGCTCAACGGCACGGCGGATCAGGTGTATGAACGGACCAAGTCGATTCTGCGAAGCGGGATCAAACGCGGCGGGCGGTTCATTCTGCGGGAAGGCAACAATCTTCCGCCGAACGTGCCGGAGGAAAATCTCGCGGCGATGTACCAGACGTCGCTGGATTTCGGCGAATATCCCGATTGACCCCCGGAAGGGGGCTTTCGGAGCATGGCGATTGTATTTTCCGCGAAAGAGGTTTTCACCACGGAGTGCCACGGGGGGCGCATGACAACTGGCGCACCTGCCTGAACGGGAGTCGCCCACCCGACGATTTCACACGAATAAATACGAAGGAAGCACGAAGAAAGGATCGTATTTAACTTAAATATGGACTTTTGCAAAATGCGATTTCAACACAAGAGGGCACAGAGTTCACAGAGGTGAAAACCGAGAAAAACACATTAAAAATCCCTCTCTGTGCCGCTGTGTTGAAATATCTTTTCGGTTTTTGTAAAAGTTCACCTTCAACAAAAAACCCGGACGATTCAACGAATCGTCCGGGTGATTTTTTGTCTTAAAAACTTCCGGGGGGCGGGGTTATTTGATTGCGACTTCTTTGCCGCCTTTGGATGCGGATTCGTAGATGCCGTAGAGCATTTTTTGGACCATCATGCCGGCTTCTCCGGGGGCGATGGTGGGCTGGCCGTTGAGGACATGATCGACGAAGCCGCGCAATTTTTTGTCGAACAGGTCGCCGAAGCCGCCGTTGCCGACCCAGTTGGGTACGGTGTTGACCATATGGCCCATGTCATCGCGGAAGATCATGGGCGGATCGAACCTCGCGCCGCCCTTGGTGCCGTTGATCTCGAAGTTCCAGATGTCCTTTTCGATGTGGGCGGCGAAGCTGGATTCCAGATGCAGCATCGCGCCGTTGTCGAAACGGATCGCGCCGATGGCCAGGTCTTCGACAGTGTAGGTTTTGTAATCCCAGTCCGGCCAAACGCTCTTGATTTTGGTGGGTTTGTTGCCTAGGTAGGTCCAGGTGTTGCCGAACGCGGCGACGGGCTTGGGGGCGCCCATGACATAGTGCGTCATTTCCAGCACATGCACGCCGATGTCGATGCAGGGGCCGCCGCCCTGAAGTTTCTTTTGCCCGAACACGCCCCAGTTGGGGATGCCGCGTCGGCGCCACGCCTGGACGCGGGCGAACATGATGTCGCCGAACGCGCCGTTGTCAGCCGCTTCCTTGATGAACTGCGTGTTGGGGTGATAGCGATACTGGAAGCCGATGACCAGTTTCTTCTTCGCCTTTTTCGCGGCGTCGATCATTTGCTGGCATTCCTTCGGGGTCATGGCCATGGGTTTTTCAGTGATGACGTGGCAACCGGCCTGCGAAGCGGCGATCGCGGCGGGGGCGTGGACGCCGTTCGGTGTGCAAACGCTCACCGCATCGGGTTTCACGGCTTTGAGCATTTTCTTGTAATCGGTGAAGCACTGGTCCTTGGTGCAACCGGCCTTCTCCATTTTTTCGTACATGCGTTCGGGGATGATATCGCACAGGCCGACGATTTCGACGTCGGGCCACTTGGTGAACGAATTCAAATGCGTCCCGGCGATGCCGCCGGTGCCGATGAACGCCAGACGCAATTTCCTGCCGGTCGCCTTCACCTTTTTCTCGGTTCCAAATCCAGTCGTATCCACACCTGTATTCGCCATGTCAACTCTCCGATAAGTTTGATATGCCCACTGCGGGGCGGGTTGGGGGACGGAACGAATCGCGTAATTCTGCGGGCAAACGCTCCGAATTGCAACCGCTGGCGATGAAAAAACGGAAAGGGGTCTGCCCAAACTTTCGGGGGCGATGGGAAATGACGAATGACGAAACTCGAATGACGAATCAAGTTCCAAATTCCAATGTTCAAAAAAGCCGGGGCGTTCGGGGTTTGGGATTTGAAACTTGGAATTTCATTCGTCATTCGAGTTTCGTCATTCGTCATTTCCTGTCCCCCGCCTGTCTCCTGACTTCCCGCCCTCCGTGCCGCCCCACAGCAACATCGCAACCTCACTCCTGTTGATTTCACGCAACATCCGACACGACCGGTCGGGACGCGACGGGGGATGAGACCGCTGTTTTCCCCGGCAAAAGCAGCGGTTCCCGCATGGTTCGCCGATATCGCCGCCGCTTGACAATCCGCTGGCACGGCGCTTGCATTCCATGGGGCGGTCGCCCGGTATGAGAGGGCGTGCGAGAAGCTGTTGATCGACGGTCGGTCCCGCGGCTTGCGGAAAATCGCCACTCCCGCAAACCGCAGGGCGCAAGCCCTTCTCACACGCTTTCTGAGATGCTTGAAAGAACCGACGCTCCGAGAAAGGCAGGACGCAGATGTTGTTCACCCAATGGTGTCTGGCAGCAGGATTGTCGATGGCAGCGGCGAATCTGGCCCTGGCGCAGGACGCGCCGTTCGAGCCGCAGTATGCCGTCAGCGGAGCGGTTTCCCGATCGGCGCGCATCATCGTGCCGGACCAGATGCACCCCGAAGTGGCCGTCAGCCGCGAACTGGCCGCCCAGCCGGTGCATCCGTTCATGGTGAAAGTGGTCCTCGGCGACATCCGCCAGGACACCGGCGGAGCCGTGATGCACACATGGATCGACCCGCTGCATCGCCTTGATACGCCCGACGGCATGGACGAAGGCCACTCGCTGGTCCGCGCCCAACGACTGTATCTGTCCCTCAGCGGCGCGACCACCGAAGACATCAACGAGATTCGATATCAGTCCTGGAAACAGCAACAACAACTGGCCGGCCAATCACGGGCACGCATCTTCGTCGCGCCCCGCTCGATCCGCATCACGAACAACGACGACATGCCCCGGCCCCTGATGGTCATTCCCACACCGGCCAAAGATTCGCAACGTGAGATTCCGACCGTTCCGCAAAACCAGCCGCCCGCGCCTTCCGAAGGGCGTCTGATGGCCGCGAACGATTGACCGACATTCACACAGCCCCCTGATCTGCGAGATTCGGTGCATTCGCGCCGGGTCTCGCTTTTTTTGATTTGTGACTGAACTTTTGCGAAACTTCAGTGAGTAACTACACACATCTCGAACAAGCGATCGCGGCATTGAAAGAAGCGAATAAGGAATTGGAACAGACGATCAAAACGATTCGCTCCGCGAAATGACGGGACGTTATCGTTTGACGGCTCGCAGTGCGAGGAACATGGGGATTTCCTGGCGGGCGGAGTTTTCGGCTTTGGCGCGGGGGCCGGGCTGACTCTTTTTGTGGCTGGGGTATTCTTCGAGGGCGTCGATGAGGAAACCGGCTTTGGCGAGGGCCTTGATGTAGGTTTGCAGCGGACGGTGATAGGTCCAGGTGTGACGGGTTTTGTCCAGGCCGGGGTGGGTGATGATGGGGTGTTTGCGCGGGATCAAGTAACCATCAATGCGGCGGAATTGGATGTCGTGATCCTGCCAACCCCATGACGAGGTTTTCGGTGCGCGGAAGCAAGGGTGCATCATGGCGATGATAAAACGCCCGCCCCCGCCCCCGGAAGTGAGACAGCGTGCGACGGAATCGAAGACGGGTTGGATCGGGTCGATGTCCTGGATGGCGAGGATGCAGGTGATGGCGGTGAAGGAGGCGTCGGGGATTTTTTTGAGGTCGCGGGCGTCGCCGGTGTGATATTGGATTGCAGAACCCGAGGCGGCGCTCGCCCCCGGAATAGAAGACTCGCTCTGCCTCGGCGTGGGGGGACTTGTTTGAGAACGATCGCACGCGGCGCGGATGAGCGGCGGGGCGGCGTCGATGCCGGTGACGTGGGGCAAGCCGCGTTCGTGGAGGAGGCGACAGAAGGCGCCCTGGCCGCAGGCGATGTCGAGGATGCGGTCGGCGGGTTGGGGTTGGAGGAGGCGGAGGACATTGGGGAAGATGATCTCGCGTTGGTATTCGCTGCCTTCATCGCCGACGAGTTGGTCGTACCAGTCGGCGACGTGGGACCAGGCGGAGGTTTTCGCGGGCGAGGGGGTCGCGGGGGCAATGAATTGCCCCCGCCGTTTTGGAGGGCGGGGTGATGTCATTTCGGCAATGTACCACGGCGGCATACAATGAGGGTATGCGTGATGATGATTTGGTATGTCTGTGTTTCCGCGTGAGCAAGCGGAAGATCGTGGGTTACTGCCGGCGGGAGAAGCCGGGGGTGGCGTCGCTTATCAGTGAATGCTTGAACGCGGGGACGGGGTGCGGGTGGTGTGTGCCGTATTTGAAGATGTTGCATGAGCAGTGCGCGAAGGGGGAGCATGAGCCGGACTTGCCGGTGAATCCGCAAGAGTATGCGAAGAAACGAGCGTCGTATCGGGCGACGGGAAACCGCGGCTCGGAAGCCGCGGCTGACAAATAAGAAAAAGTCCACGGATGGAATCCGTGGGCTTGGGACTTGCGTCGGGAAAACTTCCGGGGGCGGGGGCCGGGGGGGTTATTTGTTGTTGAAGGTGATGCCGGGCCAGTCGTCGGAACGGAAGGGCGGGGCGGGGAGGTCTTTGCCGTTATAGAGGGACATGGCGGGGTTGTTGGCCCATCCGTAGCGGACGGCGACGGGGTGGGGGACTTCGGGTGATTTGACGACGACGGTGTTGCCGTCGATGGAAGCATCGGCCCAGTACCACTTCTGATCTTCGCCGGCGATGGCGAAGCCGGTGAGTTTTTCGCCTTTGCATTTCAGGCCGGCGTCGGTGTGGGTGAACTTGATGCGAATGGCATCACCTTCGATTTTGATCGAGTCGTAGGTGGGGCCTTGATAGACGACGGGTTTGCCGTAGGTGACGGCGAGCGCGCCGAGGGCGAGACGATGGCCGACGGTTTGTTTGTCTTTGGGATGGATGTCGTTGGCGTCGCCGACGTCGATGGCGGTGGCCATGGCGGTGCGGGGGAGTTTGAGGGCCATGTCTTGCGCTTCGCGGAGTTCAGCCCATGCGGATTTTTCACCGGGGTCGGTCTGGGCTTTCATAAAGTTGGCGAGTTGGACGAAGAGGAACGATGTGTCATCGCCCCAGAGTTTGCGCCAGTCGCCAATCATGTCGGGGAAGAGCTTGCGATACTGGTAGGCGCGGCCGGCGTTGGATTCGCCCTGATACCAGATGACGCCTTGGATGGCGTAAGGGGAGATCGGTTCGGTCATGCCGTTCCAGAGCGCGGCGGGATTGTTGGGCGTCTTGTCGCCCAGGGGTTTGTTCGGCCCGCCGGGACCGGACGGTTGAACGCGGCTGACTTCAATTTGATATCGCCATTCGCCGGTCAGGTCGATGCCCCCGGCCCCGCCACCGGAAGCGTTTTCGTCGGCCAGTCGAAGTTGGAGGGGACCGGCGTAGATGCCGCCGCCGCCGAAGTGATCGAACGCGCGGACGGCGATGACATGCGAACCGGCGGTGGCCGCGTCGGCGGGGATCGGGTAGTTGCGGGGAATCATGTACGATTCCTCCGTGCCGCCGTGCGTATCGCCGATCCGCTTGCCGTCGAAATAGGTGGTGTCGAAGTCATCAATCTGACCCAGCGACAGAGTCAGTTTCTTGCCGGCCCAGTCGGCGGGGATCGTGACGACCTTGCGGAACCAGACGGCCCCGTCGATTCTCTGCCCGGCGTTTTCCCAGAGGTCCGGCAGCTTCATGGTCTTCCACGCGGCGTCATCGAAGTCGGGTTTGGCGTAGCCGAGATCGAAGCCCTTGTTGCCGGGATCGGCCATGTATTTCGGCTCCGGCTTGGCGGCGACGCCCGGCTGGATGCCGAGCTGCTTTTCGTACTCGGCCAGGTCTCTTTCGTAATTGGCCAACGCGCGTTCGCAGCGGTCGAGAATGGGTTTGAAATCGGGATCGGCTTCGAGCGTGGCGCGGGTGGTGTACGCCTCGGCGGGCATCCCGCCCCACGAATTGTCCACCAGACCGATGGGGATGTTCAGTTCTTTGTGGAGTTCGCGGCCGAAGAAGTAGCCGACGGCGGAGAAATTGCCGATGGTCTGCGGCGAAACCTGCTGCCATGCGCCGGTGACTTCGGCGACGGGCTTGAGCGAAGGATTGCGGCCGACGTGGAAGATGCGGATGTTGGGATAATCGGCGGCGGCGATTTCCTCTTGGGCGTTGATGACGCCGCGAACGGCCATCTGCATGTTGGACTGGCCGGAACAAATCCACACGTCGCCGATGAGGATGTCTTTGAGGGTGATTTTTTTGTCACCGCAAGTGACGGTGATTTCGTAAGGCCCGCCGGCTTTCATCGCGGGCAGGTCAATGCCCCAGTTGCCGTCGGCGTCGGCGGTGACGGTTTTATTGATGGCCAAGGACAAAGGCGCGATGGAGACAGAAACTTGGCTGTTGGGTGTTGCTTTTCCCCAGACGGCGATGGGTTTATCGCGCTGGATGACGGCGTGATCGGTGAACATGCCGCCGAGTGATAGTTCGGCTGCATGCGCCGCGGAAACCAGACAGACGACCAGAAGAAGGGTTGTGAGGAACGACCATCTGCGACGTGGGAACATTGGGTTGCGTCTCCGGGGCCGGGGGCGGGGATTTCCGAGGGTTGGGGAGATTACATCTTCGCTTACGGGCAACAGACGGTCAACCGGGGGTGGGGGCTGTCAGAACAGGGCGGTGCCCTGGGCGGGCTGAAAATTTATTTGACAAACGAGAAAAGGCGTGTATATTATTTATTTAGAAACCGGTTGCGAATTGAGAGCGGTATTGAATTTCAGGAGAAGTGACCCGAGGCATGACAACGCTGCAACACATCGCGGACATCGCCGGGGTTTCCAAAGCCACGGTTTCCCGTGTCCTGAATGGGATGAACAAGGAAACGTGGCCCAGCGCGGCCAGGCGCGCGGACGAGATTCGTTCGTTGGCGCAGCAAATGAACTTTATTCCCAACAGTTCCGCCCGCGCCTTGAGTACCAGCCGCACCTGTCAGATCGGCGTCCTGGTTCGCAACGATGCCGCGAATATCCGGCATAACCCCGCCAAGTTTGACGTTCTGCTGGGCATCAACGACGCCTTGGAATCCAAGGGTTATATGATGACGCTGGTGCGTGTGGACGACGTGCGTCATCCGTCTTCATCGTCCCGTGTTTTCCGGGAACGGATTCTCGACGGCATGATCGTGGTGGACTGTCTGCCGGACGACGTTCAGACGCAGGTCGAACGATTGGTGGGCCAATGTATCTGGGTGGAAAGCGACCATTGGGCGCCGACCGGGTGTCTGAGACGGGACGAGCGGGCCGCCGGCGCCATGGCGATCGAGCAGGCGGCGTTGGCGGGGTACAAGCGGATTATTTACGTTGATCCCGAACACGTTCCCAATGCGCATTACTCGATTCAGGAGCGGCTCGAAGGCGCCCGCGACGCCGCCGGGCGTCTGGGGCTGCAATGGATCATGAGCCGCGAATACACGGATCGCCCCGACCGCACCGCATTTGACGGTCTCCTGCCTCATATCAATGCGGATAGCTGCGTCGTGGGCTACAACGATATGCTCACCCTCATGTCCACACGAGTCGCCACCGATGCCGGCCTGCGTCCTGGGATCGAGTTCGGCCTGATTTGCTGCGACGATACCTACCCGATGGATATGGCATGGATGGGAATATCCCGCGTGTCGTTTGACCGCTTTTCGCTCGGTCAGCAGGCGGCGCGGATGATGCTGGCCGTCACCGAGGAGGGATTGCCCGTCCCCCCCTCCGTCCGTCAACCCGTGCAATGGATACCCGGAACCACACTGCATGCCTCTGGCCCGATGGTCAGGGAGCAACCAGGCAACCTTTTAGGAAAGGAAGATGGATTATGACTCCTGTTCGCAAAACTGCATGCCTCTGGCCCGATGGTCAGGGAGCAACCAGACAACCTTTTAGGAAAGGAAGATGGATTATGACTCCTGTTCGCAAACAACTCGTAGGAACCGCGGCGATCGTCTTCGCATTGTTCCCCGCACTGCCTTCCTGGGCTGCATATGTGACGCAGACCGGGCCGGTCGTCCTGTCGGATGACTTCGAGGCCCCCGTCGGCCCCGGCACGGGTTACACCATTGGTCAATCGCCCGTGGATATCGGCCCATGGGGGGGCACAGCGGGAACCACCGGCAATAACAACACGCAAGTCGTGGCCGGCAACGGGGGGCAGATGGCTCAACTAACGGGCGTGTACGACAAAGCCGCGGGAATGAACTACAGGGATACGGCGGGAGGGGTCAAGGATTACTATTACGATTTTGATTACCTCCCCGGAATCGACACCGCCGTCAACAGGTATGGCAGCGGTCCCACTAAAAACATGGTGCTGTCCGACTCGGGCGGCGCCAAGAAGGTGTTGGAATTCGGTGTCACCGACGACAACGATCCGGCCAATCCCAATCGCTATTATGTGGTCGTCAGTAACAGTACCACCCGAATCTACTATGGGAACACGGTCGTCGCCAATCAAGCGACGAAGGTTCAACTGTTCCTCGATAACACAGGTTCTCAGCAGTGGGCCTATACCCTCTATCTCGATGGCCAGTTGCTGGCGAACGCCGTGGTGTTCGACACGACCGGTTCCGGCGCGGGGAAAGCGGATACGTTGGCGTTTCTGCTGAATTGGCAGGACAGCTTCACGACCAGCATTGACAACTTTAACTGGCGAACGGACGGTTTCGCTCGCGCGATTCCCGAACCGACGGGGCTGGGCCTGATGGGCATCGGCGCGCTTTGCATGGGGATTCGCCGCGGCATGATTCGTTAAGTGCATTCCTCCTCATCGTGCCGCCTACCCGTGAATGGATAAGCGGCGCTTCGTCCTCGTCCATTCATTTCCACTCGGAGCAGTTTATGTTGAAATCGCGGATGGTATGCGCCTTGGCGCTGCTTATCGGGTGGATCGCATCGTGTTCACTTGCCTTGGGGGATTCTCCGTTGGTGACTGGGCGGCAATGGGCCGAGGGGTTGACGTTTTATGCTGGTTTCAACCAACCCGACAAGGCCGACACCTCCGCTGGTGCGTCAGAGGTGGTGGGTGTACCGCTGGCCAAGTGCGAGGGGCGGATCGGTCCCGGCTTCCAGTGCGATGGTAAACCGGCTGTTTTTTATGCGCCTGGAAATTTTTCCCTGGAACGCGGAACGCTTGCCTTCTGGATTCGCCCCGATGGCGAATGGCAGTCGGATGACCGGATCGGGGAAGTGTTCAACATCGTCAACTCCAATTTCAAAATCCGGCATGATGCCGGAAAAAACATCCTGTTTTTCATGACCGGAACAAGCCGGCCCGGCGCGGGATTCGTCTGGGACTATGGCAGCACCTTGCCTGTGTCCAGCGTGCCGGCGAAACAATGGACCCACCTGACATTCACATGGGACGCGCAAGCGAATGTCAAAAAAATCTACGTCAACGGGAAACAGGTCAATGTCAACGCAACGCCGTGGATGAGATCGACCGGAAGCGGTCAATATGTCCAGATCGGCGAGAACACGCCGGGCGTGTATGACGAATGTGTGATCTACAATCGCATTCTTGGCGACGAACAGATCGCCGCGTTGGCACAGGAGCCGGAGCAGGTGGCGGGTGTGCTGAAGGGGATCAAGATACCCACGGATGAAGCATGGATCGTGTACCCCGATTTGTATTTTTGGCCGAATGCCCAAGCCGCGTTGTTTTCACCGGGCCAGGATGTGGCGTTGCGGGTGCCGTTGAGCAATCGCACGCGGCAATCGCAGAAGGTTCAAATCGAGACGGTGCTACTGGACTTGTGGGACCGGCCGGTGAACAAGCCGGAAAGTCAGGAATTGGAACTGGCCGCGGGTGAGAAAACCGATTTGCCGCGGAGCTATCGGGCCGGGAACTACGGCTGGTTCAAGGTGCGGGTGAAAGTAAGCAGCGGCACATTCAGCCGCTTCCGGGATGTGGCGGCATTCGCGTGCATTCCCGAAGGCAATCCGCCGGCGGATACGTTTTTCGGCGCACATGTCAACGCCGGTTCCGACATGGCCCAGGTGTGCCGGCGATGGGGCTTCGCGGCGAATCGAGTGCATGACATGACGCAATTCACTTGGTGGATGCGTATGCAGCCCAATCGGGGCACGTGGGCGATGCAAGGCGCGGATGTGTATCAGCGTTACTTGGATTTGGGGTATCACATCTACGGCGAATGGATGGCGACCCCCCATTGGGCGGTGGTTCAGCCGGACGGTTCGTCGCCTCCGCCAAACGCCGGCTATCCCAAGGGGTGGGTGCCGACCGACACCGATGCGCTTCGGACCTATGTTCGTGAAAGCATTACCCGCTTCCCGCAAATCACTGAATGGGACATTTGGAACGAACCCCATGTTTCAATGTTTTGGAACGGCTCGCCGGAACAGTACGTCGAAATGGCGAAAGTCATCTACGACGAAGCAAAGCGGACGAATCCGAAACTCACCATCTATGCCCAGGGCAACCCCGGCACTGATGGGCCGTGGATTCGGAAAATGATGGCGAACGGCATTCTCTCCGCTTGCGACGGCATGTCCTTCCACCAATACATCGGACCCGATACCACCCCGACCGAGATACGCAATCGCTTGGCCGATGCGCGACAGACGATGGCGCGCTATACCAGCAAAGACGTTCAAACCATTCCGCTGGTCAATTCCGAATCAGGGATGACCCAACCCTTGTCCCTGTACGGCCTGGATTTTCCCGGCAGTCTCCCGGTGTATCGTCAGCCGCCGCTGCGTCACCATGATGCCGCGACCGCTTACATTCGTAGCTGGGTGCTTTGGAAGGCCCTGGGGGTGCGAAGTGTGTATTACTATCTGACATCGTGCCCCTCCCCGCCGTATCGCAGCGATTTCAGCGATTTTAGTGTGGTCGAACAGAACTTCTCGCCTCGTCCATTCGTCATCGCCCAGTGCATGCTCGCATGGCAACTGGACGCCGGTCGTTTTGAGACGGAGGTTCGCCGGATCGCCGATGGGTTTTACGCCGCCGTGTTTGAACGTCGTGACGGCCAATCCGTCGCGGTGATGTGGACCGAAGATGATGCGGTGCTGAAAATGTCCGTCGCCGGGAATCATGCGTTTGATCTCATGGGCAATGCGATCACGGGGGATGACCTCACCCTCACCAAAGAGCCAGTCTATCTGCACAGTTCCGAGTCGGCCCCAACGCTGGCAGAGCAATTGAAACACGCGGCGTTGACCATGATTCATGCCCCCACGCTTCAGTCTGATCCCCAGGGCACCGATCCCGAAACAGCCAAGGCCCCGGCTTCCATGGTCAGCGACGATGCCTTTACGCTGGTCAATGAACTGGGCCAGGCCCGGTTGCATCCGGTGGATATGGTGTCTGTCGTGAACACCTCGCTGCTGGACCAGCAGGCCGGAGATCGTCAGGGCGGCGCTCTGGATGAGGGGCCGTTCAACGATCTGCGGATGTTGCAGCCCGGTCGTCACGTCTGGCTGGGCGTCCCCTTCGTGTTGTCCGGCAAAGCCAACACCGATCCGTCCGTGCTGACCCTCAAAGGCATGACTTTTCCCACTGGCCCAGGCGAAGTGACCGTCAAAATCAATCAAGCCAGGGTGCGAGCCATCTTCTTCGCCAACATGGCCAATTGGGCGACCACCCATAACATGAAGATCGCCGAGTATGTCGTGAATTACGCCGATGGTCGCCATGAAACATTGTCGGTGATTGTCGGCCAAAACATCTACAACTGGTGGTCGGAACGTCAGCCCGGTGAATATGCCCGCGCCGTTGGTTTTCTGCACCCCGAACCCGCCGAACCCAAGCACCCCTATCGCTATGTCCATATCTGGTGCTGGGAAAATCCCCACAACGATCAGCCCATCGACTCCATCACCATTCGCAGCACAAGTTCACACGCCACTCTGTGCCTGCTGGGTATCACCGTGGGAACCTGGTAACCATTCGTTCCCGACCGGAGAACCACTTATGAAGACTTCTCCAATCACCCCATCCGCGCAAGCCCCCATCCGTCTCGCATTTACCCTGGTGGAACTTTTGGTGGTGGTGTCCATCATCGCGCTGCTGCTGGCATTGTTGCTGCCGGCTCTGAATAAGGCACGGCAAGCCGCCAAATCCGTCAAGTGTGCCGCCAACACCCGACAAATCGGTCTGGCCATGTTGATGTATGCTAATGATTTCAATGGATTCTATCCCGTCTATCACCAAACCATCGACGGTACCGACACCCGATGGGACGATGGCTTGGCCAAGGCACGCTACCTCACCGGCAACTTCTTCCAATGCCCCACCGCCGCCCAATTCATTCCCATGCAGTTCTATCAAGAGGGCGGCATCACCATCATCCACCAGAGCTTCCGACACTACGGTATCGATATTCATGGCATCGGCGGCGGCGGTCACAGCGGCAGCGTTTGGCCTCCCGTTCCCGTTCGCCAAAGCCGGATCGTTTCCTCCGCGACCAGCATCGCCCTCGGTGACAGCGATCCCGGCTATTTCCCGACTTCTCCCGTGTTTCAGCCGGACAACTTCGGTGCCAACAACACCTACAGGCTCAGCCGCTTCTACCGCAGCGGCTCGTTTGGTGTCCCCGCCATTCGGCACGAGGAAGGCGGAAACTATCAATTCCTCGACGGTCACACCGCTTGGTTCAGCTACGACCAGATCAATGCCGATTACAACCCGGACAAGCTAAATTGGTTTTTCTATCCATATCCATAAGGAACGGGACCGGAATAACTTCCCGGGATGATGGTTGAACAGGATTGAACCCGGAGGCCCGCGTCATCCGATAATCCAGGCATCCAGGACTGTCGGTGTGGTGTGCGGGAATCAGCGATCATTATCGTGGATTTCTTTGACGCTGACAGCGATGAGCGTTTGGTCATCCGAAGCCGAACCTGGACCGGTAAAACGCGATACCGCCTGCATCACGTCGGCGATGGCTGCTCGCGGGCTCGGTGGAATCGGCAATTTTTTCAGAACCTGATCGAGCCGTCTGATTTCAAAACGATCGCCTTGAGGCGAGGAAGCATCGACAATGCCATCGGTGTAAAACAGCAGCATATCGCCGCTCTGAAGGTGAACGGTTTGTTCATTGTATTGCGTCTCGAATTTGACGCCTAAGGGCGGCGAGTTGGCATCGTCGAGTCCGACGACTTGATCGTGGCGGACGCTGACCAGACGAGGCGGGTGATGGCCCGCGGAAGAATGGATGAATTGACGGGTGTTGGCGTCCAGGATGCCGCACACCGCCGTCACGAAAGCCCCGTGATCGCTCAGCCCCAGATCGCAGAGGTGGCGATTGACGTTCGCCAGCAAGAAAGCGGGGTGGGTCCACCATTCAATTTCAAGTCGAACCGCGGTGCGGACCACCGCCATCAGGACCGCGGCGGGCGCACCTTTGCCGCTGACATCGGCGATCAGCAAGCCCAGCCGTCCGTCCGGCAGTTCCACAACATCGTAGTAATCGCCTCCGGCGTGATGGGCGGCGTGATAGGAAGCCGCGACCGACACGCCGGAGATAATCGGTACTGTGGAAGGCAACAACCAGCTTTGAACTTCCGCAGCCCGCCTCAATTCGCGGTCCAGCGCTTCGTGGGCTCGCCCCATTTCCTTCGCCAGCCCATGGGTCCGGATAGTCGTGTGAAGCAGCCCGCTCATCATGGTCAGTTCGCACAGGTCTTCTTCGCGGGGGGCGTCCCAGGGGCCGAGCAGAATCACCATGTCCGTCGCGGTTCCGTTTTCAAACAACGGAATGGCCATGAGGTTGCGTTCATCGCGCAACAAATCGGCGGCGGAATCATCGGGCGTCAACGACCAATCGGTCAATTGCTGAAAAATGCCGTCGTACAGCAGACGCGACAGCAGGCCCCCCTTGCGAACATCCGCCGTTGGGCATGTCACGTTCGTGTCACCACAGGGTGTCACAGGTTGCCAAACCCTGTAAAAAGGGGATGCCAGATCATGGCGGCAAATAACGAATGCGTGCTTGACGCCGAAACGATGGCGTACATAGCTGCGAAAGGCGTTCATCAACCCGTCGAGGTCCGTCACCCGGCTCAACGTTTTCATCACCGCCACCGTTGAATCAACATTCCACATATCACAGCTTCTCCCCATCGGGGATCTAACGTCATTGTGTCGGAGTTGGGTGTCGGACGGATTCACACAGCACCTGTAGTGACTGAATGATCCGGCCGCGCTGTTTCGGCGAAAACTGCTCGAACTGGTCCGCGAGACGCTGACGTGTCTGCGCCAGGGCGGTTTCCAGCAATTGGGAGCCGGAGTTGCTCAGACGCAGCCGAAGCTGCCGCCGGCTTCTGGGCAGGGGTTCACGGCTCACCAGCTTTCTGCACACCAGTGTTTCAACGGTGCGGGAGACGGTGGGGAGACTCAGCCCCAGATATTCGGCCAAAGCCGAGAGCGACGCATCGGGCTGGCGGCGGAGATAGGCCATGGCGCGGAACTGGGGCACGGATAATCGGGGGCCGCGCTGCCGATGCGCGGTCTGCTTGACGTGCTGCATGAGCACGGGGATGGATTCCATGAAGGTCTTGGCGCAATCCTCGGCGGATCGCCCCCCCTTGACAGTTGCCTGTGCTAAGTGTTTCATATACTAAGTATGCCACGGATGTCCGAGCGGTTCAAGCCGTTCGTCGTTGGAAATTCGGCTATGTCCCTTCTTAAAACATGTAGGATGAGTCGTGCGCAACGGCCTTGCGCCGCCGCACTCCTGTTCGCCGCCGCGGTCTGCGGGTTGGCCGGCTGCACGGTCGGCCCGAACTACGCCCCGCCCGAAGTGGCCGCTCCGCCGGCATTCGGTCGGCGGGCACCCGCCCCGCCCGCCGCAACCTCCTCGGCGGCGATCAGCACGCTGGACGCCGGGCATGCGCAGGTCGTTCAGTGGTGGACGACGTTGCAAGACCCGGAATTGAACCGGCTGATCGAACGCGCGGTCGAGGCGAATCTGGACCTGCGGCTGGCCGAGGCGCGTCTGCGCGAGGCGAGGGCGCGGCTGGCGGTTTCGCAGAGCGCCACCTTCCCGCAGGTGGACACGAACGCGGGATACACACGCAATCGCATGAGCGTCAACGCGCTGCCGATGGGGCCTGCGGCGGGTCCGGGCACGGCCATTCCATATGACTGGAATCTCTATCAACTGGGATTTGACGCTTCGTGGGAACTGGATTTGTTCGGAGGGGTGAGGCGAAGCATCGAAGCGGCGCAGGCCGATCTTGAAGCCGGTGAGGAGGATCGGCGAGCCGTGCTGGTGAGCATTCTGGCGGAAGTGGCGAGGAATTATGTGGCGATGCGCGGGCTGCAATATGAGTATCAGATTGTGCGGCGGAATCTGACGGTCCAGCGGGAAACGCTGGAACTGACGACCGACCAGCGGAACAAGGGAACGGCCACGCAACTGGATGTGGCCCGCGCCGCGGCGCAGGTGTCCACCACCGAAGCGGTTTTGCCGGGTCTGCAAAACCAGCAGTGGCAGGCGATGCACCGTCTGGCGGTGTTGCTGGGCACCGGGCCGGAGGCGTTGATCGAGGAATTGTCCACCGAGTCGCCGATTCCGGTTCCGCCGTCGCAGGTGGGTGTGGGGTTGCCGTCGGAGTTGTTGAGGCGCCGGCCGGATATTCGCCGCGCCGAGCGGGAATTGGCGGCTTCCACGGCGCGCATCGGCGTGGCGGTGGCCGATCTGTTTCCGAAATTTTCGCTCACCGGCTCGTTCGGTCTGCAAAGTTCGGACATCGGCGATCTGATGCACTGGACCAGCCGCGATTTTTCCATCGGGCCGGCGATGCGATGGCCGATTTTCGACGGCGGGCAGTTGCGGGCCGTGGTCCGGGTGCGAACGGCGCAGCAGGAACAGGCGTTGGTGCGATATCAGCAGACGGTGCTGACGGCGCTGAGTGAGGTGGAGGATGCGATCGTTGCGTATCAGACCGAGCAACAGCGACGCCAGTCGTTGCGTCAGACGGTCGCATCGAGCCAGGAGGCGGCGGACCTGGCGGATCAATTGTATCGGCAGGGTTTGACCGATTTTCTCACCGTACTTGATGCGCAGCGATCGTTGTATCAGTCGCAAGATGTATTGGCCCAGAGCGACCGTGCGGTGACGATCAACCTGATCGCTCTCTACAAGGCGTTGGGCGGAGGGTGGGAGATGGAACGCCCCGCCGGCGGCGCGCCGGGCACGGCGGCCGGGGCGGCGGCGGGCCCCGCATCGGCAGCGCCGCACAAGATTGTGTTCGATGTCGGTCAATAGCAATGGCCCGATTCGTGCAACCGGGGCGTTGTCTGGCACAGGGCAAAGGATGTATGTATGGCCGCAGATGAAAATGAAAAAATAAGTGAACCAGCACCCGTCGATCCCCCAAGCCCGGAGGAATATTCTCCGCCCGCCCAGGAAGCGATGCGCGTCGGCAAGCGTCCGTTGTATCGCCGACCGGTGTGGATGAGCGTTTTGTGCGTGTTGCTGGTGATTGCGGGCATCGCCGGTGTGCGCTATTGGCTGTATGCCCGGCAATATGAAACGACCGATGACGCGTTCGTCGATGGCGAGATTGTGCAGGTGTCGGCGAAGGTGTCGGGGATCATCCAAAGCGTGGAGGTGGACGACAATCAGGATGTCGCCGCCGGGACGGTGCTGGTGCGGATCGACCCGGCGGATCTTCAGGCGCGGCTGAATCAGGCCGAGGCGTTACTGGAAGCCGCCGAAGCGAAGTGGGACGCGGCCAACACGCAGGTGGAGCTGGTCCGCGCCAACACCGAGGCGGCGTTGGCCGAGGCGCAGGCGGGTGTGGAGCAGGCGAAGGCGGCGGTGGAGTCGAGCCGGTCGCAGCTTGCTTCGTCGCAATCGGATGTGGCGGCGGCGGAGGCGGAGAGCACGCGGCGTCAGGCCGACCTCAAACGATACAAAATGCTGGATCAACGGGCTGTGTCGCAACAGCAATTGGATGCGGCGCAAGCGGCGATGGATGCGGCCCAGGCCAACCTGACATCGGTGCGCAAGCGGGTGTTAACCGCCGAGGCGGCCGTGACCGAGGCGCGGGCCAAACAGGCCGCGTCGCTGGCGGTTCTGGCCGCGGCCCATACCGGCCCCAAGCAGGTCGCCGCCGCGATGTCGCAGGTGAAGAACGCCCAAGCCGGCGTCCAGGAGGCGAAGGCCGACGTGCGCACCGCCGAGTTGAATCTGTCGTACACGACCATCGCCGCCCCGGTGGGCGGGCGCGTGTCGCGGCGGATGGCGCGGACCGGACAATATCTTCAGGCCGGTCAGATCGTCATGGCATTGGTCGAACCGAATGTCTGGGCAACGGCCAACTTCAAGGAAACGCAGCTCACGCATATGTGCCAGGGGCAGGAAGTGGAGATGGAAGTGGACGCCTATCCGGGGCATGTGTTTCACGGAAAGATTGACAGCATCCAGGCCGGCACGGGTGCGAGGTTCAGTCTTTTACCGCCGGAGAACGCCACCGGCAATTACGTCAAAGTGGTTCAGCGCGTGCCGGTGAAAATCCGTTTCGATCCGGGGGAAACGCGACAGTGGTTGCTGGCCCCCGGCATGTCGGTCATTCCCTCGGTGCATGTGGGCACGGACCCCAACCGACGCCCGCTGCCCATCACCCTGACCAATCCAGCCGCGTTGCTCGCCCAGCCCGTCGTCACCTCATCAGCGAGTGGTGCGTCTCATTGAGTGAGTGATCCATATGTCGCAGGTATCCTTGCAACAACCCATCGGCGCATTGATCGAGCCAAAGTCGCCGGCCGCGCATCCCTGGTGGATTTCCGCCGCGGTGATGTCCGCCGCGTTCATGGTCGTGTTGGACAGCACGGTCGTGAACGTCGCCCTGCCCCACATCGCCGGCAATTTGTCAGCCAGCATCGACGAATCCACCTGGACGCTGACCAGTTACCTGGTCGCCAACGCCATCGTGTTGCCCATGACCGGCTGGCTGAGCAGCATGGTCGGCCGCAAAAATCTTCTGCTCTGTTGCCTGCTGGTGTTCATCCTGGCCTCGGCGGCCTGCGGAACCGCGACGACTTTGAGTTTTCTGATCGTGGCGCGTGTGATTCAGGGGCTCGGCGGCGGCGCGATGCAGCCCATCGCACAAGCCGTGCTGCTGGAAAGTTTCCCTCCCGCCCGGCGCGGCGTGGCCATGGCGATCTACGGATTGGGCGTCATTTTCGCACCCATCGTCGGCCCCACGCTGGGCGGATGGATCACCGATACCTACTCCTGGCGATGGGTGTTCTATATCAACATGCCGGTGGGCATGCTTTCGTTGCTGCTGGTGCAGGTGTTCATCCACGACCCGGCTTACATCCGTCAGGGCCGCGCACAACGCATCGACTACATCGGCTTCGTGCTCATGGCCGTGGGCCTGGGATGCCTGCATGTGATGCTCGATAAGGGCCAGCAGGAAGACTGGCTCGCCTCGTCGCTGATCCGTGCGTTGCTGGTCCTTTCGTCGGTCGGGCTGGTGGCTTTCGTGTTCTGGGAACTGTACGTCAAAGACCCGATCGTCAATCTGCGCATTTTCCTGAATCGCAATTTCGCCGTCGGCACACTGCTCATGACCATCGTCGGCGGAGTCATGTACGGCGCCACGGCGATCCTGCCCCTGTTCCTGCAAACATTGCTGGGATACCCGGCCTATCAAAGCGGACTGGCCGTCAGCCCGCGCGGATTCGGATCGTTCATGGCGATGTTCATGGCCAGCCGTCTGATCGGCCGCATCGATTCCCGATGGATGCTGCTGATCGGCTTTGCCGCGCTGGGCTATTCCACCTATACGATGGGCAACTTCAACCTCGACATCGCTCCCATCAACATCATCTGGCCCAACATCATCAACGGCTTCGCCACCGGCCTGATCTTCGTGCCCATGACCACCATCGCCATGGGAACCTTACGCAACGAGGAAATCGGCAACGCCACCAGTCTCTACAACCTGTTGCGAAACATCGGAGCCGGCATCGGCATCGCCATGATGACCACTTTCCTTGCCCGCGGCGCGCAAACCCATCAGGCCGCCATGGTTTCCCATATGACGGTTTACGACCCGGCCTACCAGCAGCAGTTGCAAACCATCCACTCCGCGTTGACCCCGATCAGCGGCAGCTACGCCGCCGGCCTTCAGGCGCAGTCGGTCATGGGCGCCCAGTTGCTGCGTCAGGCGACTCTATGGTCCTACGTCGATAATTTCCGGGCCATGGCGTTCATCTCGCTCGCCTGCATTCTCGGTATATTTTTCCTGCGATCGTCGCGCGCCAATAAGAACAGTTCCAGGCATGCCGCCGCACTGGACTGACCGGCAAACCTGCGATGGCGGCTCTCTCGGAGGTTCATTCATGGATACAAAACGCATCGCCGTCACCATTGCCCGCCAGATGGGCGCAGGCGGCGTGATCCTGGGACAACGTATCGCACGACGGCTGGGATACGCTTACCTGGATCGGGTCATCCTCAAAACGGTGGCGGAACGCACCGGGATATCCGACACGGAATTGTCCCGGTGGGACGAACATCTGTCACGTTTTTGGGAACGCCTGGCCGAGACTTTTGTCGTCGCTCCCCCGGAAGCCGTCTATACCCCGGCGCCGATCCACATCGGCGTTCGTGACCAGCAGTTATTCCAACTGGAGTCGCAAATCATCAGCGAGGCGGCCTCCAGGCACAACGTCGTGGTCATCGGCCGCGGCGGCTTCTGGGTTCTGCGCGATCATCCCGGACTGGTCAGCGTCTATCTGCACGCCCCGCTCCGCGACCGCATCCCCCGTGTGATGCAGGCCCATCAAATTCCCGATGAACGCGCGGCCAGAACATTGATCGAACACACGGATGCCGATCGCATGAGGTTCATCCATCAAATGACGGGCCGATCCGCCAATGACGCACTCGGCTACCACCTGTCCATCGACACGTCGCGGGCCGGTATGGACCTTGCCGAGGACATGGTCGTGAAACTCGCAGAGCGCGTTCAAGCGCGCATAGCTCCCGGCCAGTGACAAACCATGCTTGCCTCCATGATGCCGGTCGTCGCGATTGAAGATGCTGTCGAGATCAGAAATCGACTGATGATCGTGCGTATCACCCTTGAACGTCAGCAGACAAAAATATGGCGTGCCGACCACTCCGCCTCAATTCTGATGTTCGGTCGCCGCCGGAGTTGCGGGAACTGCGGGCGTTTCGGCTGCGGGAATTTCCGGGGCGGGGTCATTCATTTGCGGGTTTTGCCAGCCGCCGCCCAGCACCGCATACAGTTGCACCTGATTGGTCATCTGCGTCCTATTCAGCGAAATCAAATCCTGCTGTGCCGCGAACAGCGACCGCTGCGCATCCAGTACATCCAGGTAGCTGTCGATGCCTTTGTCATAGCGGGTGAGGGACAGGCGATAGGTTTCGGAAACCGCATGCACGAGCGATTGCTGCGCAGTCACCTGTTCGCCCACGGTTCCACGCACCGCCAGCGCATCGGCCACGTCACGGAAGCTCACTTGAATCGCCTGTTCATATTGTGCCACGGCGATATCCCGTTCGGCATTGCTCACCTTCACCGCCGACCAGGTGCGCGGGTCAAAAATCGGCAACACGATCTGCGGGCCGTAACTCCAGACACCCGAACCGGCCTTGAATAGGCCGGACAAGTCGCTGCTGGCGGTTCCGGCGGCGGCCGTCAGGGAAATTCTGGGAAAGAATGCGGCGCGTGCCGCACCGATGTTCGCGTTGGCCGCCAGCAGACGATGCTCCGCCTCCGCAATGTCCGGCCGGTCCAGAAGCACCGCCGACGAAATGCCCGGTTCAATATCACGCGGCGGGCGCACCCGCGACAGATCGTCAGGCAGCAAATCCGCCGGCACCTGCGTCCCGGCCAGAAGATTCAACGCGTTCTGATCCTGCGCCACAAATTGCGTGAACTGCGCCACCGCGCGGCGTGCGGTGTCCACCTGCGCCTGGACGCGATAAAGGTCCAACTCAGGCACCAGCCCGCGATCCAGTCGCCGCTTGACCAGATCGTAGGAATTCCGCTGAGCCGTCAAAGTATCCTGCGACAGTTTGAGGTTTTCCTTGTCGGCCGCGAGAGTCAGATAAACGCCGGCGGTTTCGGAGATCAACATAATTTGCGAACCGCGTCGGGCTTGCTGCGTGGCGAAGAATTCTTCCAGAGCCGCATCGGAGAGACTGCGGATGCGTCCGAAGAAGTCCAGTTCCCACGAGGCGATGCCGACATCAACGCGGTACTGATTGGAGGTGGTGCCGTGGCCGACGCCGGACAACTCGGCGGTCTGATGCTGGCGTATTCTGCTGCCGTTGGCGCTGACCGACGGCAGCAGATCGGCACGCCGCACCCCATACATGGCGCGGGCGCGTTCGACATTCAATGCCGCGACGCGCAGGTCACGGTTGTTGGCCAGCGTTATAGCGATGACTTTTTGCAGTTTTTCGTCGGTGAAAAATTGCTGCCACGGCAGATCGGCGGCAGTCGGGGCGTCGGCGTTGGCGGGGACTTGCGAGTATGCCGGCCCGCTTGGGAAATTGCCAGGGATCGGAGAAGCGGGCCGGACATACTTGGGCGCAAGGGAGCAGCCGCCGACCAACAGCGCTGCGCCTATCAGTGAGGATTTCAGAACGGAATTAATCATGGGACTGAGGTTCCGCCGGGGTTGAATCAGAGGTCGAGGCAGTTTGGGCCGCCGCCCGCTTGCTCTGCCTGCCGAAAGTTTTTTCGATCAGCACGTAGAACAGGGGTGCGAAGATGGTGACGAGGAAGGTGGAGGTGACGACGCCGCCGACGACGCTGGTGCCGATGGCGGTTTGTGCGCCGGCGCCGGCCCCGTTGGCGATGGCCATGGGCAGGACGCCGAAGCCGAACGCGAGGGAGGTCATGATGATGGGGCGCAGACGCAGTTTGGCGGCTTCGAGTGTGGCGTCGCGCAAGCTCATGCCTTCATCGCGGCGTGCCTTGGCGAACTGCACGATGAGGATGGCGTTCTTGGTGGTCAGGCCGAGCGTGGTGAGCAGGCCGATCTGGAAATACACGTCATTGGGAAAGCCGCGGAGGGTGGTGGCGATGATGCCGCCGATGGCGCCCAGCGGCAGCGCCAGCAGAATCGAGATCGGGATGGGCCAGCTTTCATAGAGAGCGGCCAGACAGAGGAAGATCACGAGCACGGAAAACGCATAGAGCGGTCCGGTCTGCGAGCCGGCCTGACGTTCCTGATAGGACAGGCCGTTCCAGTCATGGCCGATGCCCTGCGGCAGCTTTTTGACGAAGTTTTCCATCGTGGTCATGGCTTCGCCGGAACTGCGCCCCGCCGCCGCTTCGCCGAGAATGTTGATGGAGGGGAAGCCGTTGTAACGTTCGAGTTTGGGCGAGCCGTAGCGCCAGTGGCCGGAGGCGAAGGACGCGAAGGGCACCATTTTCCCCTGCGTGTTGCGGACGTAGATTTTTTCCAGGTCTTTGGGCAACATGCGATAGGGTGCGTCGGCCTGGACATAGACGCGCTTAACGCGGCCGCCCTGAATGAAGTCGTTGACGTACGCGCTGCCGAAGGCGGCGGAGATGGTGGTGTTGATGGAACTGACGGGCACGCCCAAGCTGCCGGCTTTTGCCCAGTCCACATCCACACGATATTCAGGCACGTCTTCCAAACCGTTGGGTCGCACCTTGGTCAGCACCGGATCAACGGCCGCCATGCCGAGTAGTTGATTGCGGGCCTCCATCAGTTTCTCGTGGCCCAGGCCGCCGCGGTCGAGCAATTCGAAGTCGAAGCCCTTGGCCTGGCCCAGTTCAATGACGGCAGGCGGAGAAAAAGCGAACACCAGACCTTCGCGGATTTGGGAGAAATCGGCCATGGCTCTGCCGACTATTGCGTTGACTTTCATATCGGCGGATCCGCGGAGATTCCAGTCTTTGAGTTTGATGAACGCCATGCCCGAATTCTGTCCACGGCCGGAAAAGTTCGTTCCGGAAATCGTCATGCACGATTCCACCGTGTCTTTTTCCCGCGTGAGGAAATACTGCTGAATTTTCGCCATGACCTCTTTGGTCTGTTCCAGCGTCGAGTTGCCCGGCAGCGTCACCTGCGCCATCAGAATGCCCTGATCTTCATCGGGCAGATAAGCGGTGGGCATGCGCTGGAACAGGTATCCCATCCCCACGACGATCAGGATGAACGCCAGGATATAGCGGAGTTTGTGCGTCAGCGCACCGCCGACGACGCTCAGATAGTTGTCGCGTGCGCGGAAGAAGATGCGATCGAACCATCGGAAGAACGGGCGCATGAACCAGATGCCGGTTTCAGCCGCTTCATGCCCCGCTTCCACGGGTTTCAGCAGCGAGGCGCAGAGCACAGGCGTGAGGACCAAAGCGACGATCACCGAAAGCAGCATCGCGGCGACAATCGTCACGGAAAACTGCCGATAGATGACGCCGGTGGAGCCGGTGAAAAACGCCATGGGGCCGAACACAGCCGAGAGCACCAGGCCGATGCCAATCAAGGCGCTGGTGATCTGATCCATGGATTTGGCCGTCGCCTCACGCGGCGACAGCCCTTCTTCGCTCATGATGCGTTCGACGTTTTCCACGACGACGATGGCGTCGTCCACCAACAGGCCGATGGCCAACACCATGGCGAACATGGTGAGCATGTTGATGGAAAATCCGAAAAGCCCCAAGATGGCGAACGTGCCCAGCAACACGATCGGCACCGCGATGGTCGGGATCAACGTGGCCCGCATGTTTCCCATGAACAGGTACATCACCAGGAACACCAGCACGATCGCCTCAAACAAGGTTTTGACCACTTCCTCGATGGCGACGCGCACGAAGGGGGTCGTGTCATATGGATAGACGATTTTCAGGCCCGGCGGAAAGAACTGGCTCATTTCATCAAGCCGGGTGCGGATGTTGTTGGCCGTTTGCAGTGCGTTGGCACCGGCGGACTGGCGGATGGCCAGCGCCGCCGAAGGCCGGCCGTTGTGAGTGGGTTCGATGTCATAGGACTCGGTGCCCAGTTCGGTGCGGCCGATGTCAGAGATTCTCACCACCGAGCCGTCGGGATTGGTACGCAGCGGAATGGCGGCGAATTCTTCCGGTGTTTTCAGCAGATTCTGCACGACGATCGCCGCATTGAGACGCTGGCCCGGGACCGAGGGCACCCCGCCGAACTGACCGGCCGATACTTCCACGTTGTAGGCCTTCAAACCATCGATCACATCCTGCACGGTCATCTTGTAGTTGGTGAGTTTGTCGGGATTGAGCCAGACACGCATGGAATACTGGCTGCCGAAGATGTTGACTTCGCCGACGCCGGACACGCGGGACAGCACTTTTTCCAGTGTGGACTGGGCATAGTCCTGAAGGTCGTGGCCGTCCATGCTGCCGTCTTCGGAAACCAGTCCGACGATGAGCAGATAGTTGCGAGTGGACTTGCTCACCTGCACGCCCTGCTGCTGGACCACGGTCGGAAGACTGGGCATGGCGAGTTGAAGTTTGTTCTGCACCTGTGACCAGGCCAGGTCCGGGTCGGTGCCGGGGGCGAACGTCAGTTCAATGCGTGAACTGCCGGACGAATCGCTGGTGGCCGAGATGTAGAGCATCTTGTCGAAGCCGGTCATCTTCTGTTCGATGATCTGCGTGACGCTGTTCTCAACGGTTTCGGCCGACGCGCCGGGATAGGTAGCGGCGATGGCGATGGACGGCGGTGCGATCGGCGGGTATTGCGAAATGGGCAGACTGTAGATGGCCAACAAACCCGCCACCATCAGGATGATGGCGATCACCCAGGCGAACACCGGCCGATCCAGAAAGAATCTCGATAACATCACGGACTCCGTTCATTCAATGGGCTGTTGGTCAGCGACAGCCCCTGTATAGCGAACCAGTCACGATTCCATGACAGCAGCGATTGTGGCGGCAGGTCACTCAATGAGCCGGGGGAGCCGGGGGAGCCGGGGCATCGACCGACTTGGCGGTGGGCGCGGATGCTTTGGAATCGGCGTCCAGCGAAACCTCTTTCACAGTGGCTCCGGGACGCACTTTCTGCAAGCCCTCGATGATCACCCGATCACCGGCGGCCAAACCCGAAGAGACCAGCCACTGGTTGCCGATCGCGCGATCGATTTCGATCTTTCGCTGCACAACCTTGCCGGCCCCGTCAACGACCAGAACCAACGGTTCACCCTTGGTATTGCGCGACACCGCCTGCTGAGGAGCCAAAATGGCCTGTTCCTTCACGCCTTCCCGCACGATCGTCCTGACGAACATGCCCGGCAGCAGAACCGCATCGGGGTTGGGGAACACCATTCGCAAAATGACCGAGCCGGTGCTGGGGTCCACCGAAATATCACGGAATTGCAGCGTGCCCTTGGTCGGATACTTCGAGCCGTCTTCCATGATAAGCTCAACCTGATTCTGGCCGGCGCCGTCGTGATTGAGCCGGCCGTCCTCCAACCGGCGTTTAAGCTGCAACAGCTCGCCGGTGGATTGAGGCACATCCACATAGATCGGGTCCAGCGTCTGGATCGTGGCCAGCGCCATCGGCTGATAGGCGGTGACAATCGCGCCGTCGGTCACGGCGGACATGCCGATGCGGCCGGAAATCGGCGCGGTGATTTTCGTGTACGCCAGATTGATCCGCGCCGTTTCAACAGCGGCCTGCGCCTGTTGAATCGCCGCCTCGGCAGCGGCCTGCGCCTGCCGAAAACTTTCCACCTGCGCCTCGGCGGCCTTGAGCGATGCTTCTGCCACGTCGAAATTCGTCGCCGCCTGATCACGCTCAATGGTCGAAACCGCTTTGTCCTTGAGCAGGTCTTCGTAACGCTGCTTGTTCAGCTTCGCCAGCGCCAGCGTCGCCTGCTGCTGCGCCACACCCGCAATGCTCGCCTCCACCGCGGCCTTGGCCTGACCCGCCGCCTTCTCACTGGCGGCCAGATTCGCCGTCGCGCTGTCCAACGCCGCCTGATATTGCGCCGGGTCTATCTGGTAAAGCAACTGCCCCGCCTTCACATCCGAACCTTCCGTGAACAGCCGCTTTTGAATCAGTCCGCTGACCTGCGGTCGAATCTCCGCGACCAAATACCCGCTGGTCCGGCCCGGCAACTCCGTCGTCAACACAATCCGCGACGACTGCACCGTAATCGTCGAAACTTCCGGCACCGGCGGCGGAGCTACCTTCTTCTGCTCACAACCGGCCAGAAAAACGCTCAGCATCGCTGCAACAACACACACTCGCATCGTCTGTGGATTCATGAATGAAACTCCGATGATCGTCGCCCCATTGGCTCCTGCCCGATGGACTCGTTGCCCGTTCGGACGCCGGGGGTTTACGATCGCTGTCGCGCCTTGTTCTGCGGGGGGGGGATTCGCGGGGGAACCGTCGATCTCCTGCATTAGTCAATTCTCAATTTAATACATTCGTTTAATTTGTCAAGTAATAAACAATTTTCGATTTGAATAATTGGCGCTTGGGGATATAGTAGGGAATTGTCCAAGAGGTTTCCATTGTCCAACATAAAAAATAATGCCGCCGCGCAGGAGACTTGCCGAAAGCTGATTGAGGCCGCTGGAGAGGTATTCGCCCAATGCGGCCTGCACGCCGCCACCATCAAGCAAATCACCGACCGGGCAGGTGTGAACGTGGCCGCGATCAATTACCATTTCAAGGACAAGTTCGAGTTGTATGCAGCGGTGATCCGCTACGCGCTCAGTCGTACCCCCGTGGAACCGGTGGCCAACGAACGGTCCGATTCACCCGATGAGCGTCTGCGGGCGCACATCTCGCATTTTATCGATGATCTGTATGCCCCTTCCCGACTGACCTGGCGTGCCACACTGGTAGGCCACGAATTCGCCCAACCCACCGCCGCCATCGACGCCGTCGTCGATGAGCTGATCCGCCCTCGCGCCGACGCACTGAACAAAATCGTGCGTGAGATTCTCGGCCCCTTCGCTGACGAAAAACAGGTGCTCCGTGCCGCCATGAGCATCGGTGCCCAGTGCTTCCTCTATCTCTATCAGCGAGAAATGGTCCGCCGCCTCTATCCTCAGCTTTTGCGCAACGACAGCCGCGACGAAGTCGTCGATCACATCGTTGCTTTCTCCCTCGCCGCGCTCCATGACATGCGAAAACCCCACAAGCGCCGTGCCGCGGCTGATCGGGAGAAAGATACCGCAACACATCTTGACTCACGCGAAACCAACCGGGCCGACACATCTTTCAAACGCCGCGCCAAACGTGGAAGATGATTTCCCTTATGGCGCCGCTTCGATGCCGTGCGAGAATCCCCCCCCCGACGGGAAGCCAAAATGAAATCGATCCTTCAGACCGCCGTCCCCGATAGCGCGTTGACCACAACCGAGCAGCAGTTGATTGACGCCGCCGGCGAAACATTTGCGCGGCTGGGGTTTCACGCCACCACAATCCGTCACATCTGCCAACTCGCCCATGCCAACATCGCGGCTGTCAACTATCACTTCGGAGGGAAAAGCGGTTGTATGCCGCCACGCCGCGGTATGCCTACGACCGCGCCGCGACTCAATATCCCCTCTGGCCTCATGATCCGCGACACACCGTGATTCGACCCGAGGTGCGACTACACACCTTCGTCCATGGAATACTCCGGCGACAGATGAACCGCCACCGCGTGCCATGGTTCGGCAAATTGATACTTCGTGAGATGATGGAGCCGACGGGTATGCTCGATCCATTGATCGAACAGTTCATCCGGCCGGAAGTTGAATTCCTTCTGAACATCGTCCGTGAATTGCTCGGCCCGGCGGAGCGCAATGATTCCCGACTGGTGCAGTGGTGCGCCATGAGCATCCTTGGCCAATGCTTATTCTGCTCGCGTCCCGGCTCGCTGCTGCTCAGCCAGTACCTGAAGCGGAATTCCAACGGTCGCGATGTTGAGCGACTTGCCGAGCACATCACACAGTTCTCATTGCTGGCTATCCGGTAATTGGCGAAGAGAGACTGAGGCATCAGCCGATCGCCCGATCATGTTCTTCGAGGTCGTATTGCTTCAGCCACGTCTCTAATATTGCGGATGATGGCTGAGCGTGACCACACGGTGACCGTTTGCCAGTTGCTCGATAAGTTACGCGTCTTGCGCGGCGGCCAGCCGCCAAGCGAGTCGCGTCCCCCCGTGCGATTCTGAGCGACGGAAACGCCGTCTCCGACCACGCTGGCGAGCGGGCCGTTAACGTTGTGCTCTCTCAAAAGACAAAAAGGCAAGCAGTATTCTGCTTAGATCCTGTAAAGAATTAAAGTGATTCCTAAATATATGTACTCATCCCCTCTTTTCTTCCTCGCGGCCGAAGTGCGCCAACCCCTTGCGGGCGGCGAAAACGACACCGGCAGCATCGACAAGGTCATCAAAGCCGTGGTCACGGTGGAGTATGCGATCAGGTAGGTGGGAAAGGGAAGGGAAGCGTCAAGCCGGCGCACACGGCAAATCCATCAGGATCGAACCGGCCTTGCGATTCCATCGCTCGGCCACCAGCGGCCACCCCGACCAGTATGCCTCCACATAATCGCACCATGCCAGCCGGCCCAGAATCCGATTGCGCTCCAGGAATACATCCAGGCCTTCGCCTGATTTGGCGTGGCTTTGGTGACAATAAACCAGGCGTCGTTTTTCCTCGATGACCGAAGAAATGTTGACATACAGATCGGGGCACTTGGGATGGAACGTCGGGCCATACTCCACGGCCATATACAGTTCCGTGGTCCAGAAAAGCTGGGCCAGGTGCAAGGCGCGTGTGGCGATGCCGTACACGGCCGCATGGTCGGCCTTTTCAAGGGGATTGTGGGTGAACAGCGCCACCGGTTTGATGGCCGCGAGATGGGCCGCCACTTGTTCGCACACTTGGCGGCCGGCAAAAATCTCGCCGTCGATCTGGTCCAGAAAAGTGAGCTTGGCGTCCAGGAGGGCGCATGCGTCGGCCTCCTCCGCGGCGCGAACCGCGGCGACCTCGGCCGAGGGAGGCGGGAGGCCGGGGCCTTGCCACGAGTATCCCCGCTCGCCTTTGGAAGCGCAGAATATATGCAACTGGTATCGCTCATGCAGCAGCCAGGCCGTGCCGCCGAAAGAGAATGCCACGTCATCAGGATGAGCCACCACCAACGCGACGTTGGGCCTGGGATCAGAATGGGGCACGGGAAATCTCCTTTTCAATCCTGACCGGCGACAGGGCGCTTCACTACCATCGCGGGTCAGAGTTCCGTCACCTTCACCGGCTGAATGTTCAGTTCCCGACAAGTCGCCAATACCTGGGGATGGACCAGCGCCTGCCAGTCGATCGCCCGATCCAGCGCCACTTGCCCGGGAAGATTCTTTCCTTCATACAGGCAGGCCATCTCCTCATCGGGCTGCGCGGGATGGACGACCAAAATCGCCTCCGGCGCACCCGCGGCAACCTGCGCCCGCAGGGCCTGACAAAACCGGTCCACCCAATCCGAATGCTGATGCTCCAGGCGAACGGCGGGCACCAATCGCCACCGAATCCAGCGGCCGGAATCTCCCCCTTCATAATCGTGGCCGAAATGCGCCAACCCCTCGCGGGCGGCGAAAGACCTCATCACGGATTCAAAACGCTCGGTCGGATTCTCCGGGGTATGCACCCAGGAGTAGGCCATATGCGTGTCCAGATATTCGATGTTCAAACCCGCCTGACGGGCCGCGTGCAACTGGGCCTCGATCTCGGCGAGCATCTGTTCGAAGACCACGCCGTGCTGGAACATGGCCATCGCGTTTCGCCGAAAGGTTCCGTCCGGCTCCACGAGACTGGGCACCTGATCGCGCGGCAGCACGGGCTTCCATCGCACGTTTTCCCATTCGGAGGTGAGCGTGGTGTGCAGCCCCAGACAAACATCCTTGCGATCGCGGAACATTTCAACCGCCTGGCGAAAGGCGGAGGCCGGGACCATGATGCCCGCGTTGCGCGCCAAGCCGCGATCCACCGCGTCGGCGATGGCGCGGTTGGCGGATTCAAAGGATCCCAGGTCATCGCAGCGGACGATCAGTTTCATGATGAACCTCAGTTTGGGACAAGGTTTTTTATCACAAAGGGGCTGAGAGGCAAAGCCACAAAGGAAAAAACAAACAGAAAAACAGAATCCATTTCTTCGTTTTCTTTGTGTCTTTGTGGCTCTGCGCCCTTTGTGATATACCATTCGCGTCCAATGGTTGATTCAACTATTTGGGGGGGCATCAGCCGATGAAAGTAAGGGCCGGGCGATGGATCGTCCGGCGACCGCGGCGAACACTTCATTGGCAAGGATGCTCGGATGGTTCAGTCACGTTATAGCGTTGAACGGTTGAAGTTGCTCGATGAGGCGCGGTTTTGTCAGAAGGCCGACGTGATCAATCGGCGGGCAGACAAAAGGGGATGAGTACATATGTTGACCGCGCGAGGGCGGGCATGTAAGGTGGGGGCATGGTCGGAAGCACGAGACAACAACCCGGTGGCGCGGTGTTTCACGCTCCCAATCATGCAAGAAGGAATCTCTGTATGAACACTGCGACACAACCCATGACTTCCAACCCGGGCGCCCAGCGTCTGAAACTCGAAGCCCTTCGCGCCTGGGAACAACTTGAATACGGCATGTTCATCCACTTCGGCATGAGCACCTTCGACGGCGTGGAACTTTCCAAAGGCGATCAACCCTCGACCTTGTACGCGCCGGATCAACTGGACGTGGATCAATGGATACAGGTCGCCCGTGATGCGGGGATGCGCTACGCCGTGCTGACCGCCAAGCATGTCGCGGGGCATTGCCTCTGGCCTACCCGCCTCAATGACTATCACGTCGGCACCAGCGGCAACACCACCGATGTCGTCGAAGCATTCGTCCGCGCCTGCGAAAAGCACGGTGTGATGCCGGGACTTTACTACTGCTCCCTGGATAAACACAACGTCTTCGGCTACGACGAACGCTGCCTGCCCAATGCGAAATACGTCGAGTTTCAACTGGCGCAGGTGGAGGAACTACTGACTCAATACGGCAAGATCGGCGAAGTGTGGATCGACATTCCTCCATGCCTGGACTGGCGGGATCGCCGAAGGCAGTACGATCAGATCGCGCGCCTTCAGCCGCAGGCGATCATCATGATGAACCACGGCTTCGGCGACGGCGGCAAACTGGATGTCAGCAAGGTTTGGCCGACCGATCTGATGGCGATTGAACGATGGCTGCCTTCGAGTCATCGCGGTTATGAACGGTGGCACAAAATCCCGCAACTTCCGCAGATCGGGCAGGAATCGCTGAATTACTACATCCCCGGCGAAGTCTGCGATCCGATCGGTTATGAGTGGTTTTACATGGAAGGCGACAAGCCGCGCAGCGATGCGGAGTTGCTGGGGATGCGATTGATCTGCAAAGAACGTCACACGAATCTGCTGCTGGACGTCCCGCCGGATAAACATGGCGTCATTCCAGACATGCACATCCAATCGTTGAAGCGTTTGCGAAAGAATTACGAAAGAACGATGGTCGAATAGGTGCAGGAGGTGCTGATTGTGAAGGAACTCGGACTGGCGTTGGTGCGCGTCCCCGACAACCGGGTCATTCTGACACCCTGACACCCGATGAGTGAAAAAATCTGCTGCGGTGGGGCAAGGATGGCTTGCTTCAGCGAAGAAAAGGGGATGGCAATACGAACTGACAAAAGAACCTTTTGCGGCTTTGACTTCAATCCGCAAGCACCATTCGCTGACAGGAGGCTTTTTCTTTCGGCCGCCTACGGCTGCTGAATGCCGCTGTTCGGATCATAGCTGTTGGCATCGTTGGTTACTTCCTCGGCCTTGCTGCTCAGCCACGAGGTGAGGTCGTTGCGGAAGTAGATCAGCAGTGCCAGCAGGGGCAGGGCGATGGCGGCGAGAATCATGATCTTCTCGATGGCCTCGGCGCCCTGTTCGTCGTGATGGGCCTGTTTGAGGATGTTCAGTAACGCTTTCATGGGTTGATCCTTTCGTTGTGCGATGCGCGGTTCCGGGGTTCCGGGGTTCCGGGGGCGCGGGGAAGACATGCCCGCTGAAGCGGGCACGCCGGGGGGTCAGGGAAACGGCATCGCGTTGAGTGTGGTCATCATCTGGTAGTAACCGATCAGCGTGGCCAGCGCGAGTTTGATCGTCCAATAGCTGGGCAGGGCGATCGCGGCCAGAAGCAGCGTCCATTCCAGC
>Ga0172380_10001535_pt1 | contig 39420 bp, 64 predicted proteins | sample Leawe162metaG_FD_119747 | JGI IMG/M metagenome (GOLD analysis project Ga0172380, IMG submission 119747) | Leachate microbial communities from a municipal landfill in Southern Ontario, Canada - Leachate well 162 metaG | ecosystem: Engineered > Solid waste > Landfill > Unclassified | place...
GTCGTGAAGCGGTTCTGTGCTTTTTGAGCTACCGTTTCGGGCGTGTCTCCGGGCTGTGGGAAATACTGCAAGCGCGCATTTGCGAACTCTTCATCGCTAATAACCGCGCCGGATTCTCTACGAAGAACAGCGTTCACGAAGTTCCGCTGGGCCTGCTCGAAGAGCTGGCGGTCCGCAGATTTGAGTGTGTTGGGGAATCCGGGGATGGAGTATGCGTAGCTTCCAAGGTCAGTGAACTTTGCGCCTATGCGGTTGATTATCTGGTCAGCCTCGTTGGTGCGGGTTGCGTATCCCTGCGCTGTTGCTTGAGACTGCGTTTGTGGTTTGCCGTTGAGCGTCCCATTCGGATTAGCGGTAGATTTCAGAAGCTCGTTTTGAAGCTGTGCTTGGTAGAGCGGGTCGCTCTGTCGGATAATCTGCTCAAAGCGCGACTTTTCCTTAAAAGCTTCCATCTCAAACGTGCGTTCGCGGTCCGCTAGCATTGTTTCAAACGTACGCTGTTCGCTCTTATCAAAGAGGTCGCTGTTGCGCTCGTAGTTGAGCTGAAGTGCCTGAAGCTCGTTGCGCTTGCCCTCAAGCTGCGCGGCTACGGCCCTATCAGCAATCTGCTTGGCACTGTCAAAACGTCCCTGCTTTGCCATTTGAATGACGGAGAGGTCGGCTTGCTTACGGAGAGAGTCGCGTTCGATGCGCTGTTTCTCGTCTATCAAAGCTCCCCCGAATAATCCTCCGGGGTTTTTGTCGAGTGCTTCTAGCTGGCGCTGTAATGAGACCTGCTCGGCAGTGATTTGCTGGTTGATGTCTTTCAGTTCGGCTTCAAGCGGGTCTACTGATTGAGAGTATGCCTTGTCAGTGAGCGCTATTTCTCCTTCTGAGCCTTTGACCGCTTCGAGGTAGGCATCAAACGAGTTTTGGCTCTGCGTCTCACGCTGTTTGGACTGCTCTTGAAGATTGGCGGTGAAAGCGTCGTTGCTTGCGCCGATATAACCGAGTGCGCCCGCTGCGCCCGTTGCAGGGTTCGGCTGTTTGACTTGCATCGGTGCAGCGTCTTTGAGCGCTGTAGTGCTGATGCCTAGGTCGATGTTTTTGACTTGCTCCGCGACTTGCGCGTCCGTGCCTGGAGTGATTGTCGTGCCTTTGTACGAAGCCATACGTTATTTTTTGGGGGAGTTTAGTAGAAGCATCGGCGCGACGGTGGTTTCGATGCCTCGTAGTTCAATCTTGATTTTAACCCACGCTGAGTCATCGTCCAATGGGACTTCGACGTAGCCCTTCTGTGTATAAGTCCCGTCGCTGTCGATTTCTAAGACGCGAGTGTAGTTGTCAAACATCGCCTCTGAGGTTCGGGTCGAAGATGCACCAGGGACGGCATTCTCAAGCTCGACGGCGTATGTTCCGGCAGCTTCTGTTATGTTCACTACCTTCTCTAGCGTTCCAGCTCCTGCGCCAGAGATGAGTTCGCACTCAATCTCATGCCCCCTATCAAAGGCGGTTTTGACCGCTGATAGATTTGCCGTGGTGTAGAAGTCTTTTGAGGAACTCCAGGTGACGCGCGGGTTATTCTGCGTGGTCGTCGTAGGAAGCCCGCGTAGCTCGATGAGCTTCTTCTTGACGATTATCTTGTCGTCCGGGCCAAGGGGCCTGAAAACGAGCACCAGGCGTCCCCAAGCGTCTTCTGCGCGCTGTGCGAGCATCTTAGGCAGGATGAAGTAGCCACGGTTCTCCAGATTCGGCATGGATACGACGATGTGATTGTTGTTGCCGGTGCTGGTGTCGTTGAGTTCAGCTCCGAGAATAACGTGGTCATAGAGACGGCTTTGGGTTCCCATTAGGGCAATACCGCCGGCGTCGCTGATGTAGGTGGCTCCATAATCAAGTACGTCCACCATGAGGAAGGTGTGCTGAGAGCCTCCCGTTGAGGTGAGGTCAATTGCAACGCCGTTCAGTGCGAGGTCTTCATTCTCTGCGAGCTGGAACGTCGTGGATGAGAGCTTGATGACGTAGTAGGTGCTTCTGAGGGTTAGGCCACCAATGCTTGAGCCTTGATTATCGCTGTATACGGCAGGAGAGCCGGTTGGCGGAATCGTGCCGGTGTTTTTCGTGATGATGTTGGTGGTCGTGTTCACCCCTGCCTGAAGCGCAACCGTTCCGTACACAGGAGAGAACGAGGGCGAGTAGCGGTGATAGAGTCCGGCTTTAGGGTCGTAGCACCAGACCCCTGACGGGTTGTACGGGAGTTGGCTTTCGCTCAGTTGTCCGTACTGGTCTAAAGCTAGGTTCAAGTTGATGAGGATGGTGTCGCCATCGACGACCATATTGCGTCCCTTACCAACGCGGTTGGTGAAGTCTCCCCACGTCACGGTTTTGAAGTAGAACGGGAAGGCCGCGAGTTCGGTAAATCCGCCTCCGTTCCATGCTACTAGTTGTCCTGCGCGCGTGATGGTGGCCCATGTGCCTTTATAGGCAACGATTCCTGCGGCCATATCAGAACCGATAGGCACGCCCTGTCCTGCTTCTGCGCTCTTGCCGTCCCACACAAAGAAGAACGCGTCATGGTTTTGACCGGCGATAGTTGCGTCAAGTTTGGTGATTATTCCTAGGCGATAGCCTGAGTAGGAAAGGCCGATAACCTCGTAGCCGTCAGGAAGGACGAGCTGAGCAAGTGTGCTTACTACGTGGGAGGTGTTGAGTTGTACTACTGCTGGCCCATTACCGATGCAGAGTGTGTTGCGATTCCTGAACACTTCTATCGGGTGTGCGTAGTCGTCGTTTAAGGAGTGCAGGCCAACGGTCCAGTTGCCGTTAGAGGCTTTGTAGCCGAGGTTGTCAGTGCTTCCGTCGTCATAGGTGGTATACCAGCGGTTCTGCCACCATGTGCCTGAACTGTTAGCGTTGTAGTTTTCTGCGTTAGTGCCGTCTTCCTGAGCAACTACTGGTCCAGCACCTTCGCTGAGGTCTACCTCAAAGCCCTCATCGTCCGTGACGACATCAAACTCCCCTTCATCCCGTCGGCCAAAAGCTAGAGGCGTGCCGAGGTCTGCGTCTTGCGTTTCGTTGTAAACAGAGACAGTGCGCGAGGAGAGTTTTACATACCCCTCCTCATCCAAGTTGATATTCTTAGTTGCTGAAAGAGAGCCGAGAAGGTCGGAGTTGTTCGCTTGCTTCCACTGAAAGTCGGTAGGTATGCGAATCATAGGTAGTAAGGGACGGCAATCTCAGTGCCATCTTTGAGGTTAGCCGAGATAAATCCATCCATGAGTGTTGGCACGCTGTAGGTGCTTGAACCCGCCTCATTGACCGCCCTCGTTTCTGTAGAGACTGCCTTTGTCGATGGTGCAAAGTCGGACGAGATGTTCAATCGGTCTCGCAAGGCAACATCCACCTCGAATGGTATGTTTGAGGCCGATTGCAAGGAGCGCATGAAAGCCTCCACTACTTCAAGGCGGGCTAGGATTTGTCGTTGTTCGTCCATGTTGAGGTGTTTTTATCAGTATTTTGCCACTTGCTGGCAGCAGTGGAAACGACAGGCGCTTGAACAGTCGCAGTAGCCCCGATGACGGCAGGAGACACTGCTGCGCCAGCAGAAACAGCGGGAGCCTGAACGCTTGTCGATACGGACAGGACTGCGGGACTCACCGACTGACTGATGATAGGGATGTAAGAAGCGAACACGCCTGACCAGTCATCTTTTGCAACACTTGAGTCAGCATAAAACGTCGTGATTTGAGCTGCTGTGGTTTGGATTGCGTAGGCAACTCCGAAAATAGGGTCGAAAGAGCCTACGTCTTTGGTAAAATCGCACACCTCATTCCACGTCGGATTAGTCCCGTTGATAGCGTAGCTGGACATCGTGCCGACGCCATCCGTTCCATGGGCCATAAGTCCCATGACCAGGAGTGAACCATTGAAATCCGGCGTGTCTGAAAGAGAGAACACGGGCTGAGTAATGTCTGGGGTGTTGTTGTTGTCTTCCTCGCCGTCTCCGAAGTCGAATGGAGCTGGAATATTGCCAGTCGCCCGTATGATAGCGCCTGCCATCTCGCTTGCGCCCGTTGCGGTGAAGGTGAAGTTAGATGCAGCCACGTCTCCAGCGTCAGCAATCTTTTCAAAGAGTGTAACGCCCGCAGATGAGTTGCTTGATTGGCCCCGCTGCGTCCACGAACCGAAACCATCAACCTCAGTGGCAATAGAAGCAATGACAGCAACCATCAGGTCGCCCACGGCAAGCCCAGTGGGTTTAGTGATGACTACGGACGCTGCTCCTGTCCATGTCGTGCTTGCAGTTGATGGGACTGCGTAGGCCATTAGTTTACGTTTACGATTCCTTCTGCGGCGAACGTGATGGCGAATGTGCCTCCCGATGCGGTGATGTCAGAACCGAAGTCGATGAGTGCGATGAGTGGAGACGTAGCTGCGACGCCAGTGCTCTTGTAGATGACTGCGTAGCGCGCGGTTCCGGTGAAGGTGGTGAAGGAAACGTCGGTTGCATCGAACACGCCCTCGTCGTCGGTGTTGTCCTGAGTGAGCGTTACGGAGAGTGTTGCCCCTCCTGCTGAGTAGGAGCCGGAGGCAGCGACTTCGTTTGCAGACACGTCATCGTAGAAGTCGTGCGCGTCGAAGTCTGGGGTGTATGAGCTGGTGAGTAGAGCTAATTTGATGGTGTCTCCGTCGAGGTCAACGGCAGTACCCGAACCGAGCATTCGAACTTTGTAGTTGTTGTAGACTCCTGAAGCCATAAAGTGCGGCTAGATGAATAAGATGCCTTTCGGCTTGATAATGTCGCGCTCGTCGCGGCTTCTGCGTGAGAAGTAGCGCTCTATTGAACCCTGCACCGCGTTCTCTTCGTCGCCCTCAAAGCCGATAACCTCCTTGAGTATTTGCCCGTAGTTATCGAGGCTCTTTTGGCGTGCGTAATCCAGTGCTGGCTTCAAAGCGAAGTAGCGATGATGCAATCCCGGACAGCCTGGCTTCTTCGTGGTGTCTGAAGACGTGAAGTATGAAGGCTCACGATTGACGAGCATCTTCAGCCCGAGCGTTGCTGAGTAGGACGGCACGCGGTCAAACACTATCCCGTTGGCGGTCTTGTCATAGGCCTGAGGGACGCCTTGAGACGTATCCTCGCTTGTTATGTCCGGCGCGTCCGTTTGCTGGTCAATGGGAGTGATTTCCTCGAACTGGGTTGCGGTTGCAGAAGGAAGGATGAGCACCTTGTAGATGTCGAGGATGAGATTCCCCGTTTCATCTGTCGTGAAAGTGTAGTCCCTCTGCCCCTGCACGATGTTTGTCTTGATAATCGGATAGTCGCCGTGGTTGGAGTCATCGAACTGCCACGTCCCGGATGATTTGAACGCGAGAGACACGTAGTCATCCCACGCAAGATTTACGTCAGCGGCGAAAGACTTGAGAAGCGCGGGGTTGCCAGAGACAAATCCCTGGGGAACGCCGATTTCCTTCTCGTAGATTTGTACGAGGCCCTTGAAGTTGGTGGTGTCGGAGAATTGGAGGCTCATGGTTTGGTTTATTCGCCCATCTCAGCCCCCGCAAAGGAGCTGAGTGGAAGAACAACTAGTACTGGACGAACTCTGCCTGACACTCGCCGCGTGGTACGAAGCCCGTACCTGCAGCGTCGCCGGAAGAAATGCCCTGGCGTGCGCCAAACACAATGAATGAGTTTGGAGCGAGCACCACAGCATCACCCGCAGCTGGAGAGGTAGACGCGAGGATAAAATCCTGCGTTCCTGCCCCAACAGCATGAGCAGTGCCAAGAGCCGTCGTCGTTGCAAAAGCAGTAGTTGCCTTCGCAAGGTCGAAGATAGTCGCCGTCGAGCTTGCTACATCCACGCGTATTGCAGCGTGAGTGAGAGTCGAAGTAGCGGACGGAGACTTTATCGCGCAGACCGTCGTGGTTGCCTGCTTTATGGAGGTGCTCTTACGAACTACCTCCACGCCGCCGACAATCAAGCTGTCCTGCTGGAACTCGTTGCCTGGCATCGCAGCGACGTTGATTTCCTTTGGAGCCGAAGCAGAAAAGAAAACCGCGCCTGCTACCAGGAGTGCGAGAACGCTGATGACGTAGGCTCCTTTCATAAGCCTTATGCTACGTTAATGTCGAAGACGAGCGACGCCATACCCGTTGGGGTGAGGTGTCCGATGTCTACGCGTGAGTAGAACGAACGACCTGAAAGGTAGGTGTTCGAGTCTCCTGCTGGGAAGTCGATAGTGTGAGCCTTGCCGTAGGTTCCGCGAAGGATACCAAGGCGCTGAATCTTCTTCACACCTGCAAAGACGTGTCCTGCAGCGTGGTCGTTAGACCAGTAGTGGTCGCAGCCCATGTAGCGAAGCCCCTCGACAGTGCCCTCCTTGAGAGCGGTGTCTGCGGTAGCAAAGCCGTTAGCCTGTACGAACGCTTCGAGAAGCTCGAAGTCTGCTGCGCGCCAGACAAAGCCGATGCCGTTGCGGGCCATCTGCACCTGTCCGTTAGCGACGCGAACCTGGCGCTTCACACCGCGAATGATGTCGTCGATGTTTGAAGCCGAGACAGTAATCGGGTCAGTAGCAGAGCCACCGCCTCCGATAGAGAGGGTTCCGAAGTCAGTCCACGTAGCGTGCTGAGCCAAGACTGCGGATTCGATGTACTCGTTCAAGAGTGCGCCGATGCGGTCAAAGAGTTCAGCTGGCTTCGTCCAATCGGACTGAGCAAGGTCAGCCCAGTCGACGAAGAGACCGAGGTCGCGGCCAGTTGAGATGGTAAGAGTTTCTGCCGTCTCCACGAACGTCTGCATCGCATGGCCGGTGCCACGGGTTACAGTCTGAACGGAAGGCGTGGTCGACATGTAGGAAGTCGAGATAACGCGGGTGTCCGTGTAGAGGACATCGCACATCTCTTTCCAAGTTGTCGGGTGGTCGAGGCGGTCCTGAAGTACGTCTTCAAAGAGCGTCTCGTAAGTTATCGTGTTGGCGATAGCCACGGTAGTTTGGATTAAGGGTCATAATCCAAACGCAGCGGACTAACTGTTGTAGAATTGCTTGCCTTGCTTCTGGTTGGCCATCATCGCGCGTGCGATTGAGGCTCGAACCTTGCGGTCAGGTACTTGCTCTGCGGTTGGGGGTGCCCCCTTAGCAATGTAGTACTCTGCCGTTTGATTGGCGGACTTGCCTGCACCGCTGCCTCGTATGTTCGAGGAGGCTGCCTCATTTGATTTCTTCGTGCGGAACTTATCAAGTTTTTCCTTGAAGTCGTCGTCGTCTACGAGCTGGTCAATAGGCATGTCCCATTTCTTCGCGGTGGTCAGTGCAAGCTCTACCTCGTCAGCGCTAGTGATAGCGGCTGCACGTAGAAAGGCTTTCTGCGACAGGTCGGATGCGTCTGGTTTCGAAGGTTCTTGAGCGGATTCCTTGGCCTTCTTGAAGTCCTTGTTCTCGCGCTTAAGCGAACCGAGCTGTTCGAGAAGTTTGGCGTGTTCTGCTTTTGAAAGCGAAATCGTCTCTTCTGCTGTCTCGTTCGTCCCTTCTGCTGCTTCTGTCTCTACAGGCTCGACAGTGGCCTCTTGATTTGTTTCGGTACTCATAACCGTGAATTTGTTAGGCTTCCTTTTTTAGCGATAAGAATAAACGCTTCTTCACTTTAAGGGTGAGTGAGAACCATACTCGCGCTACTTCTTCTTGAAGGCGCTTTTCACCTTCTCGACGATGGTTTTCGGCTCTGCCTTCGCCGCGATTTTGTCGCTGAGGCGAGACATACGAGCTGCTTTGAGTGAGTTAGACATGGTTTTGATTAGCGGTACATAATCGAACTGGTTGCTTCCGCGCCGCTCACGACGAGGAGAAGCCCGTCAGTGAAGGTGGCGTCGAAAACATACGTTCCCTCCGGTGCGCTGGCAGGGAAGTCAGCGATGAGGATGGTGCTGGTAGCCTTTGACGCTGCACGAAGCGATATATCGCTCGTGGTTGCGTTGTAGAGCGATATGAGGCCCGTGTTGTCGCCGGTGATGGTGACCTGAGCGAGCGCGCCGTAGCCTGTCTTTAGGTAGCGAACGCCATCAGCGTCAGGATGTGCGGCGTAAGTGGTGGTTGCCATGTATTCCTGGCCGGATTCCACCGAAGCAAACGTGGTGTCCTGAGCCTGGAAGAACGCGAACACGAGCGCAATTGCCGCGAGTGCGATGGCAATCGGCGCGATGATGTCGAGAGTCTTAGTCATGTCGTGAGTATAGCATTAGGGGTTGTCAAATTGTGCGTGTTGATAACCTAGAGGCCTGGTTGTGCTGGTCGTTCGGCTTTTGCAGAGCTGGAAGACTTGTATTTCTCAAGCTCCTTCCACGCATCGCCTAGAAGGTTGATAGCAAGACGCTCTGCTGCGAGCGCGTGCACGTCTACTTTGGCGCGGGTCTTGATGAACGTATCAAGCAACACCTCATACACGGCGTCGTACATAGCCCGGTCAGCTACGAAGCGCTTGAGCTTTTCCTCGTTCATGCCTGTGGTGCGCCCATAGAGAGCGGTTGAGGTGCTACTGAAGGCTGTTGCTGTGCGAGAGCTGGGTCAGCCATCGGTGGAGCTATAAGCGAACCGAAGTCCACCTGATTGAGGCCTGAGAACTCTAGGATGTCCGCGAAGGACTTAGACAGGGCTGGAATCTGCATGGCCTGCTGGAAGCCTTGAGGGTTGGCAAAGACATACTGGAAGACTGACAGGAGCTTGTCGGAGAGGTTCACCAAGTCCTTCTGCTTGCCTGCGATGTTCACGCCCATGCGTATCTCTACGCCCTTGAACTCGTCCTTGAGGATGGTGATGAGCTTCTTGTTGCCGGACTTCGAGAACACCTCCTTGAAGGTCTTTACGAGTTCGTCCTGCTCCTCCTTCGGGAGTATCTTGCCCTCTAGGAGAGCTTCCTTGATTTTTCCGTTGGCGTAGTTGGTAGCCATCTGGTCGGAAATCCACGTCATCTCCTCGGAAGTGAGTGTTGCGAGGAAGTCCTTGCCTTTCGTTATCTCCTTCACAATCTGCGGGATGATGAACTCGCGGTAGAGGGTTTCTATGAACTTGGCGCGCTGACCACGGCGACGGTCATGGATGCCCCTGCCCTGTGCTACCAGACGCTCCTGGCCCTTGAACGTAGTGCCTGCGCTCTCCTGCTTGCCAAGAACGGAATCGAACGCTGCGCCAGTGAGCTGGGCCTGTTCGTACCACTCGTTGATGGATTTCTCGTAGAGGCCGATGTTGTTGACCGCCGCGGTTGGGACTTGAGCGATAGAGCGTCCTTCGTTCAGCTTGAGCAGTTCGAGGTTGTCTACGTCAGAGAGGTTATTCTTCCCGCCAAAGCTCTCATCATCGGTGAACAGCACAACCTTAGACCCGGCTTCAAGCATGGCGTTCTTGTGGATGGTGAGCCAGTTCGTCCAAATCTGCGGGTGAATGAGAGACTCTCCAACTCCACGGCCAAGCGCACGGCCATGCACGGCTTTAGACGTGTGGAATTTCAAGCCTTCGCCATCGTCTTCTTTGCGATAGAGCGTGACGCCCTGCTTCTTGAGCGACTTGTCAGTGTAGAACGCTACGACGTGGAGCTGTTCTGAGAAGTACTCCATGTCATCGTTGTCTTTGAGGTAGGCGTCAGGAAGCGAGCCTCGGACAACGTACACTTCGATGGTTTTACCGGGGACCTGGTTGGTCTTCTTGAGGTTCGTTCCAGCAGGGTCTTTGGTGTTGGTTGCAAGGACAATCAGCTCTTCGAGAGAGATGGTGGCTCCATTAGATTCCTCACCCCATCCGCGCTCTGCCATTTGACGGAGCTTCTCAGGGGCGAAGTTGTGCTTGAAGGCTATTGGACTGCCAAGGATGTCGGTCTGGTCGCAGAACGCTATCGAGTTGAGTGGGAGAACTTCGGGGCGTCCGGTGTTGGTCTTCTGTACAAGGACACCTCCGTAGTCGAGGTCGCTCTCAGTGATTTCATCAAACAGCGTGTCGAGGTCATGTTCTCGAACATACACCTCATCATGGTACTTCTTGACGAGGAATGAGAGAGCGCGTGCGTTGGCGCTCTCAATGAAGAACACCACGTCTTTGACTTCAATATCCTCGGTCCAATAGGCGAGGTTGAGCATCGGCTCCATGATGTTCTTGAACGCGCGAAGGTAGTTGTTCTCGCCCGTGTAGAAGACGCCGTTCTTGAGGTGGAATATCAGGTCTACGTGGTTGCGGAAGTTCCAGCTCCAGTTGCTTCCGAGCTGTATCTCATCACCTTCAAAGAGCGCCTCCTCCTGCTTGATGTAGGAGTAGATGGTTGGGGGCATCATAGGTCGAAGAGGGTGATGATGTTCTTCAGCTGTATCTCACGCATAAGCGGGGAAAGGCTAAAGAGCTTTTGTATTTGAAACGGGGTGAGAATGCGGGATTTCTCTGCTTCACCCCTTTGAACAGTGAGCACACCACGAGCACGTGGCGGGTGCTTGAGGTCTATGTCGCTTATCGAGGCGAGTAGGTTCTCTCCAACGCCGATGTAGTTCTTCCCATAGAGGGAGAGTGTGGCGACGTACTCTTTCTTCTTCGCACGCGGTTTAGCGAGCTTCTTGGTTGGCATTAGAGTTTGGTTATGACGAAGCCGTGCACTTTCTGCGAAGCGTCATACTCCTGAAGGGCGCTCATAGGAGGCGGGCGCGGTCCTTCGGCTGCTCGCTTAGCGTCTATTTCTGCGGCGATTGACTTACGTTTAAGAACACACGCCGGACAGAAGTACGGTTCAGGGTCTTCGTCTTCGTATTGAGCACCGCATCGGCAGGTATGCGTGTACATGCTCATATCTTAAGCCAAGGGAACGCGAGTTCAAAACCGGGGATAAGCCGATAATCTTCGGTTATCTCCTCCCCTGCTTTTATCTTCCTGAGTGTCAGGTCTGCCTTCGCATCATAGTTCGGCGTGTCTGAGTGATTGAGGAACGCGCTCATCTTGGTGACGGGGTACATGAAGTGTGAGCCTTGAGTGATGAGTGGGAAGTGGCCCAGGAGTATCTCGCGTATCTCAGGGTCTATCTGCTTGAACTTGGAGAACGGCACATCGAACTGGTGCGGGATGATGTCGGTGTAGAGTTTCTCGCCCTTCTTACAGTCTCTCATAGCGAACACACCAACGCCGTGAATGGGCGAAGGTGCGAGCCTGACTTTCACGATGTCATTGAGTAGTACGATGGCGTCTTTAATCTTCTGCGCCTGTTCCTTTTTGGTGTTCATGTGAGTTGGATGTCTTGTTCGCTGATAATGATGCTGAGGATGCGCTTCCACTCAAGGTACTGAGCTATCCCTGAGAAGCCCTCCTCCTTCATAATGTCCTGGCGCTTCTGCATCTTGGCTATGCAACGCTTACACCTGACCATGCCCTTCACCGTGGCGTGCTTGTGGTCGGAGAACATCGCGTCGGCTAAACGCTTCTCAATCGGTGCGTAGCACGACTTGTCCTTCAATCGTTCAGGCAGGTCGTGGAAGATTGGATGAGGCTTGAGCTTCTCAGTCCCTTTGAGGTTGAGCTTTTTCATAGCCATTGCCCGCCGTGAAAACAACAAGGCGCACGCTTGTCAGGTATTGGCTCCCAATCGAAGCGCACGGCCTGGGTGAACTTGCATGCTCCGATACAATGCACGGCCCCACAATCGCACGCGCGGTATTTATGTTTGCACGTCGTAATGGTCTGCCCAAGGTAAGTCATAGTGCGATGTTGCGTTTAGCTGGTGGGGGTCTTTTGGCTACGTGGGTGCAACTATCCCATCCTTCCCGACAACATTCGGGGACGTTCCAAATGAACGGGTCTACTTCGATAGGCTCCATAGAGAGACTATACCGCGACGTTGCGCCTCTCGCGTGGGGCGGTGGGGACAACGATGTCCTGTGAGCGGTTGTGCATTGAAGCTAATGCGTAGCGAATGGCGTCCATAGCGTGAGAGAACTGGTGCTCTGGCTCGCCCTTTGGTCTGCCGTCCTTGTCCTCGGCCCATGCGTAGCGCTCGTAGCTCTCCCAGACGTTCTTGCTTCTGCGAGTTACATAAATCTTCTTCTGACTGACTACCTTGATGCCGAACGAGACACTATCCTTCCCCTTCTCACAGCCTTGGACGTTTATCCCGTACTTCCTCTGCTCGTTGATGCTCTTAGGTTCTGCACTGTCAGCGATGGTCATGGCCGCGCCGACCTTCTTGATTTCTCCTGCTAGATACTCGTTCGTTAGCTCTGTCCCGTAAGCCAACTCGTCGATGATGAACGCGCCGTTCCAGTAGTACACGGCCACGACACATGCAGGGTCAGGAAACCAACCGAAGTCTTCTCCAAAGCGAACGAGACGCGCTTCAGTTGGGATGGCGTCAATCTGTTGCCAGCCCGTGTAGATTTTTCCTCGGACTTCTTCAGGACTGAGGCCTTCAATCACTTGCCAGTAATAAGCAGGATTGGTGTTTCGGTAGGCCATGTAGCGGTCAACCGTGTGCTCATCGAGGTTGACCGTGTTTTCTCGATACGTGCCTGGAATGTAGATGGCATTCGTGTCAGGCTTGATGCTCGGTATGTAAAAACCTGGTGCTTCGGGATGTGGTGTGAGGTCGAAGAAGCGCCGGATAATCCAATGGTTCTTGGGTGGAGTGTTGAGCGTGAAGATTATCCTGATACGCCCCTTCACCGTACGAAGCGTGTCGTCGAGCTTCATAAACTCCGCTTCGCCTATTTCTTCAGCCTCCTCGATGTGGACGAAGTTGTAGCCTGCAAGGGACTTAAGGCGTGCAGTGAGAGAGCCTGAGGATGACTTGAAGCCGTGAGCACGTAGTGAGTTCTGTCCCCGCTCGATGAACATGTCATTATCCACGATGCGAAACGTGTCTTCGATTTTCTGCTCATGAACGCGGTCAACTAGCTCAGCCCATGATGAGGCGCGGATGTCCGAGTGAACGGCACGCATGAGTGCGCCACGGAAGTACTCTTTGCCTAGTAAGCCGGAGAGTTCGTAGCGACTAGCTGAGCCGGAACGCCCATTGCCACGGCCTCCCATGAGGAATGCGTAGCGCCATGACGTATCCTCCCAGAGCGGAAGGTGGCTGTGATGAATCTCAAAGCCGACTTTCATCCATCCTTACGGACGCTGATTTCAACGCCCTCGATTTGGATTGCACCGCCATCCGGGCCTGAGACTTCAGTCAGTCTTGGCACAACAGCAGGAGCGAGACGCAGTAAGAGCGGCTCGTAGAGCTTGTGCTTCTTGTCTTGAAGGATTGCCTCGATTTCTCCGAGGGTGAGTGAGCGAACGCGCTTGGCTTGCTCTCGTTCTTCGCTCGTCTTTCCAGGGCCAGCGCCGCTAGATTCTTTAGCCATAAGGGGGGAGTAAGATTTGACGTTAGGTGTCGCTTATAGTGTAGCACGCTCCCCCTGATTGGTAGGGGGTTCCTCTTTGAGGGCGGCGATGAGGTCGTCTAGTGCGCGATTATGCTTCCTTGCACTGCAACCTCGTATGTTTGTGTGCGGTTTTTCGCAGGTTGCCTTCATCCCCTCCGCCAAAGCGATAATACGGGTGCGTTCTCGTTTCACCGCTTCTTCCGCACTCATGTAGGCTTCGGCCTGTTTCTCAGTCATGAGAATTGGCTTCTCCGCCACCGCCATCTCCATACTCTCGCGGAGGAAGGCCAGCATAGATTCTTCGCGTCGCTTATCGTCCATACCCGCACTAAAGAACCGTTTGCGGAATAACGCCCCCCGTCTGGTTATGAAGGGGGTCATACAGGACGATTTGGGTCTTGTTTTCCTATGCCGCCAATCTCGTGCTTTTTCGGCGAAAGCAGGTCGCGGATGTCGAGGAGGACTTCGAGGATTACGCCTGTGTTTTCGTCCCGTACCCAGTTGCTATCCCTGTCTCCTGTCGTGCTTATTTCAATCTCTTTTCGTGTTCTCATGGTAGTTAGGTTAAGTGCTTGGCTAGGAAGGCGGCGAGTTTCTTGGGTGAGAGAACAAGCGGCGCATCGGCGTACTCGTATTGGGTCTCCGTAATCGCCTCTAAGATTTCTTGTTCAGTCATATCATCAGGTTATCTTCTCATCGGCTTGTGGGGTGCGGGCGGCCTGTTCCCCTATCCCGGCTTCAATATGTGGGATGAAAGTGCGTATGTTTTCTAGGATTGCTTCGCTGTGTTCGGGCGAGTGTTTCGCCTCTCCTGTTATCTTTCCTCTGCACACGCATACGGGGGTGTGGCTCGGCTGAATGTCTTGGGGCTTGGAGTGGCAGGTGCAAGATGGAATACGACAAGTGAAAATCTGAACCGCAAGTTCGTCTGCATTCGGCTTACACTTCTCGCAGCACCCTCCCTGTATAGAGTTAGTGGTCATGGCTTCGACCAGTTGGTGTTTATGAGCGTCTCCATCGCGCGGCGAGAGAACTGCACCGAGACCTGACGGTTCACACTCCTCTCTGGCAATGTAATCTCGAACATCTGCGGGTTTTCGCCCGTACAAAGACGCACTTTCACTGGCACTTTCTTCGTGATTTTGCCTTCCTGCGTGAACTCAAAAAGATTCGCTCGCGCTACTCTGATACGTGGGTGCTTCTTCATACATTCAGTTAGTGTGAGTACTTCTGAATCGTATCACCGTATGGCGTTCGCACAAGGAAGCGCCGGGGATAGCGAATGATGGCTTAGGTACGCCACGAAAACAGCCCGCGAAGCGTGCGGGCTGAAGTTCATTCGATAATCTCCGAGAACGAACGGAGGTAGTTGGACGCCTCGCTCGCTTTCGCCGCAGCAGTAAAAATCGCGCGGCTATCCTCTTTGAGAAGTTTCAACCACGAGCCGATATACCCAGCATGGCGGAGTTCTCCTTTGACGCCTAAGTGAGCGCAAAGGAATGCCGCGCCGAGTTCAGCAACAAGTTCTTCGGCGGCGTAGTCTTTGGTGCCGAAGCGGTTGCGGAGTTGCCGGTTGAGACGCTTTTCAGCGCCCGTCCAGTGAACGCACTCGTGCAGGAGCGTCGCGTAGTAGTGCTCTGCTCCGTTGAAGTGTTCTATTGCTGGAAGGCACACAGCGTCCTCTGACGGAATGTAGCAAGGCTCGTAGCTCCCGTGGCGGACTTCCGCCTTAGTTGCTTTCACAAACGCCTCTACGTGGTCAACGCGCGGGACGGCGGGTCGTTCTGTTGGTGGGGTGGGAGTGAGGCCGTCGATTTGTGAGACGTTGAAAACGCTGTAGGTGCGGAGAACCGTTATTGATTTCAGTTCGGCTTCCGCATCAGCGTTCGGTATCTTCTTCACAAATACGATGGTGGTCCCCTTCTCACCTTTCCGCACACAGGCATCCATCGCTAGAGCCTGCTTAAACGATAGCCATTCGTGCGTTGGATACCCTCGCTTGCTCGCGGCGGCCCATAGGATTGGGATGTTGATGCCGTTGTAGAGCCTGCGCGTAGAGATGTTCACCGGAAGTATTCCTCCGGCCTGGCTGTCCCAGACTTTCGCCCAGGGAGCCGTGCCGCCTTCGAGTTCTGCGATTATCGAGTTGGTGACGGTTTCATAGAGCGATGCGATTTTCATATCGCGCTCTCCTCTCGTTATCAGCGCACAAAAGGAATTCTTGCGAGCTGACTGACGAGAGGGAGTTCCGAGGTAATTATACCGTGGGCGGTGTCTCGAAGATTGGTGGCGGGGGTGGCGCGGGAGCCTTCTTGGTGCAGGTGCGCGCAGTGTGCCCCTCTTCACCACAAGCCGAGCACTTGATTGTTTTCTTCTCGCCGTTTCCGGTGAGAGCTGATGCTAACTCACGGTCTATCTCATCCCGCTTGTCGAGTAGCTGTCTGATGCGTTGCGTGTCCAATTAAACCTCCTATTGCCAAGTCTGCTTATCCCATGAGTGTTGGATGCCTCCTTTCTGTTTGCTGAAAACATAAAAGTAGTAGCGCCCCATCCATTGCTTCACGTTGAGGACGTGGAGGCGACGCATGTGGAATCCTCGCTCTCGCAATAGTTCGAGGCGTTTGGGTGTGAGGGTGTTGATGCCGTTGATGTTCACTAGAAAGGCAAAGCCCTTCCTCGCTTCCAGGCTCGTCTTGTCGATGAACTTCCAGAGCAGATGGTACGGCGGATTCGTTATCGACCAGTCGTATGCGTGAGGTGTGGCGAGGAAGTCGTCCCCCTCATCGAGTTCGAGTTCGCGGGCGTATCGCTTGAAAGGAAAAGCGTCATAAAAGGCTTTGTTCTTCCCTGAACAAGGGTCGAGAACGATGTCGCCTTTCTCCACGGGGACCAGGGATACCAGCCGTGCAGCTAGTGCGAGCGGTGTGTAGTGCTTCTCGATTTTCTCCGGGGGTCTTTGGTCTGCGTAGGTGATTGACATAGTAGCGTGTCCTGGGTGGACACTGTTCTTATGTGCTCATCATACCCCGCGAACCGTGCGCTATGTTTCACTATCCCCACCCCCGAATACGCTTGGTGCGGAGTGTTCAGCTATCAACTTTACAAAGAAAGAGCGCCCTTTCGAGCGCTCCCCGTCATGCCTTTTTGAGGTGGATGACGTTAGTCATGAAGTCAGGCGGAAGCTTTGCATCTTCTACGCCGACATAGCCCTGCAAGTTTCCGTGCTCGTCGCGGATTGGTATTGCTACCGTTCCGCGCATGAGTCCTTTGCCCGCGTAGCCAATGCCGAGGCGCTTCGCTACTTCCACGTCGAAGCCTATCGCTAGGACTGCGGCGTGGTCGTGCTCAAGATAGCTGAGAACTTCCATCTGTTTTGTACCAGGGGCTGGGGGAACTGTAGGCGAACTGTTGGATTTCTCGCCGGTGGTTCCCGATAGAAACGCAGCCGCGTCTTTTACTGAACACGCGCGAATGTGTGCAGCTAATGCGATTACGTCTCCGCCCGATTTTGCGGAAAAGCAGAACCAGCCTTTGCCTTCAGTGATTACCAATGCGCGCGGGCCGGAGCCTTTGCACGCTGGACATTCACCTCGCACTTGGTTTGGGCCGGACTTAGCAAGCTGCAAACCGAGCATCTGTGCTGCCTGTGAGAGCGACACGTCGCGTTTGATTTGCTCGAAGTCATGGAACGCCATCTCTGGCTCCCTTCTAGGGCACTGGGGATAACGGAAAGAGCGTGCCCGCATTTATGATAGCATCCGAGAGGATGTTGGATTTCGGACTGCTGGGTTGCAACCGCCCAGCCGCCCGCAATTCAGCGGGTTCTTGAAGGAGCTATAAAATGGCTAAAGGCGAACAGCCCGCGTTCAACGTCCGGGCAAAAGCTGGCGACTACTGGTACAACGTCGGAGCGGCGTGGCACGTGAAAGATGGAGGCATTTCTCTCCGCCTGAACGTGCTGCCTGTTGACCCGTCGTGGGATGGAAGCTTGCTTCTACTCCCACCGAAGGAAGTCGAGCCGCAAGGCGAAAAGGCCGACGACGCCAAATAGTCGAAGCCCTGAGGGTCCCCGTTATGCGGTGGCCCTCTTGCTTAGTAGGGTGTGCCACATCGAGTGCATTGCGCAGTTTCGATGCCGCGAGACAGCCAGTAAGTCCATTCGTGCCAACCGATGAAGCAAAGTAGTCGTTTCATACCCTCTTGCTTATATCCTGCTCGCCTTTTGTGCTCTGCCAGCCTTCAAAGACGTTCAGCGTTTCGCGTGGCACGCGCCAGTTCTCTCCGAAGTCATCGAAGTGCTTGAACCTGAATTTGTGCGCCCAGCGTTTGCCTTCGACGCTCGCAAGCATGGTCTGCACGCGCGCTTCGCTTGTGGTCGCAAACAACACAGTGAGGTTCGGGACGAGTGATTTGAAACCGCCGTCGAGGATGTTTTCGTATCCCGCGATTTTCTTCTCAATGCTCGAAGGGATGTAGTCGGTGGTGTTCACCCGCATGGTTGCGCGGTCTATCTCTAAGGCAAAGAAGCGGAAGCCACCCTCCTCTAGTTCAATCCCGAAAATGTCGTCAGGCACGAGGTCGTTGAACGCAGCTTTGTCGGCCCCGGCTTTCTTGAGTATCTCGTCGCGGAAGATGAACCGCTTGGCTTTGAGTTCCAATGACGCCGTAAAACATGAGAGGAAGAAGTCGTGGATGAAGGAGTTTGAACGCCGGAATTTCAGCGTAGCCGTTCCGTTGTCTTCTAGGATTTTCCGGGCAAGCGGGGTCAGTCCGTACACTAGGGGCTGATACCTCGCCTCGAAGTTATTGAACTGCGGGGCGTCCCTGGTGAGGAAGGTGATGGGCTTACATACATGCCCGTCCTTGTTCTCGCTCTTGTGGTCGGGGTGGGTGCAGTAGCCGTTGTAGAGCTGTGTGAGTCTCTTTTGGAGGAAGCTGTAGTCCTGCCCGAAATCGCGCGTGAGTTCGTAGAGGTAGTTCGTGGAGAGCTTCCCGTGCCGGTCTAACGCTCGATAGATAGCCAAGTCTCTCTCAGTGGTGATGAGCTTGAGGTCGAGCGGCTGCGGCTTGGCAAAGCGCGAGCGTCGATTGAGCGCGTCCGTTTTCATAGAGAAGTGAGTAGGAAGTTTTGGTGAGCGGGTAAGCGTGCGCTATGGGGAGCTACGTTTCACATCAAGCCGTATGGCGCAGAGTGTGTCGTCTTCACTTTACCACGTCTCGCTCACGTCCTCGTCGGGGGGTGTGGACATTGGTTTGGGTGTTTCGGTGTAAGCTACCCGTTCCCTATTTCGCGCGATGAAGGCTTCGTACTCTTCGGGAGTGAGTTGGGGTTCTTTCTCCAGCGTCCCGATTAGCACGGGTACTGAGACAGCATGAGGTGTTTGGTTCCTGATGTGCGCCGCGAAGTGAAGCCTCGGTTGGTTCAGGATAAACTCTGGTGTCGTTCGGAGTTCAGCGGCCATTGCACGGGCGTCTTGATTGGAAACGCCACCAACGAACTTGATGCTGGTATTTGCCGCGAGCGAGGCCCGGAGAGCTGACGAGCACTGGTCGAGGTATTGGTGGGCGAAGACACAGCCTAGCTTCTGCTTCCGGGTTTCGTTCAAGAAGTCGTCGATGTTCGCGTCAAAGTATTCTGCTGCTTCATCCACAAAGAGGAAGGTCGGTTTTCTTTGGCTTTCCGGCAGGGCTGCGCGTTCGAGCACTGCTTGAAGTACCAAGCTGATAAAGATTTGCCCGAAGTGTCCTGACGAGCCTTTGAGGAAATCCTTGGCCGTATCGACGAGGATAACACTACCGCGATTAAGTTCGGTGAAGAGGTCGAGCTTCGTGTTCGGTGAAGTGAACAACCGAGCTAGGGTTGGATTTTCGATAATGGCGTGTAGTCGGTAGCGGATTTGCTCCTTCGTCTGGGCGAAGGTTTTAGAGGTGAAGTCCCGGTCAAAAAACTCTCTCTGAATGGGAGGAAGGGATTGGATGGCTTGCTTGTATGGCCCCACATCCTCCATCAGTCGAAGCATGTCGAGGATGGTTGCATTACGTCCCAGAGTTTCCGGCAATGAAAGCATTAGACGCGCGACGTACTTGAAAAACACGTTCTGCTTGGCGGTGAGGTCAGCTCCCAAAAGTCCGGTGAACAGATAGTCGAAGGTTTGAATAACCCCAGCAATCACCTGTTCTTTGGTAGCCTGGTCGTACTTGCCTAGCCTTTCCCGATTCACGTCAAACACGTTTAGAGCAACAGGAAACGCGACATCCTTGGGACTGATGAGGATGATTTCGCGGTCAGTTTTGAGGTGGGAAATCTTGCGTATCAAATCTCCCTGGCTGTCTACCACTACAAGCGAAGCTTCACCTTTGAGGTCGTGGAGTATCAAGTTCTCAAGGAGAGTTGTTTTCCCCGCCCCTGTCCCGCCGATGATGTGTGTGTGGCTGAAGCGGTTGTCGTCGAGCGGAAGCGGCAGTGAGATGTTGAGTATCGGATAGAGGACGGACTTCGGGTCAGTGAGGTCAACAGTTATCCAAGGAGCTTCCATTACTCCATGAAGTTCAAACGGGCCGGAGCCTGTGAGGAAGCGGATGCTGGAAAGTTGCTGTCGATAGCTCTCCTGGTTGAGAGTGGAGAGAAGCGTGTAGTTCAGCGGCGAGTGTTCGGCGTGTTGGGGAAGCGCGTCAGCGAGAGGTTTAAATGTAGAAATTAAACCGTCTCGAATGAACGGCGCGCGCCTGAACCATTGCTCGGAACTCGTCGACCAATGCGGCTCACTAGAAAGCGCTTCTTTGTATTGCGGGGCAATCTTTTCGAGAGCTGCACGAAACAGAAGCGAGTGGGATTTAGGCGCTATATCCTTCATCACCGCTTCCACCAGCTCTTGCGGGGTCATGGCAGGGCCAGCTTTGGCCTGTGCTGCTAGGACGCGTTGCTTACGTGCCTCTTCTTCAAGGGCTATCGGGTCGGGGGGCGGTGGTGGTTTAGGCTTCTTCTTGAACCAATCCATCCCCAACCGTCCCGCGCCAAAAGGCAGGGAGTCAAGCTACGCTCTCTCGGACAAAATCACTGTGCCCTACTTCGCCAGGGATAAGCCCACGGTACTCTGCGAGTTTCCGGGCGTCTTCAGCCAGACAAGTTCTGGCAAGTTTCTCGGACATCAAGGACAGCGGGAAGGGAAACTCTGCAATGGAGTTCACCCCGGCTGATAACCTCCCCTGTCTTATAAGCGAGGCGTGGAAGGGCGCGGTGTAAAACCCATAGTCGGGTATCACTACGTGTCCTTGATAGTTTGAGATGAGGAAGTTGCCGATGAGGTACGCCTCGAAGTCCGTGAGAATCTTCCGGTCAAGCTTCGCTAGGACAATCCCATCAAGAGCAAAGTTTGTGGGCTTACAGAGGAAGCTGTGAAGGACAGGAGACGAGACGATTTCATCAATCTTGTCGTAGGCCCAGATGTGTCCGGGCGTGGCCGTCTTTGACGGAACGGGTATTAGTTTGTGCAGATACTTTCCGCGCGCGCGGCGGATGAAACTTAGACCAGTATCTTTGGTAAGCGTGCCGTTTCCACGCGGAAAAGTGGCGTCGATAATATCAACAAATGCGCGGGTTTTACGGTAGTCCGTATTCTGTAGCGGGTTGAAGTGGTGCTCGTTTAAATCGAGTCGAACGACTTTCCTGCGCTCGGGAATGACACCAGAAAAATCTTCATCGTCGATGAAGAGAAATGTTTCGGGAAAATGTAAGTCGGCTTTGTTTGCGCCAACGATGATTTGGTTCATGGGACTGGGGAAAGTAGAGCTGCTTCTCTGTGCAGGCTGCTCTCACCAGTCCGCGAAACAAGAACAGTCCGAGTCTAATTATACAAGTCCCGCACTGTTTCCGTCGTTGGTCGCGTAGCGCCACGACCTTCGGGAAACTATTGAGCGTGTGTCCTTTAGGACCAGCGAAATCGAGGCGGTGTCTATGACCCGCCGAAGCCGTTAGGAGTTTTACGAAGGTCGTGGCGTGTAGCCCGACGGAAACAGTGCGGAATCAGTGGGTTAGAGTACAAGAACCCGCGATACAGGGAAGCGTGGCGTATGGGGTACGAGAAAGGGCAGGATTGGACCCCTGCCCTCGCTCCCGTTTAGGGAGCCGTGTCTCGTTCTTTGATGCGAGCGTTAAGCCAGTCCAGAACTTCTGTCTCAACCCATCCGACTCTGCCTTGGCCCAGGCGAACTCTCCGAGGAAACTTACCTGCGTCTTCTAGCCGTTGGATGTGCTGGGGAGAGTACAAGACCATCGCCCGCAACCGCTTTTTATCAATCAACATCACGCGCTCTCCGAAGGAGCATCGCGCAATGCCCGGATTAACCGGCGCGGGAATTGTAAGGTACTTTACTAGTACTGGGTAGAGGTACTCTACAGTTCCTGTGGTATCATAGGGGGACATGCCATCCGAGGCACAAAGAAAGAAAGACCACGAACGATACTTGAGAACCAAGGATGCGCGGCTTGCTCGAAACAAAGAGAAGACCGTCGTCATCAAGGCACGGGTTCGGAAGTGGAAAGAAGAAAGGCCGTGCACCGATTGCGGACGGTTTTATCCGTTCTACGTGATGGAGTTCGACCATCACACCAATGGTAACAAAATCCTCAAAATTAGCGCGATTCAGTACTATTTGAATTGGGAACGTATCGAGGAAGAGATAGCTAAGTGCGACTTAGTTTGCTCAAATTGCCATCGAGAGCGAACACACAAGCGGGGGTATCGTCGGCCAAGTAAAGCAGGGTTGTGGCCCAACGCACGAAAGGCGGTGTGATATAGTTCCAGTGCGAGCCGAAAGGTTCGTAATTCCAGCTTACGCCGGAAGCCCCATCCTGTCTGGACGTGGGGCTTCTTGCGTTGTGGGCCAAAAGTGGGACTGGGCACCTGACCTTTTAGAAAACCGCGCGATTTCAATACATTATCCGCGCGATTGGTGCGCTCGAGAAGCAGGAATTATCCTGCTCATACAGACACATAGTTGTACAAAATTGAGTCCGCTCAAACGCTTAGTGTCGTGATACTTGCTCATGCTGACGCATAGTTTCTCGCCCTAGCGCACGCACAAAGTGGGACTGAAAGTGGGACTGGAAAAGCTATTTTCGTGTGGCGCGGAGATAGTCTTCAAGCTCGAAACGTATCAGCGCTAAGAGCGCGAACAACGCCACACTCCAATCCACCCTCACATAGATGACGGCAACGAGCGCCAAACCAAGTGCAGAACGAATAACGGTGTCACCCCACTTCATTGAGCGACTCTAGTTCCGCGATTTGGGCTTTGACCGAAGCGATTATCTCCGGTGTCGTATCCACCTGGACTCCCGGCGAAGGGTTCGAGTGGAAACCAATCTTCCCGGACTCGAAGAGTTCGAGGTGTCTGCGCTTCTCCTCAATCTCAATTTCACGCTCTAGGCGGGCAGTATCCTCGGCGGTGGTATTCACCCAAGGCCCCGGCCCTCCCCAAGACTTCGTGGTCATCGCCCCGGATTTGAGCATAGCCAAGGAGCGCTTCTTTTCGGAAAGTTCGTCGTCGGTCATCCCCACAAACTCGGACTCAAAGGTAAAGAGCGCGTTTACGAAGCTGTCCACACCCTCCCCTGGCGCGTTTCCGTTTCCGTGATTCAATGGGGAGGTACCAAACTAACAGACAACTTATGAGAGCAATAAAGTTTCGGGCTTGGGAGAAAGACGCCGAAGTCAAAGGCGGAGGAACGATGTGGCCGGTGCGCGAAATCGACTTTGACCGCGCCAAAGCCTACGTCGGCCTCCACGAGCAAGACTTTGATGCGCTCGCGCTGATGCAGTTCACGGGACTGACGGACAAGAACGGCCGGGAAATCTACGAGGGCGACATCATGCGAAGTAAGAATAGCGTCGTTCAGATTATCTGGGCCGACAAAGGCTATTCAGATGCGGTCGGGTTTGCGGCGACAAACGCGAAGCACGGCAACGAGATGAACATCCATCACTTCGTTCGCCACGGTGAAGTCATCGGCAATATCCACGAAAACCCAAACCTCGTGGTATGATTCTAGTGTCCGTTACCGGACGAGGATAATTGATTTGGTGAAAAGGCCGCGCTCACGCGGCTTTTTTGCAGCGCCGCCAAAAATGGGGACTAAAAGTGGGACTGGCGCATCAGTCGTTGTACAAAATAGCCAAATAAGTCAATGATTTCAAGGACTTAGGCTGGTGCGCTCGAGAAGCATGTTTTACGTTCTCATAGCTGAACATGCTGAACGTTTTCAGTGATTTAATGCCAACAAGCCTTGCATAGCGACACATAGGGAATCACTATTTCGCGCACGAGAAGTGGTGCGGAAAGTGGGACTGCGTGAACTACAACGAACTTTCGAGGATGAAGGCCAGGAGTTTGCCGGAAGGCAAGTACTCGGACGGCCAAGGGCTTTATCTAATCAAACGCACGAAGGCCCACGGGAAGTGGGTACTCCGGCTAGTGGTTTACAGCAAACAGCGTGAGATGGGCCTCGGGCGTTGGCCGGATGTTTCTATATCCGAGGCCAGGCAACGGGCAGAGGACGCTAGGAAGGCCACCAGAGGCGGTGTGGACCCCATATTCGAGCGTTTGCGGGTAAAACGAGCGGGAGTACCACTTACCCTAAAAGAAGCGATTGTAGGGGCGTATAACGCGAAGAAAGCTGAGCTGAAGGATGAGGGAAAAGCCGGGCGGTGGATGAGTCCCTTAGAGGTGCATGTCATCCCGAAGTTTGGGGCGTACCCCGTAGATAAAATTGACCAGCATGTGTTGAAGGAATTGCTCGCGCCGATTTGGGAGACGAAACCTGAGGCCGCGAAGAAGGCTCTCAATCGGATAGGTCAAACTCTCCGACATGCTGCTGCTCTTGGGTTGCCGGTGGACTTGCAAGCCACAATGAAAACCCGCGCGCTTCTTGGGAAACAACGTAGGACAGTCGAGCACATCCCTTCCCTGCCCTACGTAGACGCTCCTGCGTTCTTTCAGTCCTTGGGTGAAACCAAGTCTGCTCTCGCGCTCAAGTTTCTTATCCTGACTTTGGGCCGGACGAGTGAGGTTCGGTTAGCTCACTCCCGCGAAATTGAAGACGACATTTGGACCATCCCTGCTGAGAGGACGAAGACGGGAGTTTCGCGTCGTATTCCTCTTGTGGCTGAAGCGCGCAAACTTGTGAGAGACGAGTATCTGTTCGGTGCAATCTCTGACGCTGCGATGCTGAAACTCATGAAGGACCGGGGACTAACAGCACGGCCTCACGGGTTCCGTGCAACCTTTAGAACCTGGGCCGAGGAGCAAACGGACATGCCCCACGAGGTCAAGGAGAGCGTCCTCGGGCACGTTGTCGATACGGGGGTAGTTGGTGCGTATCAGCGGAGCGACAGGCTTGAGAAGCGGCGGGAGCTTCTTATGAAGTGGGAAGCCTACTTAACGCACAAAGCCCCGTGAGGGGCCTTACGCGTGGTGGAGGAGGTCTCTAAGCCGCCTACCTCTCCACTCTAGCAGATGTCCGCGCCTTCCAAGGGGGGAGTGTGGATAGCTCTAATTCCACGCGCGGATTAGCCTTGTCGTATGCCTTGGTGATGTGGAGGTCGGTTATCTGCCCGTCGTCCTCCCAAAGTATCCCGGTCATAGAATCCAAGAGAGCCTTAATGTTATCTACGTCGTGGTTGGCGCGGGTGGGCCAATAGAGCGCGACTGAAACTTTCAGTGGGCCGGTGAGCGGTGCGCCCTTGAACTGTGCGCGAGCTTCCCATGACATCGCTTCTTTGTTCACTCTAGCCTTTGGCATGAGAAATCGTCGGTGTCCGGCATGGCCGTAAAGGTTGTTCGTGCCGAGCGGGAGCGTTTTAAGCGTTATACGCTCCATACTTTTCGTTGAGCTTATCCCTCCGGGCTTTGTAATTCACGACGCGGGAATATCGGGCGAGCTGTTCATTCGTTGCTCGATTGAGCATTATCCAGTCCAGCTTCTCTTTGATGTCAGGGTCGTTCGCGCGGTCATGCACTGAACGGGAAAGCGGAAGAATGGCAAAAGCCTCATTCACCTGACGCCCTGCAAAGATGAGGTTGTGATGCCAATCAATCTTCTCGGTAGTGCTTCCCGTTATAGCGCAGCGGGACATGAAAGGGTCGGCGGCAATCTCCTCCCTAAGTTTCGGTGGAATGGGCCTCATAGAAGGGCGAGCACGTCGTCAATCGCGCGGTCATACCCAGCAAAGAATGCTTCAGCTTCGGACTCGTAGACAGTTGCAATAGCTTCTTCGTCGAGCGAGGGGAGTTCCTGGCCTTCCGCATAGCCCCGTTCAAACTTCAGCGCGGCGATTTTGTCTTTCATCTAGTTCGAGTGGCGATACTCAATCTCCGCATTGCGCAAGCTAGCCTTCAAAGCACTCATGCGTTTCTCGCTCGCGGCCATAAGAAACTTTAGCTGGATTCTGCGCTGGCCGTTTGGGGTGCTGTCGTAGGCGTGGTCGGCCTCGGTGTTTGTCTTTGCAGTTGCGCGAAGTTCGGACCACTCCACCGCGCGCTTCATTTCAATAATTCCGGCTTCCTCGGACATCGTGGAGAACTCGGCGGAGAGTCGTTCGAGTTCGGAGGCCATGGCGTGTGGGTTCATTGAAAAAGTGCTACGAGCAGAAGTGCGCCCACTACGAGTGCCGCGTACTCAAGCAAGGTTGGCTCTACGATTATCGGTCGATACTTCTCAAACAGTTCGTCTTTATTCATACAAAAAGTATACCGCGCGTATTTTTATGGTTCTGTCTTATCCCCAGTGCTCAGAGAAGTCCGGGCTGTATTGAAACTTGATTTCCAGAGGGTGTTAGATGCACCCCCCTTTCCCCCCATGAGTTTTGGAGGAAAAGGAGAAGTGCAGATTTCCGTCGAGTGCCGTCTGTGTTTCGCCATGACGTAGGCTGCGCTTTAACCGCTCAATTTAACGTCCTGCGGTTTTATCCCCGGACCACGAATGCAAAAGCTCAACAACCTGACGAGAGATTGTTGAGCTTTTGAACTCGACGCTCTCGTCAGCGTGCGAACTTCTACTCACGCAATCATACAACACGCGCGCTGTCCCCAACTCGTGCGCGGTGTGGATAACGTAAAATAAGAGAGGAGCAGAAGTTCAAGAGAACATCCCCAGCGGGGAAGGCTGCACGTTGCAATCGTGCCTGCTCCACAATGGAGGCTACTTTGAATATCGAAGAAGCCGCTGCCAAACTGGGAGTGAGTACCGATGAACTGTTCGAGCAATCGTTCAAAATGTTCGGCCTCATGTTCGGTACTGGCGGCGCACAAGCTGACCATGCGTGGTGGAAGAAATGGGGCACAGTCCCAATCTACGTCACGAAATTCGTCAAGCGTGCGGAGCGTCGTGAGAACGCACCAACCATCGACGCCTGAGAAGTTTCACTACCGCGCCCTAGCTCCTGGGGCGCGTTTTGTCGTTGTCCACACCCCCAACTTGCACGCTCCGTATGGCGTAGTATTCTAAGTGAGTACCAATAAAACAACGTAGCTATGAACCAGTGTGAATTGTGCGGAGGAACGGGAGAGAAGTTTGCGTTCCACGGATTAGCCGAGCCGTGTGAGTGCGTGCTGAAGGAAGCAAAAGCGATTGAAGACGGGAGAGAGGAAGGCACTAGCGGCGAAGAAATCTAGTATGAAAACTATCTTCGAGAAGCTCGACGAGATTAACCGCCTCGCAGAAGAGATACAGACGCTCGCGGCGGACATGCAGAAACTACCATTCGAGGTATGAAAATAAACGAGATTGAGAATTTCGCTTATCCGAGCAAAGACCTGCCGAAAAAGAAAGATGACCTGGTGTGGCGCGTGCTGTTCCTAGCCGTGCTGTTCGGTCTCGGATTGTGGGCCGCGCTCCATGCGTACCCTGCCGAGGCTAAGACCATAGAACTCAAGAATTGCAGGACAAACGCGGAGTGCCTTCAGCTCTATTGCGAAGGTGCGCCGGGGTATGTGCGGGATGAGGAGATAATCGCTGGCTGCGTATGAGCCGCGTCATCAAGTTCAGGGCGTGGGACAAAGACCAGAAGCGCATGTTCGACGAAATTCTCGGAAAGCGGCTCGACTGGCTCTGCAAGGAAATGAAGTTGGAAAGCGAGGAAGTCCTGCGAATGATTGCGGGCACGTTTTCCGACTACGCGCTCATGCAGTTCACCGGCCTGAAAGACAGAAATGGCCGCGAGATTTACGAAGGCGATGTCATCGACTGGGCGGGCGAACATCGAATGAAAATAGTTTGGTCGGACTTCGGTTGGCGTGCCGTGGATAAAAACCGAGTGATAGGCGAAAGCCCGGCCTCAATTGCATTTGCGAGTGCAGTCATCGGCAACATCTACGAGAACCCGGAGCTGCTTAATTCCAAGGAGGTATGACAGGCTATCGCTACATCGACGAAGGCCGTCAGCACTTACACACCCTTGAAGGAAAGCCCCTCCTCGGTACGTCCACTATCTGCAAGATTGTCGGCGGGAGTGAGGGGCTGATAACCTGGGCCGCGAATTGCGCGGTGGACTACATCAAAGGCGAGCATACTGCGATTGTCGAGGAAGGCCGCGAGGGCTTCGACAGGATTTGTGAGGAAGCCCGCAAAGCCCACATCCGTAAGCGGGACGCGTCAGCAGAGAAGGGTACGGAGAGGCACACGGCACTCGAAGAATATGTGCAGACGTGCCTTACGAGCAGAAACGGCCAGCCGATAGATGCCGGGGATGACGACACGTCGATACGTCAGTTCATTGATTGGTCGCTAGAGAACGTCGAACGCTTCCTGTTCACCGAAGCAAATTGTGCGAGTGCGCGACTTCACGTCGGAGGTATCGCTGACATTGGTATGCTCTTGAAGGACGGGCGAAGAGTTGTGGGCGACCACAAGAGCAGTCCCAAAGCGTACTTCAATCACTTCCTTCAAACCGCCGTGTACGACCTCCTCCTGAGTGAGAGTGGAGGGATGAACGCGGAGGGTGAAAAGCAATTCGATTGGGAGCCAGCAGACGGGTACGTCATCTTCCCTTTTCGCTCAAAGCCGTTCCAACCTGAATTTCGGTGGGACGCTAACGAGTGGAGGAAGGCCGCAGAAGAAGTGGTGCATATATACAAGCTATCAAACAACTAAACATGGAAACTCTAAAACTCACGTTCGTCGGGCGCTATGACAAGAAGAAGGATGGAACGCCGCTCGTATCAGCCAAGGGTAAGCCGTACACTTCAGTTCGTATCAAGACAGAGGAATACGGCGACCAGTATCTCTCCGGGTTCGGTGGTGTTGGAAATGCAAACTGGAAAGTCGGAGACACGGTTGAGGTAGAGGTTGAGAAGAAGGGCGAGTACCTAAACTTCTCCCTCCCTAAAGGTTCTAACGGCCCAGGAATGTCGAACGAGTTGTTCGAGCGTTTGATGACAAACCAGAACGCTACGAATGCAAACGTCCTACGAGCGATAGGCTTCATTCAGGAACTCGCGCGTGAACTCCGAAACGCGAAGGTTATCGGAGACACTACGAGCGACGGAAACAAAGTGCCTGACTTCGAGCCGGGAGATGTTCCCTTCGAAGAGCGCGGTTCGAATGGATACTAGCTATGGGGAAGCCTACTCAAAGAACCCGCATCATTGAGAAGCTTAATCGAGACGGGGAAATCACAAACGTATGGGCCGCGCAAAACTTTATTCTAAGACTGAGCGAGCGCATGAGAGAGCTAGAACAGCTTGGGTGGAAATTCGACGCTGACTACGTTCGCATTGATGGAAAGAAGACGGGGAGTTATCGCTACTCGGTGCAGGATAAGCCTAAGAAGACTGTGTGGGATGCGGTTGAACGGGATGGGCGGATAGTGCGTGTTCCTCGCCTCGTATGAACATCGGGGACTTGCTCAAAGAGTATCAACCCGAACGCTCCTTCCCTCCGCATGAGAAGGCGGCGGCGGTGAACGAAATCATTGCGTTCCTGAAAGCTGACAAGAAGCAGATGTCGTACGGCTATTGGCTCAAGAAGGTGGGAGACAAAAGCTACGGCGACGTGATGGCAATACTGAAGCGCGCGAAGGACTTGCCGAGCACGTATTCAAAGGGCGGCTACATCACCAATCAGCTCAAAGGAAAACAGGTGATATAATTCTCCTATGCAATATCTCACCCTACTGCTGAAAGAGTCCACCGGCTCCTCCGACAAGCTCGTACAAAAGAAGATAGAAGAAGGCTGGGAGTTCGACGACTACATTCCCGTCGGAAAGAACACGGTGGTTATCTTCAGGAAGAAGTAGGTTATCCACACCCTGGCTCGTGTGTTCTAATCACATGAGAGTATGATGAAGCTGTAGGTTTCCTGGCTTCCTACCATCTGTTTTTCCGACCCCCTCCCGCCTCCCACACACTTAGAGGAAGCCAAGAGATAACTGACCTTCTCAAATCTACCAGGATAAATAAGCACTCGTGCTTACCTGAGAATGTGTGAGGCTCTCGCGCATTCTTAGATGAGCACGAACGCTCCCTCTCATGAATTTTCCCCCGTCAGTTAAAATCGGGGCGCATGACTACGTTTTGAAGTTTATTCCCTATTGGGAAGGCGCTGACGAAGAGCTGGCGAACACTCACTACGAGAGCCAGACCATAACAATAAATTCCGGGCTTTCCGAGACGCAGAAGTTTTGCACGTTCTTACACGAAGCGATGCACGTGATGAATCATGACATCGACCACGCGCTCCTTGATAGCTTGGCAGAGCAGATAGGACAGACGCTCCTCGATAACGGTTTCATCCGCGACACCTAAGCCATGAAAGTCCTTTTGTACGACCTCGAAACTGCCCCGGCGCTTGGTTGGTTTTGGCCGGACAGACACCTCTACGAGAAGAACATCATCGAGGTTGAACAAGACGGATTCATTCTCGGGTTTGCGTATAAGTGGGCGCACGAAAGCACCGTTCACTGGGTGGATATGTTCGACTTCCCTGATGCAAAGTCTCAGTTTCTGGACCTTCCGCGCGGGCGTGTTTATTTCAATAATCTAGGCGTCGTAAAGAAGCTATTTGAGTTGAAGGGCGAGGCGGATTTTTCCATCGCTCACAATGGAAAATCCTTCGACGATAAAGTGTCGAACCTAGAGTTCATGCGTCATCGTCTCGGCCCTCCTGACAATCCGAAATCCTATGACACGAAGAACGAGTGGAATAGATACTTTCGGGGGCCGTCTGCAAAGCTCGATGAAATAGCCCGATACTTAGACCTCGGAAGGAAACTTTCCCACGAAGGCAAGAAGATGTGGTTCGACCACATAGCGGCGCGAAAAACAAAGATGGGCGCGTATGCGAAGCAAGACGTGGCGTTGCTCGAACAGGTGTGGAATCTACTGAAGCCGTGGGTGAAGGCTCCACCGAACTGGAATTTGGACGGTGATAGGCCTGCGTGTTGCCCCGCGTGCGGGAGCGCCAGATTCAAGCCCACTCAACCAGACTGGGGTGTAAGTGGATTGTCAGGCCGTCAAAAATATCGCTGCCTCAATATGAGCGCACAGGGTGGAGTGCCGTGCCGTCATGTGTGGCGAGGCGAGGTTATCAAACGCATCACCACGACGCATTGGAAACGAGAGGAGAAACACCCCCTTGCCAAGAGAGTTGGCCGCCCTCGACGCGCATGAGCTGGTACAACTCAATTAGACGGAGTGCTCAATGGCAAGTGTGGGCCTTGCTGATAACGATTGCGTTCTTGTGGCTCACAACAAGAAAACTCCTAGACGCTACGCTTATGACTATTGGATTGCGTCTCGTGCTGTTTGCCGGACACGTCGTATGGACTCACTACCAAAGATAGCTGGCATTCTGACCTTCATCATAGGCTCACTCGCCGTGGTGTACCTTTTGAACGTATGAAACACATCTACGAAGACGGTGACGACAATCAGTTTATTGGACGATACGAAGGCAACTCCACATACCAGCTCTACCAGCCGACCATTGTTCGGCCATCCACGTTAGAGCGAACTCAGGATTTTCGGCCTGTTCACGTGAAATTTGGGGATGTGATGGCTCGTGTATCTGCACGACTCCGATTGAATGCCCGCCGTCTCCGACTGCATCTTTAACAAACGAACTCTCGCACTTTACGACGGCGACAAATAGTTCAGCGTCCAGCTCGTGTTCGGTAGCCACGCGAAACGCTTCAGCCTCTACCTCCTCACGCGTCCACGTCTTTATCGCAAGGGGTTCCTCTGCCTCGTAGGTCGCAATCGCGTAGTCCGCGACAGGTGGCGGAGGTAAGGGAGGTTCGGTGTCTGCCGAGGGAAAGCACGCGGCTAAGACGACGGCGATTGCCAAAAACAGACCTATTTGCGGACGCCAAGGGGATTAACATCGCCCTTAGAGATTCGGCGGAAATATATGTAGAGGCCAGTTGCGATAGCGACAACGAACTGGACGCCTCCTTCGAGTTCTTCTGTTCCGAAGTTCACCCCGATTATAGGGAGAAGCTGTGAGAGCAGGAGAACTACGACTGACAATACAGTGGTGCTCATACCCCCGATTATATCACCCCTTCATCCTGTCCTCACGCAAGCGTGTGGATAGTGATTGGGCGCGTTCATAGGCGTCGCGGTGCTTCTGGCACTTCCAGTGGTCCCCATAGGCATAGGCTGGGCCTTGTCCCCTCATCCCTAAAGGACCGGCGTTGCACACCTTGTCGTCGTTATCATGCCCGCAGAAGATTTCAGCGTATTCGATACCCATAAGGCGTGAAGCGAGCGTACTTTATGTAATAGTCTTCGACTTGCTGTTTGGTTTTGTGCGCCTCCCATTTTCCGGTGTAGCTGTTGTTGCTCATCCAATCCCGCTTTCCTGCAACGAAAACGTGGCCGTGCTTGACGACAGGGCTTTCGTCGGTAGCGAATACACATACATCTCCGGGCTTGATGTCCTCCCAGCTAACAGCGACGAACTCTTTATCGGCCTTCAGTGCATCTCGTAGAAGGCGCGTGTTGTACAACGCACCCCCTGTGCCGACGTGCCGTCCGAATGTTCGTCGGAATAGTTCTTGGAACTGGGCCACGCAGGAAACGAAGTCGGGCACTTCGTCCTTTGGAGTGAGGTCTACGCCAAGGAAGGATTTTGCCCTCTGGTAGAGGAATTCTGCTTGTGCGCTCCCATACTCGCTTGGGGGCGGAACGGGCTGTGGCGGGGGTGTTTTAGGCGTTTCAGGGGCATTAGAGGTGGTGGTGCGAACAGGCTACGGATTAGCGCGAGAAGCCAAGCCATAGTTTCTTGAGTGCGTTAGTGAGCTGCCAAACGAAGTAGCTGAGGATGTTTGGCGCGATGCCGTTTTCGTTCTTCTTCATGAAATACACTTTAGCGCATACAAAGTCATAATCGGGTGCAAGGCGCTTCTCAAACTGGGGATATTGGTCGCGGATGATTGGCACGTCTCCATCGTATCTGACGAGCCATACCCAGTGATTATCCGGCCCTCCTTCCGGTTTGACGTAGTACTTTCCTTTCTTATTCCACGCATCGACTGAGACACACACAGTCCCGCGCTTGAGATACTTCTTCAGGATGTCGTGCTTGTCGGCTTTCGGACCGTTAAAAATCCATTCGTGCCCAATGACGACGTTTTTCAGTACGCTCTGCGCTTCTTTGACGAGAGCCTCGTCCATTGGATTCGGCGCGTAGTATTCGTCCCAGCTTCTCTGTTCAGTCCACGGAAGTTTGTCTTCGGGTAGGACGCCCGCAAGTGAGCGGATTTTCTCAATCACATTATGGGGTGAGTTGCCGTCGCGGGTCGTGCCGGTCATCACGCCGGAGTAGCGTTCGCTTGCGTCTTTGGGAAAGGGAAGATTGAGATAGTTGGCAAGCGCGATGAGTGCGTTATGCGTGGCGAAGTTAGAACAGTTCATCGTCTCTAAACCGTTCTTCTGCTGGTGTTCGCGGTTTGGGTTGTATTCCGTCCAGTCTCCTAGCGGGTTTATGTCTCCACCGAAGCGCTGTGTTGCTTTGCCGTGTCCCGCTACCCAGTCCTCTTCCCCTACTTTGTCCTGAATGTAGCCAGGCATATCACTTGAAGAAAAGCGCCCAAACCGCAGCGATGGTGAGGATGATTCCGCCAAGCCAGCCGGTGTTGGTGAGCCATCGCTTGATGATGTTTCCCGCAGCTCGGCGCTCTTGGAAGGCAACGACGATTGGCTTGATGTCGGCCATGTCCGCTTCGTGCTTCTCGTTATGCTTTTCAACGAGTGTGGTGAGGGTGCGGATTTTTCCGTTGACCGTGCGCTCTATCGCTTCAGCGGTGCTCTTCTCATTTCTCTCTAGGAAGATTTCGAACTGCTCTGGGTTCATGTTAGTCGAAGATGATGGTGTAGGAGGCGTCTTGTACTGCTGAGGCGATAGGTGCGAGCGAGAAGACGATTGCGCCGTGGTTGATAGAACCGCCCGTGGTGAGCGTGCCTGTCTTGCTTCCTGAGCCAACAGCGCCGTTGCTGTCTGCAATAGCAAGCCCGCCGTCGTCCGTGTTCGCGCGCATTGTAGTCAAGCTGCCGGAAGCTGAGTATGTCGTGCCTCCTGTCCCGTCCTTTTGGAACATGATGAGCCAGCTACCAGCGTCCACTACTGTCGTTGCAACAGATATGACCGTTGAGCCGGAGCTAGTGCCGCCATTCTCTGAGTCTTCAGGACAGGTAGCGCCTGGATAAAAGGCGTTGAAGTTGCGCCAGTAGTTGTCGGTGTTGTCGTTGAAGGCGATGGTGGTCGCAGATGCGGGGTTACTGACGCACCACACGCTGATGTAGCGGTCTCCAGGCACCTCTACAGAGGCAGTATTTACCTTCGTCATCGAGACGCCGTTCCAGGTAACGGCGGTGATTGAGTCAGACGCGTCATCGCCTGCAACGAAAACTACACCCGCGCCGTTGCCCGATGTAGCAACGGAAGTGCGGGAAATAGCGTTGTCGAAAGCAGAATACGTCGGCGCGCTTATTGCAGCCTGTACGTTAAACGGTACGAAAAGAAGCCCTAGGACACTAAGCGTGGCCAGTATCTTCGTACTTCGTGGGGACGCCGTTATTGTGCGCTCTATAAGGGCTTGGCGGGTCGGATAAGAACCGCTCCTTGAATAGTGCGAAGAACCTTTTGATGTTTTCCATGTGTTTAAGCGTACCATACTCAATCCGCAGTTATGGACTTATCCACGGTGCAGCTTATTTTCGTTGGACTCGAAGCCGGAGTGCCAACGTCCACATAACGCTTCTCGCTTGCGGTGAAGGTGTTGTTTGTTGAGAGCACTACCGTTCCCACCGTCGTTGAAGCGTTCATCCAGTTCATGCGGTTCGTGGCGTCGTTGAAGGACACCTGAAGCGTGCCTGTGTCGGTGAAGCACTTCACGCCGTTCCACGTCTCAGCGACGTAAGCCGGGCCGAGAGGGATAGTGGTGGTGCCAGCCCATGCAGTTGAGGTGGCGTAGGTGAAGGATGGGTAGAAACTACCGTTGCCAATCACACGCACGTTCGTTCCAAGGTCGCATTTGAGCTGGCCTGAAGTCGTGTCAATGGCGCATTCGCCGTCTGTGTCTACGGTTGGTGCAGTCCCATTTGGAAGCTCGAAAGACGTCGCACCGCCTAAGTCATGCACGCCTGTTCCTGTCATACCTGAGATGGTGAGCGTGGTGCCGTCAAAAGTCGCGTTGGCCTCACATACAAACGCAGAGGTGCCATTGCCTGTGATGAGGCGGTTATTAGTGCACGTTGAGAGGCCTGTGCCGCCGTTCGCAACAGTAAGAGCAGTACCGAGCGTGATGCCCGTTGAGAAATAGCCGTTGCCAGTGACTCCGAAAGCAAAGTTTGATGAAGGAGAGGTAGTGGCAACGCCCACGCGTCCGTTCATTCCCACGATAAAGTTCGTTACTGTAGAGGAGCCGACGACAAACTGTGGGCCAACGACACCGTTTCCGTTTACTGAAAGCAGCCCCCACGGGGAAGTGGTCCCTATTCCAAGTCCTGGCGTTACTCTGTCCCATACAAGGTTATGGTTGCTGTTCGCTCTTGAGGCCTGAGAGAAACTGCCAAGCGTCGAGTCGTAGTAGAAAAGCCCAGTGTCATACGCAGTAGTAGTTGCTGTGCCCCCGCGCGCGATAGGAAGTGTTCCTATCGTTCCCGCGTCTATTGGAAGACCAGTGGCATTAGTAAGTGTTCCAGAAGAAGGCGTGCCGAGTGCGCCGTTGAACAATACAACCGCTCCAGCACTTCCAGTGTTCACGCCAAGAGCAGTTGCTACTCCCGTTCCAAGACCTGACACGCCTGTAGAGATTGGAAGCCCGGTAGCGTCTGCGAGAGCAAAAGCTGGCGTGGCGTCCGAGCCTCCGAGAGAAAGCGTCACGCCTCCGTATGAGACGGTGCTATTTGCAAGGTCGGTGTTCGCTACGGTTGCACAGGTTGCTACGCCAAGAGCTGAGAGTGAGCGCACGAATTGGTTGGTGCAGGAAGAACCCGCGTATTCTGCGAGAACACCAGAGCCGTTGGTGACGAGAAGCGCTGAGGTTAGCGGGGTGAGCGTAAGACCTCCGAACGTCGGCGTCGAAGCCTGTAGGACGTTCTGGTCCATGTCATAGAGTTCGTTTGCTCCCTGCCCGGTGTCGAGCGTGTCCACAGTGAGGGCGGCGAAGGTCGGATTAGAAACAGTGGTGAGAGCCTGGCCGGTGTTGAACGCGAGTTGGGTGTCTCCGATTGAATCCGCCACGATAGAGAGAACGGCTGGCGAGGCTCCAAGCAAAACAGGAGTGTTAGAAACTGCTACCTGGCTGTTGCCTGAAAGGGTAGTGGTAGCGATGCCTCCAAGGGTAGTGCGTCCTGAAGCCTGAGTGAAGTATGCGAGCTGAGGAACGGCGATGGTAGAAGTCGTGGCAATTTCGTATGGGCTATCACCTGCTCCGCCTGCGTACTCCGGGATGTTAAGTGTTGTGCCGTCAAAAGTCGCTGCACCGGAAGAACCGAGCGTTGTAAGTGAGATAGCTCCCTGCTTGTTATTGAACGTGTCCCAGTCAGTATCAGTCAAACAGCCGAATGTGCTGGTGTTCGCGGTGTCGCAATCGATGTCAGCGAGCGTGCGAGTTAAACCATCCCCTGCGGTGAGAGTGTTCTGTACTGCACCCGCAGCCCACGTGAGGCCGTTTGAGTAGGTGGTGGTGGCGGTCCACGAAGGGATGCCGTTCAACCAGGAGAGAACGAAACCTCCTGTGCCTTGAGTGGTGGTAGCAAGACGGAGTGCTGAATTGCCGTAGAGTATTCCACCGGCCTGTACTGCGTTCCAGCCAGTGCCGCCCTGCCCGACAGTCAGCGGAGGTGTTGCAGCAACAGCTCCACCGGCAATAGCGAAGAAAGAGAGTGCGGCAACGAGAGCAAGTAGAAGTTTCATATAGTGATTATATCAAGTGCCGAGGCCGTAAATGTCTCCTCCAACGCCAACAGGGAAGTCGAGCGTGGCACTTGTGCCGGAGATAGCGACACCATGCCCGTCTCGATACGACGTACCGTTCACGACCACGAGCGTTGGTTCGGAAGCGAAGGTGAAGACGAGGTTTGAATCGTCTACTGTTCCTGTGGCTGTGAGAATTGAAAGAGAACCGCTGCCACCAGTCGCGCTGATAACGATGTCGTTGCGCCCGTTCGCAGTGCTGTAGGTGAGACTGACGTTATTTCCAGCGACGAGGTTGAGATATTGAATCGCGCCCTTCTTTGAGCCGTCCACATAGAGCTGGAGAAGCGAGCGTCCGAAGATTCCGCGTCGTTCAACGCGCACTTCAACCATCTTTTTCTTGAAGTCTTCCAGTCCCTCAACAGCCTCACTAGCGATGAGGTCGGTTGCGCGATTTATCTTTTCAATGATTTGGTTGCCGGTGTCAGGAGAGCCGTCCTTGCCGTCTTTGCCATCGCGCCCATCGAGTCCAAAACCAACTGGCCCGCGTTCGCCACGTTCTCCCTTATCCCCCTTGATACTCCTTCCATCCTTGCCGTCTTTTCCGTCTCGTCCATCCTTGCCGTTTCGTATTTGTGCAAGCCTTGCATCAATCTTCGCTTCGAGGTCTTTTGTGGCTTTTGCAACGCCTTTTAGGACAGCTGTGAATAACGCCCCCACATCCTTTTTGGTGGCGTAATCACTGAACGCTTTGGCGACGAGAGCCTCTCTAAGTTTGTCTGCATTAGGCATACCGAAGTTGCGATATTAGGCCCGTATGGTAGTCTCTAAGCGTATGAACAAATACATATTCGCTGGTGCTCTGGTGCTTGCATTCGCGTTCGGTGGCGTTGCTTTGGCGGCTAACCCGCTCGCTAAGATGACGCTCTTTGCTGAGCCGCTCAAATTGAACAGCTCGATTTATAAGGCGACTGACCCTGCTAACGGAGCGACGTGCTACGTCATGTACTTCGGAGAGAGCGGCGCTGCGCTTGATTGCGTTAAGTAGCATGGAGTTGATGCTTGCTGGTGTCATAGGCCTAATTATTGGCGTTCTGTTTCCAGAGCGCTAAAGGCTTGAACAAGTGCGTTGATGACCGCTGTTTGAGCGGCTGGTTCAAGCTGAGAAAGAACTGGGGTCAGTGTTTCGTCTAACGATGAAACAAGCTGTGCTGAACCTGTTTTGAATATCGTAGATTCTGCAACACGCTTTGCGGTTGCGCCTGCGATTGCACCTGGCACACCTCCAACAGCTCCACCGAACCCGCCAGAGAGCAAGTCGCCAAGGCCGATGATTTGATTTCTACTACCGCCTGCCGTCTTCGATATTAAAAGGTCGCGCAGCTTGATTTCCTTTGAGTAGGTTTCAAAGGCTTGACGCACACCTTCAGGCGCACGTCCTTTGACCTGTTCGCGTATGGAGTTCGATACGTCCATGAGGATTCCTTTGTTGAAAGGAAGCTGAGCGTTGATGAAGGCGCGATTGCCTAGAATTTTGTCTAGCTGAGAGCGAAGCTGGTTTGCTTCGGTTAGTGAGAGGGATTCTTTGCCGAGCGTTTTCTTGACCTGGGGAGCAAGGCTTTCAAGCACGGAGCGGACACTCATCTCGTCCATATCCCCTCCGCCAGCATTTATGCTTTCGCTTATGTCAGCAAGAATGTCCTTAAGAGGAACTGCTTGGTCTGGTGCAGATTGAAGGCTTTGATTAATGAAACCGTCTGCTTCGTCGATGGCTTGCTGAGCGCTTTCGATAAGCTGGTCTGCGGTGCCAACGCGTTTGTTTTCGAGAACGTATTTAGAAATGTCCTTGCCTTTGATGAGTTCGTTTTTTGGCTGGCCAGTAGCACTCCGAATGAGGCGTTCAGGTAGCCCCCTGAAGCTCTTGAGGACGGCTTCACCACCAGAGAACGCAGCGGAAGTGGCACCACCGATTGCAGCGCCGCCAACTGCGGACTTTGCAATATCTTCTGCATCGTCGCCTCGTGCTGCTGAACTTCCGCCACTTATGAGCGCACCTAGTCCGGCTGATTGAAGGGCTTTCACAAGAAACCCGCCACTAGTGCCAACTCCCGCGCTACCAGCAAGCGACGCGGCGGATGCTGTATAAGCTCCGGCTAGTTCTGGCACGGTCTTTTGAGTTTTGAGAATGTCAGACGCGCCCTGCATATCCCCTTGAACAGCACGCCCGCCAGCGGCGGCTATGGTTCCAAGCGACTCTCCTATCTGCTTAGTACCGGGGAAGAGAAAGCCTCCAACATCAGACGCAACAGAGAGCGGGTCTTTGCTTGGTGTGGTTGTCGGTGCGACAGGAGCTGTGCGAGGTACGACAGTATAATTTTTAAGTTCGCTTAGTTTCATATCTCGGTTAGCGTTTCGCCGTCGTCCTCAAGCATGTATTGCTTGCCGTCATCGCCTTGAACAATATCACCGGGCATCGGAGTGCGTGGGACGTTGCTCTCTCGATAGAGGTTGTTGATAGTCGTGAAGCGGTTCTGTGCTTTTTGAGCTACCGTTTCGGGCGTGTCTCCGGGCTGTGGGAAATACTGCAAGCGCGCATTTGCGAACTCTTCATCGCTAATAACCGCGCCGGATTCTCTACGA